>Ga0097682_1000038_pt1 | contig 199027 bp, 162 predicted proteins | sample ThiBio_1000_biof_2_FD_72843 | JGI IMG/M metagenome (GOLD analysis project Ga0097682, IMG submission 72843) | Wastewater bioreactor microbial communities from Cape Town, South Africa - Thiocy_cont_1000_biof - 1398105538229 (version 2) (version 2) ...
ATCTGACAGCTCGCATAGGTTATATGAGTGCAATGTTTAATACTTTATTGGCTATGGCTGATGGGAAACTGGCGATTGCTCAGTTTTCCCTTTAGCCTCTCTTATTAGCAACATTGGTTAATTAAGGAATTAGGGGTGGCGTCAGGCCCCTGGCTGGGCGGTAAGTCAGCGGGCGTGGCGGCTTCCAGGCTGCTCCCAGTCTGGTCCGCCCGGTTTCCGGCGGCCACGGCATAATCGTGTTCCCCGCTGGACTGGTTAAGGGCAAAAACCTGCTTGGCCGTCACGAGGGCTTCCGCGTCGGGAGTTTTGACCACCACCAGGACACGCCCACTTTTCAGGTTTTCCTCGTATTCCCTGGCCTGTTCCTCCGGTAAACCGGACGCCACCAGGGCCCCGGCCACGCCACCTAAAGTGCCACCGATTAAAGCGCCGCCAACCGTAGCCGTAAAAATCCCCGCCGCTACAATCGGCCCTATCCCCGGAATGAGGGCCGTTCCCCCGGCCAACAGCCAGCCCAGGGCCGCGCCAAGCGCCCCACCACCGATAGCCCCTCCAACCGCGCCATCCGTAGCCTCCTTGCCTTCGTCGCTTTTTAGCTCGTTCAGGCTCGACATATCTTTGGCCGCTAACGACACCGCGTCAGCCGGAAATCCGGCCCCTTTTAAGTCATATACCACCTGTTCGGCCTGTTTTACATCGTCGAAGGTGCCGACCAGGATATAGCCGGACCGGTTATAATCATTCGTCTGTGTCAATTCTTTTTCCATTGTTGTTTCCCTTTTTTGTTTCTCCTTTATCCTTTTCACTTATATAAAAGCAGATTTCGGGCCGGGAATTTTTTATACTCACAATCAACATAATCTCCCTGGGGTCGAACCGGTAAGGACAAGAGCGGATAAATTTAATACTTTCAGGTTTTTTTTGCTAAAATGCCAATTTGTTTCAATAATAAACCAGACAAAAAAAGGGCTTAACAAATGGGGTTGGTCTTGTTCTAAACCAGGAAAGTCAGGACATTCGCGATGCCAATAAAAATAAAAGCAAACAAAATAAACAGGAGGGTTGCTACTGCCCAGGGGTCTCTACTTTCGAACAATTTATTCACAAGGTTTTTAAGGCCAAGTGGATCGACTCCGCGGCCATCTTTAGGCATAGTCACACCGGCATGAAGTTTATTATTTAATTCGTTCTTTTTGAGTTATATTACATTGATGAGATTATAGCACACCCTGGCTAATTCATTTTACGAATTAACTCTTTTCTTTCTATTTCCAGGTGATAATTTATCTAATATTTCAAGCTTGCCCAGATGGCCTGTATAAATCTCACTTCCGGTTCAGCTTGTGTGGTATATACTACGGTTTGTTTGACTAACTATGATTTTTATAGTAATATTGTTATTAGTAGTTTTTGATGCTGGTGGGCCTTCATGTGAAGGACAAAATCTTAGAGTGAGAATTTTACAATGAATATTGCAATATGGGCCCTTCAAATAATAGCGGGCCTGGCCTTTATCATGGCAGGGTTTATGAAGGTTACACAACCAATCCCGACCCTGGCGAAGACCATGACCTGGGTCAATTCGTTCTCTCCGCCCTTCGTAAGATTTATAGGGGCGGCGGAATTCCTGGGTGGGGTCGGGCTTATCCTGCCCGCCGCGACCGGTATTTTACCCTGGCTGACTATAGTGGCTGCTGCCGGACTGGCTATCGTGATGGCCGGGGCGGTAATCTATCACCTGCAACGCAACGAACTATCCCTGGTGACTCCTTCGGCGGTCTTGCTGGTGCTGTCGGTTTTAGTCCTGGTCGGGCGGTGGGTGGTCGAGCCTTTCTAAGGCGGATTAAAAGTAGCTTTATAAAAACTCAACCTGTTAAGTTATAATTGGTTGAGTTTTTTGTTCCCTGAAAATTTTCCAAATAGCCTTTAATTGCCATTGGGAACGGCCCGGACCTGTGCTTTAATAAGGGCAGGGCTTTACTTTACTTCCAACTTCCGATTTTTTTACAAATTTTAATGGAAAACCTGACCGAATCCGGCCTCGAACCGCAAACCGAACCCCCCACTACCCCGGCTAAAGTCAGTCCGGGCTTTTCGGCTGGCATCGTCAATTTTTTCAAAGATAACCGGGAAGCGCTCCGCATCTGGCTGGGCTGGCGGCTGGTCCTTTTCATCCTGCCGGTCTTTGCCGCGGCCTTCGTGCCCCTGGCTTCATCTCTGCCCAAACCAAGCTTTAACAACGGCTGGGAGCCCTGGCTCGACCGGCTCGTCTGGGACTGGTCGCAAAGCGATTCGAAATGGTACCTGCTTATCGCCGGGCAGGGTTATATCAACGAGCAAACCACCGCTTTTTACCCGCTTTATCCCTTGCTGGTGCGGGTGGTTGGTTTTATATTCTGGCTGGGCCAACCGGACGAAGCCGCCTTCAGGTTAGCGGGAGTAGTCGTCGCCTCCGTCGCGGCCCTGGTCTTCTGCGTCTACTTCATGCGGCTGCTGGCCCTCGATTACACCCCACAGCTAACCCGCCTGGGCTTGCTTTACTTCGCGGCCTTTCCGACTTCTTTTTACCTGTTCGCGGTCTATACCGAAAGTCTGTTCCTGGCCCTGAGCGTAGCCGCGTTTTATTTCGTCCGGCAAAACAAATGGTGGCTGGCGCTGGTCCTCGCTGCCCTGGCGGTCGTTACCCGCCAGCAGGGCTTGATTGTGGTGGCGGCCCTCCTGGTAGAATACGGCCACCAGCGGGAATGGCGCTGGCGGCGCTTAAACCGGCAAATGGCCTGGTTTGGGCTGCCGGTCCTCTCTCTAGCAGCCTGGCTCGGCTGGAACTGGCTGGCCTTTGGTAATGCGCTCATGCCGGTGGTAGCGACCCAAAAATACTGGGGCCGGTACATGGCCTGGCCCTGGTACAGCTATTTGCTCGATTTCGCCGGGCTGTTTTATCGCGAACCGGGCCAGAGCGGTTTTGACCCGGTCCAGTCCGCCGATAACCCTGCCCTGGCCCTGCCAATCTTAAACGTGGCGACAACCACCCTCTTTATCATCCTGGCAGTGGCCGGGTACCGGGCAATGCGCAAAGGCCAATTCAGGGCGGCTTACTGGGTTCTGTGCCTGGGCTGTCTTTTGCAACCGCTTATTTCCCCGGTTCCGGGCGACCCCCTGGAATCTTTGCCCCGCTATCTGCTGCTGAGTTTTCCCTCTTTCGTGTTGCTGGCGCGCTGGGGCCAGCGTTCGCCGCTTTTCAATTATTGTTACCTGGGATTGAGCCTGGCGCTGGCGGGTCTACTGGTGGCCCGCTTTACATTGGGCTACTGGGTCGCTTAGAATAAGATAGTTTTTATTCAGGCTGATTTACTTCAGGAGCTATCTCAAAAGAGTTTTCACAATGGAATCTATTTTTTATGGGTTATTTTCAAAAACGGTCACCGGGGAGGCGGTCACGGTGGGAGCCTGGCTGCCTATAACCACCCTGGTGGCTTTGCTGCTGGTAATTGTCTTCCTGGCGTACCGGGGGATGCAAAAGAATTCCGGGAAGCCGCTTATCCGGCCCAGGACCCCGGCCCAGACCTTGAGCGAACGCAACGAAGAACTGAAGCGAAGCCTGGCCGAGATGCAGGCCCGCAACGCCGCCGAACTGGCCCAGACCAGGGCGATTCTAGACGAAGCCCGCGTGGAGGGGAACCAGGTAGTCAGGGAGACCTGGGAAGGCGTAATCGAGGCGACCAGGGAGGAGACTCGCCGGGCTAAAGCCGATATTATCAAGGCCCGTGAGGAACACCTGGCTGAATTGCGCCGGGAAGGAAACCGGATAGGGCAGGACGAACCGCCTTTGAACGGCAATTCCGAGCCACCCGCAACCCGGTAGAACCGGGTATTTCGTTCCCCTAATCGCCGGTAATTTCGAGATTGGCTTCGAGCAACCGGTGAGCTTTTTCGGCCAGGCTTTCCCAGGTGTAAAGGGCTAACAGACGGTCCTCCCCGGCCCGGCGGTCTTCCGGCGATTCCCGCAGGGCATCCTCGATTTGCTCGACAAATTCAGCCGGGGTCCGGCCTACCCTGACCACCGGAGTGTAGAGCGCCAGCACATCTTGCAGGGGGGTTGAAACCACCGGCTTGTGGGCGGCCACGTATTCGAGGGCCTTGTTCGGGCTGTAGTAATGGGTCGCTTCGTTGAGGGCATAGGGAATAAGCGCGACGTTAAAATGAGCCAGGTAGGCGGGCAACTCGTCGTAGCCTTTCATGCCGGGATAAAAGATGTTGGGAGCTACCGGCAAATCCTCCTGGCGAATCCGAGAAATAGGGCCGACCACAACCAGGCTCCAATCAGGCCGGGCCTGGGCGATATAGGCCAGCAAAGGCAGGTCCAACCGGTCATCAATAACACCGTAAAAACCGATGATGGGCCGCTTCAACCCGACCAACTCGCGGGGTTGGGTAAATTGGGCCAGGTTAGCTGCTGGGGCGAAATATTCCGCCTCAACGCCACCTGCCAGGAGGTGCGTCCGCGAATTAAAGAGCTTTTTTTCTTCGTAAAGGCTGGTGCAGCGGGCCAGGACCAGGCCGGCCTGCCGCAACAACTTTTCCTCTTTTTCCGCCAGGCCCGGTGTGGTTTCAGCGGCAGCCGCCAGCGACTCCAGGACATCGTAAACCAGGAAGCTGTGCGGGATAGCTTCGATAAAATCGAGGCCCAGGGGTGTGTAGAGCCACAATACCGGGCGCGAGAAACCTTCCTCGTATAAATATTCGCGCAGTAACTGGGTGTAAGTAGCCTGGGTTAGTGGATTCCCGTGACCAATCCAGCCCGGTTTAAGGGTTGGTTGAATCAGGCGCACAATAGTGACATCCTCGGCGCTATGGCCGGGCAAAACTTCCAGGTAAGGCTCGATCAGGCCGGGGCGGGTGACCGGTTCCTCCACGAAAAGGACTCGCCCGTACTTTGATAGGCTGGCAAGTAAATGCTGGGGACGCTGCCACACAAAATCCCATCTGAGGTGGCTTATGCAGACAATATCGCCCAAATTTCATATTCTCCGATCTTTATATTATTCAGTTTTTAATCCCAGGATTTAATAGATACTGCCGTAACCGGTAAACAAGTGGTACCAATAACCTGTTTCAACCTATTGAAAACCCTTAATATGCAAAAATCCTAACATCTTTTATTGCATATCCTGGGCCACTCGTCAATCGGGTTAAACCGTTTTTATCCGGTATTATTTGTCATTTTGCTTAAAAAGGGCCTTTCGATTTGGTCCCTTTAACCAGGCCGGAAGGGAAAATAGGTGCAACCTCGAAGATTAAGCAAAACCTGGATTTAAATTCGAGTGGCCGGGCCAGCCTTTTTTCTTGTACAGGCCGGGTCGGGATGATACAATTCAGCCTACCTGACAAGACTCAAAATGAAAGAGAAAACGGCAAGAAAAGGCTAGAAGGAGCTTAATAGTTTCGTGGATAAAAGAGTGATTGTGGTGAAGCTCGGCGGCAGCACCCTTGGCGGCCAGACCTCGACCGGCACCCCCGATACGACCCTGGAAGATATTTTAAAACTGGCCGCCGAAGGCTGGCCGGTAGTGCTGGTGCATGGTGGCGGGAATGCTATCAACGGCTTGCTCAAACAGTTGGGCCAGGAACCGCGCTTTCAAAACGGCCTGCGGGTGACCGACCGACCGGCCCTCGATGCCGCCCTGATGATGCTGCGAGGCCGGATTAACGCCGAACTGGTAGCGACCATCAACCGGGTCGGGCAAGGCCGGGGTATCCTGGCGCTTGGCCTGTGCGGGTTGGATGGACGGATGCTGGAAGCACGCCGGGAAACCGCTCATGGGGATATTGGCTTTGTCGGGGAAATTACCGGAGTCAACCCGGCGGTGCTGGACGCCGCGCTCGAAAAAGGCTTTCTGCCGGTGGTCGCGCCTATCGGGACCGCTACCGACGACCCTGAAACGGGCATGTACAATATCAACGCCGACAACGCCGCGGCGCACCTGGCCGCCGCCCTGCAAGCTGAAGCCTGTGTCTTCCTGACCGATGTGCCGGGCGTGCTGGACGCCGAGAAAAAGACTATCCCGCACCTGGACCGGACCAGCGTTACCAGGCTGGTGGATGATGGTGTCATTTACGGCGGGATGATACCAAAGATTGGCTCGGCCCTCAAAGCCCTGGAAGGCTCCAACCGCGTCTTAATTATTGACGGACGCCCGGCCAACGCCCTTTACCAGGCCGTGACCGACCCTGGATTCAAAGCCGGGACCGTTTTTACCGCTTAACCAACCGCATTAGTCCGACTAGAAGTAGTAGTTGCAGTAAACCTATGGAAATTGTACTTTACCAGGACCATTACGATTTTCATTTCCGGGCCGGGCTCAAACCGGCCCAACTGGCCGAATTTTTGAACGTGCTGCCGCTCGGCTTCCAGTTCAAACGCTGGCCGGAAGACCAGTTTTTCGATACCGACCGGGGGCCGGGTGTCTTCTCCATCCACCTCAAACAATCCCCAGCCCACGACAGACCTATCCCGGCCAGCCAGGCCAATTATTTCATTCGCTGGACGGTCGGGGCCAAAGAACGCGACTCTTACCGGAAAGCATCCGGTTTAGCCGGGGAACTCAGCCGGGAACTCGAAACCCGCCTCTGGCTGGTGGATGGCCGAAATAATGTTATTTCGTGAAACGTTTAACGCGTCTTATTCCATGCTTTTTCGATTAAATCGAGCAGGACCGGGTAGACCTCAGCGGAATGGTCAGCTTTGGCGTTGGGGTCAATCAGGTCGTGGGGCAGTTTAGCCTCAGCGGGAAATTCGTAGGTGACGACCGGCCAGGTGGCGCGGGTCTGCCACAATTCTTCCAGGTGGTGTATCAAGGCGTTATTGATAATGATGTCCGAGGCGTTTGAGACGACCGCGATGTTCTGGCAGGCCGGGGCATGTTTGCGGGCCGCCCGGAAGACCGCAATGCCCAGCCGGAAGAACTGGGCCGCCGCCCACGAGGAATTCTTAATCTGGACATAGGGCGGGGCGATAAGCAGGTTTTCGGGGGTGCGCAGGTTATAGATGTTCGGCAACCGCAAGAATAACTTGGTATAAAGGCCGTTTAGAGGGACGTTCGAGCGGTAGAGGCCAAGCGAGGGCGAGATTACCAGGGCCGCTTCGATGGCGCTACAGAACTGGGCCAGCCACATCGCCAGCACCCCGCCGCCGGATAGCCCGATGACGCTTACTTTTTCGCCAAGCCCCTGCATAATCGCCAGGCTTTCCTCGGTAAAAGCCTTCAAGTCCTCGGCTTTAATATGTTTGAGGTCGCCGTTCAGGCGGTCAGCCATACCGTGGCGGGGCATACGCGGCACCAGCACGTTATAGCCCATGTTGAAAAAGGTCTGGCCGAGCTTTTCAAACTGCCTGGGGCAGTTGGTCAGACCGTGGAGCAGGAGGACCGAACGTTCGGTCTTGTGACCGTGGGCTAAGAGGATGGAATGGCAGGGGGCCAGGATTTCGACGCCTTCTTTGGCCGCCATCCCGGCCTGGAAACGGGCCACCGCTTCCTCGTAGGAAAGTTCCGGGACCGGATTTAAAATAGAAAGTTTACAGGTAGCAAGAGGCCGGAGAAGCCAGGCCAAAACCAGGATAATAAGCGCCAGCCCGGCCCACAGAAAAACCATAAATCTTTCTTTCCTACCTCAAGCGTTAAAATTGTTAGAGTTAATTTTTGAAAATAAAGACCGGAAGGTTGCCGCCCTATTATAACGGCAGGGGCTGCTTCCACCAAATTTGGTTTGGTCCGGTCGCACCACCCGGTCTACCTTCCGGCCATAAATAAACCCGTATCGGGTCGTTATGCCCTGGTAAGGACAACTTTGCCCACCTGGTTGCCCGACTCGGCGTAACGGTGGGCCTCGGCCACTTCTTCAAAAGTGAATTGCCGGGGGTCAACCAGGGGCCGCACCTTGCCTGCGTCCACCAGTTTAGCAACCTCGGTAAGAATCTCGCCGTGATGGGCCCGGCCCTGCCCGGTCAGCATCGGCAGCAACATAAAGACTACGTGCAGGTTCGCCGCTTTGTTGCTGAGGGCGCTAAGGTCGTGCGAGCCGCCCGCCGCATTAGAAGCTACCTGCCCGTGAATTCGGACCGCCTGGAACGAAGCTTCCAGGTTTTTGCCGCCGACTGTATCAAAGACGATGTCAAACCCTTTGCCGCCCGTATACTCTTTAACATATTCCTCGACACCGGTCGTTTTGTAGTTGATAACAACATCGGCCCCCAGTCCGCGGCCAATTTCCAGCTTTTTATCGGAAGAAGCGGTAGCAAAGACCTTTGCGCCAAAGGCTTTGGCAAGCTGGATAACGATATGGCCGACCCCACCGGTCGCGGCGTGGACAAGGATGGTCTGGCCCGGCTCGATTTTGACCTGGTCGACCAGCCCTTCCCAGGCCGTTAAGACCACGAGAGGCAAGGCTGCCGCCTCAGCCATCGTCAATGATTGGGGTTTCAAGGCCACCAGGCCGGCATCGGCCAGCATGTACTCAGCCAGGGCCCCACCGGTCCCCCGCACACCACCCGCGCAGGCGTAAACTTCGTCGCCCACCTTGAAGCGGGTCACGCCCTCACCGACTTCCGCGACCGTCCCGGCTACGTCGCCGTGCAGGACCGCCGGGAGTTCCGGGGCAATTCCAGGGCCGTGCTGGCGTACCTTGTAGTCAACCGGGTTGATGCTGGTGGCCGCCACGCTTATGATGATATGGCCCGGCTTGACCTCAGGGCGCGGTATATCGGCGGTTTCAAAGACTTCGGGACCACCATAGCTACGGATAATCTGGGCTTTCATTAAATTAGGCTCCTATTCTAAATTCTAAAAATCTTTTTTATATCAGGTTTCTCTCCAGCATTTCAAAATGGTAGAAGTAACCGTCAGTTTTATTATGGGAGATAAATAACTTTCAGACAAGTACGCACATTAATGTGGTATAGTACCAAAAATGATACTAAAGGCGGCAAGCCTACCCTAATATTGAAACGAACGAGGTGAAGCGATGGCGAAACGGACTTATGCCAGTGACTGCCCTTATAACTGTATGGTCGAGCTAACGTTGGATGTCATCGGCGGCAAATGGAAAGGCGTCCTCCTGTTTCACCTGTTAGGCGGCAGGAAACGTTTTAACGAACTGCGGCGGTTACTGCCCGACGTTACCCAGCGCATGCTGACCCTCCAACTGCGCGAACTGGAAGAAGACGGCCTGATTAACCGGACGGTTTACGCCCAGGTTCCGCCCAAAGTCGAATATTCGCTGACCAAGTTTGGCGAGACCTTGCAGCCGCTTCTCCTTTTGATGAAGGATTGGGGCCAGGAGTACGCCGATAAAGTTATGGAGTTCAAGACCGCCGCCCGCAAACCCATCCCAAACCACGAACATACCGCCCTCGAAGTTGAGAAAGCCGGTTAACCCGGCTTTTTAAATAATAATTGCCAGAAGAAAGGAAACAACGGTGTCATTCCCTTATTTATCGGCAGAACTGGCACGTCGCCTGGAAAATTGCGATACAAACTTTATCCGGCTGCGCCTGGAAGTCCTGGCCCGGTTGGAAGACAACCCATTCGGGGCGGAAGTGCGGCCTTTTGGGGACGCCACCGGCCTGACGATTAGCAGCATGGCCGGGAACGCCCTGTTTAACCGGGTAGCCGAATTTACTCCCGCCGAACTGGACCGGTTGGACGAAATTGTGGCCTGGTTCGAGGAAAGGAAAATCGGGGGCCGTTTCGATTTGCTCCCCGGCCACGTTTCACCCGAACTTTTCAAGGCCCTGGCCGTTAAAGGTTTTTACCAGTCCGGCTTTTACGCGGTTTTATACGGTGAACCTCAAACCGGCGGGCCGGAATTTCCCGGCGTAAGCGTCCGTGAGGCCCAACCGGACGAGCTATCGGTCTATGGCGATATTTACATGACCGGGTTTGGTTTCCCGGAAGAACGCCGGGAAGCCCTTGTAAGCAGCATGACCGGGTTATACGGGCACCCGGCGGTCCGGCTTTACCTTGGATTGGTAGATGGGACGCCTGCCGGGATAGGCTTTTTGCTATTAAACAAGGGCGTGGGTTACCTGGGTACAGCCACGACCCTGGCCCAATTCCGGGGCCGGGGTGTGCAAAAAGCCCTGATGTACCGGCGCATGGCGGACGCAGCCCGGCACGGCTGTGACCTGGTAACCTCGCACACCCAGTACGCCAGTCTGAGCCAGACCAACATGGAAAGGGTGGGGCTGCGGCTGGCCTACACCAAGGCTGTCTGGACCCGTCTTTCCTGACCCTTTTGCAACTTCAGATTGTTACATTCTTGCCAATCGGGAACAGTTTGCCCTAAGGTTCGAATTGTACCAGGCCCAGCTGCCAAATTAATTTAGGGTAAAGGGAGAATAACCTACCTGTCTTTACCTACTCGTACAAAAAAGCTATTTTTATTAGGACTTCAGCATTTTCATTAGAAATTAAGATTATTAATTAAATAATTAAAAATGTTGACAGATTTTGATTCTGTGCTAAAATATCTTTGGCAAATCAAAAAATCTTTATGGGTAAGTTATACAAGAAATGACGGTCGGCAGCCAGGGACAGGTGGGTGGTTGCCAGCTTTATTTGAGTTTTGCCCGTTTTCCCAGGATTTACGGAAGGGGCAAACAATTCTTTTGTGAGGTGAATGAATGGCAATCATTGAAACAAGAGGGCTATCGAAGTCCTTTAAGAGCCGCCGCGGCGTGGTCGAAGCCGTTAAAGGCGTGGATATGCGCGTTGACGAAGGAGAAATCTTTGGATTCCTGGGGCCGAACGGGGCCGGGAAAACCACCACCATGCGGATGCTTTCCACCCTGATGCAGCCAACCGGGGGTCAGGCGACCGTAGCCGGGTACGACCTGCTGCGCGAACCGGCCAAAGTGCGCGAGAATATCGGCTATGTCAGCCAGGCCGGGGGTGTTGACATCACCATGAGCGGGCGCGAAAACCTGATTTTACAGGCGCGGCTCTACCGGGTAGACCAGGCCACCGCCAAAACAAGGGCCCAGGAGCTAATTGTAGCTTTGCAAATGGAAGATTTTGCCGACCGGTTTGCAAAGACCTATTCCGGCGGCCAAAAACGGCGGTTGGATATTGCCCTGGGCATGGCCCATCGCCCGCCCCTGCTGTTCCTGGACGAGCCGACCACCGGCCTCGACCCGCAAAGCAGAGCCCATCTCTGGGAAGAAGTCCGCAAATTGCGCAATGAAGGCACCACCATCTTTTTGACCACCCATTACCTGGATGAGGCCGACGCCCTGTGCGACCGGTTGTGCATTATTGATAACGGCGTAATTGTGGCGGAAGGCACGCCCGATACCCTCAAACACCAGGTCGCTGGAGACGTGGTCACGCTCGGCCTCGATACTCGCAACGGGGCTATCATGCAGGCCCAGGCCCTGCTCGGCAAACTGAGTTTCGTCCGCGAAGTCCAGGTGGATAAAGACATTCTGCGGCTTTACGTTGAACGGGGCGAAACGGCCTTACCCCAGATTTTGCGGGCGTTAGATAGCGCGGATATTGTCCTGCAAACAATTGCCCTGGCCCGGCCCAGCCTGGACGACGTTTTCCTGCGCCAGACCGGGCGTTCGCTCCGGGAAGAAGCGGCTTAAAACCACGTAAAACGACAAAGTAAAAAAGGAATTGTTATGCGACTTTTAACCGATACCTGGCTACTCTTTAAAAATTACATGATGAGTACCCTGCGCCAGCCGGTCTGGATTCTAATTAGCCTGTTTACACCGATTTGTTACCTCTTGCTGTTCGCCCCTTTGCTGGACAAAATGATTGTACCCAGCGGGCCAAACACCAACGCCCTGACCAGTTTCACACCCGGTGTGGTCGTCATGCTCGGCATGTTCGGTTCACTCTTTGTCGGGTTTAGCATTATCAGTGATTTACGGGCCGGGATTGTCGAGCGGTTGCGGGTTACACCGGTCAGCCGCCTAGCTCCGCTGCTGGGCCGGGCCCTGCGCGACGCCTGTCTGCTGCTGGTCCAGTGCCTACTCCTGGTTACCCTGGCCTTTATCCTGGGCCTGAAAGCCGATTTCTGGGGTGTAGTGTTGAGCCTGGTGCTGGTTATTCCAATGGGGATTGCCCTGGCCTCGCTTTCCTACGCGGTCGGACTGATGTTAAAGAGCGAAGACGCTTTCGCGCCTCTGCTCAACTTCTTTACCACGCCTTTGCTGCTGTTATCCGGGGTCTTGCTACCGCTTTCACTCGCGCCGGACTGGTTGCAGGGGGCGGCTAAAATCAGCCCGTTCTACTATATTGTGAACGCCACGCGTGCCCTGTTCCTGGGTGATTTCAGCGATAACGCGGTCTGGATTGGTTTTGGCCTGGTTATCGTACTGGCGGTATTGTGCGTCTACTGGGCGGCCAATATCTTCCGCCGGGCCACCGCCTAATTAGTTTTCCAGCAACAAAAAGCCGGGTGTAGATTCCCGGCTTTTTTGTTTTATGTCAAGTCTTTAATTAGTGACCGGGGCTGCCCGTTTTGGCAACGACCAGGTGGTCGTCAATATCGTGTTTGTGGGAACGCATGTAGATAACGCTTCCCAGCGAAATCACGCCCAGGATAAACGAGTAAATCATCAACCCGTCAAAGCCTTCCCAGTCCACGAACAAACCGCCGATAAAGACCCCGACTAACTGGCCGACCCCCAGCAAGACCGAGTAGAGGCCCATTACCGCGCCTCGTTTGCCAGGAATGGTTTCCGCGATGGAGGCCATATGGGTCAGGGCCGCCGGGGTGAACCCGCTCATCACGATAACGCCGACAAAGACAACCGGCAGGAGCAGCCAAAGCTCACCCTTCGCGCTTTCCGAGATGGTTAAGGGATTATCGCCCAGGCCGTTGATGAAATACAGGGCGGTGCAGCTTACAAAGAGGCCACCCAGCGCCAGAATCATAACGGTTGTGCGGCGCATCTTTGGCACAAAGATGGTCCAGAGGCCCATCCCCAGGATGAAGACCAGGCCGTAAGCCCCAACTATATAGGATGCTTCGCCCGGCAAAAAGCCGCCATGCAACAACTGGTTGGGGAAACGGGCATCGGCGTTTATCTCGCCGGGATGCAGGGCACAATAGTTGGCGGAGAAAGCCTCGACCGCCGGTTTGATATTTTCGGTAACTTTCTGGACCGACACCCGGCAGATATTGGTCGGATAGGCCAGGATAATCAGGCTGAGGGTCAACCAGGCCCCAATCATCGCGTTAATAGCCAACCAGGCCGGGACAAAGGTGAAAATCCTTTTGTTGGTCAAAATCTGGCGATATTCTTTGATGGAGCCGTGCTGCCCCGCGCCGTGAGTACGAACCAGGCTTTCTTTCATCCACAGGGCAATTACGATATAGCAGAGAGCGTAGACCGCGATAGCCACGAAGAAACCGCCCCGCCCGACCAGGCTCCAGACCAGGCCGCCAAAAGGTATCGCCAGGGCAATCCCGGCAATCGTGACCACTTCGTAGGCGGTCAACACCCGGACCCGCAATTTCTCATTGCCAACGGTGGTATCGGTCAAATAACCCAGGTTAGAAGGCGCATTGAGCGCGGCGGCGGAGCCTTCGAGCAACCGCCCGGCCATTACCAGGAGTAAAATTGCCACCAGTTCGAGGCTGAAATTGCTGGTATTGAGGTTTGGGTTCGGAAACAGGAAAGAGGTTCCGGCCAGGATTAAAGAAGCGACCGCGCCCATCAGGGGAGCGTATAACATGTAGGGTTTGCGGCCATTCCGGTCGCTCAAGACCCCAATTAAAGGGGCCAGCAAAAGTTCGCTGATGTAGAAACACTCGATTACCAGCACGACCAGGGCGGCAGATTCCGATTCTTTACCGACCCAAAAACTTAAAATTACGAAGCTGGTCCGGGCACCAATCCGAATTAATAAAGTGGAAAGAATACTGGCGATGATGGAGACCATGCCGACCTGGGCCGCCGGAGAAAGGTCCTCACCTGGCGAAATCTTGCCGGTGCCTGCCGCAAGAGCCTCCTGCGGAACCTCATCTTTAACGCTCATTTGTTACCTTTCAGAAAATGGATTTGCATCAAAGGAATTCTTATGCATGTGTTTACCTGTAGGGACTTTACCCTGTTACCGGTAGATGCCGCGCTCTCTATCAAACAAGTAAGTAAGACACCCCTAAGTTTAATTGGAGATATTTTAGCCTATTTAAAATTATTTACAAGTGACCATTATCACTTGTTTATCCAGTACTTATCCCGTAGAATAAAAATGCTTTCCGGGTCTGTTTTGTTACGTGTAGTGCCAAAAGGGTTTTGTACCGAAATGATTATTGAAACCAGCGTATTAAACAACCGCTACCGGCTGGACAAAAAGGTCGGGCAAGGTGGCTTTGCCCAGGTCTTCCTGGCAACCGATTTGTTGTTGGAACGCCGGGTTGCCCTTAAAGTGCTAAACCCGGAATTGACCGAGGACGGCGATTTCCAGGAACGCTTTACCCGCGAGGCCAAAGCGATTGCAACTCTCGACCATCCCCACATCTTACCCATTTATGACTACGGTCAGGCCGAAGGCACCGCCTACCTGGTAACACCTTTCGTGGACGGTGGCACCCTTTACGAAAAGATGCGGGCTGAAAAAAATATTCCCCCGGCCCTGGCCTTGCGCTATCTGCAACAGGTGGCCTCAGCCCTCGATTACGCCCACCGCCGCAACATAGTCCACCGCGATATTAAACCGCATAATATGCTCCTGCGAGCCGAAGATAACCATCTTTTTTTAGCCGATTTTGGAATTGCCAAAGTTTTAAGTTCGGCCAGTTCGCAGAGCCGGACCAGCGCTATCGGTACGATTTCGTACATGTCGCCGGAACAATTGGCCGGGAATGTTGGCAAGGCCACAGATATATACTCATTAGGCTGTGTTTTGTTTCAAATGTTGACCGGGCAAGTTCCCTATACCGGGCCGACCGAGCAGGTCATCATGGGGCATATCAACGGCGAAATCCCTTCCGTGGTGGAGCGCAGCAACGGGCGGCTTTCCCCGGCCATGCAGCAGGTCTTTAACCGGGCCCTGGCGAAACGCCCCGAAAACCGTTACCAGACCGCCACCGAAATGGCGCTGGCCTTCGAAGCGGCCCTTAATAACGGTAACACCGGGATAACCAGCCACCTGCCCGAAGATTATTCCGGCCCGAACGCGCCGACCGCTTACGCCCCGACTGAAGTCAGAATCCCGCCGGTAAACCTGACCGGCTACCCGCAGGCCCAGCGTGGCACCGGTCCCACCGTCCAGGGCCAGGGTTATGCCCAGCCAAATCAGACCCCGCCCTACGGTTACGGCAATACACCCAGTCTCAGGACACCGCCAAACCCCCAACCGGCCCTGAATGCCCAGGTCCACTCGTATACCGGGCCGCACCCGGACCCGGCTATTCCTCCCGCCTACGGGCAGGACGGTAGTAACGGCTACCCGCCCAACTACGGCTGGAACAACGGGCCGGGTACCCAGCCTCCACCTCAAAAAAGCGGCACCAACTGGCTTTTACTCAGCCTGGGTGGGGTGGTCATCCTGGCCCTCCTGGGAGTTATCGCCTTTCTTTTGTTAAGCAACAATCCACCCAAACCAATCCCGACCACCACCGCCGTGGCCGTGGTAGCGACGGCGACCGCGACGGTCCCGGTGACCAACCAGACGGCTACAACCGCGGCGGCCCCAACAACTACATCTAACCTGAGTACGGTCACTCCCGGTCCTTCTACCACGGCAGCCCTCGAAACTACTGCGCCTGCCACAACAGCGCCCCCGACCACAACTGTGCCAACCACCGCTGCGCCTACAACCCAACCCCCGACCACGGCGGCCCCGACTACGGCGGCACCCACCACCCCACCCAAAACGACCCAACCGGTGGCACCAACCCCGGCGACGCCACCTTTAAAGATAAACAAAGCGGCAATCAGCCAGGCTTTGCAAAGTTTACCCGGCGCAACCTCGGTCTATATTATCTACCCGGACGGCTCCTTTACTTCCGACGATGGAGACCGCGCCCAGCCTTCGGCCAGCGTAATCAAACTCTGGATTGCTGCGACCGCCTTCCAGGAAGCGAAAGCCGGGCGACTTAACCTGGACGAAAATTACACCGTCCAGAAAACTGACATCGCCAGCGGCACCGGCATCCTGGTCAACAACGTGGGAAAGACCTTTACCTACGAGCAAATCCTGACCACGATGCTGACCTATAGCGATAACAGCGCGGCGAACATCGTAATAAAGAAGTTGGGCGGGTTTGGCAAGGTCAATACCTACGCCCAGGCGCACGGGTATACCAGCACCAAACTGCAACGCTTGCTGGGTGATATTTCCAACCCGAATAATAACTTCACTTCGGGCAAGGACGCCGCGACGATGATGTACCTGTTAAGCGAGGGCAAAGTGGTGGACGGAAACAGTTCGCTCACAATTTTGCAGGCGCTGTACGACCGCCGGAATTATAACGCCGACCAGAATTTCTTCAGTCCGAAACTATCGGCGGACTACCAGAAAGAAAATTACCTGCATATCAGCGGCACCGGCACCAAAGTCCGCAACGAGGTCGGCCTTGTACCGATTCAGAACGCGAACAACATGATTATCGCCATCCTGGATACGGGTGTGCCGGACGAAGGGGCGGCGGAAAACGCTATCGCCGCAGCGGTGGGGGTTATCAGTGGGGCCGTTTCTCGTTAATTGGATACCAAAAGCCCTGTCAAAACCGGGCTTATTTATTCAAGAAGGGTTTTTCCACTCATCAGTTTGTCCAAACCCAATCTTTATCCGGGCACAAAAAAGAAAATCAAAATGTAGTGATTAAATCTTGCCTGAACGCAAGATTTAATCACTACAACTTTTTTCCCCACCCTTTGGGGAGGGGTTAGGGGTGGGGATTTCCTTGTAAGGGAAAAAAGAGTTATTTTAAACAACAAAAAGAGGAAGTTAGGAAACTAACCCCTCTTTTAGAATTTAACCCTGTTAAGAACTTACGCTTCGGCGGGCGCGAACGCTTTGTTCAGCTTCTTGACGAGGCGGGACTTGCGGCGGGCAGCCTGGTTCTTGTGAATGATGCCCTTTTGCGCGGCCTTGTCGAGCTTGCTAACAGCAATTCGAATCGCTTCCTGGGAAGTTTCTTCGTCGCCGAGCGAGATGGTGCTCACGGCGCTTTTAACATAAGTTTTCAACGAGCTGCGCACCGGACGGTTGCGGCTTGTTTTGCGGGCGTCCTGTCGAATGGACTTGATGGCAGACTTTACATTAGCCAACCGGGATAACCTCCTGAACTCAAAAACAAAAAATTTCGGTTTTTTTACACGGTTAGTTATTATACCAGTTGAGACCCCAAAAGGCAACATGTTATAATTAACCTTGAACTTAAAAAATAAGGATTTCAGGAGAGAAAAACTGTGAGTGCAGATAGCCAGGCCGATAATTTTGACATAGCCGTGGACATTGGCGAACCCTACCAGGGTGCCGTTACCGCAGAAGCCCTGGTCGCGGCGGCCAGGGGCGCGTTGCTGGCTGAAGGGTTGGGCGGTCTACCCATCGGGGTAAGCATCGAAATCGCCGGGGACGACGAGGTGCAGCGTCTCAACCGGGAGTACCGGGGTGTGGACCGCACCACCGACGTTTTATCCTTCGCCAATGAAGAAGCGCCTGACTGGGATGGCCGGCCGGGTGTAATCTATAACCTCGAAGAGGATGTCGAGGCCGAGGACGAGGAAGGTGACTGGGACGAGGAGTACGATGACGAGGCCGACGATGGGCCGGGCAATCCCGACACAGAAGAGACCAAATTCGTCCTGCCACCAGATTTGCAGGCCCAGCAGGATAGCGGCCAGCGTTACCTCGGCGACATTATCATCTCGTTCCCGCAGGCCGAACGGCAGGCCGGGGAGTTTAACAACACGCCCCTGCGCGAAACCCAGGAACTGGTTATTCACGGGGTCTTTCACCTGTTAGGCTACGACCACGAGGACCCTAACGACCGCGAGTTGATGCGGGCGAAGGAAGAAGCCGCCGCCGCGTACCTGGATGCGTAAATTTTTTAAAATTAGCCGCTAGGCAAGCCTGTGGACAAATACAAACACGGCCCCCTGGACGAAACCCAGTTAGAAGAACTGGTCGAACGCGAGACAGCCAAAAATTCGGTTAGCCGGGTGCCGCCTTTTATCCGCAGCTTTGGCTACGCCTTCGAGGGTATTTACTATGCCTTGCGGACCCAACGCAACATGCGGGTCCATCTCGGCATTGGGGTGGTGGCGGCAGTCCTGGGCATCTGGCTGGGAATTTCTGGGGTCGAGTGGGCCGTGCTGCTGGTCATGATGGCCCTGGTCCTGGCCCTGGAAATGGTCAATACCGTGGTCGAAGCGCTGGTAGACCTGGTGACCGACCGCTTTCATCCCCTGGCGAAAGTTGCCAAAGATGTAGCCGCCGGGGCCGTGCTGGTAGCGGCCATCCTGGCGGTGGGAGTCGGCCTCTTTTTGTTCTTGCCGCGCCTTTTACACCTACTATTCAACCTTTAGAATTCAGGAACAATGCCCGCGCCTATCAAAGTTCTGCTGCTGACACCCCAGACCCCTTACCCGCCCGACCAGGGCGCACCTATTCGCAACTATAGTTTCGTGCGCTATCTCGGCCAGAACCCCGGTTTTGAACTGAGCCTGCTTAGTTTTGCCAGGCCCGGCGAAGACCCCATCCAAAGCCCGGCCCTGGCCGAACTCAAAAAATATTGTCACCGGGTCGAACTGGTGGCGCACCCACCCGCCCGCACGAAATTGACCCGCTTGCGGGAAAGCCTGTTTGGTCGACTGCCCGACCTGGCGAAACGGCTGGCCTCGCCCGCCTTTGAGGCCGCCCTGACCCGTCTGTTAGAAACCGAAAACTTTGACGTTATCCAGTGTGAAGCCCTCGAAATGGCCCCTTTCCTGCTGGAGCGGGCAAACCTGACCGCCCGCCTGGTGCTGGACGAGCATAACGCCGAATATCTCCTGCAAAAACGAATTTTCGAGCAGGACTGGCAGGGCGGGTGGAAACGCCGTCCTGCCGCTCTCTACAGCCGTCTACAGGCCCGCCGCCTGGCCGATTACGAAAGACAGGCCCTGGTCCGCTTTGACCGTGCAATTGCCGTTTCTCAGCCGGACCGGGCCGCCCTGGAAAAGCTGGGGCCAACCCTCCACCCTATCGCGGTAATTCCAAACGGGATAGACCTGGACGAGTTCAACCCCGGCCCCGCCGGGGAAGAAGACCCTGATAGACTGGTCTTTACCGGCACGATGGATTTCCGGCCCAACGTGGACGCCGTGACCTGGTTCGTCAACGAAGTCTGGCCGCTGGTCCGGGCCAAAAAACCCGGCGCCCGGTTTGATATTGTGGGACGCCGCCCGGCCCAGGCAGTGGCGGATTTAAAAAGCCAGCCGGGAATTGAAGTGACCGGGGAAGTAGCCGACGCCCGCCATTATGTCAGGCGAAGCTCGCTTTACGTGGTGCCGATGCGAATGGGTGGGGGAGTGCGCTTTAAGGTGCTGGAAGCCCTGGCGATGGGGAAAGCGGTCGTTACAACCGCGATGGGCGCGGACGGCATCGACATGACCGCTGGCAGGGAGGCGGTCGTGGCCGATAGCGCAGCCGATTTTGCCGCTCGAATCCTGGAATTGCTGGATGACCCGGCCCGGCGAACTACCCTGGCGAAAGAGGGACGCCGCTTTGTCGAGCAGAATTTCGATTGGCGCAAGATAACCCCCGGCCTGGAAGCGGTCTTAACCGGCGACTAGAAAAATCTACCGGGGCGTTCCCGGCCCTTTTTTCCTGTTCAAAAGAGTCTTTGGCCGTTTTTAGTATAAAATAGTAAAAAGGCTGCTGAGAATAAACGCCCCTGCGTGCAGGAAAGAGAATTAGAAAGAGTGGGCCGGGTTAGTTTATTGGCAATAAACTAACCCGGCCTTTTCGTAGAGAAGAAATTCGCTCAGTTAAGTTTTTCCCAGACCAGCACGTAGGTTTGCGGCTGGCCCTGGTAAGAAATCGGGTCGGTGCTAAGGGTCAGGCGGTCGCCCTCTATCTCGATATAGCGGACCTGCTTTGACCCGGTATAGTTAGGGAACAGGGAGAGTTCCGGGTAATGGATGACGGCGGGCCGGGCCGGGTCTTCGACCACTTCGTAGCGGCCAAAGTAGGCCGTATAACCTTCGAAAGCGGCTTTAAGCTCATCCGAAGTGCCGAGAGCGCGGTCGTTGGCGGCAAACCTGGGACGCCTGGGGTCGCCCAGTTGGGCGCTCATCAGGCCGTTAGCGCCGTAGACAAGCAAACCGCGCGGTTCGGGGCCGAAAGGATAGGTCACCACTCCATCGGCCCGGCGCACTTCCCAGGAAAGCAATTTCCAGTAACCCAGAAGGCGCTCTTTAAGCACTTTTCGGCTTTTCCCACTGGGAAATAATAGTCGGGGTAATGCCGCCCCTGGCGTTAAAGATGCCCGTGATTTTTATCCACTTGGGGTCAAGGACTTTTACCAGGTCGCGCAAAATGCTGTTGGTCACGGCTTCGTGGAAAGCCCCTTCGTTGCGGAAACTCCACATGTACAATTTGAGGCTCTTGGTTTCGACGCATTTGAGGTCGGGCCGGTACTCGATTGTAAAGCGGGCAAAATCAGGTTGTCCGGTTATCGGGCAGAGACAGGTAAATTCCGGGATGTCCAGCACAATCGTGTAATCCAGGTCCTGGGCCGGGTTCTCGAAGCTGTCGAGTTGTTTGGTCGGAACAGTCTTGCCCTCGCCAAGCTTACTGGGAGCGACCACGCCGGGGCCTTTGGCTTCGCCAACGATAACGGTTTCCAATACCGGTTCGTGGCCGTTTTTAGTTTCTATACTCATTTCTTTTTTCTCATTTTTATAAAAAATCCGGGCGGGCCGGTATTAAATTTAAAAAGCCAGGGCGATTAACAAACCAACCCTGGCTCTTTATTATACCAGAAACAACCGGCCTGGAAGCCCTCCCGTTCAGGCCCTTCCAGAACGAAACAAACTATTATTAGTCGGTTTCGCCAAACTTCTCTTTTTTCTTTTTCGGCTCGAAAGCCACCAGTAGCAGCCCGCCTATCAGGCCCAGGTTCTTACAAAACTGGATGGTTTGAGCCTCACGCGCCTTGGGGTCGGTTTCGACCCAGAAAGGGTGCCCGGCCAGGGTAGTCGGGATAAGGTTGCCTATCAGGGCCAGGGCCGAGAGGCGCGGGAAAATCCCCAGGCCGAGAGTGATACCAGCACCTATCATGGTCGCGCCGTTTAGTTTGACCAGTTCTTCCGATTCGGGCAGGCCGACATTTTGTAACCTCTTGGGACGCTGTCCCGGCTCGGAAAAAGCGGCGTAACCACCTACAATAAAAATTCCCGAAAGGCACATGCGCGCCAGCATTCTGACAAGGCCCATAATCTTCTTCCTTTCCTATCTTAGCGGTCTTACCGGGCAACATCTGTAAAATTAACAAGCTATTTCAGGCTTGACAATGATTTCACCTGACTTTTTAGCAATTTCCCGGCCCCGGTTTTAGTGGAAAGAGCTCCAAATAATTCTCTCTTAAAATGCTTAAATTAAAATCTTCGAATTTTTAAGAAGGGTCTTGACAGAATCAAAAACAATTGTTAAACTGGTTTTACCATTAAAGATTATTTTAATGGTAAATAACTCTATACCATTGGAGATTTTCTTTGGAAGATAAGACTAACGAGCAATCGCTCGATTTAAGTCAGTTACAAGAAATGAACGTCACGGACCTGGAAGCAGTCCGAGCCCTGACCGACCAGACCAAGATGAAAATCCTGGAAGCTTTTGGGCCGGAACCTCGTACGGTCAAACAGGTGGCGGCGACCCTCAAGATGGTCCCGAATAATCTTTACTATCATATCAACCAGCTTGAGAACCTTAACCTTATAAAAGTGGTGAGCACACGGGTAGTCTCAGGAATTATTGAAAAGCAATATATCACAACGGCCCGGACCTTTACCTTTAGCCGGACCCTTATTGCCCAATCCAACCCGGACCAGGATATAAATGAAATCATGGACAACCGGGTCCTATCAATAATGGAAGCAACCAGCAATGAGGTAAAAGAAAGTGTTAAGGCCCGGTTGTTCAGTCCTGACTTAAAAGCGAATATTACGACCGTACGACACGAATTTACCCAGGCACAAGTTAACCTTATTACAGATAAGTTTCAGGAACTTATTAATTCGCCAGAATTTGAAAATTGCCAACCTTCGGCGGGCGAAGCAACCCATATTTATCGTGTCGCGTTCAGTATATTCCCGTTAGCCGAGGACGAAACGGACCAGGAACCGGAATAATCTAGAAATCTTTAGCTGTTAAAGAGGCCAGCAAGCCGCGGTCAGAGGTGGCCCGGTTTTGTGCTGCCAGAATCACGTTAACCAGGAGGTACCCGATGAATACCTTTGTTAATCCTGATATGTTAAATATTGTCACTCACGACAAAATTGCCGGGATGCAGCGCGACGCCGAAATTGCCAACCAGGCTAAACTTTGCTGGGCTATCCGCTTTATCAGTTTCCACCTGCCGCGCCCGGATTATTCAGGCAAAGCGGCCCGTGTTAAACGGCAGACCCCCGTGGTCCAGAGCTAGACCAATACCTTTTTTATTCTCCACGGTGGGGCATCCCCCCTGCTTGCCCCACCGCCATAATTAAATGAAGAATTGCGGCCCGAACTATGCAATTCCCCTTCCAAAGGAGTAAAATATAAGAAAAGGGGAACAAATAAAATGGTAAACATAGAAGAAATACAAGTAATTCATAACGAGGAAGCCGGGCGGTTTGAAACTGAGGTCGACGGCTATTTCGCGGAAGCCGCCTATTATCGCAACGGCAACAAGATAGTCTTTACCCATACCGGGGTGCCGCGCCCTATCGGTGGTAAAGGGGTCGCTAACAAACTGGTAAAAACCGCCCTGGATTATGCCCGCGAAAATAACCTGGATGTCGTACCGCTCTGTTCTTTTGTAGCGGTCTTTATCCGGCGGCATCCTGAGTACCAGGACCTGGTAGACAGGAGTTAACGGGTAGAGCCAAAAAGTATAAAGAAGTAAAAGATAAAATATGAAGGTTATAAAACCCCCTCTCCAATGGATATGGGGGTTTATTTTAGGAAGAATTTAGGAGAATTAAAATTTACCCGTGGGCAGGGGTATGCTGATGGTAAAGGTGGTACCCTGTCCTACCTCACTGGTGAAACTTATCGACCCACCGTGCAATTCCAGGCAATGCCGGACGATAGTGAGACCCATTCCCGAACCGCGAACATTGGCGACATTCGAGGCCCGGAAGAAGATTTCATAGATACGTGACTGCTCCTGTGGCGGGATACCGATACCCTGGTCTTTTACCGAAAAAACTATCGCTTCCGGCTGGATAGTCAGGTCCAGTTCGACCGGCAAATCCTCCGGGGAATATTTCAGAGCGTTATTGAGCAGGTGCCAGAGAACCAGCCGGAGGAGATTCTTATCCAACATCAAAAATTTATTATCTGCCGGTCCGGTGTAGACCAGGCGATGCTGGGGTGAAGTGGACGGTTCGAATTCGCTCAGCAAGCTTTTGCAAAGGTCACCGGGGCTGATTGGTTCAGGCTGGAAAACTATTTTATCAACCCTGGCTTTACCAATCAGGGCGATATTATCGAGCATTTCGGTCAGGTGGCGGACACTGGAATGGACACGCTCGTAAATTTCGGCTTTCTTCTCAGCCGAGAAACGTTCGGAGTAATACTGCAATAATTCGGTAGAAGATTGGATTGCGGTCAGGGGAGTGCGGAAATCGTGAGAGATAAGGGAGATAAACTGGCTGGTATTCAGGCGCAGCTCTTTTTCTTTTGTCAGGTTTTGGAGTAATTCCTCCTGCAATTTGGTATGCTGGGCCAGTTCGGAGACCAGCGCTCGCTTAGTATGGATCTGGCGGTCCTGACACAATACCATTGCGGCAATACCGGCCATGATTTGCAAAAATTGAACATCTTCCTGGCTAAAAGCGTTGGCCTGGCGAGATACTACCTTCAAGACCCCCCAGACCACCTTGCTGCTCCACACCAGAGGCACTACCAGGACCGAACGTATATCCACCTGCCGGCAAAGGGTCCGGTCTACGCGTTCATCAGTCTCGGCGTCTTCACAATAATAAGCTTTATTGTTCAAATAACACTGGCCAGAAATTCCTTGCGCAAACTTATATTTAGAATATAGATAGGGAACAAGGAGGCCGGTCGCAGTCTTAAGGGTCAACTCATCGTTCTCGACAAGCTCAATGGACGCGCCATCGGCCAGACTCAATTCGTGGGCCCGGCTTGTCACGAGGTCAAGGCTTGCATTGAGATTAAAATCCTGCCCGGCAATCTCCCGTTGTGTTGCAAGCACAACTTCTAACCGGCGATTATCCTTTTCCAAAGCACTAAAACCTGTAATTGTTCCTATTTTTCAGCGAGCCGATTTACTTAATTTCTTTTTGAATTAAAAATTAAGTTAACCGGAGATTCTTCGTTGCCCCTCAAATTCCCGGCTTTTGTTTTTGTTGGACAGGTTATTTATTTTTCACTAACAAAATAAATAGATTCTAACCAAGCTTGTGTGAAATTTATGATGTTACTATACTATGTGAACGCCAGACTTTGCAATAGTACCCCTTTAACTTAGCGCACCGATTTTTTGCCGGTGATGAGCCGGGCTCCCCGGTCATAGGTAAAATAGTTATAGGCCCAGTTCAAAAGGACTACCAGGCGGTTGCGGAACCCGACCAGCGACATCAAATGGACAAAGAGCCAGCTTAACCAGGCCGGATAGCCGGTCATGCGGACCCCGAAGGCGTCAAAGATAGCGTTGCGCCGCCCGATGGTCGCCATGTTGCCCTTGTCAAAATACTTGAACGGCTTCAAGGGACGGTCGTGTTGCAGGGCCAGCAAGTTCTCCCCGACCAACTTGCCCATCTGGATAGCAACCGGCGCGACCATCGGGTAAGCCTGGTTTTCCTTAAACCCTTCCAGGTAAGCCATGTCACCGATAACGAAGACTTCCGGGTGCCCTTCAATTTGAAGGGTCGGCTGGATTGGGACGCGGGACTGGCGGGCCAGTTTCAAGCCAAGGGTGTCGGATACTTCCGCCGAACGCACCCCCGCCGCCCAGACAATCGTGTTCGCGTCAATGGTGCTGCCGTCCTTCAGGCGAATCTGGCCGTTTTCGACCGTATCAACCGGGACACCCATCCGTACCTCGACACCCATTTTTTCAAGGGTGCGCAAGGCTTTTTTCTGGAGCGACTCGCGGAAGGTGCCGAGAATCTTGGGCAGTGCTTCCAGCAAGATTACCCTGGCTTTGTAGACATCGAGAGTAGGGTAGTCCTTACGCAAAACGTGGCGGATAAGCTCGGAAATTGCCCCTGAAAGCTCGACCCCGGTCGGCCCGCCACCGATTACGACAAAGGTCAGGAGTTTGGCCCGTTTAGCCGGGTCTTCCTCTTTGACTGCCAGTTCGAAGGATTCGAGCAGGCGGTTGCGAAGTTTACTGGCATCATCCAGGTCTTTCAGCCCGAGCGTTTCCTGGGCCAGGGCTTTGTTGCCAAAATAGCTGTTGGCACTACCGGCAGCCATCACCAGGTAGTCGTAATCAATCGAACCGTCCTCGGTCTGCACCTTTTTGGCTTCCAGGTCAACCTTTTTGACCTCGCTTAGCTGGAAATTTACATTACCATATTTTCTTAGCAGGCCCCGGACCGGGTAAGCGACCGACTGCGGTTCCAGGCCGGCGGTGGCTACCTGGTAAAGCAAAGGCCAGAAACCGTGATAATTGTTGCGGTCCAGCACCAACACATCCATATCGGAATCGGCCAGGCTGGCGGCGGCGTGAGTCCCCCCAAAACCGGCCCCTACGATGACCACTTTAGGCCGACGGTTGGAGTGGTTTACCGGTTTAAGGGGTTCCTTCTCAGGGGCAAGTTCGTTGTTGCTGCCGCCAGAGGTGCCGTTAGTGGTGCCAGTGTGGTTGGCAGGTTGAGGGGTTTTACCATTCGTGGCTATACCGGCCTGGTCCGGTACTATGGCTATCGTGTCTTTAAGTTGTTCGGCCATTTTATTATTTCCTTTACTTACCCTTTCCGGTCCTTGACTCTGATTTTGAACCGGTACCCAGAATTTCTCTCTGTTTAAGCCGGGCCTGTTTCTCAATTCTGGCTGGCGGAAGTTATTACCTCTCGCTACATACAAACCACTTCCACAAACCTCCTGGTGTGTTTTCATCAAGAAGCTTGCCAGCTATAGATATGATAGCAGATTGTGAATTTTTGTACAATGGATTTATACTTGATTTTCGTTAGAATGTGATAAATTACACAAATTCGTTAGAATTGGGGTTAAAAACCGGGGTTAAAAGGTAAAAGTTTATTCCGATATGTCATTCAGATAAAAGGGCCAATTGGCTCTTTACAAGGACAGGGATTAAAGATAAGTATTGTTACGGATGTAAATACACAGGCAGGTAAGTAAAGTAGGGTGGGTCAAAACCAAACAAAAATATCGTCAAAAAAAATCTTGCCAATATTCAGGAAAGGTAAGCATGCGTAAACTAAAATATCACCTGGTGGATGTCTTTACGGACCGGGCTTTTGGCGGCAACCCGCTGGCCGTCTTTACCAACGCGCGGGGGTTGCCCACCGCCCTTATGCAAAAAATCGCCAAAGAGTTCAACCTATCCGAGACAACCTTTGTCTTTCCGCCCGCCTCGCCTGAGAACGACTACAAACTGCGGATTTTTACGCCCGGCACCGAGGTTCCGATGGCCGGGCACCCGACGGTCGGCACTTCATTTGTCCTGGCGCTCGAAAAGTTGCTCGATTTTAAGGCCCCCCGGAGCGATTTCCGTTTAGAAGAAAATGTCGGCGTTATCCCGATTATCCTGGAAGGGAGCGGCGACCGGCCCGATTTCGTGGTGATGACCCAACCCTTGCCGGTATTTGAGCCGGAGTTTACCGACCGTGCCCTGGTAGCCGAACTCCTTTCGATAACCCCCGCCGACCTGGACGAGAATTTACCGGCCCAGGTCGTGACCTGTGGGGTGCCTTTCCTGTATGTGCCGCTAAAGAATCTGGAAGTAGCCGGGCGGGTAAAGCTGCGGTTGGATGTCTGGGAAAGCCATTTCAAAGGCACCAGCGCGGCCCACATTTTTGTCTTTTCCAGGGAAGTTGAAAACGAAGGCTCGACGGTCCACAGCCGCATGTTCGCCCCGACCATGGGTATTTCAGAAGACCCCGCGACCGGCGCGGCCAGCGGCCCACTCGGAAGCTACCTTGTAAAACATGGAGTGACACCGGACGCGCCTACGGTCAGAATCGTGAGCGAGCAGGGTCTCGAAATGGGACGCCCCAGTTTCGTCAATATCGAAATAGACCGGGTAGGTGGAGAAATCACGGGCGTACGCATCAGCGGCCAGTCTTACTACATGGGCGAGGGTTATCTCGAAATAGATATGACCGGCTGGGAGTAGTTTTTGCCAGGGCCAGGGGAATGGGCTATACTGGGCGGGTAGTACGGATGTTCGGTAGAAAATAAGCAGGTTTAAGGTTTTCAAATGAACTATTACCGGTACCGTCCGGCCCAACCCCTGGCGGCTTTCGTCAACCAATTCTGGCTTTACGAAGGCTTTGACCAGGACCATCTCAAAGAAAGAGTGCTGCCAACCGGCACCGCCGAACTGGTCATTAACCTGCAAAGCGACCATTTTCGGATTTACGACCCCCAAAACCCGGCCTTTTCGCGGTCATTCCGGGGCAGCCTGGCGGTTGGCCCTCATTCCGAGTATTTCGTAATAGATACGGCCAGCCAGTCCGCCGTTATGGGGGTGGCTTTCAAACCGGGCGGGGCTTTTCCTTTCTTCAAGTATCCGGCCTTCGAACTGCGCGACCGGCATATGGCCCTGGAAGACCTGTGGGGCAGGGCGGCCCAGGAAGTACGCGAAGGTCTGATGGCCGCACCCACCCCGGCGGCCAAATTCGCGACCTTTGAAAGGATGCTTCTAAGGCAACTGGTCAGGCCGCTCGAACTGCGCCCGGCGGTAAACTACGCCCTGGGCGAATTCAAAAACAGCCCGGCCTTTACCACTGTTTCAGGTATGGCCGAGCGGACCGGGTATAGCGCGAAACGGTTCATGCAGCTTTTTAACGAGGAAGTGGGCCTTACGCCCAAACTGTACTGGCGGGTCCAGCGTTTCCAGGCCACTTTGCGCCGTCTTCACAGGGGTGAGGCGGTCAACTGGTCCGATTTAGCGGCGAGGCTGGGCTATTTCGACCAGGCCCATTTCAACCACGATTTCCAGGCTTTCTCCGGTCTCAACCCCGCCACCTACCTGTCCCGGCGCGGCCCTCACCAGAACCACGTTCCCCTGCCATAAATTTTTCCAGGCTTAAATTTAGTGGGAAAGCAGCCAGCCAAGCCGGTCGTAGGCGGTGAGCATCTGGACCAGGGCGACAATTCCGAAGACCCAACCCGCCGTGGTAGCGCCTGCCGCGAAGAAAGCCCAGGTCGCCAGGCCAAAGTAGCCGAACTCGATTACAAGGCGGACCCACCCCGGCACTTTTACCACGGGCGCGCCCCGGCTATCCCCTTCCGTCCCAAAGATGCCCCAGACCGCCGCCGCCAGCAGGGGCAACCCCAGCATGAGGATAATCCGCAAAAGAGTGTTATCGGTAAAGGTCCAGCCCCACAGGCCAAGTGCGTACAGCCCGGCCAGTTCGAGGAAAAAGTGGATGGTATAGTTTAGCGGGTGGTGGGCCATATTTGCTTACTCCCTTGCTGCTTCGATTTTCAAAATTGCTTCCCTGGCGTTCTGGCCGATAGGGTCTTCTTCCTCAACCAGATTTTTTAATTCGGGTAAAGCCCTGGTAAATCCTATTTCTCCGAGAGCTTTTATCACTTTGGCTTTGATAGTGAAATAGCTGATTTCATGACCGAGCAAGCCGAGCAGGTAATTCCCGGCTTCCTCTTTTGTCCCAATCTTTACGACTGCGCCGATTACTTCGCGGGCAATGTTAGGCCGGTTCAATTCTACCTGCATTAAAGCGGATAAAGCGGCCCGGTTTCCGAGTTTACCTAAAGCCTCGGCAGTACGGTAGCGGTGCCAGTTTTCGGGACTACTTAACCCGGCCAGCATTGGGGCGAAACCCCGCTCGTCACCGAGCATTGCCAACGACCACGCCGCCCAGAATCTTACTCTTTCGTCGGAATCGGTAAGTAGCCCGGAAATCTTCTCTACAGCTTGGTGAGCCTCTAACTCCCCCAACGCCCAAACCGAAATTGCACGAACATCAGAAGATTTGTCATTTAAATAACCCAGTATAAATTCTATCGCTTCCCGGTTCCCAATTTTCCTCAAGGCGTCAATGGCGCTTTCTCTGATTTTGTCATCGGGGTCTGCCAAAAGCTTCAAGAGCGGTTCGAAACCTTCCTGGGCTTCCAGATTACCCAGATAATCAATAGCTACTATACGAACTTCCCTGGCAGGGTCGGCCAAAGCCTTAATCAACAATTGGGTTATCCGGGTCTTTTCAATGGCGTACAAACAAGCCAGGTTGCCAAGAACCAAACCCGCCGTTTCCCGAATATCGCTAGAAGGATCTTCAAAAAGAAGTAAGGCCAGAGGTTCGATGGCCCGGCTATCCCTTAAAACTTCCAAAAAACCCATAATTACAAGCTTGACATTGGGGTCTTCTGTTTCATCAGATAAAATCGCCAGCAGGGGTTCGAACGCCCGACCCTCGAAACTTGCCAGGGCTGAAACAGCCTGGGTACGTTTGCTAGTGTCTTCTTCCTCATGCAAAATGGCTAACAATTTTAGAAAGGCCGGGTCGCCAAAACTTCCCAGGCAAGAAGCGGCCCAGGCGCTTATATTTTCTTCAGGGTCGGCAAGAGCCTCAATTAAAGGTTCAATTGCCCGCGGGTCACCGAGCTTCTTAAGCCCGGTAACTGCATCATTTCGACGCCAGTGAACCGGGCTTTTCAACTCGGCCACTAATTTTTCAAACTGGTCTTCCATATTTGCTATTTCTTAGCATAACTCTGAGCAGCGTCAACCTGGACGAACTCTATTTCGGGATAACGCAGCGCGCTCAACCGTCCGCCATAGACGCAACCCTGGTCGAGATTTACGGTGTTGTTACGGATTTCGGGGGTTAAATTCCGGGTAGGGGTATGGCCGTAAGCGATAAACGGTTTTCCCCGGTAGGTCGCGGCCCAATCCCGCCGCTTGGGGTAGCCCGTAACCGGGTCGAGGTCGGAGGTAGTTTCGCCATAAAGACAGAACTCAAATATTGAGCGGGACTGGTTGCCAGGCATTTCCGCCTCGATCCCGGCGTGGGCCGCCACCAACCGCCCGCCATCCAATATCAAATAGGGTGGGGTCGGCTCCATAAGTTTTAGATAAAGTTCGCTGAACTCGGTAAAATCCGCCGGGGAAAGTCCTTCGAGCCAGGGGCGAGCGCGGGTATATTCGTTTCCCTGGTATTTTTTGAAAAAGCCATAGACATACTGGCAGTGATTCCCCCGCACGCTCAGGGCCGTGCCGTTTTCGACCATGCGTGCCGCCAACCGGACCACCTCGATACTGGCCGGACCCCGGTTGACCAGGTCGCCCAGGAAGACCACCCTGCGCCCGGCAGGATGGGAATAAAAGCCGTCTTTTTCACGGTAGCCGAGTTTTTCGAGCAACAAGCGCAATTCCGCCGCACAGCCGTGAATATCGCCGATAAGGTCGAACGGGCCGGTTTCGGTAGAGCGGTTCACCCTGAAACCTGTATAAGTCTCGCCTTTTTGCTTTTCCTGGCTTTCTTCAATCATAAAAGAGATAAACTTTCAAAAGCCTGGGCTACAAAGAACGCGTGGCGCTCCCGCATGACCTTCTCTTTTTCGGGACTTCCGGCCCAGAGAGCGATACGCCCCGCCGGGCGCAGGGCCGCGCATAAGTCCCAATAGGGTAAATTGGTGTAATCGAGCGCCATCAATTCTTTATAACGCCGGGTGAAAATTTCCAGCGCCTCCGCTCCATACGACCACAAAATTTCCAGCCGGGTGTTGGCTAAATCGGCCAGGGGGTCGCCGCGTCTAGCGTCCTCCCAATCCAGCACTACTGCCAGCCGTCCCTCCCGCCAGAGGATATTGCCAGGCCAGTAGTCGCCGTGGAGCAGACCGAGCGGGTTAGTTTGCGGCAACGGCCAGACCTTTTCAAGGACAGCCCGGATTTTTCCCTCCTGTAGAGAATCGTCCAGTTGGGCGGGTTTTCGGGCCAGTTTAGCGGCGATTTCCTGGGTCATATCGGGCAAAAAAGGCAAGTCTTGCGTTTCCAGTTTGATCCGGTGAATCCCGGTCAGACTGGCGGCAAACTGACCGAAAAAGTCTTCCCGGCCGATGTCAGCCGGTTCTAAAATGGTTTCGCCTTCCACGAACTCGATTACAATAAAAGGTTTCGGGAAAATCCGGCCCGACTGGTCATAAAACAACGGGGAAGGGACCGGCACGCCCGCCGCCTGGACCGTTTGTAAAAGTGTGAACTCGTGGGCGGCAATTTGACCGTCACCGGCTAAATCGGCCTCGCCGTAGCGCCGCACAACTACCTTTTTGACCTCATTTTCGGGCAGGGCAATCTCCAGGGCCGTGACCTGGGCCGATACTCCGCCCGTTAAAGTCCAGCTTCGAATAAGACGGCCCGCCGGGTACATCTCCCCGACCAGCCGTTCAAAACCTAAGTTTTCGTGGTCTTCTGGCATAAATTTCCCCATCAGGCCAGGGCTTTGATAAGCCGGTCGAGCCCTTCTTCGAGCTTTTCCGGGCGGGTCAGGGCCGAAATCATGATATGCGCGCCGTTTCCCTCGTAGCCATAGAAATAGCCGGGGTGGACCAGGACACCGCCTTCCTCCAGCAGGTACAACACCAGGGCATCCTCATCCCGCCAGCGGTTCACCTTTGGAAAGAGGTAATAGCCGCCCGCCGGGGGAGCGACTATATCCAGGTCCAGGCAATCTTTTAATTTCCCCAGGGCCAGGTTTAGATTCTGGCGCACGTAATCGCGCATGCTTTCCACGAACGGCCAGCCTTTTTCAAAAAGGGCCGGGAGCATCCACTGGACCAGCGAACTACAGCTTAAAAAGGTGTCGTTGAGCAGTTCGAGGCGACCCGTGTATTTCTCGCGCTGGGCCGCTGGCCCTGAAAAGGCAATCCAGCCGAGCTTCATGTCGGGCAGGGCGAACAGCTTAGAAATCCCGTTGAGGTGAAAGACCGGGAGTTCGGGATGCAAGGCCCCGAAAGGCGGGGTGGTCTTGGCCCGGTAGGTGAACTCCGCAAAGACCTCGTCACAGATGACCGGCAGGCCGAGTTCGAGCAGGGCCGTTTGCCGCTCCTCAACAATCATCCCGGTCGGGTTATGGGGTGAAATCAGCAGGACGGCCCGCGTCCTTTCGTCCGCCTGTTCAATCAGCGAAGCCGGGTCAATCTGCCAGCCCCGGCTTTCATCGAGCCGGTATGGTCGCAACTCGACGTGATGGATGGCCGCCAGGTATTCAAAGAGGGGGTAAGTAACGTCAGGAGCCAGGATATTGTCGCCCGGCTCGGTCAAGAGAGCAAAAAGGAGGGAGTAAGCCTCGCTGGTGCTGGCCGCGATAAAAATCTGGCCGGGGTCAAGGGGCAGGGCCGGGGTCCGTCCGGCGTAATAGCGGCAAATCGCCTCCCGCGCCGGGAGCCAGCCGAAGGGGTCGGGGCGGTAACGGCGAGCAGTCCAGTACCCGGCGGAAGCCTCGGCCAAAATTTCGGGCGGAAATAACAGGCCCTGCTCGGTCGGGTTGCTGCTCGTCAGGTCAATATAGCCGGTCAGGCGCTGCCGGGCCTGTTCAATCAGGTTGGGGGTGAGGTCGCCTTCCGCGAAGAATCCGCTCATAGCGCCGGAAAACTCTCTTTCTAGTCTTTGACCCGGTTCAGCCGCCACAGGCCGTACGGGTTGTGTAGCAAATCGCCGGGTGGGTAGACCTTGCAGGTGTCTCCCTTCAGGCGGTAATGAGGGAGACCCGGTTGGGTGCTAAAAATCGTGCCGTCCCGCAGGTCCGGGCTCTCCTGCAAAAGATAATGCAAAAAAGTTTGCAGGGTCTGGACCGGCTCGTCCGGCGAATTTTTTACCAGAATAGCCCCGTCCCGGAACCCCAGGTTATGCATCCCGCAGGAAAAAACCTGGTTGTCCTGCCGGTTCAAAATAACAAAAGCGTGAAAGAGGGCTGCAATATCGCTATCCTGGTAGCGGACGCAATTCAACCACTGCCCGGCGTTGTGGACCGCCCCTGACGACTCGACCCGCACGGCCATCCCGCCCGCCCGGAGCAAAGCGGCGGCGGCATCCATAATGCTTTTTGCCATTTCCAGGGAGCCGCCCGGCCCTGTCAGGTATAGGGTGAAGGTGTGGTTATCCAGGGCCGCGAAATCTTGCAGCGACAACTGGCCGCGCCCGACCGGGATAAAAGCCTCCATCAATTCAGGGTCGTGTCCGGCGATTTCGAGGTCGAAAATCTCCTCGGTGGCCGGATTGACCAGGGTTTCACCGGCCAGGCGGAAGCCCCGGCCCTTCCGGGCCAGCGAGGTAACGATTTCAGCCCGGCTAAGCCAGGCTCCCGGCACCGCCAATACAATATCCACCGGATTCGGATTTTCTTCCTGCATTATGTCTTGCGCCCTGTTCCCTTCAACCCCACTCTCGCTTTACAGGTCATTATTATACCTTATTAAAGGCGGTTGCCGGGGCGTAACCGGGGTGTAGTCTGGACTTTCTTTTATTTAACCTTAAACCATAAAGCCCTGACTCAGGGCGGGTTCGTGGTAGAATAGAACCGTTAAAAGTTTACGATGAAGGATTTGAAGAATGAGAAACCCAGATGGGTCAAAGATGCCGGGGCGTTGCCCGAATTGCGGCAGCAATAACATCCAGGCCGAACCGCTCTATGAATACGATGACCTGTGGGAAGAAGATTATCCCGTTGATGACGAAACCGGGGACGTGGCGGTTTTTTGCGTGAGTTGCGGCCATTACCTGGGAGAAATGGAATCCGAACTCACCGGGCGCATGCAGGATTTTCAACGGCGTTTGCGGGGCCAGTTCAGCCAGTTTTAAACAGCTAAACCAAAACTAAGCAGCCAGGAATTTCACCTCAACCAGATGGACCATAAATTGATTATCTTTGCCGGGGCCTGTCCGGGTATCGGCAAATCAACCCTTTCTTCGTATCTTTACAAACAACTCAAACTGGCCGGGGTAAAGTCGCGCTGGTTTTACGAAGAAGATGTTTCGGACGAAGAATTTTTTCCCGGCGTAACCGAGGCGGTCTTATCGGTTGACCCGCAGGTATTTGAAGTTTTGCTACGAGCAGCCCGGAACCTGGTTGAGGGAGCGTTGCAGTCCGACGAAATCTTTAACACCGATTCGCTGCTCCCTTTTGTTAACTGGCTTTTTACCATAAACATTGAACCCGCGAAAATCGCCGCTTTCAGCCGCGACCTTGAAAAAGTCCTGGCCCCGGCCAACCCGTTAACGGTTTACCTCACCGGTGACATAGAAACAGCTTTCCGCCGGGCTCTCGCTCACCGGGGCGCGCAATACGGCACCGATTTTTTAGGCTACATGTCCGAGTGGTCTTATTATAAAGACAGGGGTATCCAGCCGAGCCAGTTTGAAGAAATAATAGCCTTTTTCGAAGCCTCAAACCGCTTGAACCTGGACCTGCTGGCACAATGGCAGAGTACTAAGTTAATCTTCAATACGACCTCAACCGGGCTGGTCGAACTCAAACAGACCCTCCTGGAAAAATGGGGGCTGGTAGAACAGGCCGAGCCTCCTAAACCCGACCCGACTAACTTGCAGAAGTTCACCGGGATTTTCAGGGCGACCGGGACAAGTTTACCTAAAACTATGCAAGTCACCCTGAAGGAGTCCGATTTGTGGGTCGACACCTACTGGCCGGACGGGTGCCGGTTACATTCCCTTAACACCACCAATTTTCAATTGCAGGACACCAGCCACTATCTGCTGTTTGAAATCTCGCCTGAAGAAGAAATACGCGGCTTAACCTACCGGATTGGGGCTAAAGAATACGGCTATGTCAAAGAAGGTTAGAGCGGGCATCGTGCTGGTATGGCTGGGGTTGAGCCTGGTCCTGGCGGGTTGCACCGGCGACCAGATTGGGGTGAGCAGCGATTCGGGTGAGGCGCCAACCGCTATACCGACTTTTACGCCGGAGCCGTCAACGCCTTTTCCGACCCCGACCATCACGCCGACCCCTATTATCGTTCCGCCAACCGATACACCCGCTCCCACCGCCACACCTGCGCCGACGGCTACACCTACACGACCACCTTCCGCGACAGCGGCCCCCTCCACGACGGTCCCGCCCACCACCGTCCTGCCGACCCTTTCGAACGATGGCCGCTACCAGGAAATCACAGTCGACCAGGCCCGGAACCTGAACGGCTACCGGACCCTCCTGCCGACCTATTTGCCGGAAGGGTTTAAACTGAGCCGGATAAATTACAGCCAGATTGGCGGCTCGCCGGTCTTCAGCCTGATAATCGTCTTCGAGAATGCCCAGAACCAGGCTTTTTACCTGAATATCCAGTATGTGCCACCTCTACCGACCGTCGCACCAACCTTTACGCCGTCCGAAAACCCGGTCATAACTTTGCCGCCCTCGTCAGCCCTTACGACACCGACCCTGCCGCCGACTCGCAGCGGGCCTTTCCCGACCAGCACCGACAGCAATTTTAGCCAGTACGCAGTGCCGGTGCGGAATGTGGCGGGACTGCTAAGCTATAATAACACCTTCACATCACTAAGCTGGTCCGAGCCATCCGGCAATTACGCCCTGAACGGCCTGATTTCCCCGGATGACGCTCTCAAAGTCGCCGCGTCACTTAGTTAAATTGTGGACAAAATGGCGTTTTCGTGCTATCATTTAACTCTAAATATAAATCCTTGCCCGGTCCCTGCTGCCTACATTCCAGGGCTAACCGGCGAAACTCAAAATTTTTATTATAAATTTGGAGGTTTTTAAATGGTTACCTTGACGCAGGAAGCGGCGGTACAACTTAAGAGAATTCTGGCTGAAGAAACCGACCCGGACCTCGGTCTGCGGGTCTTCGTAGCCGGGGGCGGTTGCAGCGGTTTCCAGTACCAGATGGTCCTGGAAAATGAAATCCGCGACGGCGACGAAATTAACGATGTGGATGGCCTGAAAGTATACGTGGACCAGTTCAGCAGCAAATATCTCGAAGGGGCCCAGATTGACTTTGTAAACCAGTTGATGGGTGGCGGCTTCACCGTCCATAACCCGAACGCGGTTTCGAGTTGCTCTTGCGGCCAGTCCTTCGACACCGCAGATGGCGGCGGCTCGGTCCGCGCCTGCGGTCACTAATTTTTTAGAAAAAAAAGAACTCCTTCCAATCGGAAGGAGTTTTTTAATACCGTTTTTCTCATCCTGGATAAGCCAGGCGGCAAAAAACCAGGCCAACTTAGGTTAAATAAAACTAAAGGTAAACAGTACAGCCGCTTTTCTCAAGCCGGTCGAGCCAGCCGGGGAGGAAAGCCAGTTTATTCCAGCGTAAATCGAGCTTTTCCAGGCGGGGTAGCGCAGCCAGGTAATCCGGCAGAATGGTTAAGCGGTTCGCCCGCAAATCGAGGTGGGTCAGGTTGACAAGACCGCCAATCGTGTCCGGCAATGCTTTGAGGCGGTTGTTGCGCAGGTCCAGCCGGGTCAGGTTTTTGAGGTGGCCGATTGTTTCCGGCAGGCTTTCCAGGGGATTATTCAACAAATATAACTCTTTAAGGCTTTGCAGGTGGCCGATTGAGGCGGGCAGGGCCGTCAGGCGGTTATTCATCAAATGCAACTCTTTGAGGGCGGTCATGTGGCCGACAGTTTCCGGCAGAGTTTCCAGGTGGTTGTTATACAACCGCAATTCCACTAATTTTGAAAGGTTACCGAAGCTGGCGGGCAACCCGGTCAAAGTGTTGTCGGTAGCGTTGAAATAGCGCAGTTCCGGCAAGTTGTCGAATAAAGACGCTGGAAGCGCGCCCAGGCGGTTGTCGCTGAGATAGAGAAACCGCAAAGCGGTTAAATCTGCCAGTCCCGCAGGCAGTTTTTCCAGGCGGTTATGACCAAGGTCGAGAATTTCCAGGCTACCTAAGTTGCCAATAGCCTCCGGCAAAACGGTTATGCCGGTGCCGTATAGATAGAGTTCGGTCAAACCGGCAAGATTGCCCAACCCTGCCGAAATTTCCGCGACCGGGTTATCGCCCAGGTACAATTTACGCAGCTTTGCCAGTTGCCAGAGCGAAACAGGGAAAGCCGCCAGTTTATTGCCGTGCAACCGCAAAACCTCGAGGTTTTGCAACCGGTCGAAGTTGGCGGGTAGAACGCTCAACCGGTTTCCGGCCACGCTCAATACTTTGAGGTTTGTGAGCCCAACCAGTTCGTCCGGCAAACTTTCTAGCCGGTTATTATCGAGGTGAAGTTCTTCCAAATCACCTGTTTGGCTGAAACCGGCGGGGATTTCGGTAAGCTGGCAATCATCCAGGAAAATTTTCTCCTGGTCGGTAGTTTCAAGCCAATTTTCAGGTGAAGGCACTAAATTGCTCCTGCTGGAAAAATTAATTCTGTCAGACTATTTATTGCCTACTTGTGGGTTGTAGCATAATTTTAGCATATTGCCCAAACCCCTTATCTAACTTGACCCGTCTCTCTACAAGTTTGTAACTGGTGGAAAGATAACAACACCGTTCCGGCGAAATCGAAAGATGTTCAGGCAAACAAAAAGCCCGGAAATTCTCGAAAGAGCTTCCGGGCTTACTTTTATCTAGAGGTTAGCGGTCGGTTTACCAGCGGTCGCGACCACCGCCGTTGCCACCCCGGTCGCCGCCGGGACGAGGACCACGGTCGCGGTCACCACCGGGGCGAGGGCCACGGTCGCCACCAGGACGAGGACCACGGTCACCACCGCCACGCGGGCCACGGTCGCCCTCGGACTTGGGAGCGGGCATCTGGCCGGTCAGGATAGCCCGGCGGGACAGGCTGATTTTGCCCTGCTTGTCCACGTCGGTCACCATCACGTTGATTTCGTCACCCAGGTTGACCACGTCCTCAACGTTCTGGACGTGATAGTCGGCCAGTTCGCTGATGTGGACCAGGCCATCTTTACCCGGCATAATTTCGATAAACGCGCCGTAAGGCATGATGCGGACGACCTTGCCGAGGTAAATCGAGCCAATTTCAGCGTCTTTGGTCAGGGCTTCAATCCGGCGAATAGCGTTCTTGGCGCTCTCACCGTCCACGCTGGCGACAAACACGCTGCCATCGTCTTCCACGTCAATCTTGGCGCCGGTTTCTTCAACAATCGAGCGGATAGTCTTGCCGCCGGGTCCAATAAGGGCCCCAATCTTTTCAGGGTTAATCTGGATCCGCACGATGCGCGGGGCGAACGGCGACAGGTCAGGCCGGGCCTCGGTGATAGCCGCAGTCATCTTGTCGAGGATAAACAGGCGGCCATTACGAGCCTGTTCAAAAGCCTTGCCCATGATTTCGAAGGTAATGCCTTTGGTCTTGATGTCCATCTGCAAACCGGTCACGCCTTCAGCGGTCCCGGCTACCTTGAAGTCCATATCGCCGAGGGCGTCTTCGATACCCTGGATGTCGGTCAGGACTTTCCAGCCGCCGTCTTTATCGGTCACCAGGCCCATCGCCACCCCGGCCACCGGGGCTTTAATCGGCACACCGGCATCCATCAGCGACAGCGAACTACCGCAGACCGAGCCCATCGAGCTCGAACCGTTGGAAGAAAGGACTTCGCTAACGATACGGATGGTGTAAGGGAAATCTTTCTCGTCGGGGATAACCGGGGCCAGCGACCTTTCGGCCAGGGCACCGTGCCCGATGTCACGGCGGGACGGGCCGCGCAACCGCTTCACTTCGCCGGTGCTGAAGGGCGGGAAGTTGTAGTGGTGCAGGAAACGCTTCGATTCTTCCAGGCCGATACCGTCGATAGTCTGTTCCTCACCGCTGGTGCCCAGGGTCGTGATGCTCAAGACCTGGGTCTGGCCGCGGGTAAAGAGACCGCTGCCGTGGGTGCGGGGCAGGATGCCGACATCCACCGTGATAGGCCGGATTTCGTCCACGGCCCGGCCATCGGGGCGGATACCCTCGTTCGTGATGGCGGTGCGGACTTCTTCTTTCAGCAGGGAGTCGAAGATTTTCTCGGCGTCTTTCTGGCGGCTTTCGCTTTCGCTGCCTTCCAGACCTTCGGTGTAGTGGGCAACAGTCTCGGCACGGAGGGCTTCGGTCGCTTCCACACGGGCCGTCTTATCGGAGTTGCGGACCGCGCCACGCAGCCGGTCGCCTAACCAGCCTTTTACATCATTTTTGAAGGTTTCATCAACCGGGGCCGGATTGAATTCGACCTGTTTGATTTCGAAGCCAGCCAGCAAATCTTTTTGCAGTTGGATGGTGGCTTGCAGTTCGCTGTGGCCGAATTTGACCGCTTCGAGCATGATTTCTTCGGGCAGTTCCCAGGCCCCGGCTTCCACCATCATTACAGCGTCTTCGGTCCCGGCAATCGTCAGTTCGAGCTTGCTATCGGCCAGGTCCTGGGCGCTGGGGTTCGCGACGAACTCGCCGTCAATGTAGCCGACTTTAACCGCACCGATGGGGCCCTGGAAAGGCAGGCCGGAAAGCATCAGGGCAGCGCTCGAGCCGATGATGGAGAGCGTTTCGGGCTCGTTGGTCTGGTCGGTGGAAAGGACCAGGACCTGGACCAGCACTTCGTTATAGAAACCTTTCGGGAAAAGCGGGCGGAGGGGGCGGTCGGTGAGGCGGGCGGTCAGGATGGCATTTTCGCTGGGGCGGCCTTCGCGTTTGATAAAGCCGCCGGGGATTTTACCCGCCGCGTACATTTTTTCTTCGTATTCAACCGTCAACGGGAAGAAATCCTGTCCTTCCCTGGCTTCCTCACTTGCCACGACCGTCGCCAGCACCATGGTATCGCCATAGCGGACCAGGACTGCCCCGGAGGCCTGCTCGGCCAGGCGACCCGTTTCCATGCTTAATGTTCGACCACCAACGGTCGTCTCAACCTTTTTAACTTGTCTTTCAGTTGTCATATTTTGTTCCTTACCTACGCTAAGTTACCGGATGGCAGAAAATAGTAATCAGGGTTTAATGGGGAGCCGGGCGAAAACAAGCTACCCTAAATTTTTTGTTTTGGGCCAGACCGTGGTATTTTTGAAACACAAAAAACGCTGGGGACTCCGCATCTCTGCCGGACTTAGCTATTATTAAAATCTGAATTCACAGGGGGTTAGGAACTGGAGACAGATTTTTAGCGGTTTTTGGAAAGACGTAATTGCTTCCCGGATGGTCCTACCGCTAAAACTCAAACTCCAACCCCTAACGCCCCTACCTCTGTTGCGCCGGAACCCCGGCATTCACCGAACTGAACCTTTCAATTCAACCGATATATTAAACTAATTGCCCGTAAAAGTAAAGGTTGTGACTTATTTAGCAGATAATAAAAAGGTGGAAAAAACCGATTGATTATAAAACGAGGGCTTTGGCTGTTGCTTTGTAATTTATTGCCCAATTATCCAACCTAAAACCATTTGTTGCTGGCTTTCGGTACGGGGCGAACTTTTATCCCCACCAAAAAGGAGTGCTTTCCGCAAGCCGATAATTTCTTCAAGGGCTTCCGGTCCGCTCCTGCCATGCCGCACCAACCAGCAACCCACGACCGTCCCGGTCCGGCCCCGTCCGTGTAAACAATGGACACACACGGTTCGACTCGCTGATAAGGCGGTATCAATTGTATCCAGAATTTCCACCATTTCTGAAATGGTTGGCACGTCGCCATCCAGGATGGGAAGGCGATAATAAGCTGTCAGCCGTTTTAAATTGGCTGCTTCCGCCATGAGTGTTCGTTCGTAATCGACAAATTCCTTTTCCTGGGTCAGGTCGATAAAGACCGTAACGTTGGCCTGGACCAGTTGGCGCAAGGTCTGGCGAGTCCGGGCTAAATAGGTCGAGCCGGGATATTCACCGGCCAGGAGTTTTTCAGGCTCAACCCAGTACGAATTAGGGGTTAGGGCCAGGTTAAAATTTAACGGTTCCATTCTTTTTTACAGAACTAATTTGATTTTCCGAGGTATGGGCTAACTCCCAGGCTTGCGGTATCGCTTCGGACAGCCACCACAGCCAGAATTCCAGGCGTTTTTCAAGGTCAAATTTTAACGGCCACAATTTATATTCACCCGGCGGATTGGGGTCAATTGCCGTATAAGCTTTTACCGAACTCATGACAAAATCTGGGCTATAATCTGCCTCGTCATAATTGTCATAACGATTGTTGTAAATTACGCAGTGTTTTACTAAATCATCATTGTTATAGGAAATAATAAAACCCAAAACATGATAAGCCGCCTCATAAACAGAGTAGACCTGATAAGGGACCCAATTATCAATATTAAGACCCGTACAAAAATCCTCACAAAATAGGTCAAAAGTTTTTTTGAAAGAGATTTTATTCTGTAAAAGCTTCCTGGCAGTATTAATAATTTTTCGGACTTCCCTTTTAGGCTGGTCATTAAACTTATAAAACTGATAGGAACGCCAGTCCCAACCTTCCCAGATAAATAAGACGTGTTCTACCGTTAAAACAGCCAACCAGCTAAGCGCATAATCAGCCTTAGAAAATGCCCTAAACCGTGTTTTATACGAATCTATTACTGAGTTTTCGTCAACGGAAGGGTTTTCTACAAAAACGTCGGCATCGTCTAGGAAATCAAAAGGGTGTTTTTCCCAGACAAAAGTACGCGACTGCCACTCCTTTATCTCTTCTTCCGTAAATTGCACCCTTGACGGCCCCAGGCTTCTATAAATTCTTATGCGGTCCGGGGCCGATAAAAGGTGTTGGGGGTCGCTTTTAACCCTCTCTAAAAGGGAGGCAATTAAATCTGCGGTTTCTTGCGGCAAAGTCATTTTGTTTAACCGGGTTCTATAATAAGCCCTTAACCTGTTCGGCGTTTTTATTCGCCGATTTCATTTTGTCTTTTTGTACCCCGAAAGTAGTGCCGGAAGTATTCTTTACGACACTATCGGTGCCGCCGTTGACCTGTTCGAGGTCGTCCTCGCTCATTTCAAGGATTTCCCCGGCCTCAACAGGTTTTTTCTGCTCGAATGATTTTTCGTCCTCGGATTTCATTGTGCCTCCTTTTAACTCAACAATAAAGAATTTACTAAACTCAAAATGCGTATAATCAGTTATAACACAGCCTCCCAAAAAGCGGAAAAGAGCCCGTTAAGGAGATTTATAGATTTTTTCGCACTTTTATTTTTCCGGTTCTATAAGATTGTGGGAAGCTATGGCTTTAATTATCTATATTATTTAACAAAGGGATATGTCGTTCATTTTGAGATAATTTTAGTGGTAGATAATAGCAAAACCACCCGAGGTTGGCGACCTTGACAGTTAGGCACCAGACTTGTAAATTGACGCCACAAGATGCAATATAGAATAAGTAAGGAGCGGACAATTTTTGTGGAATTTATACCGCTTAAACGGGTATAAACGGAGGAAAACGTTATGACGGCAAGTTTGAGCCAGCCCCAGGTTATCGAAGCGCACAACTATATCAACGGCCAGTGGGTGCCCGCCCGGAGCGGCGAGACTTTCGAAAGCCGCAATCCGGCTACCGGCGAACTCCTTGGCCTGGTCGCTAAAAGCGGTCCCGCCGATGCCGATGCGGCGGTCCAGGCCGCCCGCGCCGCCTTTGATAAATGGCGCAAATACCCCGCGCCGCGCCGGGGCGAAATTCTTTTTAAGGTCGCTCAAATCCTGGCCGCCCGCAAAGAAGAAATTGCCCGCCTGATGACCCAGGAAATGGGTAAGGTGTTGACCGAGGCCAGGGGCGATGTCCAGGAAGGCATCGACATGACCTATTACATGGCCGGCGAAGGCCGCCGCCAGCACGGTTTCACTGCCCCCAGCGAAATGTTCGACAAATTCCAGATGGCCGTCCGCGACCCGGTCGGGGTGGTCGCCGCCATCACGCCCTGGAACTTCCCGATGGCGATTCCGACCTGGAAAATCATGCCCGCCCTGATTTGCGGCAATACGGTCGTCTTTAAGCCCGCACCCGACACGCCGCTGGTCGCCCGCGAACTGGTAAAAATCTTCGAGGAAGCAGGTCTGCCTGCCGGGGTCATAAACATGGTCTGTGATACCGGGCGTGACGCCGGGGAAGCCCTCCTGCAACACCCTGATATTGATATTTACAGCTTTACCGGCTCGACCGAAACCGGCAAACACGTCCTGACCGAGACTGCCGGGCGGCTTAAAAAAGTTTCGCTCGAACTGGGTGGCAAAAACGCTATCATGGTCATGGACGATGCCGACCTCGACCTGGCCGTGGACGGTATCGTCTGGAGCGCCTTTGGAACTACCGGGCAGCGCTGCACCGCCGCCAGCCGGATTATCGCCCACCGGGCTATTGAGAAAGACTTGACCGACAAGCTGGTCGGGCGGATTGAAAAGTTGCGCCTGGGAAACGGCCTGCTCGATACCACCGATGTCGGCCCGGTTATCAACAGCAAACAGCGCACCCGCATCCACGAATATACCCAGATTGGCAAGGCCGAAGGAGCTAACTTGCTCTTGGGTGGGGACATTCCGACCGAAAACGACCTTGATAAAGGCTATTTCTACCGCCCCACCCTCTTTAACAACGTCCGGCCCGATATGCGGATTGCCCAGGAGGAAATCTTTGGCCCCACCACAATCATTATCGGGGTGGACAGCCTGGAAGAAGCCATCAAAATCAATAACGGCGTGAAATACGGCCTTTCGGCCTCGCTCTATACCCAGGACGTAAACCGGGCCTTCTACGCCATGCGCGAGGTGGCAACAGGTATCCTTTATATCAACGCCGGGACTATTGGCGCGGAGGTCCACCTGCCCTTTGGCGGCACCCGCCAGACCGGGAACGGCCACCGGGAAGCCGCCGGGGCCGCGATTGACTTCTTTACCGAGTGGAAAGCAGTCTACGTGGACTTTAGCGGTAAATTGCAGCGCGCCCAGATTGATATGTAGGGCCTGACAGGCCGGGGTTTTCTTGCATGTCCCCCGGCCAACCAGATTTTGTAATTACAGGGCAGTAATTTAACCTGAAGCAGGACAGGAGCAGGAAAAACGCGCATGAGCGATAACTCTTTTTCATCACCAAACAGCGCCTTGCAGGGGCTTATGCGCCAGGGCATCGAACTGGCGCGAGCCGGAAACCGCAACCAGGCCGAGGAAATCTTCGACTCTATCCTGGCCCAGTACCCCGAATACGAGGAAGCGCTTGTCTGGAAAGCCGCTATCGTGCGCGATACCGACCAGGCCGTGGCCTGTCTCGAAAAGGTATTACGCATCAATCCTGAAAACCGCCGGGCCAGGGTCGGCCTCGAATGGGCCTACAAACGCCAGGAGGAAGCCCGCACCGCTGAACCCATGACCCCTTTTGAAAACCCGCAACTGGCGACCCTGGGCGATAACACGCCCTCAAACTTCAGTCCAAGCCGTCGCCGTTACGCCGAACCGGAAGACCCTGCGACTTTCCGCCGGGAGACTCCTTCTTCGCGCCAATCGACCGGGTCTTTCCGGCCCAACGTTATGAACGGCCAGACCGTTAAGAATTCTCAGACAGGTGAAACAATTAGCCAGTTTGCCCCGTATAAGAAGCGCAGGTTGGAAACTTCAGAACAGGCCATGCCTTCGGTTGACCTTCCGCCAGAAGCTGTCGAGTGGACCAAACCGCGCAATAACCGGAACGAACGCACCCCGCCCAAACCCCGGAGCGATTTTAAGTCCAGTCCCATCTTCCAGGCGGCCAGCCCAAAAGTTGCTTTTTCAGTATCACCCAAAATTACCTGGGCGCGGCGGACCCGGCCTAATACCACGCCTGCACGGACGCTGTACCCTTTGCGGCTACCCCTGGGCCTTTTTGCAGTCGCCCTGGCCCTGGCCTTACTGACTTTCCCCCTTAACGGAAACGCCCCGTTACTGGGAAGTTTAGCCTTTTTTATTGCCCTGCTTGGCGTATTTCTTTTCAACCGGGCCAGGTTGTAACCCTATCACCTGATTTGCCTTGCTACCTGCGACCAGGAATAACGAGAGAGAAAATTTATGTTAATAGAGCTACGTCGCTTTTACGAAAAAATCAGCCAGTCTCATAACCTGTTCGGTGGACGAGGCGGGGGCGGAGACGACAACGGTCCCGATAAAGACGCCGACCGCGAAGGTAAAGAAGGGAAGGAAGGGAAAGACCCCTTCGAAAATTTCGACTTCACCCGCTTCCGGTCCAGTCGCCCCAAACAACCCGATGACTCAACCCCTAAATCGTCCGAACCCACGGGTTCCGGTTCTTCCTCTGGTGACGACGATGATGCCAGTAACGACAACGAGCCGCCACGCACTTCCCGGCCTCGTTCAACCTCTGGCAGCAGCGGGCGCAACACCTTTGGCGGCTTCGATTTTAATTCGGGCCAGTTTAGCGGCTTTGGTGGCGGCGGTAACGGCGGCACCATCGGCCAGTTACCCCAGTTGAGAATGCCGCGCCTGGGCCGGGGCGCAATTGCCCTGATAATCCTGGCCGTCGTGATTGTCCTGCTGCTGCTGCTCGGCCCCAATCTCATCAGTTTCTGGACCGACATGATGTGGTTCCAGGAAGTCCAGCAGACCGGGGTCTTCTGGGTCCGCTTCTGGCAGCCCCTGATTACCTTTGCTATCGCCTTTGTGATTGCTTTCGCCGTCATAATGGTCAACGTGAGCGTGGCCCGGCGGTTTGGTCCGAGCGGCCCGGTCATAAACACCCAGGATAACCCGATGGCCGCTCTCCTGGGCGGTGGGGTCCGCTTTTTGAACTGGGCTTTCGTGGCGGCGGCGGTTATTATCAGCCTTTTCCTGGCCGGGGCCGCTTCCAGCAAATGGCAGACTATTCTTTTTTACCTGAACGCCGCGCCCTGGACCGATAAAGAACCGATTTATAATAACTCGGTCGGTTTTTACGTCTTTGACGTGCCCTTTATCAGCTTTTTGCAGGGCTGGGCGGTCGGCCTGTTCGTGGTAGCCCTGATTGCTTCGCTGGCAATCTACTTCCTGCGTTTCACTTTGGCAGGCCAGGCTTTTTCTTTCACCCCCGCCATCAAGACCCATGCTTCGGTGCTGGGCGCGATTCTGCTGGGTCTTTTTGCCTTTGGCTACCAGATTAGCAACTGGGACCTGGTCTATTCCAACCGGGGCCGCGTCTACGGTACCAGCGCGACCGATTACGACGCCCAGTTTCCGGCCAATACCATCCTGACCTTTATCGTGGCGGCGGCGGCCATCCTGCTGCTGGCGAATATTTTCATCCGCAACACCCGGCGCGGTGTTACCCTGCTAGTAGCGGCCAGCCTTATCTGGTTGGTCGGCCACATCCTGATCGCCGGGGTCTATCCCTCGGTTTACCAGAATTTTAGCGTCAAACCGAACGAACTGTCCAAAGAGCAGAAATACATCTCGAACACCATCGCGATGACCCGCAAAGCCTTTGGGCTCGAACTCAATACCAACGTCAAGGAGGTTCCGTTCCAGGGGACGGCCACCCTGACCCAGCAGGATATTCAAAATAACCCCTATATCGAGGATAACGCCCGCCTTTGGGACTACGACAAACTCAAAGGTATTTACGACCTGACCCAGACCCTGCGGCGTTACTACGACTTTACCGATATTGACATCGACCGCTACAACCTGGCCCTGGGCGGTTCAACCGTCCCGACCAAAACCCAGGTGATGATTGGGGCCCGCGAGCTTGATATAAACAACTTGCAGACCCAGACCTGGCAAAGCACCCACCTGCAATACACTCACGGTTACGGCGTCCAGGCCAGCCCCGTCAACGAAGTTACCACCGACGGGCGGCCTATCAACCTGATTACCCAGAGCTTCCCTTTTAGCAGCACCATTTTGCCGGTCCAGCAGCCCCGGATTTATTTCGGGCAGGGAGTGGAAGAGCAAAACTATAGCATTGTAGGGCCGAAAATTGATGAAATTGACTATCCCTTCCAGAGCGCCGAAGATGTCAAGTTCAAATATGACGGTACCGGCGGTGTCCCGCTTAGCAACTGGTTCGTTAAAGCCGCTTTCGCGGCCAAACTGGGTGATTTCAATTTATTGATAAGTGACAATGTGACCGACGATAGCCGCCTGATTTTCCGGCGCGGTATCACCGAGCGCATCAACGAAATAGCACCCTTCCTGACCCTGGACAAAGATCCGTACCTGGTAGCGGCAGAGGGCAAACTCTATTTTATCCAGGATGCCTACACTCAGACCGACCTCTACCCGCACAGCAATCCGCTAAACCGGTTGGCCGGGGTGAGCGCCGGAACTATTCCGAATTCGATTAACCCGGCCTCGAACTATATCCGCAACTCGGTCAAAGTGGTAATTGACGCCTACAACGGCACCACCACTTTTTACCTGGTGGATAAACCTACGATTGACCCGATAGCTCAGACTTACGCCAACATCTATCCCGACCTGTTCAAACCAATGAGCCAGATGTCGGCAGAGTTAAAAGCTCACCTGCGCTACCCTGAAGACCTGTTCACGGTCCAGACCCAGGTCTACAGCATCTACCACGTGACCGACCCGACCAAGTTCTACAACTCGGAAGACCTCTGGCAGGTGCCGTCCGACCCGCGCAACGGGTCCAGCACCAACGCCTCGCCTTACGAACCGTATTACCTGGTAACGAGGTTGCCCGGCGAAACCCGGAACGAATTCGTTTTGATTAACGTCTTCCAGCCGCAGCAAAAGGTCAACCTGGTTTCGTGGATGGCCGCCCGCATGGATGGTGATAATTACGGGCAGTTAGCCGTCTATAACTTCGACCCCTCGGTCAATATAGACGGTCCGGCCCAGTTCTTCTCGAAAATCCAGGCTTTGCCCGACTTTTCGAGCCAGCGGGCCCTGCTAAATAGTGGGTCGTCAAGTTTGCCACCCGGACCAATCATTATCATCCCGGTAGATAAGGCGATTCTGTATATCATGCCCTACTACCTGCAAGGTTCCAGCACGGCCCTACCCCAGCTTCAATTCGTGGCGGTCGGAGCTAACGATAAGGTCTACGTGAGCAAGCCGGGCAGTGATGACGACCGGACTAAACTCCTTTCAACGGCCCTGACCGAGGTCTTTACCAGGGGCCAGCAAGTGGCGGTCAATCCGGGCCAGACCGGGAACGGTACGACCACGCCGGGCGCGAGTACAACCCCGGCGACAAACCCGACTTCGCCGCCCAACACCCCGGCGACGGCCCCGGTAGGGACACCTGGCGCAGGCGCGGGGACACCCGCTCCGACCGCTGCCAGTGGCCCGACCGTTGCACCTGACCAGACCGCCAGTATCGCTGACCTGGTCCGCTCTATCAAGGCGCACCAGGACCTGGCGACGCAGGCGTTCGCTGCGGGTGATACCGCCCGTGGAAACGCCGAACTCAAGGCTGCCGATACTGACCTGGCCCGGTTAAACCAGTTGATAGGCCGGTAGCCAATCTGATGGTAATCCCGAAAAGTCTCAAAGAGTCCTCAAACTTTTTGAGACTTTTTTGGTTAAATAAAATTAACGGGTTAAAGCTAATTTCAATTTTATTCCTGTTTTATTCGTATTATATTTTCTATGTTAAATTGACTAATAGGCCCTAATCGGTTAGACTAAAGAGTACTGAGGCCCTTAAAAGGCAGCTTAGCTATTTTTAATTTTTTTAATTCAGAAGTTGGGATTAAGCACAGCAAAAGCAAGGCACTCTATTCGGCTGTGTTCCAGGAAGTGTTATATCAGCCCGGCGACCCAGAGCAGCACTTTCGGTTCCATGAAAGTTGAAGGTAAAGGTTTAAATGGGAGCAGAACCCCAAGAAACACGCGGAATCCCGCGTAACCGGAAATGTGGCAATTGTCGTTTTTATGAGCCCGCGCCGTTGTGGCGGAAGGGCTGGTGCCGTAACACCAAACTTTATCCTCCCCATGCTAACCACCTGGTTGATGCCAATACGATTGACTGTGAAGGCGGTTTTCGCTCCCGCATTTACTGGGAACCCCTCGCCGCCGGGCAGGTCGCCCCGTCGATTGCTTCCGAGGAACGCCCTATCACCAGCTCGAATGTAACACCGATAAAACCAATCACCGGACCTATAAAACCGATTACCGGGCAGCCCTTCCAGCCGCAAACCCCGGCTAACTTTGCCGAACCGGAACCCTTTGCCAGCCGGGAAACCGAGCCACCCACCGAATCTTATCAGACGCCTATGGCGGCATCCGACCGCCCGACTCTGAGTGTTTACAAACACCCCCTGGCCGACCGCAGTTTTTCCATCAAGTCTTCCGACGATACCATCCGGCCCGTCAATACCAACCCGGCCCCTATTATTTCGCGAACGCCTAACCAGAATTCGAATGGTAATAACCAGCCGCCCGCAACCACACGGCAGCCCTTTGTGCAGCCTGTTTCGTCCGGTTCCGGCGATAATAATGGCAACAACAGCGGGCCTTCTGAAAATAACGGTTTCCCTAATTATCGCAGCCGGGTTTACGGTTCGCAGTCCCAGGAACCGCTAAACCGCAACAATAATAATGCGTCCGATTCCTCCCGCAATTACTCGCCCCAGCCGCAAGACGGACCTGACCGGAATTATTCCGGTTCAAACCAAGACCAGGAAGGTTACGGTTTTGGTTCGCAGGATACCGTTCCCTCGCCCTCGCCGCGCCGCTACCCGCCCCAGGAAACCTCGCGGTCTTTTGTAACGCCGCCCCCTTCTTCCGGCTACGGCCAGGTTTACGGGGACAACCCGGACGAAATGGAAGAACCCGAAGAATTCAATGAGGCCGCACCTCCGCCCTCTCCCAGCTATGAAGACCAGGCCCCGACCCGGCCCTATCGCGCCCAATCGCAATACACGCCCCCGTCAAGACCCAAACAATCTCAAGCATGGACGGAGCAAGATATGCCAGACCGAAATCAATTCGATGACATGGATGATTTCCCGCAAGGAGGCGGCAATAACTACTCGCAACCTTCCAGCCGGGATTACCCGACCCAGCCAGGCAATTACAGCTCGCAGTACGGCACAGATAAAGAACCAATCCGAATCCAGGAAGCGTTACCGGCCAACAACCGGCCTCGCTCCTATGACCCAAGAAAACAATCTCAACCCGCCCCGGCAAGATTCAGGCCGGTCAAAGAAGATCAACCAGCAGCTAATTTGCCAGTCACCAGGGATTGGAGAGCAATCTTGCGGGAGAAAGCGCCCTTTACCCGGAACTGGAATTTGGAAGGAATTACTATGAACCGTCAAATCCTACCCTGGGCAATTGGAGTTGTTCTGGTTTTAATTCTTGCTGTTGTGCTGGTTGCCAATATCGGCAAAAAACCAGACTCGAACAGTCCAACTGTCCCCCCCGGCACTGCCGCCGCCAGCGTTACCATTGCCACTACCCCCGGAAGTACCACCAGTGCGGGTACCGGCGCCACTACCGGTGCCAGTAAAACCACCGCTGCCGGGACTACCGCCGCCGCTACCACTGCTGCTGCCACTACCCCGGCTACCAAAACCGCCGTGGTCAAAGGCACCGGTGGGGATGGCCTGAATATGCGCGAGACCCCCAGCAAGACCGGCAACAAGTTAGCCTCCATCAAAGATGGTGAAAAAGTTACCATCAAGGATGGACCAAAAGACGCTGATGGCCTGACCTGGTATCAGATTGAGTATAACGGGAAGACCGGCTGGGCCGCCTCGTCCTACCTGGAACTTCAACAGTAAGACCGGGATGAATCTTCCCAAACCACCCCTGACCGGGTGGTTTTTTTATGGGCGGAACTGTAAAAAGACCGCCCAACGTGCTATTATTGTTGAAAAGGGTGAGTAAAATAGCTTGCGATTGTAGGCCGGGGTAATTTATAGCTTTATTAAAAAAAATATCAACCAGAATTGTTGGTGAAAAATGATAACGCCGGTTTACTTTTGTAAACGCACTCACGAATTCGGACACGTCGAAAACCTGGATGAAGTTAGCGACCTGCTAGAAGATAAGGATAACCTTATCTGGATTGACATGAATAAGCCTACCCCCGACGAACTGAACAAAATCGGGGAGGAGTTTGGCTTTCATCCCCTGGCCCTCGAAGATGCCAGCGGCCAGCACCAGCGCCCCAAAGTCGATGTTTACGAAAATTTTTATTTCGTAGTCTTTTATTCGATTAGTTACGAAAGGGAAGGCAATCATTTCCAGGCCACCGAAATTGACATGTTCATGGGCGAGAACTTCCTGGTGACGGTCCATTATAGCGATGTCCCGGCCCTCAAAGAGGCCAAAAAACGCTGGCAGAGTAACGCCACCGAAATTAACCGCGATATTGGGGTTTTGCTCTATTCTTTGCTCGATACCCTGGTGGACGAGTGCTTTCCGGTGCTGGACACTATAATTGATGAGGTCGAGGAACTTGAAGAACTAATCTTCGAGGATGGAAGAAGCCGCCGTCAGAACTATACCCAGAACATCCTGACGGTCAAACGCAACCTGATAAACTTGCGCCGGGTGGTCGCTCCCGAACGCGACCTCCTCAACGTTATCACTCGCCACGACAGCCCGATTTTCTCGGAAAAGACCAATATCTATTTCCAGGACGTTTACGACCACCTTGTGCGCGTCACCGATACGGTTGACTCCTATCGTGACCTTTTGAGCGGCGCGCTCGACGCCAACCTGGCTGTAATTTCCAACGACCTCAACCTGGTAATGCGGACCCTTACCGCATTTTCTATCATCTTGATGACCGACGCCCTGATTGCCGGGATTTATGGTATGAATTTCTCGACCATGCCCGAATTAACCTGGCAGTACGGCTATCCCTACTGCATCATCCTGATGGCCGTAGTTTCAGGCTTAATCTGGTTTTATTTCAAACGTAAAAAATGGTTCTAGACAGCCTGTTAAGGTCTATTCGGTAATGTCGCGCCGCCGGAAGACCGCTACCGCCGCCCAGATGTAAAGCCCAATCCAGGCCAGCAACACCAATATGGATTGAACCGCCGGAACACTTTCGACAAAATTCCGGTTGGTGGGGGTAACGGTTAGCTGGTTCAAACTGAAATTGACCAGGAACGGACTGATAAACTTGGCAACATTGATGAGCGGTTCGAGCCAGTTGGGAAAGTTGGTGCCGAGTTGACCGCTCAGGGCCGCTTCCCCAAGACTCGAAACAATGCCGTCCAGGGTGTTAACAATAAAATAAAAGATTATCGCCACTACCACCGACTTGAAGCGGACCGCCAGGAACATTGCCATGCTGCTCCACAGGAAATTGACCCCGAAGCTAAAAAGCAGATAGAGAAGCCCCTTGCCGATAGCGTCCCCGTCCAGGTTGCCGGTATCGCCCGCGTCATAGATGGCTTTGAACAGAAGACCCATAAACAACCAACAGAGCGCCGCCATCCCCGCCATAAAAACGGCCATAGTCAGCAGAAAAAGGGTCTTGCTAAGCATCAGGCGAGGCCGCGAAGCTTCCCTGGTCGCCAGCATTTTGATGGTGTGCCAGCCATATTCGTTGGAACCGACCATCGCCCCGGTGATTACCAGCCCAATCAGGTAAATCCCGTTTACTCCGACAATGATGATATTGGCGGCCAGGCCAAAGGTTCCACCGCCGATTTCCAGCAGACCGACGCCTCCCACCGGGATATTCCCGAAATCGACCCCGGCCACTTTTAGAATTAACATCGCTCCTACGACCAGCAGGGTAATCAGGACCGGGGAGAAAGCTATAAACAGGATTAGTTTGAGCCGGGAATATTTCAGGATTTCGGCCCGCAGTAGATTAAGCATGGTTTTCCGGCCCTTTCTGGCTATCCCCGTTAACCGGTGACTGCTCCGGTGGAGGCGGGCTGCCGGGGAAATCCCCATTCAGCCCCGGTTGGCCCGGTTGGCCGGAATAACCACCCATAGGCGGTTGGGGATAATAGCCTGGTGGCGGGGGCGGATAGCCGGGCGGCGGACCCCAGGCCTGACCCTGGTAGGGCTGTTGCGCCGGGTAAGGCACGGGACCATAGCCGGGTGGGGGCGGATAAGCGCCAGGCGGGACCGACCGGTTGGTGACACTCAGGAAGAATTCTTCCAGGGTCAGGTGGCGCGGTATAATCTCTGAAGGGTAAATCCCGGCCTCGGCCAGGGTCCGGTTAAGCTCGGCGCCCCGGCTGGCCGCTCCGTCCACCACGATATACTCTCCGGCAGGGCGGGCGCTCCGGGCGTATTCCAGGCCCTGTAAGGTCTCTATAGCTTTCTCGAAATCCTCGGCGGGCACCCGCAACTGGATGTTGTTCTGGCTGGCTAACATTTCCTCGACCAGACCCTGGGAGATAATGGTACCTCGCTCGATGATGGCAACCCGGTTGCAGACCTGCTGGACCTCGTTTAGAAGGTGGCTGGACAAAAAGACGGTCCGGCCCTGGGCAGCCAGGCTCTTGATGAGTTCACGAATACTCTGGATACCCGCGGGATCAAGCCCATTGGTCGGCTCGTCAAGGATAATCAGTTGCGGGTCGGTCAGGAGGGCCGCCGCGATACACAGGCGCTGCTTCATACCGAGTGAATAGGTCTGGAACTTATCGCGGGCCCGGTCCGAAAGACCCATCTGGCCCAATGCCTGGCGCATCCTGGTTTCGTCGGTGACCCCGGCAGTATAGGCCATTACCTTCATGTTATCCCACCCGCTCAGGTGGGGATAAAGCGAGGGGGCTTCCACGATGGCCGAGGTCTTTGCCAGGATTCTTTTGCGGTCGGTCGCTATATCCGAACCAAAGAGCAAGGCCCGCCCGCTGGTTGGCCGGACCAGGCCCAGCATCATCCTGATTATAGTGGTCTTACCGGCCCCATTCGGTCCGAGCAGGCCAAAGACATCACCCGGCATTACCTTCAAATTGGCCTGGTTCACCACAAAATTATTCCGATAACGTTTGGATAAAGCCTCGGTAGAGACAATAGGGGTAACACTCGATGTGGAAAGGTCGGGGTTCAAACGGCGGCTCCTTTCTGCCGGAGATACTATTCCTGAGGTTTGGTGGAGGTGGCATAGCGGGCCACTTCCGCGTCCATTTTCCCCTGCCACATTTTGCCGTACATAATAAAGTCGGATATTAACGATTTGACCGGGTATTTGAAGGTGGCCGGACGGTTATGCTCGACAAAGAAATGGCCGACCCAGGCATAGGCGTAGGGTGAAACGATGGCCGCGATTATAAACCGGGGGTCGCGCCGGAGCAGGGCAACCAGGAGCCAGACAAAGATAGTGCTGGTGCCGGCAAAATGCAGCCAACGCGTGACCGGTTTGGCATGTTCGCCGACATAAAACGGCCAGAATTCCTGCAAGGTTTTATAGCGTTGTTGGTCCATTTTAGTCCCTATTATAATTTTCAAATTGCGGTTGGATTTTGGTGCCGATTACTTTACTATCTTAACTTATCGGCTCCAGACTGTCTATCCCGTTAAATATAAGCCTGAAGTCGTAGAAAAAAGCCTTGCTTCCGGTCATAACTATAAGTATACTATAACCAGCTAAGTAATTTAATGGCTAGGAAGCAACGGACCAGGCTATTTTTAAGATTATAACTCGGGATATTAGCGGGATAAATTGGGCAAAAGTCCTGATTAAGTTTTATGAGATTGGAAGGCATAGTTTTAAGACGATGGAACAGGTAAGAGGAAGCTTGTGGCGGCAACCCGATTTTGTAAAACTCTGGGTCGGGCAGGCCATTTCAAATTTTGGGTCGCATATCACCTGGCAAGCTCTACCCCTGACTGCCATGCTGGTCCTGGGCGCCGGCCCGACCGAGTTGGGTTTACTGGCTGCAACCGGCACGGCCCCGGTCTTATTCTTCGGACTGGTGGCGGGGGTCTGGGTGGACCGTCTGCCGCGCCGCCCGGTCATGATTGTCGCGGACCTGGGCCGGATGGTCTTGCTGGGGTCTATCCCGGTCGCGGCCTTTTTTAGTGCCCTGACCATAATCCAGCTTTTCGTGGTCGCCGCCCTGACCGGGCTACTGACGGTCTTTTTCGACGTGGCGGACCAGTCTTATCTTCCCTCCCTGGTCGAGCGCGAACACATTATGGAGGGGAACAGCAAAATTACCGCCAGTAAATCGCTGGCCGAAATTACCGGGCAACCTATCGGCGGGGTGTTGGTCCAGGTCCTGACCGCTCCCTTCGCCATCGCCGTTGATGCCGCCTCTTTCCTGGTCTCTGCTTTATGTATCGGCTTAATCCGCAAACCTGAAAACCGCTCCACCGAACCGGAAGAAGCCCAACCGATGCTCCGGGAAGCCCTGGAAGGATTACAGGTGGTATTCAAAAATAAGATTCAGCGAGCCCTGGTCCTGAGTGAGGTCCAGCGCGCTTTTTTCGGGAGCTTTATCGGCACCCTCTACATGATTTTTATCATCCGGGAATTGCAGATGCCGGTCTGGGTATCCGGGGTGCTTATCGGGGTTGGGGGGATTTCCTCGTTAGCCGGGTCGGTCATAGCCCGGCGGTTGACCGGGCGAATAGGCATTGGTAAAAGCCTGATCTGGTCGGCCCTCCTGACTTCCCTGATAACAATGCTGATTCCCCTCGCTGCCGGACCGTTCTGGTTGGCCTTTGGCCTGCTGGTAATAAGCCAGGCCGGGGATATCGGGTGGAGTATTTACCTCATCAACCAGACCAGTCTGCGCCAGTCTATCACCCCCGAACGCCAGTTGGGCCGGGTCAATGCCAGCCTCTATTTCCTGGAAGGGGTGGCCGGGCTGGTAGGGGCGGTATTAAGCGGGGGGTTGGGCGATTTAATCGGGGTCAGGACGACCCTTTTTGTAGCGGTAGCCGGGTTCCTGGCGGCATTGGGCTGGCTATATTTTTCCCCTGTGCGCCATCTCAAAGAGCTAGACGAAATTTCCCCGCCCCTGGAAAATTTAGAAAAGGCCGGTGTCAATTAGATACCGGAAGTGTTAGCAAGCCGGGAAAATACTATAATAAGAGCAGGAAATTTTCTTCTGGCAGATTTCGAAAAGGGGAAGTCAATGCTCGAAAAGACCGTAGGCGAAAAATTAATCAAGACCGGCCTGAAACTGGCAAGCGCTGAAAGCTGTACCGGCGGGCTGGTCGGACACCGGTTAACCAATATAGCAGGTAGCAGCGTTTACTACCTGGGTGGGGTTATCAGCTACGACAACAGCGTCAAACAAAATGTGTTACAAGTCCCGGCGGAAATCCTGAACACGGTCGGGGCGGTTAGCGAGCAATGCGCCCTTGCAATGGCCCACGGCGTCCGAAAACTACTAGGTGCAGACCTGGCGATTAGCACGACAGGTATTGCCGGTCCCGGCGGGGCTACACCCGACAAACCGGTTGGACTGGTCTTTATCGGGCTGGTGGATGGCCTGGGTTATGAAAAGTGCGAATGTTTTATCTGGTCCGGCGACCGGGAAACCAACAAAGCCCTTTCGGCGGAAGCGGCCCTCAAAATGGTCGAGGATTACCTGGCCTTAAAACTGGTAGCAGACTAATCAACTTCTAAACTGGAATTCAGCTTATATTCATCTGGTCCTTTTAAAATTTTCCCCAGGTTATCGGAAAGACGCGCTTTATCGGCCCCGTTTTAAGGGTTGGCAAGGCCGTCAAAATCAGAAACAGAATTAAAATTTGCTGGCCTGGGTTTTGCGTAGAAGTTTGGCGCAAAGTAAGGAAAACGATGGATTTTTTTAACAACATTTTAGATTTTGTAAAACAGCAATACGCCACTTTTGGCTATTTAATCGTTTTTCTGGGGGCTTACTTCGAGAATACGATTTTCCTGGGCCTGATTCTGCCGGGCGGCAGCCTGGTCTTGCTGGGAGCGATTTATTCCTCGGAAGGAACCATGTTTTTGCCGCTGGTAATCCTCTTCGGCTGGCTGGGGATGTTTTTGGGCAACAGCACCGATTTCTGGCTGGGCCGGGTCGGCGTCATTCGCCTGATTGAAAAAACTCGCTTCAAAGATAAATTGGCCCCCCACATTGAAACGGCCCGCAAATTCCTGGACAGACGGGGCGGCTGGGCCATCTTCTTCTCCCACTTTATCGGCCATATCCGCTCATTCGTAGCGATTACCGCCGGGGCAACCCGCTTCCCCTACAGCCGTTTCGCTCGTTACGAACTGTTGGCGGCTCTAATCTGGAATATTATGTATTGTCTGGCCGGGTTCTTCTTCGCCGAAAGTATCAAAAAGATAGAAGGTTTGTTTAGCGGAGTAGGTATCGGCCTGGTGGTAATCGTGGGGGTGGGCTTCTTCGGCTACAAAGGCTACACCTGGTGGCGCGACCGCCAGCCCAAGACCATTCACCCGGCCAAAAAACTGGAAGACCAGCCCTAACCCCGGTCTTGCAGCGATTGCCTTAACGGCCCCACTTTATCAAGAAAATGGGGTCAGAGGCCGGTCCAATTTATCCCCATCAACTACCAGGTCCACCCGTTCGTTATAAAAGCAAATCAGCTCTTTGAGAGCAGGTTGCTGGGGGATCGGATCCAGGTAACTCCAGGCGATATTTTTGTTGAAAGTGTTGCCGCTCTGGACCGACCAGTAACTCGCCACCCCTTTGTAAGGACAGATGGTGTGAGTCGTTTCCGGCTGCATTAAATCCATCCTGACATCTTCCCGGGGAATGTAAAAGCGGGGCGGCAGATGGGTTTCAAATAACAGGTGGGGACGATGGGTATCCGCGACCTTTAACCCGTTGATTATAACCTCGACATGGCGTGAACTCGGCATCACATCTACCCGTTTATAGGGATCACGGGCGTGCGCGAAAATTTCCTCCTCCTCCTCGAACCAACCGTCCATTGTATTCCACTCGAACGAATAATAACCCTTAAGCGCCTTCAGGTTTTCGGGCGGGTCGTGGTATAACCAGGCGGCCCTTTCGGCCACTTTATCGCCCACCTTCAGGTCGAAATATTCTTTATCGGCAGTAATTTTAGAGGCGGAGCCGAGCAAATCCAGCCTGACATCGGTGGCGGAGAAATAGTAGGTGGGCAAGACCATCCGTCCATAGTTGATTAAAAGCAGGGGATGCTTGCTATCCGCGAGGATTACGCCGCCGAATTTTACCCGGACCCATCGCTGGCTCGGTTCGACTTTAGCCGGTGGGAGAATAAAACGGGCGGGTTTTTCGGTACTCAGAGACTCAGGCATGGGCTTACTCCTTTGCTTCACTAAAATGTTTAGCCTTACCAAAATTTATAACATAATCAATCCCTTTTTACAATAGGAGAGTTATAAAAAAGACCTGTAAACAGGTGGGGTTCTGGCGCAACCACCGCCGGTTATAGTCGTTTCTTTATAAGAAATAAGTACCCTTTTGCTCGATATTATGGCAAGTTGACCAAAAATCTATTGCCAATTCTAGGATAATTATGTATAGTTAAAAGGCCGAAAGCCGCTATTGTGGTCTGTTTTCCGCCTCAAAATAGCAGTTTGGATACACCAAAACCAGACAAACCAGTAAAACGCCCGTCGAAAGGGCCGCTTAAATTATTCGCTCTAGTTACTTTGGTCGGGAGGTTCAGCTAATGTTTAGGATGCTTGCGCGGAACGAGTTTTCGTCCCGACCGCTTTCAGAGCGGTCCCCGTTATGGGTGGCGTTTTTGGTCCTGCTGGTTTGCTCACTTATTACAGGCGTTTTCGGCACAGGCTCGACGGCAGAAGCCTACCCGTTTTCCAACAATTCCTTCCAGCGCGCCTGGCAGCAGGCCGACTACCCGGTGGTAATCGGGGCGGTTACGCGGGGTTACACCTGGGGGGCCGAACCCTTCTTCAACACCACCGAGCCTTATGCCGAGTCGCCCGGTGGGATGCGCCAGGTCGCCTATCTCGACAAAGCGCGCATGGAAATAACCCAGCCCGGTCAGAACCCGAACAACCCCTACTATGTGACCAACGGCTTGCTGGTCAAAGAAATGGTTACAGGGCTATTACAGCAGGGCGACTTCGCCTTCAGCCAGCGGTTCCCGGCCTATGATGTCCCGGTCGCGGGCGACCCGGTCGAGGTAAACCCGGAAGCGCCGACCTACGCCAGTTTCTATGCCCTCAACTCTTTTTATCAGACCCAGCCCCCGGCAGTGGTAGTTACCGGCAGCAACCAGATTACCAACACAACCACCATCACTAACTCTAATGGCATTTCGTCCACCAACGGTATCTCGTCCACCAACGGAGTCACTTCTACCAACGGCATCACAAATACCAATGGAATTACCCCGACAAACGGCATTTCGAATACCGTCCTTCCCCGTTTGCAATTGAGCGCCACCGCTGACCGGCAGGTTATGGCTGACGTGGATATTCCGCAAGGCCCGGAGGTCAGTTTGCTCGACCGCCAACCAGACCTGACCAACCACCAGATTACCTCGACCCTGGCCCGTAACGGGGCGGTCGGGCAGAACAATTTGCTGGGCGCAATGGAAGGGGCGACCTATGTCTACTGGGAAAGGACTCTCGGCCATAATATCCCGGCAGTCTTCTGGAATTTCCTCAACCAGACCGGGCCGGTCTTTAACGGGGCCGGGTTGGTCAACGGCAAGGTCTTCGATTGGGTCCAGACCATGGGCTACCCGATAACCGACGCCTATTGGATAAGGACGAACGTGGCCGGGATTCCCCGTGACGTGTTAGTCCAGTTGTACGAGCGGCGTATCCTCACCTATACCCCTACCAACCCGGTCCAGTTCCGGGTAGAGATGGGGAACGTGGGCCAGCACTATTACAAGTGGCGGTACAATCCTAAATACAATTTGACCTTGCCGCTGCAATCCAATACCGATGTTAAGCCGGAAGCGGGCTTCCCCGGCACCACCTTCAGTATCCGGGTCTTCGGGATGATTGGTCACATTCTGGCCGGACCTGGGGAAGATATTGAGACAACCATTATCACGCCTGACGGCCAGCCTTTTGAAGGTGTAATAATTCCAGGTAGTTATAGTCCCACCGGGTTCACCTTCTTCCCGGTCTACGTCAGGACCGACGTAAATACCCCACCCGGTCTCTATGAGATGGACTTCAAAGGTGTCACGTCGGGGAACGAGGCCAAAGCCTACTTCTTCGTCCTGGGTATTCCGGGGTATAACCTGCCCGCCTGAGTCCATCGTTAAAATCGAAAGCCGGGGTGCGTTTTTCACCCCGGCTTTTTTGTATTAATTTTCAGTTTCGGCTAGAACTAGAATTGCTCCCGGTGGACCCTTTCAAGGAACCGGGTAATAACAGGCCCTTGCTGCTGGGCTTCCAGCAAGAAAGCATCGTGCCCGTAGGGGGATAAGGCGGCAAAATATTCGACCACGTCGCCCCGCCCGGCTTGCTGCAAGGCTGTGACCATCAGTTCCGATTGGGAGGGCGGATACAGCCAGTCGCTTGAGAACGAAATAAAGAGAAAATGACCCTGGGTCACGGCAAAAGCATCGGCCAGGGAGGGATAGTCGCCCTGCAAGCTGAAATAATCCATCGCCCTGGTGATATAAAGATAGCTGTTGGCATCAAAGCGCTTTATAAAAACCTCGCCCTGGTGTTGCAGGTAACTTTCGACCTCAAAATCTACCCCGAAGGTATAGCTATAGTTGTCGCGGTTGCGCAACCGGCGGCCAAATTTGTTGCTCATTGATTCTTCGGAAAGATAGGTCAGGTGGCCGACCATACGGGCGACTGCCAGGCCTGCTTCGGGGCGGGGATGGCCCGGTGTATAGTAATTGCCGTTATCCCAGTTCATATCGGCCATAATCGCCCGGCGGCCAATCTCGTCCCAGGCGATACCCTGCGCCGAAAGGTGCGGGCTGGTCGCAATCGGAATGGCCGAGGCTACCATATCGGGATACTGGACAGCCCAGCTAAGGGCCTGCATCCCACCCATTGAGCCACCTATCACGGTCAACAGCCGCTCGACACCCAGGTAATCGAGCAACTTCTTCTGGACCCGCACCATGTCTTCAATCGTGATGATAGGGAATTCGAGGGCGTAGGGCTTCCCGGTGGCAGGGTTGATGGAGGATGGGCCGGTGGTGCCTTTGCAACCACCCAGCACGTTAGCGCAGATAATATAATAGCGGTCGGTGTCGAGCGGCATTCCCGGCCCGACCAGCACTTCCCACCAGCCGACCCGGCCATCCTCGCTGCTGATACCTGCAGCGTGGGCATCCCCGGTCAGGGCGTGGCAAATTAAAATGGCGTTATCGTGGTGGGGACTAAGGGTGCCATAGGTTTCGTAGGCAACCGTGATAGGGCCAAGGTTTTGGCCCGACATCAGCGTAAATTTCTCCGGCCCATCCGCAAAGGTAAAAAATAATGTACCGGTTACTCCTAAAGGGCTGCTCTCCAGCCTGGGCATAAAAACGGCTCCCTTTATAATTGGTGAACGTTAAACATGCAACGTCTGACGTCCAGTGGTATCTAATAAGAGAAAGTCTATATTTTTTATCAATTATATAGTATTTAGGGCTTTTTGTTATATATAAATCTACCCATTTTTGCAACGTTTATAAGCCAGGTACCCGCTGGCGTTCAAGTTTTCCTTCAACGCCACTCCTGCTTTATTGCTGCAACCCTGTTACCAGTCCAGCGTACTTATCTACCAGGATCTGGGCCTGGTCCGACGACTGCGACTCGGCAAAGATGTGGAACAAAGGCCGGTCCGGGTCGGGTAAAATCAAGACCCATTCCTCACCCAGCGCGATTCTAACCCCATCCACCTGCTGGGCGCCATTCTTGTACTGCTCGTTGAGGACGCGCATTACCCGGCCCTTATCCTCCCACCGGCAGGCTACCTTGGTGCGGACCAGGGCATAACTCGGCAGGCTGTTGACTACCTCGCTAATCCGCTGGCCCTGCTTGATGCTCAATTCGAGGATTTTGGCGGTAGCAAACATGGCGTCCATGCCGGGGTGGAAGTTCGGGAAGATAAACCCGCCTTCGCCGTCGGTCGCCATTATAACGCCGCTCCGGGTCGCCGCCTGCATCTGGGCATAAGGGCTGACCCGCGTGCGCTGGATTTCGCCGCCATAACGCTGGGCAATCCGCTCGAAAATGCTGGGAGCATTGACCGGGACCGCCACGATACCGCCTTCCTGGGCCTTGAACATAAGCAAGGCTACCGCCGCCGCCAACTGCATCGGTTGAATCTGGTGACCCCGGTTGTCTACGGCGAATAATTTCTCACCGCCGGTATCAATGCGTACCCCCAGGTCGGCATCCAGGGTCTGTGTGATAACCCCCAACCGCTTCATATTCTCCTGGGCCTGTTCCTGGGTGCGGAAGAGCTTGGCCTCGTCGAGGGCCGCGTTAAGGGCGACCACGTCGCAATTCATTTTGTCGAGAATGGAAGGCAAAATCGCGCTGGTATTGCCCGAACTGTAATCGACCACCACCCGGCGACCCCGGTCATGGCCTTCCAGGCCGGTTAAATCTATCCGGCGCAGAAAATCCTGGATGTATTTCTCAACCGGGTTGGGGGCGTACTCAATCCGGCCAATCTCATCCAGGTAGACCCGGCGGAAATCCTCGCGGAAGAAGACATTTTCGATTTTACGCTCGGTATTTTTATCAATATCGAGACCGCGTTTATCGAAGAAACGGATGTCGATGGTGCGGTTATCGTAAGGGGAAAGCCGCACGTGAATACCACCGGAAACATTTTCGCTGTTGCGGGTGTTAAAACGGGCCACTGGAATAGGCAGGTTTCCCAGGTCGCTAACATTGACTCCGGCGGAAGGCAGCCCGCTCAAGATCGCCCGCTTTATCATACGCGGGGTATGGTGGGGTTCGCGATTGACCGTGATGACGCTACCCTTTTGCAAAATAGCGCCAAAAGCCGCCCCCAGTTTGGCGGCAAATTCGGGCGTAATATCCACGTTGACCAGGCCGGTCACGCCGTAGCGCCCGAACAAAATACGGCGGCCCTGGCTCCCCCAGATAATCGAGGTATTGACCATCGCGCCGCGTTCGATTTCCTTGCTCGGCCAGATTTTCACGTTCGGGGCGATAACGGCGCTTTCGCCCACGATGCTGTTATCCCCCAGTACCACCCCTTCAAAGAGCATCGAGCGGCCCTTGATGTTACACTGGCGGCCCACGATGCAGCCCCGCAACTCGGCCCGCTCACCGATATAGCTGTTGCGCCAGATTATGCTGCGGTCAATAGTGGCGCGGTTGTCCACGATGGTAAAGTCGCGGATAACCGAAGGCCCCCGGATAATTGCCCCGCCTTTGACTTTGACGCCCGGCCCCAGGTAAATCGGGCCGTAAAGCTGGGCATCAGGGGCAATCTCAACGTCTTCGTCTACCCAGATGCGCCCACCGATATGCTTGCCGGGCAATTCGACGTGCATGCGCTGTTCGAGCATATCGGCGGTGGCCCGCATGTAATCGTTCAGGCTGCCGACATCCGACCAGTAACCCTCGGCCACATAACCATAAATCAGGTCGCCTTTTTCCAGCATCAGAGGGAATATATTCTGGCTCCAGTCGTAAGGCTGGCCCTTTTCCATGTACTGGAAAATCCTGGGGTCGAGCAGGTAGATACCGGTGTTCACCGTGTCGGAAAAGACCTCTCCCCAGCTAGGTTTTTCCTGGAACTGGCGGACCCGCCCGTCTTCCCCGATAATAACCAGGCCGTATTCGAGCGGGTTGGAAACGCGGGTTAAGGTCAGGGTCGCCATCGCGCCCGCTTCCTGGTGGAATCTCATCAGGTCAGTCAGGTCGAAATCGGTCAGGGCGTCACCGCTGATGACTATAAAAGGTTCGTCCAACCATTCTTCGGCTAATTTAACACTTCCGGCGGTACCGAGGGGGGTTTCTTCAATGGAGTAGCGGATATTGACGCCATAGTTGTGACCATCGCCGAAGTGGTCTTGAATATCTTCAGCCCGGTATTGCAGGGTGACAATAATATCGGTGATGCCGTGTTTTTTGAGCAAATCAATGATATGGGCCATAACCGGCTGGTTTACAACCGGAACCATGGGTTTGGGCCGACCCAATGTCAACGGGCGCAACCGTGAACCTTCGCCACCCGCCATTACCACTGCTTTCATTGCAGTTTTACCACTCACTTTCCCAGGCTTACACTTGCCAGTTTCCGGGCTAAATTGTCTCCGATGTATGGTGAAATGGTTATATCTACCATAACTTTTTACACCAATATTTTACCCCGGCCTCCCCGATAACGCAATTCACCTATCCAGGGATAGGATTAAGCTAGAAAGTTATTAGTTTTAAAACCGAAAGGAAATTAGAAGAAAAGTTTAACCTAATTCACAACTTATTAACAACCGGATAATTTTTCTTTAAAAACTTTCAGGTTTAATAGGAGTGTATTCGAAAGATGATTTTGAAAAGAAATTAAAACCTACAGGAGTTAATTGGCGATTACCGAAGCTGGTATCGCGAAAAAACTCTCCTCCTCCTCAACCTAACTCTCAGGGGGCCTTAGTCTTTAATCGCGGCTTGGGCCTTCTTTATTTTAAAAAATTTACCCCACACGAGAAAGTTAATCCGAGCCAATTCCTCCTATTTTCGATTGTTAACAGGTCTTTACATTGTTCCCCATAAGGCTGGCATAACAGTTGCCTTTACAATTTCTAAATTTGGGTATTTGGGTAAAAAGCAAGCATTTCTAAGAAAAGAGATTTCTATGTCGAAAAAAGAACAACCTAACCGCTGGAAAGGCTATCTTACCGGGGTTATCGGCGGGGTAGCCGGGACTATCGCCATGGGCTACTTCTGGCAAGCCGCCAAAATCCTGAACGGGGATAAAGACCCGCGCCAGGAAACCATCGAGAATCCCGGCGAGTTTACCGATATTTCGCTGGCCGGCAAGCACCACGAAGACGACGAATCTTCAACTATGGCGATGGGGCGGATAGCCTATACCTTTGTGACCGCTAAACCACCTGACTCGGATGCCCTGAAAAGCCTGTTGAGCAATATCGTTCATTACAGTTACGGGGCGAAACAGGGCGCGAATTACGGAGCCATCCGGGCCGGGACAGGTGCCTTCGATATTGAGGGCGGGCTGGCCTGGGGGACCGGGTTGTGGCTCCTGGGTGATGAACTGTCTGTCTCGGCGCTGGGGCTAGCCGAGGGGCCGGGCAAGTACCCGCTCAAGCAGCATTTGTATCGCTGGGGCGCACACCTCACCTACGGGCTGGTGACAAGCCTGGTGGCCCGCCTTTTTTACAAAATATTTTAGAAGCAAACACAAAACAAAACCCCGGCTATCTCAGGTTTTAGGTAGCCGGGAGTTTGTTTTTAAGTCAATTTAAGAATTGTGGTCTACCGCCTCGTGGAAGATTTTCCAGAGCCTATCGGGCCACAAAGGCATGTCGAGGTTGTTAATGCCGTAAGGCCGGAAGGCGTCCAACACCGCGTTGACCACCGCCGGGGGAGCCCCGGTCGCGCCCGACTCCCCGATGCCTTTCGCCCCCAACGGGTTACGCGGGCTGGGAGTAAAGGTCCGGCCCAACTCCATCGAAGGAGTAAGGCGGGTGTTGGGGAAACTGTAATCCATCAGGCTCCCGCTGAGCATCTGGCCGTTTTCGTCGTAAACAACCTGCTCGAAAAGGGCCTGGGAAATCCCCTGGATGACCCCTCCCATTACCTGCCCGTCTACAATCATCGGGTTGATGACCGTCCCGCAATCGTCCACCGAGACATACTTCAAGATTTTTACATCGAAAGTTTCGGTGTCAATTTCGAGGGCGCAGACGTGCGAACCGAAGGGAAAAACCACGTCCGGCGCGTTGAAGAAACGGGACGACTCCAACCCCACGTCCATGTTAGGCGGCAGTTTGGCCGGGTTATAGGCGTACCGGGCCACTTTATCAAAAGTAACCGAGCGGTTCGGCACCCCTTTGACGAAAACCTGGCCGTCGGACATCTCAATATCGCCCTCGGCGGCCTCGAGCATGTGGGCGGCCAGTTGCTTGATTTTATCTTTGACGGATAGGGCCGTAATCTTTACCGCCGACCCGCCGACCGCCGCGCTCCGGCTACCATAAGTCCCCTGGCCGTAGGGAGTATCCTTGGTATCGCCGTGACTGACCTCAATCCGGTCAAGCGAAATACCAAAAGTATCGGCCACAATCTGGGCCAGCGTGGTCTCGCTGCCCTGGCCATGCGGCGAAGTTCCCGTAAAGACTCCCACGCTACCGTCCGGGTTGACCCGTACAACCGCGTTTTCAAAACCCATCGCGCCGCGTTCCACGTAAGAACCGAGGCCGATACCCATCAGCTTGGCCGGGATTTTGTCGCCCGCCTCGGCCCGCAACCGGGCCTGGGTCTCGCGCAGGGCGGCGTAGTCGGCCATATCAAGAGCGGTCTGGAGAGTCTTCGCATACTCGCCGCTATCATAGGTCTCGCCCGTAGCCGACTTGTAGGGGAAGGCTTCCGGCTTGATAAAGTTGCGCAGGCGGATTTCCGCCGGGTCCATCTTCAGGCGAGCAGCCAGTTCGTCAATGATGCGCTCGACAAAATAAGCCGCTTCGGGACGCCCTGCCCCCCGGTAAGCCGTGGTCGGGGTCGTGTTGGTAAAGATATATTCAATACGGGTCGAAAGAAGCGGGATAGGGTAGCAACCTGAAGCCATTGCGGTGGTGAGGGTCGGGATAAAAAGCCCGTCCTCGCTGGCGTAGCAGCCGATGTCGGCCAGAAGCCGCAGGTCAAGGGCCTGGATAATCCCGTCTTCGGTCGCGCCAAGCCGCAAGTAGTCAATCTGGCAGCGCCCGTGATAAGTGGCGGCCAGGCTTTCCGAACGACCTTCCAGCCATTTGACCGGGCGGCCCAGCTTGACCGCCGTCGCCGCGATGATAAATTCTTCCGGGTAGACCATAATTTTGGAGCCAAACCCGCCGCCCACTTCCGGCGCAATAACCCGGATACGGTGTTCGGGCATTTTGAGGGCGTCGGCAAAAGCCGAGCGGGACAGGTGTGGGGCCTGGTTGGAAAGCCAGATGGTCAACTGGCCGCTTCCGGCATTGTAGTCGGCCAGGATGCCGCGTGTTTCGAGCGATACCGCCGCGACCCGCTGGTTGTAGATGCGCTGCTCGACCACGACCGGACATTCGTTTATTTTGGCTTCGACGGCGGCGCGGTCCCCGTGTTCCGTGACCCGTACCAGGTTCGAGGCTAAACTGGCATGGATTTTAGGGGCATCCGGCTTGATGGCTTCTTCGGGGTCCACCACGACTGGGAGCGGTTCGTAATCCACCGCGAAACCGTCGCTCAGGTCTTCGGCTTGCCCGGCGGTAGGGGCCAGCACCAGGCCAATCGCCTCGCCAAACATCCGGACCTCCCCATCGGCCAGGTGGGGCCGGTTGGGCAACCCGCGCAGCAACGGGTTATATTTCATTGACGATTTGAAGTCATTCCAGCTAAAGAAATAACCGTCCTGGCCGAGGTCGCCAGGGTCAGGCACCGTAAAACGAGCGTGGGCATAGGGAGAGCGGATAAACCGGGCGTACAACATATGGGGCAGATTGATGTCGCCCACGTAGGTGGCTTTGCCCTGGACCAACCGGGGGTCTTCCTTGCGCCGGACGCTAACGCCTACTAACGAACCAACGGTCATTGTTGTGTCCTTTCAAATGAATGAGAATTGATGAGTTTAACATTGAGGCCATTTTTGGCATTAAGTAGGCAGATGGTAAAGCTTTGGACGGCTTTTGGCAAATTTAAAGGCTAAAACGGCAACCGCGCTTCCCCCAAATTATAATGAAAGAGGGTAAAATAGGAAGCGTACATCAAGTTTATTTTAGCACAGTCATACTGGCGGGTAATTGAGTGGCCTCGAAAGGCCCGGAAGGACAATTACCAGCCTGGCATGGTAGCAATCACTACATCTATGAAAATCACAGGGAGGTGAAAAGGTTGTCAGCGGATGTTACCACCTCAAAACCGGTCATAGGGATAGACATCGGTGGGACCAAGTGCGCCGTCAGCCTGGGGAGAGAAATCCGGCGGGATGGGCGCGCCAGTCTCGAAGTCGTTTCTAAAATCAAGTTTCCTACTCTCTCGGAAAAGGGGCCGGAATACGCCCTGGGGCAGATAGAACAAACCGTCGCCCAACTGCTCGAAGAAGCCCGCACCAAAAACCTTGGCGTGGTCCAGGCTATCGGTATCAGTTGTGGCGGTCCCCTCGATAGCCGCAAGGGTCTGATTCTTTCCCCGCCCAACCTGCCGGGCTGGGATGCCATACCGGTGGTAGACCGCCTGACCGCCAAATTCGGGCTCCCGGTATCCCTGCAAAACGACGCCAATGCCTGCGCCCTGGCCGAGTGGCAATTTGGGGCCGGGCAAGGCTTTAGCAACCTGGTCTTTCTGACCTTTGGGACGGGCATGGGAGCCGGGTTAATCCTGGACAACCGGCTATACAGCGGCACGAACGATTTGGCCGGGGAGGTCGGGCACGTCCGCCTGTCCGAGCGCGGCCCCTTCGGATATGGCAAATTCGGCTCTTTTGAAGGCTTTTGCAGCGGGGGAGGGCTGGTCAACCTGGCCCGGCAGCTAATCGAAAAGCGCTGGCAGGCCGGGCAAAGTGTCGCCTTTTGCCCCGCTCCCGGCGACCTGGATAAACTGAGCGCCGAAACGATTGCCCAGGCGGCCCTGACCGGGGACGAAACCGCCCTGGAAGTTTTCAGGTTGAGCGGGCAATACCTGGGCCGGGGTTTAGCCCTCCTGATTGACCTGCTCAACCCCGAAGCAATCATAATTGGCAGTATTTTTAGCCGCCAGCGCGATTTACTCTGGCCCCACGCTCGCGCCGTTATCGAAACCGAGGCGCTCGCCCTGGCCGCCCAGGTCTGCCAGGTCTTACCCACCGGGTTGGGCGAACAGGTCGGGGATTTTGCCAGCCTTGCGGTAGCCATATCTTCCGTTAAGGCCCAAAATCCAACCAACTAAAGCACGCCAAAGCTAAATTAACAAAACAATAGGACTAAAAAGAGGTAACCGAATGAAAACGGCCACCAGGCAACACCTGACCGACCTGCTGGAGCGGGTTCCGGCGCTGGCAAGTTGCGCGGAAGCAATTGAGAAGGGATTTGAGTTGTGGGCGCAGACCTACCGCCGGGACGGGAAAGCCCTGCTCTGCGGAAATGGCGGGAGCGCCGCCGACTGCGACCATATCGTGGGCGAGTTGATGAAAGGTTTTATGCTGCGGCGGCCTCTCCCGGCGGAACACCAGGAAGCCATCGAGAAGGCCAGCCCAGCCAGCAGCGAATATTTTATCCAGAACTTGCAAGCGGCCCTCCCGGCCATTTCGCTTTCGAGCCACGGGGCCCTGATGACCGCTTTTATCAACGATGTAAAGGCCGATATGGTCTTCGCACAGCAGGTTTACGGGCTGGGCCGGGCTGGAGACATCGTCATCGGGATAAGCACATCGGGGAATTCGGCCAACGTGATTAATGCCCTATGCCTGGCAAAAGCGCTCGGCCTGACCACGTTAGGGCTGAGCGGGCAGGGTGGAGGACGTATGAAAGAGGTGTGCGATTGTGTCATCCGGGTCCCGGCCAGTTCAACCCCGCTGGTGCAGGAACTCCACCTCCCGGTTTACCACACCCTCTGCTTGATGCTGGAGGAAGAATTTTTCGGCAATTAGCTAGAACAAATAAAGAAGCCTCCTGGCTAGACCCAATCCAAGCGCAAACAGGAATAGCCAGGAGGTTTTCTCTTTATCACACTCTTTGGGCGCGAACGCAGTCGAGGATTCTCATTCCCCACATCAGGCGTTGTGAGGGTAATGTTGGCGTTAGCACTTTCGACCGTGATATTGTCAACGGACCGGAAATTCTGGGGCTTCGCCCCAGAATGACAACGAAATTTACTTTGAAGTCAGGGCAGCCAGGGCCTCTTTCGCCGCTGCCACACCCAGGCGTGGACTCGCCAGGATTGGCACCTTTTTCTCGTTAGCCGGGATAGCCTCGGCCACCCGCGCCATCGAAGCCTGGGCCAGCACCACTACGTCCACCTTGTCCATCAACTCCATCAGCCCGGCGGTTACAATCCGGTCGTGGGTCGCGGTATCCCCCGAAACAACGGCCTGAAAAGCGCCCTCACAGAGATATTCCACAATCTCGATTTCGCGGTCCTGGGCAGCGGCCCTGGCTTTAATCAGGTTTACGGTCGGTTTGAGCGTGGTCGAGAGGGTGGCAATCACCCCGATGCGGCGACCTACCCTGACCGCTTCGTCGGCCATCGGCTCGTCCACCCTTAAGACCGGGATATTGATAAAAGGGCGGGCCGCTTCGACCGCCGGGCCGATAGAAGAACAGGTCACCAGGATGGCGTCGGCCCCGGCTTCTTCGGCGGATTCGAGGTAGTGGGCCAGCCGTTTCGAGGTGGCCGGGGTTAGCTGGTTGGCCGCAATCGTGTTGTTGATAAGGCTTTCGTCCACGATATTAAACACTTTGACATCGGGCATAAGCTCCTGGCAAAGTTTCGTAAAGACCTGGGGGAGAAAAGCCCCGGTATGAATCAGGGCAAGGGTTTTCGGCATTAGTAAATCCTCCACGATTTAGATTTTTCTTTGAAATTTTTCCTCAAATCTTCATAAATACATATATAGCAGACCAGGCTGAAAATCTGTCATTTTCAAGAATAGTGCTTGCGCCAACGGCGCTGCCCATAGGGAAACCTTCGGGCTAGATTCCTCGACTACGCTCGGAATGACAGAGGGCATTTATTGGCCGCGCTTAATCCTGCCAAAGAAATCAGGCGCGCCGACCTGGCCTCCCTTTAGCGACAGTTCGAGGCCATCCAGGTCCGGCAGGGCGGATTTGGAATAGGCCCGGCAGAGGGGCGCGCCGGGAGATAAAGGGTAGACCACGGTCATGGCAAAGAGGCCGAGTTGCTGCACGACATAGCTTGAAGTGTCGCCCCCGGCCACACAGATGCGCCGGACTGCCGTCTTTTCGAGTAAATTCCGCAGCAGTTGGCCCTGCGCGATACCCAGTCTCCGCCCCAGGCCGGTTTGTCCCGGTTCCAGGGAATTTAGCGAGGACAGGGCCGGGTCGCCGGGACCGCGCGCCGAGTAGAAAAGAGGGCTTGCCCCCGCGTCCAGGATTGCCGCGCCTTGGCGGGCCATTTCCTCGCTTTCCGAGCGGGCGGTCTGCGGGTCGAGCAGGCGAGGTACATCCAACCTGATACTTTGAAAACCGTTGGCCTCGGCCCAGGCAATCTGGGCGGCGGTCACCGGGGAAGCGCTACCCGACATCACGATTATTTTTCCGGCGTAACCAGGCGGCTCGAAAAATGGCGCGTCCTGGGCTATAACCTGCTCCCGCCACCACCCCGCCAGGGCTGTTTCGAGTCCCTGTGAACCGACCGCGAATAACGGCTTTCGCCGGGCCTGTTCCCAGAGTAAGCGGCCAATCTTTAGCAAGTGGCTCTCGTCAAGGGTATCGAACAGGATAACCTCGTTGTCAGCCCGGCGCAACTCAGCCAGCTGCTCTTCCAGCGCCGCGTCAGGTCCGGCCAGTTGCAACACGTCCACCAGGGCAATACGGCGCGAGGTTTGCCGGGCCAGGTGAAGCCGCAAATCGCTTTCGTCCATCGGCGTAACCGGGTGGTGGCGCATGGTCAGGTGGCGGTCCAGCCGGAAGGTTTCGTCACCTACCGTGGCAAAGAGGTTGCCAAAAAGCACGTAGCGCTTGAAACCGGGCGCGCCGATGACCACCGGGACGAAAGCCGGGTCGAAAGTGCGCCAGCCTATATCGATAGCCCGGCCAATGCTGCCTACCCCGGGCGACGAGTCGAAGGTCGAGCAAACTTTATAATGGCAGATTGGGGCTCCCAACCGTTTGAGGGCCGCGAAAATGGGCGGCAGGGCTTCTTCCATCTCCGCCAGGTTCATCGAACGGCTGGTCCCGGCGACACCGACCGCTTTAACTCCGGGAAACCGGGCCGCTACCAACTCAGGGTCGGGTGGTTCCAGGAACAGGACTGCCGGGACACCGCCGAGGGCCAATTCTTCCAGGGCGGCGGTAGAACCGGTGAAATCGTCCCCGTAATAGGTCAGCAGCAGTTCGCTCACGCCTTACCAAACTTCTCTAACGCCTGACCTAAAGCGGTATGAGTGGCGGCGTATTCGCCCAGTTCAATCCCACTGGCGGCAGCTTCCCAGGCTTCCCGCAGACTGGCAACCCCACCCGCCGGGCCGCCGGGATGGGCCATAATCCCGCCCCCGGCCATAAAAAGAAAATCCTTGCTGCCCAGGGCGGTGTAGGTGTCCGGCACCTGGGCGGCGGTCTGACCGGACGAGAAGACCGGCATTACGGTATAACCACCCAGCAAAGGGGTCAGGCATTCCCTGGCGGAGGCAATTACCGATTCGTCCGACTCCACGAACTTGTTGCGCAACCCATTGACGTGCAGGTGGTCCACCCCGGCTACCCGCCAGAACTTTTGAAAGGCCCGGTAGTCCATGCCCAAAAGGGGATGGCGGGAGAGGCCACCCCAACCGTTGCGGTGGCCGTGAACCGGCAGTTGGCTGTAACGGCACAACTGGATAACCCCGGCCAGCCCAACCGAAATCAGGTTGACCATCACGCAGGTGCCCCCGGCCTTCAAGACGGTATCGTGGTGGCGGAGCATCCGGTCGAGGTCGTCGCTGATATTGAAAGCGTACATCACTTTTTTACCGGTGCGTTCGGCATGGGCATTGATGACCGCCATCACCGCCGCCACCCGCTCCTCAATCGGGGAGTAGGCCGGGCTGGCAATCAACTCATCATCCTTGATAAAGTCCACCCCGGCTTCGACCAATTCCGCCACCAGTTCGGCGGTCTGGGCGGGGGATAGCCCCACACTCGGCTTGATAATAGTGCCGAAAAGAGGCCGGTCGTAGACCCCGGTCAGCTTGCGGGTGCCTTCGACCCCGAACTGCGGCCCCGGATAGTCCTCTACGAAGCTTTCCGGTAGTGTCAGGTCGACCATGCGCAGACCGGAGAGAGGAGCCAGTTCGAAAAGGTTCCCGGCCACCGTGGTCATTAGCTGCGAAAGCGACGACCCCACGTTCAGGGCCGGAAAAGAGATGACAACCTCGGCCCGGCGGTAGCAAGGAGAAGCGGACGCACCTTTGGGCGGGCGCGAACCGGGCAAGGAAGGAGCAGGTGTTTCGTCCAGCAGAGTTACCCGCTCCACCCGCCCGGCGTGGAGGGCGCGGAGTTCTTCCGTTTCACCCGGCACGGCCACGAACGTACCGCTCGATTGTTCACCCGCCATCACCTCGGCTATCTGGGCGGGTTCGTGCGCGGTTTCAATCAGGTAGGTGGCTTCAAAACGTTCAGCAGTCATAATTGAGTTGTCCTTCTTCGCCTTTCACTTACCAGACCAACGGCAGCCAGACCGTCATTTCCGATTTACCGCGATTAGCCCAGGCATAATAAGGAACCATTTTAATATCAATCTCGCTCAAAGAAGCCGTCCGCAGCCCTCGCAGGAAGGGCTGGACTTTTCCGCGCTGTTCGGGAACCATCCTGGCCCGGCCTTCCAGGGCTACCACGCCCTCTAAAGGTCCGTCCGGCGAGTTGACAGGTTGCGGGTGGAATGCTATATCACGCGGCATAAAGACTTCGGAGGGACGCACGTTCGTGTCAAGATCCGGCGATTCAAGACAGTAGACCACCGGCCCGCGCATTACCGCAACGTGATTGCGGGTTTCCTCGACTAAAGGGTGCGCTTCCAGCAGCCGCACCGGCAGGGGCAAATCCAACTCGACGGTATCCCCGGCGGACCACTTCCGTAGCAACTTGAAATACTGTCCGGGCACCGGATTCGGGCTAACAACCTCGCCATTAACCCGAACGGTCACACCCTCGGCCCAACCGGGTATCCGCAATAGCAGGCCGAATTCCCCGGTAGGCCCTTCATTTACGGTTATTTTAACGGCCCCGTCCCAGGGATAATTGGTCTCCAGGGTCAATTTGAGGGGTTCGCCGTTGAGCAGAACTGTTTCCAGGGTATTGCTGCCGTACAGGTTGACCCAGACCCCTTCATCCGAGAGGGAGTAGGCGTAGCCGCCAACCTCGGCCAGGGTCCGCACGATATTGGGCGGGCAACAAAAGCAACTGATGTAATGTTCCCGCTGGCGGGACCAGCGCAATTCGAAAGGCAGGTCGTCCACCTGGCGCAGCGTATTGGTATAGAAAAAACTCTTGCCGTCCAGGCCGATGCTGGACAGGGCGCTGTTATACAGCACCAGTTCCAGAATATCGGCAAAACGGGCTTCCCCGGTAATGTTAAGCATGCGCCAGTTCCAGAGCATGTTCCCGATGTTAGCGCAGGTTTCGTTATAAGCGGTGACGTTGGGCAACTGGTATTCTCGCCCGTAGGACTGGTGGACGCGAGTGATAGTGGCCTGGTCAGGCGAACCATCGGGGGAAGCGCCATCGTAAAGAGCGCCGCAGCCGCCCGTTATGTACATCTTCTCGTAGACGACATTTTCCCAGAGCTTTTCGAGCGTTGCCAGTAACGAGGCGTCACCCGTTTCGGCGTAAACATCGGCCACCCCGGCGTAAAGATAATTAGCCCGGACCGCATGGCCCGCCGCCGTGGTCTGCTGGCGGAACGGAAGGCGATCCTGGTTGTCGTCCCCGCCTCCGGTGACGAGGTCGCGGATTTCAACCAGGTTCTGGCCCAGTTCGAGATAGCGGCGGTCGTGGGTGGTCCGGTAGAGTTCAATCACTGCCATATAATGGGAAGGACAGATGGCATTGCGGGCCAGTTCGGAGGCCGCTTCGATGTAAAAGCGATAGAGGTAGTCCGCGGCTTTCTTCGCGAGGGCTAAAAGGCTCTCTTTGCCGGTAGCGCGATAGTGAAGGCAGGCCGTTGTTATGAGATGGCCCATGTTGTAAGTCTCGAAATCGAGCCGCTCCCCGAACTCCTGGGCGGCTATCCGGCCCTGGCGCTGTTTAATCAAGACGGGTGTATGGATATAGCCGTCCTCACGCTGGACCCGGCCAAGCAAATCAATCAGTTCGTCCATCAACCGGTCAAGATTTTCGTCCTTTGTAACGGCGTAGACGGCGACCACCCCTTCCAGCCATTTGTAGAAATCGCCGTCCTGCCACTGCGGCCCGGCATGGTTGCCTTCTTTTTCACCCGCGGCAATCTGGAAATTGGCAAGACCGTGGCTGAGGTCGTCATCCTGCCAGACCTGCCACATATTTGGAACCATCACATCGCAGCAGCGTTGGAAATGGTCGTGCCAGAAGCCCTCGGTCCAACGGACCGCGCCGAGCGGGACGCCCCGCAACCGGGCGTAAGGACTGGAAGAAGTGTCTGTAAGCATCTGCGCTTTCTTTTTCTTAGTTTTTGTTTCTACTCTTACTTCAAAAGTCGCAAAGTAAAAGTGAAATTGTAATCCAGGTCGTTAAGTTGATATTCGGGCAGGGTATCCACGATAAGACCCGTCCCCAGGCCGCGCATCCCCCAATCGAGATTGAGGACGATTTCAGCGCGGGGCGTCAGGTCGGGCGTGTGTTGAGCGGCAGTCAAATCCTCGTCGGTAAAGTGGAGGGCATTAAATTCAAACAGGCCGTCCGCTGTAACTTCCAGACCCCGGCCCGTTTCATCTTCCAACCGGAGCCAGCGAATATCAGTCTTATGGCCGTTCTCCTGCGGCATAATATAAGGGACGTACTGGTCCCTAACGCGGCCCTGGTAGACATCGACCCGGCTGCTGGCTTTGCGATCGCTATAATTTTCCCACGGACCCCGCCCATACCAGGTCAGGTTTTCAAAGTCCGGTTTCAGCTTCAGGTTCAAACCCAACCGGGGCAAATCCCCGAAATCGGGGGCCAGCCTGACCATATTCTGGATAGTAACGGCCCCATCTTCGAGCAGGGTATAGGTATGGGTATGCCGGACATCGTTCCAGCGGTCCCGGCCACTGAGGACGTGCCTGATTTTCACAATCAGACTGTCTTCCGGCCCTTTCTCAATCTCGAAGGATTCGAGGCGGCGTGCCAGGTTGGGAATACCGAGGGTTTGCCACAACCCGGCGGCCCGGTGAGGATTGCCAAAACTCCGGCTGAGTTGCAGCCGGTCGTTATCGGTCGGAGCTCGCCAGAGGTTCAAAACGGGACCGTTTACCAGCAAATTGGGGCTCCCGAACTCCACCAGTTCACCCTGTCCCACGTCAAAAGTAAGCTGGGCCTCACGCAGCCGGAGCGTTACCAGCGAAGCCCCTTCGAATAGCTCGACATTATGGGCCGGTAAGCTCGGTGACACCTGGCCTGCCGGGGCGACCGGGCTTTCTAGCTGGTCCCAGGCCACCAGGTGACCCGCCTCGGCCCAGGAGGTGCTTTCACGGGTCGTGAAGGAAAATTCCAGGAAAGCCTCGCCCCTTTCCGGCCATTTTATGGGCAGACTTACTTCGATTTTATCCTGGGGCGGCACCTCTAACTCGCCTAAATCACCTGTTTGCAGCACTTCGCCCGCGACTTTGAGCGTCCACTCGCCCCGCAGGTCGTCCAGGCCGGTGAAATAGCGGCGGTTTTCGACCTGAAAAACCCCTTTTGTAGCATCGAGAGCCGTCACCCGGACCTGGCGGGCCAGGAATTTGAATTCGTTCAGGCCGGGATGGGGCGTGCGGTCGGGCCAGACCATCCCATCGGCTACGAAATTGCCGTCGTTCGGTTCGTCGCCAAAATCACCCCCGTAGACCCAGTAGGGTGCGCCTTCCGGCGTTTCCATGCGGATACCGTGGTCGAGCCATTCCCAGATGAACCCGCCCTGCAAGCCGGGATATTTTTCAAAGGCGGCGTAGTAATCGGCCAGGGAACCGCTGCTGTTGCCCATGGCATGGGCGTATTCACAGATAATAAGAGGCCGGGGGTCGTCCACGGTCGTTACGAAGTTGACCACGTCGGCGATAGGCGGGTACATCGGCCCGATAATATCGGTTACCCGGTGGCCCTGGTCCCAGCGAGAGGTCCGGGGCGCGTTAAAGTAATTCCTGACGCCTCCCTCGTAAAAGAGGGCCCGGCTGGGGTCGGCCTGGCGGACCCAGGCGGCGGTAGTTTCGTGGTTGAGGCCGTGCCCGCTTTCGTTGCCCAGCGACCAGACCACAATGCAGGGGTGATTCTTGTCGCGCTCGACCATGTTTCGGACCCGTTCGAGATAGGCCGCCGTGACCCGCTTGTCGTCGGCCAGGCCAAACCACTCGTGATTTTCGATGTTGGCCTCGTCGTAGACATAAAAGCCGTACTCGTCACATAAATCGAGCCAGTAGGGGTCGTTCGGGTAGTGCGAGGTACGGACCGCGTTGACGTTATGCTGCTTCATGGTCTGGGCGTCAAGTTCCATCAACTCGCGGGTGACCGCCTTGCCGGTTTCGTCGTTATGGTCGTGGCGGTTCATCCCGTGAATCATGACCGGTTGGCCGTTCACAAGCAGTTGGCGGTCCTTTACTTCGACCTGGCGAAAACCGAGGCGGAACGAGGTATGCATCTCGCCCCGGTCAGTTTCGAGTGAAAGGACCAGGGTATACAGGTGGGGTGCCTCCGCGTTCCACAAACGGGGTTGCTGGACGGTCGCCTTGAGCAGATAAGTGCCGGTATCGGCGGGCGGGTTATAGAGGGTTTTTAGAGGGGTGGTATCAGTGGAGGTGGGCAGGGTCAACGCCAAAGGCTCGGCGAAGGCGGGAACACCTGCCGGGTCGTAAAGCTGGCCTGAAATCTTGCCGCTGGCCTGACCCGGTTCATTGGTGCGGACCAGCGCCTTTAGCGTCAATAAGGCCGAAGAAAAATCGTTGTTCAGTTCGACTTGAACCCCTATATCCTCAAAATAGGTCTGCGGGGTGCTGTAGAGGTAAACATCCCGGTGAATCCCGGCCTGCCGCCAGTGGTCCTGGTCTTCGAGATAGCTGGCATCGGAAAACCGTGGATTAACACAGGTCAGTTGATAACTTTCCCCGGCCCGGACCAGCTTTGTAATGTCGTACTCGGCGGGGGTCCGGCTGTCCTTGTTCATGCCCACGAATTTGCCGTCGAGGTAAACGTAGAGCAGGCTCTCGCACCCCGCGAAATGGAGAATCACCCGGCGTCCCGACCACTCGGCGGGAACTTTCAGGGCAGTGCGGTAGACCCCGGTCGCGGTATATTCGGGGACATGCGGGAACAGGGCCGTAAAGGGCATGCGGCTGCTGGTGTAGTGCGGCATCGTGAAAGCGGGTCCGGTTGATTTCTCACGGCGCAGTTGCATGGTCCAGTTGCCGGGCACCGCCAGGGGCCGCCAGGAGCCCGAAGCCAGGGCTTCAAAGGTCACGTCACCGGGCCGGTCGAACAACTGGAAATCCCAGGTGCCGTTCAGACAGCGCACCAGCGGGGAATGTTCGGGCAGCCGAGCCGGGGCCGTTTCGGCGGAAGGAAAAGGCCAGAAGGTAGCGCGCGGCGGAAGTTTGCGAAGGGAAGGCAGTTCGGGCATTTCCCAGGTGGGTTGCCCGTCGAGCAAGAGAAAAGGCAGGGAAAAGGGCGCGATTTCGGTCATAAATGATCCAGTTTCCTTGTTAGTATTACGGCGGACATTGCCGTGACTTTCCGGTTGCAGGGATCGTGCCGGGTACAGCGAAAAGCTTATGCTGGGTTGAATATCAGGTTGTTTGGTTCATATATGAACATTATATCCGCAGGTGAACATACTGTCAACGGATTGTTTTTAACTTTTCATTCTCAAACATCTTTACAAAACCTGGGCTGGCATTCAGAAGTAGGGTTTGTTGCATCAACTTACGCTGGACCGGAAAGGCGTGGTAGTTTTACTGGCCAGCATCAAGATAGGTAAATCGGCATTGATAGCTTTTTAACCATAATGGTGGGTAAAGTTATTTGATAGATGGAGGGGATATGTAGATTAAAAGGAAGGTTTTGCACAAATAGGCTGAAACAAAACCAAAGGCCCGCTTGCCGGTAAAGTCACCAGAATAACCGGGGCCGGAAGCGGGTTCAGGCAAGTCCCCTACGCCTGGCGTGAACCGGGAAAGAGCCAGCCTGAAGCCGGTAGGCCGGACCTTCCCCGCGCCCAACACCGTGTGAAAAGTGGAGTATTCCGGCCTTCTTCGACTTAAAAACTAGCGAGCCTGAGGTTTACAGGGCCTCGACAGCGCGTAGCCATGTCCGGGCAATCAAAGCGTGTCCTGCCGGGGACGGATGAACGCCGTCCGGAGTCCAATAGGCGGCATCCTGGGTTTTTAACGCCTCGGTAAAGATTTTATCGAGCGGCAGCAAAATGGCCTGGTATTCCTCCGCCAGTTTATGGACCACCTCAATTTTGGGGTCGAGGTCTTCTCGCCAGGTCTTGCGGTCCGCCGGGTAAGGCAAAACAAAAGGCTCGGCCATAATCAGGCGGCTGTCCAGGTTGGTTTTAATGGCTTCCAAAATCGCCCGGTAATTATCCTCAAAGGTTTTGGTCGAGGTCGGGTCGCCACTGTCATAACGCCGCCAGGTGTCGTTGATACCGATTAAAATCGAAACCCAATCGGGCTTTAAATTGAGGCAATCGGCCTTCCAGCGCGCCCGCAGGTCAGCGGCCCGGTTGCCGCCAATGCCCCGGTTGAGAAACTTTACATTCAACTCGGGGTGGCTAGCCCCAAACCAGGCCCCGGCCAGCAGAGCATAACCGCTCCCCAGGTTGGCAGGGTCGGCCCGGTTCCGCCCGGCATCGGTAATACTATCGCCCTGGAAAAGTACGGTTGAATTAGCCTTAATAAGAGGAGTCATTATTTTCCTTTGCTTCTTAAACCAGTTAATCCCAATAAATTAAATTCCAAATTCCCGGTCCCACTCTTATAGCGTTTCTTATTCTAACATTTCCGGCTGAGATGGGCTAAACCCGGCTTTGTGAAATTCTAAACGCTATCGAGTGAACCAAATTGTAAACCATATAAACCGGCCAGTTTTAGGTGATAAAGCCAAACTGTGTTATTATTCCTCCATTACCAAACCTGAATCTGACTCAAAAGGACTACCCGCCCAACCATGGAACTGAAAGAGATTACCACCGGCAGGCGTGAAAACGGAGGCTCGCCCATTTTTACGCTGCAAAGGGTTCAAATCGGCCTTATCTTTGCGGCCTACCTGTTCGTAGGTCTGAACAGCGGCGCTTTTGGGGTAATTTTGCCCTATTTAAGCAACACCTACGGCCTGGATAAAGGTACGACCGGACTGTTATTCCTGGCCGGGTCAGGCGGCTATGTAATGGCCGCCTTTGTAAGTAGCTGGCTGTCGTTACGGCTGGGGCTGCGCTACTTTATCGTAGTCGGGCTGGGCCTGTTCTGTCTTGGCAGTTTTACGATGGGCATCCAGGCCCCCTTTCTGCTGGTGCTGGTGGCCCGACTCTTATTGGGGTTGGCGATGGCAACCCTCGAAACGGGCGGCAACTTCTACGTGACGGCCTTACCCCGCAACACAGCCCTTTTGAACTATCTGCACGCCCTGTTCGGGGCCGGGGCTTTACTCGGTCCGATTGTGGCAACTTTATTAGTCGGGTGGGGCTGGCAGTTGGTCTTCTGGCTCTGGCTAATCCTGGGCAGTTTACTGGTGCTGGGCTTCTTTATCGCCTTCCGGCGTTTGCCCCCGGCGGTCGAGTTGGCCCCGGTCCATCCCGATAATCCGGGAGCCGGGGGTCTCATGTGGAAGACCATGCAGTTGAGCGTGGTCTGGTGGGCCGTGCTTTTCCTGCTGCTGTACGTGGGCGGCGAGAGCAGCGTGGGAAGCTGGACTTACACCTATCTCAGCCAGGGTCAGCACCTCGAAACAGTCCTGGCGGGTGGGCTCGTCAGCGTCTACTGGCTGGGCCTGACGTTAGGACGGCTGGCGATGGGCTGGGCGACCGGCCGGATGCATCTTTCAGACCGGTTTATGCTGCTGGGCTGCGTGGTAGGTTCGGGATTTGGCATCCTGCTTATCTGGGGCGGGGCAAACCAACCCTTCGTAGTCGGCCTGGGGCTGCTCATCACCGGTTTTTTCTACGGCCCTATCTACCCGACCACCCTGGCTTTAATCTCTCGCATAATTGCCCCGGTCTTTGTCCCCAGCATGATTGCCCTGCTGACCAGCCTGAGTATCCTGGGAATTGCGGTCTTCCCCTGGCTGGCCGGGGTCCTGTTCGACCAGGCTGGTTTAGGGATTTTTGCGCCTTACAACCTGGTCCTGGGCGGCACCATGTTGATAAGTGGATTAATTTTGCTGCGAAAAAAGCATGTTATTTGACCCGATTTTAGGGGTAGCTTTTATCGGTCCTTTATGTTATAACTGAGTAAACGGGCAAATGTATTTAGCGGAGCAGTTTACTATATGTACGACCTGACAGGTTTTGCTAACCGCAAAGGTAGAAGTTCCATCAAACATGAGAGAGCTTACCTGGCGGCAAAAACTTTGATTGGCTATTTCGGGTTACACAAGAACCCCTGGAATATAGTCGATGTCGGCCAGCTTTTAGAGAACTACGATTTGCGATTCCTGGACCTTCCCGAAGCCATCTGGGGTTTCACGCTGCTCCTTGACGATACCGCTACGACAATTGCCATCAACCAGAATTTGACGCCTGAACAAAGCCGCTATGTCGCGGTCCACGAAATCGGCCATATTGCTTGCGGCCATCCCAACCAGTTCCACAACTGTTTACAGGAGGAATGGCACCAGACCCAGGAGGAGTTCGAAGCCAACATCGTAGCCGCCTTTCTCTTGATTCCTCACACATTTATGGAAACCACCCTGACCCCCAACAATTCACCTCTGAGCGATGACGAGGTCGAAGAAATCGCCATGCACTACATGGTTCCACCCGACCTGGTAATCCTCCGCCAGGAACTATATAACCTCGTAAATTACTAAATCCTCCCCTGGTTATGGTCCCCACCTATTCGATTCTCTAGCTGTTTTCCTCAACTTTCTCAAAGAAAACCGCCTTATTCCAACGTCAGCCAAAGCTTTTCACCCTATCATTCTGAGCGTAACGAAGCAGTCGCACTGCACACTCAAAGGACATCTAAGCCACTTTGGCATAACGCAAGATCCCCGACTCTTCTAGCCCGAATTGGGTCAGGTCAAAACCTGAAACTGCCTGAGATGCGGGACAGGTGGTGTCTTTTCGTAACGCCATCGGCGCGAGATTCCGTAAGCCGCCGTTTGATAGTGGGAGGTCTTCTTTCTAGAAGCGGCTTACGGAATGACATGCCAAGGGCTATTTTTAAATGAGGAAGCCATATTGATGGGCAGAGCTTCATTTTATCGAAACTTTCCTTGAGGGTAAGGCACTATTGTAGTATTTTTTTGATAGAACCTTTGCTCGAACGAAATACACAAAAAACTCAACCATGCAAAAAGCGCAATTTTCCCCGTAAAAGGTAATTGCGCTTTTCTTGAAAAATTCAAAGTTGGACGAGGCTACTTCTTCTTGCTAAAGATGTAGAGGATAGCTCCGAAAAGAATGATGCTCCAATAGCTGATGACCCGGTCGAGGATGGCGACCGACCCGGCCAGGTTCTTCTCAACCCCGAAGGTGGTCAGGACAAAGACCATCGTCCCTTCGACCGCGCCCAGGCCCGCCGGGGTGAACGGAATGGTGGTCAGGAGTGAGCTCGCCAGGGCGATAAAGACAATCACCGACAGCCCCAGGTTGATATTCAAACCCTGCAACACGCAGTAAAGTCTTGCCCCTTCGCACAACCAGATAATCATGGTATAGCCATAGAGTTTTAACTGGGTATTGCGGTGGAACGAGCTGACCGTCCCCTGCTGGAACCGGTGGAACATGGTGCGGAAGCGGGCCGGGATAATCCGTTCGATATAGTGACTGGCAAACCGCAACGCAACCAGCCCCGCGATTATCGCGCCGACCAGAATCAGGCCAAAGACAAAGACCAGTGAAATATCGCTAATCTTGCTTTCGACGCTCGAAAAAGCCACCAGGCCGCCCAGGCACAATAGCCCGAAAAGGACCAGCACATCCGCGATACGTTCGGCGAAGATAGTGCCGAGGGTGCGACTAAAACTGGCGTTAGCGTTCTTTTTTAGCAGGTAACCCCGGTAGGCGTCACCCAGTTTGGCCGGGACCAGGCAGTTAACGAACCAGGAAAGAAAGATAATCTCGATAAGGGTCGGGATTTTTGGGATCTGGACGTTTTTCTCTTTCTGGAACCCGGCGCTGTTAAGGAGCAACCGCCAGCGATAGCCGCGGGCCAGGAAAGCGGCGTAATAGACCACAAAAGCCGCCACCAGCCAGAGTGGTTGGACCTTGCTAATATTGGTCCAGATGACCCCAAAATCAATTTTTATTGTCAGGACGAAAAAGATTACGATGGCGATACTGACCGCAAACCCGGCCAGGGTTTTGATGTCAAAAAGGCGGTCTTTGAGGGAAATACGCGGGACATAACTTTCGGCTTCAGATTCCTGTTCTTCGAGGACTTCCAACTCGGCGTCCATGGCCGCGTCGGAACCGGCGGGGTCGGAATTGGGCGGTACCGGGCGCAGGTTACCCGGCCTTTGCTGACCTAATATTTCATCTTCGGTAATTGACACTGCTTGTTCTTCTCTCCTGTTGCGTTTTAACACCATTACTCTCGCCCCTCGCGAGCATACCACTCGAAGAATTGTTGATAGCCCTGGCTGAGCGGGATTTCCGCGCTGAAATTGAGAAGGCGGCGGGCTTTCGAGGTATCGGCAAAAGTAACCGCCGGTTCTGTGGCCGGGCGTTCAAGGTAATGTATATTGGCCTTTTTCCCCAGGGCTTCCTCGGCGGCCTGGATGAGGTCCATCTCGGTCTGCGGATGACCGTTCCCCAGGTTGATAATTTCGTAACCGAGCGGAATATCCAGGGCGGCCATAATCCCGCGCATGGTATCGGCCACAAAAGTCCAATCGCGCCGGGCGGTGCCATCCCCAAAGAGTTTAATCGGCTCGCCCTGGTCAATCGCCCTTGTAAAGAGGGATACCGCCATGTCGGGCCTGTTGCGGGGGCCGTAGACGGTAAAAAAGCGCAAGGCCGTCACCTTCAACCCGTGCAGGTGATGGTAGGTGTAGGCCAGCAGTTCGGCGCTGCGTTTGGTGGCGGCGTAACTCGAAATCGGGGCGTCCACCCGGTCATCCTCGTTGAAGGGGACACCGTTATCGGGCCGCCCGCCATAGACCGAGGACGAACTGGCAAAGACAAACTGCGGCACCTCGTACATGCGGGAGAGTTCCAGCAGATTGAGAGTACCTTTAACGTTTACTTCTTCGAATAAGAGGGGATGCTTGAGCGAGTAGCGGACATTCGCCATCCCGGCCAGGTGACAAATTTTATCGGGGTGTTCTTTCTCGAAAATAGCTTTGAGGCCGTCGAAATCCCGGATGTCGGTCCGGTAGAGGGTATAACCAGCGGTCCGGGAAGCAGTCTGGATGTTGCGTTCCTTACGAAGGGGGTTATAAAAATCGTTGAAATTGTCCACGGTGCAAACTGTGTCACCGCGGGCAAGTAGGGCCTCAGCCAGGTTGCTGCCAATGAAACCGGCGGCGCCGGTCAGCAAAATCTTCAATTCGGTCTAAACTCCGTTCCTACGCCCCACCAACCTGCTTATAGTCAGGCAGAGCCTTCTCCTCACCTTTAGGGGCTTTATCCAACCGGTTCACCAGGTAAAACAAAGCCAGCAGGCAGCTCCATTGAATGCCCATATTTAGAACGTGCAAATCCTCGAAAATGTTGTGGACGGCGACGGCCATTATTGTCCCAAACGCGCCCCACGCCACGTACCGTAAGGCTGTATCTTTCGTGCGGACCGCTGCACGCAAGCCCTGAGCGATGCCGCACCCCAGGAGGAAAAGATAAGCCACCAGGCCAATTGTACCTGTTTCGGCGGCGGCCTGTATATAGTAGTTATGGGCGTGGCCGCGTGAAACCTTCCAGAAAGGCGCGTTAAAATCGGTATAGCGCGCATTGTAGTTGCCGATACCGACACCCAGGAAGGGATTGGATAGGTACATGTTGCCGCCCGCCTGCCACATCGCCATGCGTTCGACCTCGGCAAAATTGTCCGGCGTGACCGCGACATCGCGGACATCAAACGGCGTTAGCGAATCGATCTGGGCCAACCGGCCAAAAGTGCTTAGTGGAATGACCTCGGTCTGGACCCCGGCCAGCACCAGGATAATTATACCAAGCGCCACGAAGATGACTGGCAGCGCCTTTTTACCGCGCACCAGCACCATTATAACCAACGCGAACCCGATGCCAATCTGGGCTCCCCTGGAAGCGGCGGCTTCGAACCCCAGCAAGATAAAAACAATTCCAACCGCCAGCAAGATAAACAGGCTGAAAATCTTAAAGAACCGGTTATTCAGGGCCGGGCTGTAGCGCGTGGCCCAGGCACGGGCGGTTTCGTTGCGGCGGACAAAAACCAGCAGCAAGATTGCACCCAGTAGCGGCAATCCCATTTCGAGATAACCGCCGTAGGAATTGGGCATTTCAAAGGTGCCACAGGCCCGCGAGATGTCGGCGCAGCCGATGAATTTTTTCTGGACGGTTTCGTAGTGCAACTGGGCCCAGCCAAGCAAACCCTCCGCGACCGGCCCGGCGCAAAGACACCCGACCAGTACCCAGAGTTGCTTACGGGTCTGGATGACCGTAACAGCCAGCAGATAGGCAAAACTGGCAATCAACCAGCGCGAAATTTCGTTTAGGCCATCGCTCGTGCTTTTAGCGACCGTCAGGGAGACAAACATTACCAGCAGGTAAAGACCGTAGAAGGGCAACAAGAGCGGGGTGGGACGCGGTATAAAAGGCTGTTTGGTCAGGATACGGTTGCAGAACCAGCCTGACAACGCCAGCAGCACGGCCAGTTGGGTTAAGGTCACCTTCGAGCCGCCCAGGCTGAGACTGGTATAAGCCTGACCCGGCACCGACAGCACCAGCAAATACAGGCCGAATTCAGGCCGTCGCGAAACCAAGAGGAAGGCAGCTACCCCGGCTACCAGGCCAATAACCACGAAAGGCGATTGGGTCAGCAGGAGGAACCCCAGGACCAGCACCCCACAGGCCGCCAGGATATTTAGTCCGTTAAACGTTGAACGTGTGCCCATAAAAGGCACGTTGAACGTGGAAAACTTACGAAATATCAAAATGCTAATTTATATCCAAAAAATTAAAACTTACCAAGATACTCAATATAGTTGGGTCAAAAACTACGTTTAACGTTGTTTCGCGCCCTTTAGGGTGAACGTTTTACGCATTTTTTTCTTTAAGCTGGCGCTGCCCGGCCTGGCTCCTGAAATACTCAATCGTCTTTGCCAAACCTTCATCCAGCGAGACTACCGGCTCCCAGCCCAGTTTGGCGCGGGCCTTGGTAATATCAGGGCAACGCTGGTTGGGGTCGTCCACCCGGCCCGGTTGGTAAACCAGTTCCACCTCGGGATTGCAAATCCGGCGGACCGTTTCGGCAAAATCGAGAATTGTGCGTTCGTCGGGGTTGCCCAGGTTAATGACCTCGCCTTTGGTGCCATCCGTGAACATGGCCGCCAGCAACCCGCGCACCAGGTCGGAAACATAGCAGAAAGAGCGGGTCTGGCTGCCATTGCCGTAAATGGTTATCGGGCGGCCTTCCAGGGCCTGGTTCACAAAGTTAGGGACCACCCGGCCATCCAGAGGGTCGTTGCGGGGGCCGTAGGTATTAAAGAGACGAACAATCCGGGCGTCCAGGCCGAACTGCCGGAAATACTCCATGGTCAGGCTTTCCGAGAACCGCTTGCTTTCATCGTAGCAACTGCGCGGGCCGACCGGGTTGACGTTCCCCCAGTAATCCTCGCGCTGGGGGTGCTGGAGCGGGTCGCCATAGGCTTCCGAGGTCGAGGTCACCAGGAATTTCGCGCCGTGCTGCTGGGCCAGTTTTAGCATGTTGTGAGTGCCAACCGAGTTCACCAGGTGGGTTTCAATCGGGTGAGCGCTGTAGCCGACCGGGCTGGCGGGACTGGCGAGGTGAAAAATGGCCTCGACCGGGGCGGTTAACCCGGTGAAAGGCTCGACAATATCGTGTTCGTGAAACTCGAACTCAGGGTGGTCGCGATAATCTTCCATGTTGCCGGGGCGACCGGTGATAAAGTTGTCCAGCACAATGACATGGTGGCCCTCGGCCAGTAATGCTTCAGTCAGATGGGAACCGATGAACCCTGCCCCACCACTAATTAGGATTCTCAAACGATATTCTCCTTAATACGGTCCCCGGCGGTCGAGGCAGTTTGCCGGGCCTCGCGCCTGAGTATTTCCAGCATCGCGCAACTTAAACAGAAAATGATTGCCAGGTCTATTACAAAGAAAGAGTTATCTACCATCCCATGAACCACGAAATCCACCATACTGCCAAACAGGCCCAGGGTCAGGGCCCGGCGCAACCCGGCGGTACCGCTGCCCGGTTTTTCGACAACGGGTTTTTCGACAACGGGCTTTCCCCCGTCCGCGCGGCCTAAAGAGACACCCGGTTTTAGCAGCGTCCGGCTCCAGGCAGTCTTAAAGAAAGTAAAGAGCAACCAGATCAAGAGTAACGGCCCTAGTATACCTAATCTCAGCCAGAAATCCAACACCATGTTATGGGGATGGGAAGTAAAGCGTTCGGTCCAGGCCAGGGGGTTGACATACTGCGGGTTATAGACGTACAGAAACTGGTCCAGGCCAATGCCGGTCAGGGGATGGTCTTTGATTATGTCAATCGCGGACTGCCAGATGTATAGTCGGGTGCTGCTGCTACCCCCTCCCGTAAAAAGGCTGGTAATCCGCTCGATTTTGATAAACGGCACCGCCGCCAGAGCCAGCAGGGCCAGCACACCGTAAGCTATCAACCACCGCCGCGACCCGATGACCACGAACATACCGAGGAAGGCCGCCGCCACACCGAGCCAGGCTCCCCGCGAGTACGAAAGAAAGAGGGTTGCCAACAGCGGTATGAGGGCCAGGGCGTACAGCTTCACCCGCCAGGACGGGTTCTTCCAGAGCCGCCAATCGCCCCCGTTAAAGAAAAGAGGGAGACACGCGGCCAGGGGTATCACCCGCCCCAGGAAAAGCCCCAGGTTGTCAGGATGGCTGTAGACCGAGCAAATCCGCACCACCCCTTCAGTCTTGATGGCGCACCCGGTTGTAGTAGCCGTGATTAAATCGGAGGTGCTGGCCGCCTGTAGCGGGAAAAGCTCCTGGATTAAGCCATACCCGGCCACCACGACCCCGCCTGCGACCAGAAAATCGAACAGGCGAGCGACAGCCGGGGCTCCTTGCTTGCCCAGGATTGCCAGGGCCAGCAGGAATAAAGCCAACGGCTCGATGATAACCAGGCGGTACTCCCGGATGGCTTCCTTGAGATGTTCCGGGAACGGGTTTAATAGCGAGATGGTCGCCAGGATTAGCAGGACGGCCAGCGGCCAGAAAAACGGCCCTTGCCGCCGGGTCCAGGCCCAAACTTTCGCGGGCGAGAGGGATTTTGCCGGGCGGTTTCCAGTTTGCCACTGGCGCACGGCTTGCCAGGCCCAGCCGACCACCCAGGCCGCTGCCAGTTCGACGATTATTACCTCGGAGAGGGCAAATTCGAGAGTGCCACCGGAGCGCAAATTGCGCGGATGCAGGTAGAACGGAGCCGTAAAGAGAGCCAGCCCGACCGCAAAGTCTGGCCGGATAAAACAGAGGGGGAAAAACAAAACCGCCCCCAGCAGAGCCACCGGGACAGGTGGCACGTAGTAGAAAATAGCCAGGGCAATAACCATGGCCCAGGGAGCCCACTTTTGGCGCTCCACCCAGAAATTCCGGCGCACGTACCCACCTCCCACGACCAGGCCGCGACCCGCTATTGGGGTCAGCCAGGCCACTCCCCGGCCCAGCCCGATAAACAGGGACACGCCACTCACCAGCGCCCCGACCCCACATACAACCAGCCCCAGCACAATCAGCCAGGCAAAATGGTTGTCCCGGCTGATGTAAAAGCTATCTATAAGACCGGGCGAGAGGCCCGAAATTTCGGCCACATGGGTCGAATCGGACAGACCTTCGGCCAGGGTCACACGGGCCGCTGCGCCGGTATAGCTTATCGAATGGGTGTCTTTACCGTCAACGGTTACTTTAACATCGAAAGTAGGTGCTCCGGTCGCAGCTTTTAAGACCAGTTCGGCCCGTTCACCCTGGAAGGTCAGTTTGAGGTTTGCGCCGCTCGGCTGGCCGTCCGGTTGCAAGGCCGGGTCGTTGGCCGCCGGGTGCCACCCGGTATAGGCGATATTGGCCCTGGTGGTGTTGTACTGCTGGAGGGCGGTATAGGCCGGGCGCGGCGTGAAATCCTCGTTGACAATCGTAAAATAACGGGTCGGCGAGTTCACGGTCAACCCCTCGGTGTTGTCGGGCCGGAAAAACCAGACGTTAATCACGCCGACCCAGGGCCATTCCTTACGGACCCGCTCAATACCCTGCACCAGATAGTTGGCCTGCTCCTGCTCGGTGACGCTCTTGCCCCAGTTGGTCTGCTTCTGGGCGTCAGACCAACTCGCCGGAACCGAGACCCAGCCATATTCGGCGGCCCATGCCGGTTTATTCCCGTCCCCGTTTTGAATCATCACCTGGTGAATCGAGGCCGGACGGTTCAGGTTGATGCGTTTGAGGTCGATAAACTTTTTACCCTCAAACTGGGGGTCCGGCTGGATAAAGCGAAAGTCGGGCGAATAACCCAGGCCATAAAGCTGGACCGACAGGATGTCAAAGTAGTTCCCAGCCCCGGCTTTATACATACGGTCGAGAAATTCCAGGTCGTTCATGTTGGGCGACAGGGCGTTGGTCGGGGCCAGGGGCGCGGCCAGGACTTTAGCTGCCGGGTCGCCCGCCTTGATGCTCTTGTAGGCTCCCTTGAGCAATTCGGCGTAGCGTTCGGGGTTCACCTGCTGGCCGTTCCACTCGCTTTCGAGGTTCGGCTCGTTCATTACCTGGTAATACTCGACCTTGCCTTTGTAGCGGGCCGCCACCATCCCCACGAACTTGTAATACTCGTTGTAATCGTCGGGCGGGCCGGTCTTGTTCTTTTTGTCGTCGACGCTCATGCCTTCCATGGCCTGTAAACGGTAAAAAGAAGGAGGGCGGTCGAGCCGGAACAGGACCTGCAACCCCCGGTCGCGGGCTTTATCCACCAGTATATCGAAACGCTCCCAGTCGTACTTCCCCTTTGCCCCCTCAACTTCTTCCCAGGGCAAAATCTGCCGGATGTAGCCAAAACCCCCGGCCTTCACCATATCGAGCGTTTTATCTATGTTGGGGCTGTTAGGGTCGGCTTCGTGATCGAGCAGGACGTTAACGCCGATTGGGGTCGCGCCAAGCTGCCCGGCGGTGACATCCTGGACCTGGTCGAGTTTGGTCCCGTAGGCGACACCGTAATTAAAGAAAAGGTCGGCAAAAGCGGTCCCGGCCAACCCGGCCAGGAAGACCAGTAGCAGGATAAAAGATAATACCGTGAGCAAAAAAGGGCGCCGTCTGAAGAAAGGGCGCTTCGAGGCAGGTGAAACATTGGGTCTGGAAACGGGCTTTTGCTGGTCGCTAATCACACTTGTTTCTGGTTAGTTCAGGTGACCGCAGAGGTCTTGGGCTAATTTCAGGCCGAGTTCCAGGGTGAGTGTTAAAAACCGGGGAACTTCAGGGAAGGTCGGGGCGGCGCCGCCTTTACGCCTGATTATAGCATAGCCGGTAGGTAGTAGCCAGCAGGCAGTAATCAGTAGTTAGAGGTCAGAGGTCAGTAGCCAGTAAATGCTGCGTGCGTGTAAAGTCAGGTCTTGCAAAATTATAAAACCGCGCCCCGGCTAACTACCACCAACCTCTAACTCCTGCCCTCTAGCTTCTGCCTTCTGACTTCTGACTACTGTTCTCGGCAAATATTCGAAAAGCAGCCCTCCAAAGATAAAAAGTTCGCCCACAAAATACTTGCAATAAGAGTAATCGGTCAGAAGCTTGACCCAGAGCGCCTCCTGGTCAATTCTGCGCACCGTGAAAGGCCCGTTTTGCAAATCGGGGAGCGCAATTAATAGCAGGCCGAAAATGAGCAGCGGCATCGAAATTCTTGAGTTAAGCTGGCCGGGATGAGTAAAGTAGTAAACCGGCAGGAAAAAGAGCGGGATAACCCAGATAGTGTTCATCATCCAGGTAAGCGGGCTTGCCATCAAAATTATCACCAGCACCATCTGCCAGAAAAGAAATTCCGGGCGGGGCGGCAACATAGACCGGGTTCCAAACCAGGGTCCGGCCTTATGCCAGAATTCCCAGGCCAGGACCACCAGGAAGAAAACCACCAGGACACCTGCCGAGACCAGCGACATGTTCAAATTCAGCCCCAGGTTGGTAAATACCTGGTTCACCGCCTTGGATAGGCTGGCGTTGTCCTGGAACTCAATCGTCGCCACTGCATAAATAGTATCATTTTTGGTGACATAGTGGCCGGTGCCGCCCTGCACTTTGACAAAATCGGACCGGGGAAGTTGCTGGGCAGGAGTGCCGTTCTCGCCGTTGGCCGAAATCCGGGGAAACTCGGTAAAGACATACTGGAAGGTATTGTCTACCCCGTTAAAGAGCAGGGTCAGGGCGACAATCAGGACACCTCCCGCGAGATAGCCAAGAGTGGCCTTAAGTTGTTTTCTGAGCAGCAAAAACGGGATGAGATAGACGCAGTTCAACTTTAAGAGGGTGGCAAAAGCCAGCAATATCCCGGCGGCGATGGCCCACTGGGGCTTTTTGAGCAGGACAAACAAGGCGGCGGAAACCAGGAGCAGGGTTATGGCGTCAACCTGGCCGCGTTCGACAAAGGGAGTCAGGGGAAAGAAAAAACCAACAAAGACCAGGGCAACCGGCCACCAGTTTATTTTGTCGCCTGGTTTGTTGAAAGTCTTTACAAAAAGGAACATAGAAAACGCCAACCCTGCCAGGCTGATAATGGTCCAGGCCAGTTTTGCGTCGGGATAGCCGAGCAGGGCAAAAGGGCGAAAAAGGGTCGCCGCCAGGGGTGGATAGAGAAAACGGCTGAACGTGTAACGGTCAAAGCCATCCCAGACCGTCGGGATAATCCCCACGTTATTTTTGTAGGGGTCGAGGCCGTGATTCAGGGCATCTCCGGCGGTATAAAAAGCCGAGAAATCCATCTGCAAATCATCGTGAAGATAGGTGGCGGTTACCGTAACCACCCGGTAGAGGGAAAAGATTACCAGGATGAGAATTACCAGCCCGGCGGCGATTTTACCAAATCCCAGGTTGCTAAACTTAGTCCTGGCCTTGAAATAAAGTTGATTTACCACTCTGGCATACCTTTTCAAACATCGGCGATTGATGCGACAAACCCTGTCGGCAAATAATTGGAAAGCAGTCTGGTGATTTAAGGACCCTAAAACTATAAAAAAACCTTTCGCAATAAGCTAGAGGTAAATCCGTATTAGTTGTGCGCGATTCCGACTTTTTGAACCAATATAAAAAGAGCCGGCCCAGGAACCACAAGCGGCGTTGCTTATTGCTCCTGGGCCAGCAAAGATTTGATTTTAATAAACTCAGGTGGGAGCGGAATTGCGGGTACTTTCGATAAAAACCTGCCGGATAACCCCCAGCAGAATTTCGACATCACTCTTTGGCACAAAGGCCGCCGCTCCCGCCGAACGGGCCGCTGCCTGGGTAGCCGGGTCGTCCTGGATGCTCAAAATAACCACCCTGCATTCCGGGCTAACCTGGCCCATGAGCGAGGTAGCCGTGAGACCGTCCATACCCGGCATATTCAGGTCCATCAGGGTTATGTCGGGGTGAAGCAGGGCGGCCTGTTGCAGGGCTTGCTCCCCGTTTTTGGCCTCGCCCACCACCAGGAAATCCTTTTCGACCCTGAACTGCAATTTCAGGGAGGTCCTCACATTATTCTGGTCATCCGCAATTAAAACTTTAATCATTCCATTTCGATTTTCTCTTATTTACCCCTTCTAATTCAGGAGTGTACCATTTAAGACGATCGGAAAAATCATGCGGGAGGATGAATCTAAAGTTTAATTTGAAGGATAGGCCGTTCCTTCGATAAGAGGATGAACCAACTCCTACTTTTGGAGGATTTAGCAAGACCCCGGCGTCAATCCCTGGCGGCCTGACTCAAGCTTAAGCGGGGCAGCGGCACGTCCAGGCAAACCCGGGTCCCCTCGCCCGGCTTGCTCTCAATCGAAAGTTTGGCCCCCGGCAATTTCTGGGCGCGTTCCTGCATGGTGTGTAACCCATAATGCCCGGAGAAATCGCCCTCCGGCTCAAAACCAATGCCGTAATCCCGGACCACCAAACGGATAGCCTGGCTGTCCCAGGTCAATTCCAGTTCGACCCGCTCACTACTGGCGTGCTTAACAACGTTATGTAAAGCTTCCCTGGCGACCCGGTAAAGGGCTTCCTTGTATTTAAGGGGTAGTTCCGGCTCGGTCTCCTGGCTGAACCGCACCTCCACCTCAAGATTGTAGCGGTCTTTCAGGGCGACAATCTGTTTTTGCAAAGCGCCGAGCAGACCCTCTTTTTCGATAGATTCGGGGCGAAGGTCGAAAATGAGCGCCCGCATTTCGTCCAGCCCGCCTTTCGCCAGCGCAATCAAATAGTTGACGGTCTCTTTAGCTTCGGATAGCTGTTCTTCCTGCAAGAAATTGCGGAGGGCGCGAGAGCCAAGCTGGATACTGAAAAGGACCTGGGAGGTCGAGTCGTGCAGTTCGCGGGCCAGGCGCTGGCGTTCTTCCAGCGCGGCAATATCCTGGGCCTGGTCGTACAGGCGGGCATTTTCAATCGCGGTCGCTACCTGGGTGCCGACCGCCTGGGCCAGTTGAGCGTGATAAGGGGTGTAGTAGCCCGGCTCGTGATAATTCAGGACGAGCAAGCCCACTACTTCTTCCTTCACGACAAGCGGTACATACATAACCGAGCGAAAAGACGTTTCGTCCGAAACTTCGCGCCGGAATGCTTCAGCCGCGCTCGGGCTATCCGAGAAATCGTCCACGATGAGCGGGGTGGGGGTAGCAGCCGACTCGGCAGGCCAGGGAGAAAGAGCATTTAACCCGGCGACCAGGCTGTTCAGTGAAACCGGGGCAACCGGCAAGGAGGTATCGAGGAGACTAAAAGAGCCATCCTTGTGCCGACGGTAGAGGCTGAATAAATCGAAATTCATCAGCTTATTCAACTGCCCGGTCAAAACCCCTTTGATGGAGGGCAGGTTCAGGTTGGCGGCCACGTTTTGCGAAATTTCCAGCAAGACGCTTAACTCGGCGGTCCGGCGGGCCACCCGTTCTTCCAGCAGTTGAAAAGCCTGGACCCGTTCGGTAATGTCGCGGATAAAGATGGTATAGAATTGCTGCCCGTCCGTCTCAACCTGGGATACGGTAGCCTCAACCGGGAACTTTTCCCCGCTCGACCGCAGGGCATAAAGTTGGTCCGAGGAACTTATAGGACCGCTAGTGTCGGCAACCCGGTTAAAGTTGGCGGTATAAAAATCGGGGTGGCCGGGGTTTAAAAGGGCCGGGATAAGGCGGTCGAGACCCTGCCCGAAGACCTCGCCGGAGCTATAGCCAAAAAGGTTCTCTGCCGCCGGGTTAAAATTCACAATCCGGTGGCTGGCATCAACGGTTATGATAGCATCCAGGGCCGCCGTAACAATCTTACTCAACCGGGCCTGGCTGGACTGGGCCTCGCGTTCGAGACGTTTGCGCTCGGTAATATCGGTCGAAATCCCGCCGACCGCGTAAATTTTCCCGGTATCGTCCCGGACCGGAAATTTTACTGACAGGACCGTATGCAAGCCATCCTTCAAAGAATATTCTTCCTCGATTTCCAGTGGCTTCCCGCTTTCCAGCACTTTCCGGTCGTTTACAAACCCCTGGCCGGTTTCATCCTGGGGGAAAAGCTCCTGGCCGGTCTTACCGATAGCGTTGGTAGGGTCCAGGCCAAAGCGCTGCTCGATCTGGCGGTTAATCAGAAGATAGCGGCCTTCGGTATCCTTCAAGTAGATGCTGGTGGTGGAATTATCCAGGATGGACTGGATTTGCTGGGTCTGCTTTCGCAGGATTTGCTCTTGTTCTTGAAGTTGGGCCGTCCGCTCTTTGACCCGCTGTTCCAGGTGCGAGTTTAAGAGGCGGACTTCTTCCTCGGCCTGGGTCTGTTTTGCCAGGACCGCTTTTAGCTCAATCGAGTGGGCCTGTTCCTGTTCAAGTTTTTCGGCCAGGGTGGTTTCGGCGCGGGAACGCAGCCGGGAGACCATTATCACGATTAAGGGGGCGCTCAAAATCAGGACGACTACCTGGACAATATCCTCGGTCCGGTAGAATAGCAGGCCGCCAGGGGTCACCAGTTCAATCAGGTGATAAAGTGTCGTCAAACTGACGCTGAGCAGGGCCGAGGAAAGCCCGCCTGTAAAAGCAGTATAGACCAGGATGAGCAGGAATATCGGAGTCGAGATTGGCAGGTGGTAATCGGTTAAAAGGGCCAGCCCAGAAAGCAATCCCGCCGCGACCACAATCAAGAAAGGGCCGCTCCACCAGCGCCAGTCTCTTAACTGGTTTCGATTAAAACTTTTGAACATGATTTGTGACCGGGAGGTTAAACTTCCGGCTCCTGGGAAATATTAATCAAACCCAGGCGGGTCGCCTGGTAGGCGGCCTGGGTCCGGCTCTGGACACCCAGCTTGGCTAAAAGGTTGCTGACGTGACTTTTGACAGTGGTTTCGCTGACATTCAGGGTGTGGGCAATTTCTTTATTCGACTGGCCCTGCGCCAACAGGGTAATAACCTCAAGCTCACGTTTACTCAACTCTCTGACGGCGGGCGGTTCCGGCTCGCGCATCCGCTGCATCAGGCTGGCTATCGCCCTGGTCGAGAGTTGTATCTGCCCGGCGGCGGCGGCTTTGATGGCCTGGTTTAGCTCCTGGCTCTCGGTGTCTTTGAGAATATACCCGATGGCCCCGGCCTGGACCGCCTTTGCCACCGAAACTTCTTCCAGCACGCTGGTCAGGGCCAGCACCTCCGTATCGGGCAAATCCTTGCGAATCTGGGCAATTGCCTCAATCCCGTTCATCACCGGCATCATCAAATCCATGAGGATTACATCCGGTTTGAGGCGCTGGGCCTGGATAATTCCTTCCTGTCCATTGGCCGCTTCCCCGACTACCTCTATATCCCGGTCCTGGCCGAGCAGCAAGCGCAAACCTTGCCGGACAATCCGGTGGTCGTCCACAATCAACACCCTGACAGCCACAATCTCCCCCTTACCCTGTCTATTTTCTGCATGCCATGATTCCCCAGAAAACCTTCTTCAAATTTGATTATACCTTGCTACTTAAACACCTTACAAACTTCTTTCAGCTTCTTTAATTTAACCTTTATCCCTGGTTCCCCTTTTTCGGGGACCGGATTGGATGGTACCCCTAAATAACCATTGAAATAAAACTTTGTATGCCAAATATGAAGGAAACTTTTAGATTTACTAAAAATGCCTTTGCAACTTCTTAGCAAAATCAACATAGTAGTTTGCTAAGTTGGTAGTGAAATTATTTAAGAAGAAAGAATCTGCTGAATCCATGGAAAAATAAGATGTTGGAATCGAAAGGAAAGATGTATGCCCATTTTTAGCCCTCAAAAAGGAAAAATCAAAGCTTTTAGCATGGTGGCGGTGTTTAGCATGCTGGCTTTGCTGGTGGCGCTAAGTTTCTCGACAAAACTCGCCCAGGCAGACGCTCCCGCCGCCATGCTGACCCTGAATAACACGACCCTGACCCTGGGCGTTTCCCCGGTAGTGACCGGGACCGGCTTTACAGCGAACGAGTCGATTGCCCTCTGGTTGACCGCCCCCGACCAGACCGTCCGGTATTACGGCCAGGGCAAGGCCGACTCGGCGGGAAACCTGCTGAATTTCTCCTATACGCCCGACCCTAAAGTCTATACCGGCTATTCCCAGGCCCAGTTAGCCACCCTGCAAGTTAACCTGCCGGGCATGTGGTCCCTCACCGCCCAGGGCCTGACCAGCGGCGCGGTCGGTATCGCCAACTTTAAGGTGCTGACGCCCACCGTAAACGCCACTATTACCAATGTCAGCGGAAACATGGTTACAATTCAGCTTGGCGGGACATTCTTCTATGCCTACGAACCGGTCGGACTCTGGCTGACCGAGAGTAGCAGTGGGGCGGTAATCCCCTTACCAACCATGCTTACCAATGGCATCGGGGTCTTCCCGAACAACGACAATGTCGACGGCGCCAACGTCACAACCGTTATTTTTAACAGCAACGGGACGACCGGACCCTACATGCTCACCGCTTACGGCAATTACAGCACCCAAAGGGTTGTTATCCCCGTTACAACGAATTAAATCCAGCTTTAGAGAGGGAGCGCCAGGGTTGTCGCTCCCTCTCTAAAGTATCCTTTGCATTTCAAAGCTGCAAGGCCCACCCGGCAGGTTTACAAAATTTTGTAAGCCTGCCGTTTTTGTTTCGAGCTCAAACCCCGCCACTTTTAACAAAAACATCCTTCAAAAGTAGGAGTAGTCTATCCTCATCTTGGATGAATTCTCCTCCCCCTTCATAAGAAGCATTTACAATCATCCTCCTGCATGATTTAACCGCCGCCCCAAACTGCTAAACTGCCCTCGTGAGCAAGGAAACGAACTCAAGATTTTAAATGTGCAAAACTGAGCCTGGAACACGCCCGGAGTCCGCTCTCCAAAATTCTCAAAATACCCAAATAAGAAAGATTGGCAACGAACCAAAACAAATGGAAAAAGGGTCTATGGTAGTTCAATTACACCCGGCCAACCCGGCGTATGCGCTGCTGGCGAAATCAAAACGGGTTCTACTTATTGACAATGACCAGTGTGACCTGGAATTGTTGACGAAATTTTGCAAAGAAGAAGGTTACGCGGTGCTTACGGCGCGGGACGGTCTGCACGGGTTGGCCCGGTTTCAAACCGAAAACCCCGATTTCGTCTTACTCAACCTGGTCCTGCCCGGTTTGAGCGGGACCGAGGTCTGCCGGAGAATCCGGCTCGAAAGCGAGGTGCCGGTTTTCTTTCTGAGCGCCTCGAACGACGAGGTGGATAAATTGCTTGGCTTCGAAATCGGGGCAGACGACTTTATCACCAAACCTTTTAGCCCGCGTGAGGTTATGGCTCGCATGCGGCTGAAATTCCGCCGGATGGAAAAAACTGTCAACCCGGCGGAATTTCCGTTTCAAACCGCCGGGACCGGTGGGCTGCCCGGCACCCACCTGGTGGTGGTTGGGGCGCTGGTTATCGAGCGTTACCGCCGGATTGTCCTCTATGCCGGGCAAATCGTCCCCGCTTTAACCAACAAAGAGTACCAACTGTTGCTGACCCTGGCGGGTGCCCCTGGCCGGGTCTTTAACATCCTCGAACTGGAAGAAGCCCTCTACAACTGCGACGACCCGATTGGGTCACGGGCTATCGGGGTGCACATCTCCAATTTGAGAGGCAAGCTACCAAACCCAAAACTCATCGAAACAGTTTACGGGGCAGGTTACAAATTATCGCAGGAGCAACCGGCGGACCTGCTGGCTAAACCCAAAATTAAATATGTAAAGGCCTAGCCGGGCCAGATTCTAAAGTTTTATTTTGAAGCGGTTATTAGAGTTTTAACAAATTTTTAGCAAGTTGTCGAAAATGCTTTGCTACTCTGATAACCATATATCCTGGCTAAAAGAGTGGTTTGAAGGACACTCCAAATATGCAACAAACCATCCCTAACACGGGGTAAAAAAGAATAATTTCGCCGGCTTTGGAAAATTATCCTCTAAGGTTATTTACTCCAAAAGCAGGGCAGGTTTACACGCCTGTAAGCCTGCCCTTTATGAAAAATAAGGAAAACCAAAAACCGATAGCACAGGAAATAAATCGAAAAAGAAAGACTCATTAAAGACCTGCTCAACCTGCGGAATTTGCGCCGGTTTTTAGCAAATCCACCAGACGTTATTCGAGATTTGAGGTTATTGACAATGGATGAACCCAAAAATGAAGCTCCGAACCCCGGAGCAACAAAACCGGAGGTAAGCAAAAACCAGCTTGCCCACACCCACGAGATAGAGATAAAGGAAGCCGGTAAAGTAACCAGCGCCGCCGATGCCGGGAGCGACGTGGCAACCCAGCCCGCCCCTTCCACCGAAGCGACCCATTTAGGACCGGTCACAGGGGGCGGGGCGCTCGGACCCCATGCTCAACCGGTCCGGCGACCTCGCCCGGCCCCCCGCAAACGCACCAGGCCCTGGGGCTGGCTATTGGTGGTGTTTGTAGCGGCAGCGGCAGGAGCGGGCACCTTTTTTTATGTCCGCAGCACCCAGACCAACCCGGCTTTTGTCGGTCAGACCGTCACCGCCTCCACTCGTCTTCCCATCACCGTCTCTTTAAGCTCTACCGGGCAGGTCCAGCCCAACGCCGACCAGAGCGTGACTTTTAGCACGTCGGGTACCATCACCAAACTTTATAAAAACCTGGGTGATACCGTCAAAGCGGGTGACACCCTGGCCCAGATTGACGATAGCAGCCTGCAAAACGACCTCAAAAGCGCCCAGGCTGCTTACGACCAGCAACTGGCGAATTACAACACGACCATAGCCGGGGCCACCCAGAAAGACCTCGAGGTAGCCCAGGCCCAACTCGATTCGGCTAAGGCCAGTTATGACCAAACAGTCAAAGGGACGGCCACGGCCCAGGACATCGCCAGCGCTAACGCCTCGATTGCCTCGGCCAACGGCCAGATTGGCACAGCCCAGGCTAACCTCAAGAGCGCCCAGGCCAAACTGGCCCAGGACCAGCAGGGCGGTAGCCCGTCCGATATTGCAGCCGCCAAATCGGCGGTGAGTTCGGCCCAGGCTGCCCTTGATAACGCCAAGGCCCAGCAGGCCAAGACCCTGGCCGGGAATGACGCCGCCACCATTGAAGCGGCCCAATCTTCTTACGACCAGGCCGTTGCCAACCAGCAGAAAACGCTTAGCTCCCTGAACCTGGCAATCGCCAGCGACCAGATGGCTAAACAGGAAGACCTCCTGGCCTTGCAGGATGCCCAGGAAAAATACCAGGAGCAGGTGACCGCCAACCGCAATGCCGACGGCTCCTTAAAATCTAACCTGACCCAGGCCCAGATTGACGCCGAAACCGCCGCGCTGCGGACGATGCAGACGGCCCAGGACACCTACAACAAAGCCGACCTGACGTTAAATGACGCCAATGTCCAGTTGCAGACTCAGACGGCCACCCTCCAATCGGCGGTAGATAACGCCAAGGCGCAGCTCGACAAAGCCAAGGCCGGACCGACCCAGGCCGATATTGCCGCGGCAGCGGCCCAGGTAGCCTCGGCCCAGGCCGGGCTCGACTCCGCCAACAAAGCCCTGATTGCCCTGACCCCGACCGACGCAACCCTCGCCGCCGACCAGGCTTCGGTGGCTTCGGCCCAGCAGTCTATTATCTCGGCCCAGGCCGGGGTGGCTTCGGCGGTGGCTAACCTGGCTAAACTCGGCGGGGGCACCCCGGATGCGATTACCCAGGCCAATTCTAACGTCAAACAGGCCCAGGCGACCCTGGACGACCTCAAAGCCGGTCCGACCCAGAACACTATTGCTATCGCCAAGGCTCAACTGGACGTGGCCCAGACTAACCTCGACAAAGCCAAGGCCACTCTCACTACCGCCACCGTTACCTCGCCAATTTCAGGCATTATCATCGCGGCCCCGATTGTGGTCGGCCAGCAGGTAGGTGCCTCGACTGTGGTCTATGAAGTGGTTGATACGAGCAGCCTGCACGTCGATGTAAACGTAGGTGAAACTGACATCTCCAAGATTACCGAAAATATGCCGGTGGCACTCAACCTGGATGGTATCCCTAACAAGAGCTTCACCGGGAAAGTCACTTTTATCTCGTCCAAGGCGACCGTGACCAGCAACGTCGTGAACTACACCGTTACCGTCACCCTCGACCAGGGCACGACCAACAGCCTGGTAAGCGCTTACCCGCAGGAATTCGCCAAGTTGTTGCAGCGGCCAAACGGACAAGGGAACGCAGGGAGGGGTAACGGGGCCAGCACCAATACCGCCACAGGTGGCGCGGCTACCAAACCCGGCGCGAACGCCCAAGGTAACGGTGGTGGATTTGCGGGCCGGGCAGGCGGGGCAGCACTGGCCTCGACCGGCATCTGCGGCTACACCCTGACCAGCGCCAACGCCCAGGCTATTCAGCCCAAAGTCGGTATGACCGCTAACGTCACCTTCTGTCTGAACCTGAAAGCGGGGGTCCTCTCAGTCCCCAACCGGGCCATCAAGACCCACCGAGTCAATGGGGTCACCAGCAGCTATGTAACCGTCCTGCTCGATGCTGCTACCGATAAGACCGAAAATGTAGACGTGGCAACCGGCCTGGTCGGTGACACTTACACCGAAATCACCGGCGGCAACCTCAAAGATGGCGACGTGATTGTGGTCAGTACGGCCAGCGGCGCGGCAGCCAGCACGACCTCGCCCCAGAACCGGCCCGGTGGCTTCGGTGGGGGCGGCTTTGGAGGAGGCGGCTTCGGCGGTCGAGGGGGTTAGAAATCTTACCTCAAAGATTACTTTAGAAAGGGTACAAGCTGATGATTAAAGTCACGGATGTGACAAAGACCTACTGGATGGGGGAAATTGAGGTAAATGCCCTCCGAGGAGTAACTTTCGAGGTCCATGATGGCGAGATGGTCGCCATCATGGGGCCGTCCGGCTCCGGTAAGTCCACCTTGATGAATATCCTGGGGGTGCTGGATACTCCTTCCACCGGCAGCTATACGATTGACGACGAAGAAGTGGCCCGCATGAGCGAGAGCCAGATGGCCGAGATCCGCAACCGCAAAATCGGCTTCGTCTTCCAGAGTTTCAACCTTCTACCCCGCCTGACCGCTATCGAAAACGTCGAACTGCCGATGCTCTATTCAGGATTGTTCAGCCGGGGAGAACGCTACGAGCGGGCGGCAGCGGCCCTCGAATCGGTCGGGCTAGGGGAACGGCTCGATCACAAACCGAAAGAGTTATCCGGCGGGCAGCAGCAGCGCGTAGCAATCGCCCGGTCGCTGGTGAATGACCCCACCATTATCCTGGCCGACGAGCCGACCGGGGCCCTCGACACCCGCTCGACCGAGGAAGTGCTGGGGATTTTCCAGAAACTAAATTACGAAGACGGCATTACGGTCGTCTTTGTCACCCACGAATCCGAAGTAGCCGACCACTGTCGCCGGGTAGTCCGTATCCGCGACGGCCTGATTGAAAGCAACGAACCAGTCCTGAATCAACGCTGGGTCTACCGGCCCCCGATGATGAATATTGCCGTACCTGCCCCTGCCTTAACGGCAGGTATAAAATAAACGGCAGGCGGATAAGAGCAGGTGTGAAAAAGCATGAACATTATTGAAAGTTTCAAAATCGCCCTGACCAGCCTGGCCTCCAACAAAATGCGGTCACTCCTGACCATGCTCGGTATCATTATCGGTGTGGGCGCGGTTATCGCCTTGCAGAGTATCGGGGAGGGAGTGGTCGCCAGCAGTATGGCCCGTCTCACCGCCAACGGCACCAACCTGATTACCATCACGCCCGGCAACACTTCTTCGGGTGGAATCGCCACCAGCACCACCGCCGCCACCCTGACCCTTGAAGACGCCGAGGCGCTGCAAGACACCACCCGGATTACAGCCGCAACGGCGGTAGCGCCCGAACTGCAATCCGGCGGCCAGCTTGTCAATGGTAACATCAATACGGTTGGCCGGATTATCGGGACTACCACCGATTACCCGGAGGTCCGCGATTTAACGGTTGCCGAGGGTGACTGGTTCCAGGATACCGATTACAACCAGTCCAAAACGGTGGTGGTCCTGGGCGCGACCGTCGCCTCTACACTCTTTCCGGCAGACGACCCCATCAACAAAACGATAAAAATCAACCGGATTAACTTTACGGTGGTGGGCGTGATGGCGGCCAAAGGCGGCACCGGGTTTGGTTCGGTGGACAACCAGACTTATATCCCCCTTACAACTGTCGAGCAGAAGTTGGCCGGGAAACGCCAGCAGGGTCTTTCCGGCACCGGCCATACCGTCAGCGACATTGTAGCCAAGGCCAGTTCCAACGATAACGTCGATTTGCTAATCAGCCAGGTAACCGACCTCCTGGATGAACGTCACAAAATCAGCGGGGCCCAGGCGGCTGACTTTTCAATTGTCAACCAGCAAGACCTGTTACAGACGGCTAAAGACCAGGCTGCTACCTACACCATCTTTCTGCTGGTCATCGCTTCTATCTCGCTTTTCGTCGGCGGTATCGGCATTATGAATATCATGCTGGTAACGGTGACGGAACGGACCCGCGAAATCGGTATCCGCAAGGCTATCGGGGCCAAACCCTTCGATATTCTCATCCAATTCATGATAGAAAGTATCAGCATTTGCCTGGTGGGTGGCTTAATCGGGGTAGTGCTGGGGGTGATTTCCTCGCTTATCGTAAACGCGACAGTGCCATCTTTGCCAACCCAGCTAAGTGTCTCGGTAATCGTAATCGCCGTGGCCTTCGCAGTGGCGGTGGGGCTATTCTTCGGAATATACCCGGCGCGGCGGGCCAGCAGGCTCAACCCGATTGACGCCCTTCGCTACGATTAGAATACAACACCTTTCAACTAGATTAAGAAGTGGGATTCGTTCAATTACGAATCCCTCTTTTATTTTACCTTTAGACACCTATGGTATCTTTAAATCCAGGAATTCTAAACAACAACCAAATTCAGGAGTTTATTTTGGAAGGAATAATTCATGTCAGGACAGGCGTAGCCGTGGTAAAGGATGGGAAAATCCTGTTTGTACCGCACTATAACACCAATTTTGCCCCGCTCCAATGGTATTTGCCCGGTGGTAAAGTCGAGTACGGCGAGAGCGTGGAGGCAGCCGCCAGGCGCGAATTTCTCGAAGAAACAGGCTACACGGTTCAGCTCGATGCTCTTCTAGATATAAATGAAATCATAATCAAGGAAAAACCCTGGCATAGCCTGACCATTTGTTACCTGGGCACTGTAACCGGGGGTACATTAACAGGCGAAACTAACCATCCCTACGGTGATAAAACCCCGCGCTGGTTCGCCTTCGAAGCCCTTAAGGAGCTAAATTACCACCCTGCCAGGGTTATTGATAAGGCCCTAAAATTTTCCTCGTAAAATTATTAAGCTCAAACCCGGCGAATTCCCATGAAAATACCCCTGGAAACGCGGTTTTACTGGCCTAAGGGGTTTGTGGCTGGTAAAATAAAGCGGTTTTAGATAAAGTGAATCTAAAAACTTTACATTAAGATTATGTATTTGTTTATTGCTCGTTTTGCTGCTTATTTATCTATTTAGAACTTTTAAGGGATAGTTATAAATGGACCTCTTAACACAAAATCAAAAAGATCCAATTGAAACCACCTCGCCTCACCTGTTTAGTCCCCTCACCATTCGCGGTATTACAATGCGGAACCGCATAATGGTTTCGCCGATGTGTATGTACAGTTCGGAAGATGGTTTCGCTACTGACTGGCACCTGGTCCACCTCGGCAGCCGGGCGGTTGGTGGAGCCGGGCTGGTAGTGGCGGAAGCTACCGCCGTGGAAGCGCGAGGCCGGATTTCCCCGCAAGACCTCGGCATCTGGGACGACCGTCATATCGAAATGTTGTCACGGATAAACCACTTTATAAAGGAACATGGCGCGGTACCGGGGATACAACTGGCCCACGCCGGGCGCAAGGCCAGCGTCTACCGTCCCTGGGAAGGTTCCGGGGCCGTCCCTGCCTCCCAGGGCGGTTGGCCGGAGGATGTTGTAGGTCCCAGCCCCGAAGCTTTCGCACCTAACTATTATCTCCCCCGCGAACTGACCAGAGAAGAAATCGCAGAAATAGTCGAAGCCTTTGCGAAAGGCGCTCAGCGGGCGGTCGAAGCCGGTTTTGAAGTGATGGAAATTCACGGAGCCCACGGCTACCTGCTCAACGAATTTCTATCGCCTGCTTCCAATCACCGCACCGACGAATACGGCGGCTCCCTGGAAAACCGGGCGCGCTTTTTACTCGAAGTGGTCCGGGCTATCCGGGCGACCATTCCCGCCGAACTGCCTCTGTTCGTCCGGCTTTCCGCGACCGACTGGCTGCCCGAAACCGAACCGAGTTTTACCCCTGCCGATAGCGTAATTGTCTCGAAATGGCTAAAAGATGCCGGGGTGGACGCGATTGATGCCTCGACCGGGGGAAATTCGGCCAAACAGCAGGTTAAGGCCGGGCCGGGTTACCAGGTGCCTTTCGCGGAGCAGATTAAACACGAAAGCGGTATCCTGACAGCGGCGGTTGGGCTGATTTACGAGCCGGAGCAGGCTGACCGGATTATACGCGAGGGCAAGGCCGATATGGTGGCGATGGCCCGCGAGTTGTTACGCGACCCCTATTGGCCCTTACATGCCGCCCGCGCCCTCGGCCACGAGATCAAATGGCCTGACCAGTATATAAGGGCCGTACGTTAATGGAGCCAAGATTTACCCCGCTGTCAGAGCCGACCGGGGGAAAAGAAGCCAGCCTACCGGAAATCCTTAGCGGGACTTTACCACCCGCTTTTTACGAGCAACAAACCCTGGAAGTCGCCCGCCAGATGCTCGGTAAAACCTTGCTGGTCGTGCCGGAAGATGCCGAAACAGCCGATGAAGCTACTGCCGGGATAATCGTGGAGACCGAAGGCTATCTTGGACCGGACGACCCTGCCAGTCACGCTTTCGGGGGCCGGACCCGCCGCAACGATATTATGTGGGGGGCGCCGGGTTTTGCTTACGTCTATTTCACCTACGGCAACCACTGGATGGTGAACGTCGTGACCGGGCCGGAAGGCCTCGCGGCGGCGGTGCTCGTGCGGGCGGTCCAGCCTATCCTGGGACTGGAAACTATGCGGGAACGGCGGGGTCTACACCGGCTCAAAGGTAAGAAGGGAGACCAGCAGCTTACCAACGGGCCGGGCAAACTCTGCCAGGCGCTGGGCATTACCGGGGCTTTCAACGGGCAAGCCCTGGCTGGACCGCGCCTCTACCTGGCCGAAACACCTCCTGCCCACCGGCTTCCCCACTTCCAAACAATCGAAACCACCCGCATCGGTATCACACGTGGCGTTGAATTTCCCTGGCGCTTTTATGTTAAAAATAATGCTTTTGTATCTAGAGTATAAAATGGTTTGGGGATATGTCGCTAAATAAAATGCCCTTTTTGGCATTAGGAACAAGTTTGCCGGATTTGCCGCCAGGTCCTATATTTAGCTAAATTTTATTCATTTCAGTAGAAAGCCTGCTCTTATGCCACAAAATTTTGCCGAGTTAAGCGAAAGTATCCTGAAAAGCTATCTCGAAATGCACCCCGGCGTCGCCCGCTACTATATTGGCCTGCACGAGTACGACGGCAAGATGCCGGACTTTAGCCGCCAGGGTATCGAAACCTGGCTGGCGACGGCCCGCCAGCAATTGGCCGACCTCAACAGCCTGGACCCGGCGGCCTTGACCGCCCAGGAAAAGTTTGACGTGGACCTCCTGCAACATAATCTCGAAGCGGGTATTTTTGAACTGGCCGACCGTCGCGAGTGGGAAAGCAGCCCCCTCTTTTACGCCGGACCCCTGGCCCTGTACAGTTATCTTTCCCGCAATTACGCCCCACTGGAAGACCGAGTCGCAGCCCTGGTGGAGCAACAAAAACAGGTCCCCGGCTTTTTGAAAATTGCCCGTGAAAACCTTAAACCACCCTTCTCCCGCTCGCTCCTGGAAGTATCCCTGATGGCCCTGCAAGGCGAAATTCGCCTGCGTCAAACCGAGGTGGAAACCATCAGCCTGTCGCCTCATCTTTCCTCTGAATTGCAACAGGCCAGCGCCCAGGTCAACCGGGAGGCTATCGCAGCCATCCAGGGACTGGTAGATTATCTCAAGGAGCAACAAGCCGAGGCCCACGATGATTTCGCCCTTGGCCGGGAGAATTACGAAAAGCTTTTGCGCTACAATGAACTGTTAGAAATGCCCCTGGAAGATGTCCTGGCGGCGGGCGAGCGCAACCTGCAAGAGAATTTTGAGGCCATTAACGCGCTGGCAAAGGAAATAGACCCCGCAGCCAGTCTTTCCGAGATTAAGGCCCGGTTCGACAAACAACACCCCACCAATGCCGAGCTGATTCCCTATACCCAGGGTTTGCTCGAAAATATCCGCGAATTCCTGGTTACCAACGACCTGATTACCATTCCCAACGAGAACCGGGCGACTGTCGCGCCGACCCCGGCCTCGCAGCGCTGGAGTTTTGCCAGTATGGCACCCTCCGGCCCCTATGAGACCTCGAACGAGAGCTATTACTTTGTGACACCGCCCGAAGATGATTGGTCGCCGGAGCGGGCCGAGGATTGGCTTACCGTCTTTAACTATGGCAACCTGGAAGATATTTCTATCCACGAAGTGTATCCGGGTCACTTTGTCCACTTTCAGCACATCCACCAGGCACCAAGTAAGGTCACGAGAGTCCTGCTCATGAGCAGCCCCTGTCACGCTGAGGGTTGGGCGCATTACGCCGAACAGATGATGCTCGAACAGGGTTATGGCAAAAACGACCCGGCTATCCGGCTGGCGCAACTGACCTGGGCGCTGGTCCGCAATTGCCGTTATGTCGCCAGCATCAAGATGCACACCCAGGGAATGAGCGTAGAAGAAGCTACCCGGCTCTTTATGACTTACGCCGGGCTGATGGAGGGTCCGGCCAGGGCTGAAGCCTTGCGCGGCACCTTCGACCCCGGCTATTTCTCGTATACCCTTGGTAAACTGATGTTTTTGAAGATGCGGGAAGATTTACAGAAACGTGAGGGAGAAAAATTCAGCCTTAAAACTTTCCACGACGCCTGTGTTGGCAACGGCGCGCCGCCCCTCCCGCTCTTACGCAAAAAGCTGCTGGGTGCGGAAAGCGGCTCTTTGCTATAAAAAACCGGCTTTCTTGTAAACTAGCCAGCAGCCAGGTGTCCAATCCTGAATCAAAAAGCCTGGACCTCTTTAGTGGATAAAGAGGTCCAGGCTAATTTTATTTATCTGCTAGCCAAGCGGTTTGTGGCCGTTACCGTTGTTATGGCCGCCTTCATCGAGTTCCGGGTTGTTAATGGGGTCTTCCTCGATGAGGTCCACGAACTCGGAAGATTCGAGCGGGTTAAGCCCATCCATGGTGTCGTGACCGTTGCCGTTGGTATCGGTTAAAACTTTACCCTTGTCATCGACGGGCAGGCGCAGGCTGTCCAGTTCGGTGCCTTTACCCCGGACCATCGCAGCAGCGGCCTGTTCCTCCCGGACGACCGCAACCGAGGCCACTGCGTCTGCTTTGCCTTCTTTGAAGGTCATCACCATAACGCCCTGGGTAGCACGGCCCTGCTGGCTGATGTCTTTGGCGGCTACCCGCGTGACCATACCGCCGGTGGTCATAATCATAATCTCGTCGTTACCCTTAACGACACGGGTCGCCACAATCCGGCCACTCTTATCACCAATGCGCATGGCGATAACACCCTGGCCGTACCGCCCGTGGGTCGGGAATTCTTCGAGCGGGGTCCGCTTGCCGATACCGTTAGATGTGATAATCAGCAGGTCCGCACCGGGATCGACCAGGTCCATCCCGACCACGTAATCGGTTGGATTAACCAACCGGATAGCATTCACACCAACCGTATCGCGGCCCATCGGGCGGACTTCTTCCTCGCGGAAGCGGATAGTCTTGCCCTCGGCGGTGGTCATAATCACTTCGCCGTTACCGGAAGTTTCCCAGACAAAGCTCAGTTCGTCGTTATCTTCCAGGCGGATGGCAATCAGACCGTTGGAGCGGACCGCCGCGAATTCATTCAGGTGGGTCCGTTTAATCTTACCGTTGCGGGTCGCCATAATCAGGTATTCCGACTTATCAAAGCTGCTCACCGGCAAAACGCTGGTGATGGTTTCGTTCTGGACGACCGAAATCAGGTTGATAATCGGCAAACCCTTGGCGGTTCGGCCCGAATCGGGAATTTCGTGGGCTTTTAGCTGGAAGACCCGGCCCTTATTGGTAAAAAACAAAAGGCTATCGAGAGTGCTACAGATAATTGTATGCTTGATAGCGTCTTCCTCGCGGGTGGTCATACCCGTGATACCCTTGCCGCCCCGGCGCTGAGTCTTGTAGGTGTCGTGAGCCAGCCGTTTCACATAACCTTTGTTGGTAAGGGTTACCAGGATAAGCTCGTCGGGGATTAAATCCTCGACCGAGAAATCCGACTCGACCCCGGCCATAATAGTCGTCCGGCGGGCATCGCCATACTTGTCACGCAGCCCCTTGAGATCGTCTTTGATAAGACCCAGGATTTTTTCGGGGTGTTCGAGCAAGTCCTGGAAGTAAGCGATATTCTTGCGGACCTCGTTGTACTCGTCCTGGATACGCTGGTGTTCGAGAGCAGCCAGGCGGCCCAACTGCATTTCCAGGATAGCGACAGCCTGCTCTTCGCTCAACTCGAAGTTCTCCATAAGAGCGGTGCGAGCGAAATCGCGGCTCTTGGACCGCCTGATCGAGTTGATAATCTCGTCAATCTGGCTGATGGCCTTGAGCAAACCTTCGAGGATATGGGCGCGACGTTCGGCCCGGTCAAGGTCGAAACGGGTCCGGCGGCGGATAACGTCCTGCCGCCAGGCGATATGTTCGCGCAAAATCCGGCGCAGGGTTAACAACTTCGGTTCGAGACCGTTCTCGACCAGGGCCAGCAGGTTGCAGCTAAACGAGGTCTGAAGCTGGGTATATTTGAATAACTGGTTGAGAACCTTTTTGGGCTGAGCATCGCGCTTGAGGTCAATCACCAAACGAATACCGCTCCGGTCGCTCTCGTTGTTCATGTCCGAGATGCCATCCAGTTTGCCATCTTTAACCAGTTCGGCGATGCGCTCCTGCAAAGTTTTGAGGCTGACCTGGTAGGGCAATTCGGTCACGATGATACTAAAACGGCCCCGGTTTTCCTCGATATGGGCTTTGGCCCGCACGATGATGCGCCCTCGCCCGGTGCTGTAGGCTTCCTTGATACCGTCTCGGCCCAGGATAATCCCGCCGGTCGGGAAGTCCGGCCCCGGCAGGTATTCGAGCAGTTCATCCACGGTCGCGTCGGGATGGTCGGCCAGGTAAATCAGGACATCGCAGAGTTCGCCCAGGTTGTGCGGCGGAATATTGGTCGCCATACCGACCGCGATACCCTGGGCCCCGTTCAAGAGCAAGTTGGGTAGTTTGGCGGGTAAGGCGCCCGGTTGTTGTTCGCTGCCGTCATAGTTAGGGACGAAATCAACGGTATCTTTTTCCAGGTCTTGCAAAAGCTCATCGGTAATCGTAGCCATGCGGGCTTCGGTGTAACGCGGGGCGGCGGGCGGGTCGTCTTCGATAGAGCCAAAGTTACCCTGACCATCAATCAGCGGATAGCGCAGGGAGAAGTCCTGGGCCATACGGACCATTGTTTCGTAGATGGAAGAATCACCGTGAGGGTGATATTTACCCATCACATCACCGACGATACGGGCGCTCTTGCGGTAGGGGCCGTTAAAGCGGTAATTATTCTCGTACATCGAGTAGAAAATGCGCCGTTGCACCGGCTTGAGGCCATCGCGTACGTCCGGCAAAGCTCGCTGGACAATCACGCTCATAGCATAGTCCAGGTAGGCCGTACGCATTTCCTGGTCAATATCCACAACTCGTATATTGCCCAAATTGCCGTTTTCGCCGATTTCCATAGAGGTGTAACTTTCCCTTCTGTACATTCTCAAGTAAATAATTTAACCTGTATATTATACCTTTTTTGAGGCTAAATTTCAAGAAAATCGAACATTTGCATTAATTTTTTTATCCCTTTCCAATGGGGTAAATGAAACGCACAAAACGAGTTTTGTTCTAATTTGAAAATGGGATAAGTAAAATAAGGACAATAAAGCCCTGTTTATTACTGTTAACGGGGTTATCCACATTTTAACCTGTCGTAAACAGGCAAAGCGACTGCCGGGTTTTCCGATGATTCAGGATGGTATGCTATACTTCGTCCAATAATTTGTGTTAGAAAATAACGTTTAGGAAATATAGCTTAAAAATTTCCGGGGGGAAGCGTGGCCCTTTACATTACGTTGTGCGGCAATATTGGAGTTGGCAAGACCACCCTGGCCGGGATTATGGCCGAACGCTGGCGCTGGCAGTTGTTCCAGGAGTCGGTGGAGGACCATCCCTACCTGGCCGATTATTATGCCGAGCGTCCTCGCTGGGCCCTCGCCAGCCAGCTCGTATTCCTGGAGCGGACCTTTCGCCAGCAGTTGACCATTACGCGGGGCGACGTAAACGCGGTCCAGGAACGCAGCGCCGCCGAGAACTTCATGGTGTTTGGCCGGACTCTCTTTGAAGAAGGCATCCTGGCTCCCCGCGAGTTCGGCACTCTCAGTGACCTCTATTATTTGCTGGAAGACGCCGTAAGGCCCGCTGACCTCCTGGTCTACCTGCGGGCCAGCGAAGACACCCTCCTGGAACGGATTGCGATGCGAGGCCGCAGCTACGAGTCGAGTGGAATTGACCGCGAATACCTGGCGGCCCTCAACCGCTCCTACGACCGCTTCTTTTCGGAATACCATATCGGTCCCAAGCTGGAAATTGACATGAACAACTACGATATTGCCCTTCACCCGGGCGATACCGAGGAAGTCTTGCGCCGGATTGCCGAGGCGACCGGGTACGACCCCGAACTGGTCCTGTTCTAAGGGAAATTCATTAGAAACGGGAATTCTCCTACCAGACAGTCCTTCTTCTGGGGAAAGTAGAACGGCCCATCCTAACCGAAACAGAACCAGACTAACCAGAGACAAATCACCCTTTAGCACATCCTTCGCTGCGCTCAGGATGTACCAGGGAGGGTTATCACCCCGCCCTACAGACAGGGCTGAAATCGGAGAATTGTGATGCCAGGGACTTATGCTTGTGATATTGTCCACCGGACCGGCGGTTACCGCCTTGGGTGCCTTCGCTTCGTTCAGGGTGTACTGGGGTAGTGGGATACTTTAATTTCCCAACTTTTACAAGAGGCAAGTCAAGAATAGCAAATGAAAGCTTAATTACTTAGCGGGGAAGCGCAGCTTTTTATCCTGTTCGTAGGGGAGATGGTTAATAAGAGCAGTCTCGGCCCTGGCGAGTTCCGCCCCCAGGTAAGCGGCGTGTTCGAACTGCGAAAGAAGTTTTTCCCGGATGGCCGTGAGGTAGATTACATCGGCGGCGCGGCCCCGGATGATGTGGGTCAGTTTCTTGGCGGTGGTGTAGCGTTCGAGGGCGATTTCGTTTCTCTCCCGATCGAGACTTATTACGAAATAACCGAGCGGGTCTAGTTCGAGCCAGGCGCGGCGGTGGGCTTGCATTTCAACGGGTGTTTCTCCGCTCAGGTGGAACTGGGCGGCTTTCCCGGCCTCGGTAGTTTCGAAGGGTGGGGTCTGGCGCTCGAAAAGTTCTTTAGCAACCTCGTTCAGGCGGCGAGGTTTGAGTTCACCGATATAATTAACCAGTTCGATTTGCTGGCGGAAGGTTTCGACCGTTTCGCGGGGTAAGTTGGTCAGTTCGGCGGTCGAGCCGGTCGCCCCGATGATATGGCCCTGCTCGTCCAGGCCGTTCGCTTGCAGCATCAAAAGGGCCTCCCCCACCTTGAAGATGGGGGACTCTTTACCGCAAAGCACCAGGTAGCGCAGGCGGGGATTGGAGACAACGTTGCGAATCATCTTTTCCAGGCCCAGGTTGGCCGTCTGGATTGAGCCGGTAATGGCGCTGTATTCGGGGTTTATCTGATCAATCAGGGCCGTACTGCTGAGGGTGCAGACCGCCACAGCGCTATCGAAGTTGCCCAGGGCGAAATGGCCCGGCGAGGGGGGCCAATCCACCACCCGGCCCACCGTCTTGCGCCACAATTTCAGGCCGCGCCGGTAAATTTTCTTCGCACCTTCGAGAGGTTTTGTTTTTATTGAGGGGTCAGACACAGTTTCACTCAAAGTATTTTTTGTATTATTGAGGTTTTTACTTTACCTGTACTCAGTAGTATCAGCAGTTTTCCGTTTTACGCGCCCTTTAGGGTGAACGTTGTTTTGTTATACGTTTAACGTTGTCTTGATTATAGCACAGCCTCAAAATCTCAGATTCCGCGAAGCCAGGTTTAGATTATGAGAAAGGTTTGAACCTGATTAGGGTTTGATTAGGCAGCAAAGCCCTTTATTGATTTTTAGAAAGGTTTATGATAACTTTAGGTCAGATCAGGACCTGTTCAATGATACTTTTAATAGCATAAGATTATTGGGATTCTGCCAGATGACACAACTCCAAGAAAAGCCGACCCAGGCTCCTTCCGGTCCTAAGGGCCCGGACAAATACGGACAGCACCGCAAAGCTAAAGGGGGAAACCGCAAATTTATTGCCGCCGGGGCTGTTATCGTGGTAGCGGCGGTAGCGATTGTAGCGGTCGCGATGCAGGGTAGCTCGGTTTACTATGTCACCATTGCCCAATTTCACGGCAACCAGACGGTCCAGGCTTCCAATAAGGAAGTCCGAGTAGCCGGGAAAGTAGTCCCTGGCACAATCACGCGGGATAGCACCACCCAGGAAGTGTCTTTTACGGCGGTAGACGAAACCGACCCGACCCAGACCATGAAGGTAGTCTATGACAAAATCGTGCCTGACACCTTTAAGGACGATGCCCAGGTGGTAGTAACGGGCACGTATAGCAACGGGGTCTTCTCAGCTAACGAAATGCTTGCTAAATGTCCTTCCAAGTATAGTTCTACGGCGGCGGATAGCAATTAGCAACCGCTGGTCTGGCGCGAGGTGGTTGTAAGAAAAGGCTGTAGTAGAGGCGGCTTGCTGCAATCACCTTTTTTATGCCTTTGAACCACCTTTTAAAACTATCCCAAAACCAGGCTATTCAGGGTATTACCTCAGGTTTAATACAGGTTGAAGAAGTAGAAATATGAACCAGATAGGTTATGTGGCATTACTGGTTGGGGCGGTCATGTCCGCTTACGCCGTTATCGCTTTAAGCGTGGGGGCGTTGCGACGCTATCCCCAGCTAGTTAAAAGTGGCCGGTACGCCGCCTGGTCCGTCGTGGGCCTGGTAGGTGTCGGCGTAGTATGCGTCCAGTACGCCCTCTTGACGAGCGATTTTTCGCTGCGCTACGTGGTTGAGGTCTCCTCCCGCGAGATGGAGTGGTGGTACAAAATCGGGGCGATGTGGGGCGGCCAGGAAGGATCACTGCTGCTCTGGTCGCTTATCCTGGCGGCTTGTATGGCCTTCTTACTGGTCCAGACCCGCCGGATGCAGCCCAAAGAATTCGGCCCCTGGATTATCGTCGCGATGTGCAGCGGTACCGCCTTCTTCCTGACCATGTGTACCCTGGTCGTAAACGTCTTCGAGCCCATCGCCATCGTCCCCGATGACGGCAAAGGTCTCAACCCCCTGTTGCAAAACCCCGGTATGATGATTCACCCCCCGGTCCTCTACACGGGCTATGTCAGCACTATCGCGGCCTTTGGTTTCGCCTTCGCGGCCCTGGCAAGTGGGCGGCTGGACAATAGCTGGGTGCGGTTGGCCCGGCGCTGGATCCTGGTTAGCTGGGTCTTTCTAACTATGGGTAACTTCCTGGGCGGCCAGTGGGCATATGTCACGCTCGGCTGGGGCGGCTATTGGGCCTGGGACCCGGTGGAAAATGCCGCGATTATGCCCTGGTTTATCAATACGGCCCTGCTCCATAGCGCCATGATTCAACAGCGGCGCGGTCAGTTCAAAGTCTGGAACCTCTCGCTGGCGATTATCGCCTACGCCCTCTCCCTCTTTGGTACCTTCCTGACCCGCAGCGGTGTCCTCAGTTCGGTCCACGCCTTTGGCGAAAGCACCCTTGGCCCCTACTTCATGGTCTGGATTGGCCTCATCCTGATTATCGGGTTCGGCCTGGTCTTCATGCGGCTGCCCGAACTCAAAAGCGAAAACAAGCTTGACGGGCTGCTTTCCCGCGAAACCAGCTTTTTGCTCAATAACATCCTCTTTTTCCTGGCAGTAATCTTCATGCTGTGGGGCACTTTGTCGCCCCTGGTCAGCCAGATCACGACCGGAATCAAAAGCGAGGTCAAGCCCGCCTATTTTGTCCAGACCGTTGCCCCGGTCCTGCTGGCGATTATGTTCCTGATGGGCATCGGGCCGCTGATTGCCTGGCGGCGGGCCACCCTCGAAAGTCTCTCGCGCAGCTTCTGGATACCGGCTTTGCTGGCTTTTGCCGGTGCGGCCCTGCTTTACGCCTTCGGGATGCGCGAGATTGTCGGTATTATCGCATTCTCGATTGCTATCTTTACCGCTTCCACGGTCGGCCTCGACTATTTCAAAGGCATCCGGGCCCGGCGAAGACACACCGATGGCAAAGTTCTTCCGGCGGTCAGTTCGCTGGTCAAGCGGAACCGGCCCCGCTATGGCGGCCTGCTGGTCCACCTCGGTATAATTATTATCATGGTGGTCATCGTGGCCTCGTCCATCTTCAAGGTGAACATCATCCAGGTCGGAGATACCCGCTACTCGATTGACGAGACCAGGGGTGTCACGGCCAACATCGGCGACACCATGATTATCAAGGGCTTTCACGAGTACCGGATAAAACTGGAACGGATTGACGCGATTGGCTCACCCCTGAAGATGCGCTTCCAGGCTTATATGTCGGTTACAAAAGACGGTAAGCCGCAAGACCCGCTCATGCCCGCTGCCGAGCTTTACACGGCCAGCCAGCAGCCGAATACGGTCGTCTTTATCCGGGTCGACCCCCTGGAAGACCTTTATATCAGCATGCCTTTACAGGCGATTGACACCCAGCGCGACGCCCAGGGCAACCCGGTCCTGACGGACGGCAAACCGGTCATAACCGGGGCGGCCTTCCAGCTCTGGGTCAACCCTTTGATGATGTGGAGTTGGGTCGGATTGCTGGTGACTATAATCGGGCTGATTATTGCAATCTGGCCGGACCCGGTCCCGGCCCGCCAACCGGCTACCGAAAAGGTACGGGCCGGTGGCAAGGAAACCGAGCCGGTGGGAGTATAACTTGTTATCATGGTAGTCTGGTCAATCATTCAAATGCCGCCGCTCCAAACGACCCCGCCTTCGAGTGCGAGTGACAGTTCGACATTCCTGGGCTGGTTCATTGGGCTGGTTATGGCGGTAGTAGTCCTGGGCCTGGTGGCCCAACCCCTGCGCGGCGAAATCAAAAAACGCAAACCGGCTTTTGAAAATTTCCGGCTGGAACAAAACCAGTTGGAAGGGTTGCAGGAAAGCGCCCTGGCCGAAAGCCGTGTCCTGGAAGACCTCGATTTCGACCGGGAGCTTGGGATTATCGAGGAGAAGGATTACACCGAGCTAAAACAACGCTCGGAGGTGCGCCTGGATGGTTTGCGCGAGGAAATCGATCAGCTCCGGGGTAAAATCTCCGGCCAACCGTTAACTCTGCCAAAACCGAGCCGCATACCGGGACGGAACCGTGCGACCGTGACGGTCGCCCAAAACCAGAAGCCTCAAGGCAGTATCGCGACCAAAACCCGGTCCGGCGATACCGGCAAATTCGCTATAAAGTCGGCGGTTAAAGAAAAACTGAAATGCGGCGAGTGCGGGACGCCCTTCAAGCCGGGTGACCGTTTCTGCCGCCTGTGTAGCGCCCCGTTACCCCTGTTGTGCCTGAACTGTGGCAAAGAAGTTACCGAGGATGATCGCTTTTGCGCCGGTTGTGGGAGCGCCGTAAACACCTGATAGTTTTTTTGCGGTTAGCCGGTAATTTTAGCTAACTTCTTACTACAGAAGCAGACAAAATGAAGATTCTAATCAAAAACGCCGAAATTATTACCGTTAACCCGCACGATGAAATCCTGACCGGCGATGTGCTGGTTGAAGATACCTCAATAGTCGCCATAGGCCGGCTAGGCGACATTCAGGCTGACAAAACCATTGACGCCACCGGCAAAACGCTCATTCCCGGCTTTGTCCAGACCCACCTGCACCTCTGCCAGACCCTTTTTCGGGGCCAATCCGACGATCTCGAACTGCTAGACTGGCTGCGCAAGCGCATCTGGCCGCTCGAAGCCTCTCACGACGAAGAATCCATCTACTGGTCGGCCCTGCTTGGCATCGGTGAACTATTCGAAAGCGGCACGACCTCGCTGGTGGACATGGAGACGGTCCGGTACACCGAAAGCGCCTTTCAAGCCCTGGCCGAGAGCGGCATCCGGGCCCTGAGCGGTAAGGTAATGATGGACCACGGCGCGGAAGTCCCGCCGGGCCTGTTTGAGAATACCGCCGCCTCGCTCGAAGAAAGCGTCCGGCTGCTCGAAAAGTGGCACGGGCACGATGGCGGGCGAATCCAGTATTGTTTTTGCCCTCGCTTCGTGGTTAGCTGCACCGAGCCGCTCCTGGTCGGGGTCCGTGACCTTTCGAAACATTATGACGTGATGGTCCATACCCACGCCAGCGAAAACCGGGGTGAAATCGCCCTGGTCGAGAGCGAACGGGGTATGCGGAACGTGATCTATCTCGACCATATCGGCCTGGCAAACGAACGCCTCATCCTGGCCCATTCCATCTGGCTGGACGACCAGGAACGGCGGATTTTAGCCGAGCGTAACGTGAAGGTCACTCACTGTATCAGCTCCAACCTGAAGCTTGCCAGCGGTATTGCCGACCTCCCGGCCTTAAAAAAGGCGGGCGTGGCGGTGGGCCTGGGTACGGATGGCGCGGCGTGTAGCAACGTTCTCGATATGTTCCAGGAGATGCGCCAGGCTGCGCTCGTCCAGAAAGTGATGCACGGCCCCACGACCATGCCCGCCCGCGAAGCCTTACGGATGGCGACCATGGGCGGCGCACAGGTGATGCGGCTGGAAGACAAAATCGGCAGCATTGAAGTCGGCAAACGGGCCGACCTGGTCCTTTTAGACCTTAACCAGTTGCACAGTTATCCTTCCAGGGGAGTAGACCCGGTCTCGCGGGTGGTCTACAGCGCAGGTAAGCAGGACGTGGAAACGGTCCTGGTCAACGGCAAAGTGGTGCTGGAAGACCGCAAACTGCTTACGATTGACCGTAAAGCCGTCCTGCGCAATTCGAATGAGTCGATAGAACGGCTCCTGAAACGCTCCGGCGTTAATGATAACAGGTAAAATTTCCCTGGGATTTCCGGTTGAACTATGACCAATAACGAGCAGTTGAATAATTCGCCGGGGGCAACGTTAGAAGCCGGCAGGCCGCAGGTGATGTTGCGGGCCAGGGGCATTACCAAGAATTTCGGCCACATCACGGTCTTGCGCGGCGTCAACCTGGACGTAAACCTGGGCGAACGGGTTATTTTGCTCGGTCCTAACGGAGCCGGGAAATCCACCCTCCTGCGTATCCTGGCGATGCTCTCCCGGCCAAGTGGGGGGAATCTTGAAATCGCCGGTATCCCGGTTGAGGAGACTCGTGCCAGCGTCCGCTCGTTAATCGGCGTTATCAGCCACCTGACCTATCTTTACGAGGATTTGACGGCCCGCGAGAATTTGCACTTTTACGGCAAACTCTACGGTCTGTCCGGGGAAAGACTGGAACACCGGGTCGAGGAACTGCTGATCAAGGTAGGCCTGGAACGCCGGGCCGGGCAGCGGGTCCGCTATTTTTCACGCGGGATGCAACAGCGCCTTTCGTTAGCTCGCGCCATTTTGCACCAGCCGCCACTCCTGCTCCTGGATGAACCGGATACCGGGCTCGACCGCCAGGCCGCTGAAATGCTCGCCCAGGTCGTTTCCGAGCCGGACGACCAGGGACAACCCCGGACTGTCCTCATGACAACCCATAACCTGGAACGCGGCCTGGCCCTTAGTAACCGGGTCGTGGTGCTTTCAGCGGGGAAAATTGTGCGCGAAGCCCCGGCCCAAAGACTGGCGGGTGACGAGGTCCAAAGCTGGTATTATGAAGCTATCCGGCGTTAGAAAAGTGGTCGGTAGGTCGTGGTCAGTAGTCAGTTAAAGTGCAACGGGTTGGGTGGAAATGGCGGCCAGAGCGCCCGAAAATATGTTACTGGCTACAATGAGTAAGTATGGCGAGGATGGCGAAGATAGACCGGCCCATTGAAACCGGGCTGGAAAAACAGAAAGAAAAGTCGGCGCTTTCGGCCTATTTCCGGGTGGCGGGGCAGGTCTTTCTTAAAGACATTCGGACCGAGCTCCGCACCAAAGAAATCTTTAGCTCGATGGCAGTCTTTAGCCTGCTGGTAGTCATGGTCTTTGTCTTTGCACTGCCAGGCAAGCTTAAAGAAGCGGGCGATGTTGCGCCGGGTCTGCTCTGGATTGCCTTCACTTTCGCAGGTGTGCTGGGTCTGAACCGCTCCTTTATCAACGAGAAAGACCGGGGGTCGCTGGAAGGCTTGCTGCTGGCTCCGGCGGAACGGAGCGCGATTTTCTATGGCAAAGCCCTGGGCAATTTCACCTTTATCATCGTTGTCGAATTGCTCCTGGCCCCGATTTTCAGCATGCTCTTTAACTTTTCGGTCCTGCGGCTAGAACTCCTGCCGGTGCTACTCCTGGGGACTATCGGCTTTGCCGAAATTGGGACGCTTTTCGCCGCGATGGCGGTCAACACGCGGGCCAGGGAAGTCCTTTTGCCGGTGCTGTTCTTCCCGATTATGCTCCCGGTGATTATCGCGGCCTCGCAGTCAACGGCGGCAATCCTGAGTAACCGGCCTTTCGATGAAATCAGTAGCGCCCTCGGGCTGATGTTCTTTTTTGACCTGATATTCGCGGTCGTCCCTGGTATGCTCTTTGAACTGGTCCTTGAGGAATAATTTTTCATTATTTATCTTTTTATCAAATTGAGGGTGATTTTTCTTAACACCCCATCGGCTCGTATTTATTTGTAGAGATTACTGTTAGAAACAAGGTTTGTTAATAAATGGCAACACTTACCAAGAAAATGGATTTTGGCGGCGGAGTGACTACCGGCAAACGCAAATTCGACTTGTCCAAAGTCCTGCTGTGGACCATGCTGGTTTCCTTTCCGCTCACGCTGATTTTTATTTTGCTCGCGCCTTCCGACTTTGAGCTAAAATACTCGCAGCGGATTTTTTACTTCCACATGCCCTCGAATATCCTGTGCCTGCTCTCCTTTACGATTTACTTTATCGGGGGGTTGGGCTACTGGCGCACCCGCAAACGCAGTTGGGATATTCTGATGATAACCGGCCTCGAACTGGGCGTCTTTTTCGCCCTGATTGGCATCGTGACGGGTTCTATCTGGGCCCGTTACGCCTGGGGCACCTTCTGGACCTGGGATCCCCGCCTGACGACCGTTACCATTATGATGGTGGTCTACCTGGCGGGGTGGATGCTGCGCAGTTCGGTGGAAGACCCCGGTCGCAAGGCGGCCCTGACGGCGGTCTTTGGCATCATCGGGTTTATCAATGTCCCGCTGGTCTACTTCTCCACCCGCTTTTTCCCGGCAGGGTTGCACCCGATTGTCTTCGGGACCAACGGCGCGGCGGTCGCTCTGGAAGGTTTTATGATTGTGACGCTGGTGATTTCGATTATTACCTTCAGCCAGTTTTTTGTATATTTGATGATTCAACGCATCCGGCTGGAAAACCTGCGCGACCAGGTAGCCGGGGTGCGGATGGCCCTGAATGAGGACGAGGATTACGCATGAACTTAAATTCGCTATTGTTTGCTCTGGGGCAAACCACATCAACCCCGCCCCCGCCGACTACCGACCAGGTTGATTCCGGCTTCGTATATGTCATCGCGGCCTTTATCGCGGTCTGGCTGTTAATCGCGGTCTACCTGTTCTGGCTGAACCGCCGCCAGGAGAGTCTGCGCCAGGAGGTCGAGCAATTGCGCCAGGAAGAAGCCGAGCGCCAATCCACCCAGGCTCCCGCTCCAACCGCGCCCTTTACCGAACTTGACCCCAAACTGGAAGTAAGTGGCACCCCCCAGACTCCCCAGGGCAACCTGCGGGGTTAAACTGTCCTGACAAAAAACCGGGGCCGTCTGCCGGTCCCGGTAACCCTCTCCCTGAACTTCCCTGCTTTTAATTCTCAAAAATATGTGATATTACCCACTTTTCTGCTGTGAGCAACCGGGTTTTATAAAACTTCCTGCCTGTTAAAATAGTTTCGTTAATTTTATTTCGGCTTTACAATTACTAAACCTAAGAAAGTTATTTATTCCTTCATGTCACAACAAACCTCGGTGCAGGAAATTACCAACCAGTTTGGCCGCTACAGCCGGTTCTTTGGCGGCTCGATCCGTTTTGTCGCTTACCTGGCCCTTTTACTGACGATTGCCTGGGCGGTCATCGCCATTGTCCTTATTGTTCCGTTTCGAGAAGGTCAGGCCAGGGGCATTTACTGGAGCCTTGTTCTTTACGACGAAATCTCGACCCGCTACGTCCTTCCCATCTCGGCGGGCGCAATTGTGGTGCTGCTGGCGTGGCCGTTTATCGCCAGGATGCGCAATCCCCAATACCGGGGCATGCCGGTCTTGTTCAAACTCTTAACCGGGCTCCTGATGCTGGCGGTAGTGACGGCGTGGGTGGTGATCGGCCTGACCCTTTTTAAGAGCAACCACTACGTTCACGTCCAGAGCTTGCTTGCCAACGACCATCTCTACCACCTGGACGCAAAACTGGAAAACACCCATCGGGACACGCGCTATATCGTCTATAGCTGCGACAAGACCGAACTTAATTGCCAGCAGGTCTATAACCAGGTCTTTCCTGAGGGCAAATTGCCAACTTACACCAACGATTACAAGAAAGTCGTTACCCTTGGCTTTGACGATAATACAAAGCAGTTAAAATTAATCTGGCCCAGGTACAAGGACCGTCCCGACACCTATATTTCTCTACCGCCTGGGGCCTGATTACTTTTATTATTTTGAAAATCAATCGACTAAACCGGTAGTACCCTGAGCCTTTACCCAACCTTCTGGCTGTTCCAGGGCAACCATCAGGCGATTAAGGTTCGGCGTGGGGCGGGGTGACTGACGCAGTTGCTCCATGAGTTCTCGCGCCACCTGGCGTATCTCCCCAATATCGTCATCAAGATGGGGGTCGATTCCAAGCACGGAAAGACGGGTGCGGAAAAGAGCTTGCAAAAAGATAATGCTGAGCCAGCGAGGGAGCCAGAGAAAAACTACTGTTAGATAGAAAGGTGTCAGAGGCGTACCCAACCCTCTCAGGGCTAACAACCCTTCCCGCACGGTCTGAACCAGCAGCGCAACATCGCGGCGCGACCGCCCAAGTTGCGCGCTCCCTCCTGTCCTGAGGGCGGCTGGGATAATATTTACATCCATGAGCACGTGGGTCTTTAACCAAGTCTGAATATCGGAACTTAGCTTAACACTAAAACCGGCCTGTTTGAACATAGCCGCGAGTTCGCGCAGACGCGGCGTCACACGGCCATCAACTTCGCCAAGAATCGTTGGCACCTGTCGAAGGGTAAGGTAGTGTACAACATCCCCTTTGCGTACGCCACCGGCGGCTGGGAAACCAGGCACGACACGCTGTACATCGAGTTCCTCGAATAGTCGCATGCCAGCAGGGTTATTCACCATAAACAACAAGGTAGGAACCCGGCGATTGGCGGCAAGGGCCGGCAAAACCGATTGGAGCTGATCGAATCGTACGGTCACAATGACGACATCATAGTTATCGGTTGGAGCCAGGTGCTCTATGACGGTAACCGGGGTTGTCGTCCTGCGCCCGGTCGCGGCATCTTCAAGTTGAATACCATTGGCACGCAACGACACCGCCCGTTGCCCTCGCGCTAGGAGCGAGACGTTTTGACCCGCCCCCTTAAGCCTGGCGGCATAGACGCTGCCAACGACTCCCGCCCCCAAAATAAGAATATCCATATGCTCTCTCTCTTATTCTTCTTTTACCTGAGATAGTTCCTCAAAAGCCGCGCACAGCCAGCGCGCCTTTGCAAAAAAAGCGTAACCGCTGGTACAATTAGGGTCAACCAGCAATAGAACGGAATGTGTTGCCTATGCGACAGGGGGAGAGAAAAATGATGCAAAAGCTCGATGGCAGTGAAGATTTGAGGGTGCATCGCACGCGCAAATCCCTTGAGCAAGCCCTGATTGAGGGAACCGTGGAAAAAGGTTTCGAGGCCCTCACGGTGCGGGATATTACCAGGCGAGCCATGGTGAACCGCTCGACATTTTATCGCCATTATCTTGATAAATATGACCTGCTTGAGCAGCATCTAAATGCGATATACCAGGGATTAGAGGAGGAAGGGAGAATTGTAGAGGAAGGTCGTTATGAAGGGCTGATTGAACTACTCAAGCAGCTTCAGCAGTTTTCCAACTTTTATCGCCTGGTGTTGGGTACACACTCGGACACTTTCTTGAGCCTGCGCTTTCGCCAGCAGACCCAGCAACACTGCCGGGCGTACTTCCAGCAAACGTTCCCGGAAGCCACTGCCGATCCCGATACCCTGCCGTTCGACCTGAAATTCACCACCGTATCCTCAGCCGCGAGTAGCGCCCTCCTCTGGTGGTTGGAGCAAGAGCGTCCCTCTACACCCGAACAATTTGCCCATTGGATGCAACAGATCGTCTACGATATGCTGGTCCCTACGTTCAAACAGAAAAAATGAAGCCCGGTGTTTAGGTTGATTAGATAGTGGAATATCTCAGGAATTAATTGGATAGACCGGATTTTGAAAAGGGTTATTTCAAACTCACATTTTGCACCGCGAAACTGATGCAGCGCTGGTCGGTGCTGTTTGGGATGTAGTCTACCGGGTGGAGACAGCCCTCCGTCGAACGAAGCTGGATAACATTCTTACCGGGCAACAAATCTAACGGCAAAAAAGCGGGAACGGCTTTCCAGGGTGTTTTCCCCTCGATTCTTCCTACTGCTTTTCCGTTCAGGTAGATTTCCACCGCCTGAGGCTGGATATAGGGTGTTACGGTCAGGTAAAAATTATACTTACCGGGGGTACCGGGTGTCACCAGAAATTGAGCGTCCTGCTGGACCAGCCGCAACAACTGGCCGTTGTCACTCGTACCCAGCCCGGCGTCCCAACCATCTCCCAAACGAATCCTGAATTTCCCCGCCGCCACATCTCCCGGCAGATTCTTCCCCAAGGGCAGCAGGTTCCAGCCAAGCAAGGGTTCGCCGTAGAGCGTTTCGGTGTATTTAGGCTGGCCCAACTGCTGAATTAGATAGTCACGCATCCAGGCGAAATCGGCCCGCTCAGACCGAAAGGTCACAAAACCAATCCCCTCTTCATCCAGCATTTGCCGGAACGTAATATCAATCGGAAAAATGTCCGGCCCACCCGGCACTTTAAGAGGGTACCCGTTGCTGATGACCGCCGAGCTTTCCGCCGGGTTAAACATGCCCAGGTAGGTCGCCTGGTCCCAGGAGACGGTCATCCGGTTGGAGATACGGGTCGCCAGACCACCGACCAGGGGTTTCTGGTGCAAAATCTGGTAATAAAGCGGCTGGCTGTTGGTATTGAGCGGCAGTTCCAGGACCTTGAAGTCGCCCGGTGTCGCCGCGATTTCCCGGTAGATTTGAGGCGTTTCGACCGGGGCCGTCTTAAAAGGCAGACCATAAGGAAGGGTTTCGGCCAGGGAAAGGGCCAGCAGCACCGCCACCAGGACCGGCGCGGCCACCGGCCTACCCAATAGCAACCGGAACCGGCGTGCTTTACGTGCTTTAATGCGCAAGGCAAGCCAGCCTGGTAATTTTTCCAGGAGCAATGCCAGGCAGAATGCGGCCAGGATTGCCAGGGCCAGGACGACGATTACACTCATCCGGGAGGGAGCCCGGAAATTACCTAAAAAGGGGAACTTCCCGTAGGTAATACTATAAGGCAACGCGGGAAAATCAAGCTCGAACCCGGCCACGTGAAGATGCGGTCCCAGTGAGAAAACAAAAGCAAAGACCGCCAGGGTCAACCAGAAATAAACTTCCGATGAAAGCGCCTGAATCTTTTTGAAAAAAAGGCCACCAAAAGCCAGGATATAGAGGACGTAACCGGGGAAAATATTTTCCTCGATAAGGAAGGGAGTCTGGAAAGTATTGTAAATCGGGGCAGTCAACCCTCCAAACAGGGGATTAGTGCCGCTCGGAAAGAAATAGGCCAGCAAGTTGGCGGAAAGACTGCGGACATCGGTCGAGGCATCACCCACCGACTGCCGAATATCGGGGTCGAGGCTGAGGAAAAAGCGGTAGAAAAACAGCAGGACAGCCCCGGCCACGACCAGGGCAACCACATAATATTTTAAGTTGGTCTTCCACCGCCAGAATTGCTGCCATTCCGCCGCGCCAAACCAGGCCACAAAAGCCACCGTCACGGGCAGCACGAAATAGCCCAGGTAATAGAGGTCCGAGAGGGCGGCCAGGATACAACCCAGGGCCACCAGGGCGGCGTTTAAATAGCTGGGGTGTCTCCGCAGCCGGAACAGCATCCACAGGTAAAAAGGAAGCCACTGGATTGTTAAAAGACCCAGGTGCCCTTCAGTCCGGGCATAGTGGAAATTCGAAAAGGCGAAGAAAAACCCGGCGGCGAAGGCGGCCAAGCGGTTCCAGGTAAACCCGGCCCGCTGAGATAAAACTTCCAGGGCCAGTTTGTAGGTAAAGAACCCGGCCAGCGGAAAAGAAATCAGCAGGGCGAAATTATAAGCTGTCAGGGCTCCGAAAAGCTTGATGACCGGCCACATCAACAGCCCATTCAGGATGCTGCTTACCAGCACCTGGACATCCGGCAACAGCCCGTACATAAGGTTAGACCGGGAAGGGTCGACGCCAAGTTCGAGGGCGTGCCCATACCACCACATGTACCAGATATTCTGGTAGGCGTCGCCGGTGCCGGAAGCAGCCCGCAAATTGGTGTCCATCTGTAAGACCAGCGGCCAGGTAAAAGCCAGTGCCAGCAAGGCGTAGGCGAAAAACGCCAGCCAGTCGCCCCAACGACTCAGCCAACCGGAAGAAGGTGCGGTAACCGCCGAGACTATCTCATTTTCTTTAGTGGTCGATTCAGACATGTAGTAGTGGTATAGGTGTCTTCAGTCGTACAAGCCTTGAAATTTATTGTTGAGCAAGAGTATTATAACACGCCCGGCTTTATAGCGAAAATAAAAACAGGACTTCCAAATTTGGAAGCCCTGTCCGAAATCTATACCTGTATTAGCGGGTCTGGGAAGTTGTGTCGGTGTTCTTGGGATTTTGACCGTGATGGGTCACTTCGTCGAACTTCTCACCGACTTTCTCAGCCGCGCCTTTGGCGGTATCAACCACGTCTTCGGCAATGTCCTTTACTTTGCCAAAAAAGCCTTCGGTTTTACCTTTAGCTTCGTCGGCGTGACCTTCCGCCCGCAACTCGTCGTTGCCGGTAGCGCTGCCAACAGCCTGTTTGGCTTTGCCACCCAATTCGTCAACTTTACCGTGGACTTTATCGCCTAAACCTTCGCTCATACCAAAGCTCCTTTCCTGAGTTTTCCTGATTGGAACCGTATAAATCCATCTGCCTTAAAGACTACCTCATTGGAGCCTCAAGCGGCTCTTGCCAACGTTATTAGCAGAATTTATGCCAGGCCAAATCGAGGCTGTTAACCCGGTTTGGTGGGGGTAGTTTACAAAAAGATGGGAACGGATTATTATAAACCCATGGGGCCCCTCTGATTATCTGCTTTCAGCTATTTTCAAGGAGAACCTCAAGGTGAGCCAATCCATACCCCCCGCAATCATTGATCTCAGCAGTAAAACTTCTTCCAGTGTATACGAATCGAACCGGGGCAACTTCGCGGTTAAATTGTTGGTGCTGCACGATACGGTCGGCTCGACCCAGTACCCTGACAATAACAACCTGGGCGTGGATACTACCGGGTACCAGAACCGCCTGGTTACCACCCTGCGCTGGCTCCAGGGCGACGGTGGCGTTTCGGCCCACTACCTGATTGGGCCGGAGGCACTGGGTGCCCCGATTTTACGCCTCTGCCAGGAGAATTGGGTAGCTTATCACGCCGGGGGTTCCGCTAACTGGCCGTCGTCCTGGCACGCCCCCGACGGCACCTTTTACCAGGGGAACGTCAACGGGGTCGGTATCATCAACTGGATAAGCATCGGCATCGAACGCTGGGGCAGCGTGGATGAAAACCCTGGCCCGAAGCAGGCTGCCGCGCTGCTGGCCCTGGCAACCGATATAGCCCGCCGCTATAACCTGACCGCCGACCAGGTTGTTTCGCACAAAAGCCTGGAAGGTGACCGCCAGGACGGGGTAACAATGCTGACAGCGGTGCGGGCGGCGATAAGCCAACCTCAGCCCCAGACACACGCTCCTGCCAGCCCACCCGCTGTTAGCGTCCCGGTTGCCGCGCAGCCTACCCAATCGCCTGGCGACCTGATTGGAGCGGGTTTTAATAAACTGATTGATTTCCTTACCCCGAAAGGCACTCCAACCGCGCCCGCGCCCAGTCCTCCCAGCGCCACCGTCACGGCGACAACCATCCATATCGGCAGCACCCTCTCGCAAGGTGTCGCCGGGGTCGTGCCTTACCTGGGGCACGGCACTGTGAAAAATAATGGCACCATTATCCGGGACAAACCAACCGGCGAGGCCCAGGTTTTGCGCAATCTGAACCAGGGAACTGCCTTGCGGCTGAGCGCCTACACCGACAAGGGGAGCAACAACGGCACCGGCACCCGCTGGTATTTGATTGACGCGGCGGACGGGGGCGGCTGGATTTATAGCGGCTCGATAAATTAAAAAAGCGCTCCATTCAGAGCGCAAATGTTTCTGGTAGGCGCTTCCGGCGAAATTTATACCGGAAGGCTTAACCGGGTCTGGTACTTTTGAAGTTACCGGACCCTTTTTAATTGGTCCCCTCAATCGAGTTGAAGCGATAACCTTCGTTACGCTCAGTCTGGATAAAACGGGGATGGCGGGTATCATCCTCAATCTTGCTGCGCAACCGCTTGATAGTACTATCGATCGCCCTGATTTCGCCATCCTGCGACCAGCCCCAGGCCCTGGCGGCTAATTCTTCGCGGGCAAAAATTCGGTTCGGATTGGTCATAAGAAACTGCAATAGCGAGAATTCGCGGGCACTCAGGTTTATTTTCTTATTGTTTACATTCGCTTCCAACCGTCCCAGGCTCAATTCCAGGCCACCGGTCTTGATTGTTTCAGGCAATACCGGTTCCCCACTCGGTTCAGGGTCAATGTTACAGACCTCATTGCGGCGCAGGGCGGCGGTTACAGCCGCCTTCAGGCGCTGGGGAGTGAAAGGTTTCGCCAGGTCGTAGTCAGCCCCTTTTTCAAGTAGAACCAACCCCGCAGCTTCGGCCTCATTTTCATCCACCAGGGTTATAACCGGCGAAATCGTACGGACCCGGATTTGCGAAAGCAGGTTTTCGCCGTTTGCCATCTCATTCAGGTTCGCATTTAAAATTATCAGGTCAAAATCCCGGCTTTCCAGCTTTTCCAGGGCTTCTTCGGGCGAGAAGGTAACGTCAAAATTAAAGTTTTCTCCACTCAACAAGGCTTTCAGGATACTGATATAATCCTCGTCCTGCTCAACTACCAGGACCTCCACCTTTTCTACACCTTCCAGGCTAAATGAATTAAAAGCATCGGTTGGAACCATACGAAATCTCCTTCTGAAACTGTGCAAAGCTTTGGATAGTGTTAACACAACGTAATATTGAATAAGAAAAATGTAACCTTTAATAGCGACCCGAACTCCTGAGATTCGGCGCTACCCACCAACTTTGTACCCATGTCCAGCCCGGACAGCCAACATAAAAGCATACTTTGTGCCAAATCCTAAAAAGCACAATTTTCAGAGATTACATATAAGTAATATGACAATATTGACACACTTCCTGCGTGTCTAACCCTTGTGTAATTATTCAAGACCAGATATTATTATTTCACAGCTTCATGGCTTTTGTGTGTTTATTTGGATTTGAAAATGCGTGTATAGGAGCGGGTTTATTGAAAACCGTCGCGGTACTTGATGATGACCAGGCTTTAATTGAGTTGTACCAGACCGTGCTGGAAGAAGAAGGTTATACGGTCTTTCCGGTACCCATAAGCAAACATCTCTCGCAGATATTAGCCAAAATCGGCGCAGTTAACCCGGATATACTTATCCTGGATATTCATATTCCGGGCTTAAACAGTTTCGAGGTGATTAAAAGCATCCAGGCAAGTCCCGAACTGGCCCAGGTAAAATTGCTGGTTTGCAGCGCCAGCCGCCCCTCCCTTAACACGCTCCACGACATGCTAACTAGAGACGGCCTGATTGCCCCCCAGGTATTAGAAAAACCCTTCGACCTTGATGTCCTTTCGGAGACGATTGGGGCATTGGCGGTTTAAGATTTTTTTCCGCTAGCTCTTTTTGAACAGAAAAATATATTCGTGTTTGAAAATGTAAAACCCACCGAGTAAAGCTCGATATTTCCAGAGTTCTTGCTGGTTGCGTTTCGCGGCGGTATGCTCGAAATTTTTTACGATAATACTCTTGAGTTGAAAACCTCTTTTCTGGACCTCGTTCATGGTCATAAAGCCCAGCGGCACCCATTCCCCTTTAGTAAATTTATCGCCGATTACCACCGCCAGGTAACGCCCCCGGTCAAGCACCGCCCCGGCCCGCTCTACCACCTGCCCCATCATTTCCAGGAAATCTTCGACGGTCGGAGCGTTGGAGAGGTCGGCAGCATCCTCGCTGAACTTGATAATATCGAAGTAAGGTGGATGCATTATGACGAGTTGGGCCGATTTCGCGCCTGCCTCTTTCAAGACCTGGCGGTAGTCAATCCGGGTGCTATCCCCGACCACGACCCGGTTATAGACCCCATAAAGGTTTGGCTCGGCCTCTAAAAGCTGGCCGGACTGCTCGGCGATATGGGCCTGCAACTCGATGCCGACCCCGTTCCGGCCCATCCGCTGGCTTTCGATAAGGGTCGTGCCCATGCCGGAGAAGGTATCCAGCACCCAATCACCCTGTTTGGTATAACGCTTCATAAGTTGAGAGGGAATCTGCGGGACGAAGTTACCCCAGTACTGGGCGGAGTGGACCCCGCTATTGTCGCGCCGGTCCAGTATCCAGAGGCTATCGGTGTTGATGTCGCGGTATTCTTTCCAGCGATTGAGGTTGATGTCGTTGATAGAGCCGGTCTTAACCGTGGTTAGCCCTTTGATGAGCCGGTTGAGATAATACCGGGACCGTTCGAGGGTGAAGGCCCCGGCTATCTGTTCGAGTTCTTCCAAAAGGTAATCGAGGCTGAGTTCTTCCGCCGGTTCAATTTCGCCGGTAAAAGCTAATAGATTGCTGTGGGAGTCGAGCAATTCCCCGCGCAAATCGAGGATATTCTCGCGTAAATGCTGGACGGCTTCCACGTTTTTTAAAGATTCAAGTGAAGCGAGCAACTTCCGGGGGTTAACCCTGACTTTCTGTTTGGTGGCGGCATGGGGCAATTTCAGCGCGCCACCGGAATTTAAGACCAGTTTGGCGGTCAAATAGATTCTCCTTCCATGAGTGAGTGATGAACCTATTTTACAAACGATTGAATCTTATGTAAAGACTTTTTTTCATGATTTTTTCATGAATTTTGGGACCTGACCAAAATTGGTCATGCTATAATCAGAAAAGCTATCAAATTAGAAGGACACAAGTTTTATTTGGGAGCTTTTGGCGGGTTTAACTTTAAGGTAAGAAAGAATGAACAAACTGGAAACACCCGAAGTGCTTAAGGACAAACCGGTTGGGATACTGGATAGCGGAGTAGGCGGGCTTTCGATACTTGAGGAAATCCGGCGGCAATTACCCCATGAGGATATTTTGTATTTTGCCGACAGCGGGAACTGCCCATACGGGGTGCGCCCGCCCTCAGAGATACGCGACCTGGCCGAGAGCGCGGCGATTTTCCTGTTGGAGCGAGGGGCCAAGGCCCTCGTAATCGCCTGTAACACGGCCAGCACGGCGGCGGTAGCCTATCTGCGCCAGAAATGGCCCGGCCTGCCCATCGTGGGAATGGTCCCGGCGGTCAAACCCGCCGCTCTGATGACATCCACCGGCACTATCGGCGTCCTGGCGACTGAGGCGACCGGTAAGGCCCCGGTGCTGCTGGACGTTATTGACCGGTTCGCCTCGGATGTGAACGTGCGGATTGCCGCGCCTCCCGGCCTGGTGGAAGCGGTCGAAGCGGGGCAGGCCGACTCGCCCGCTACCGCCGCAATTCTCAAGGAAGCGGTAGAGCCGATGCTGGAACAGGGGGCCGATGCCCTGGTGCTGGGTTGCACCCACTTCCCCTTTTTGCGCCCGGCCCTTGAGAAAATCGTGCAGGGCCGCATGCACCTGATTGACAGCGGCGAAGCGGTGGCCCGCCAGACCGTCCGGGTACTACAGGCTGGCGATTTGCTCAATCTTCAGGCCAGACAGGGCCACCTGACCTGCTTTACCAGCGGTGACCCCGAACTTTCCCGTGAGGTTATCGCCAAACTCCTGAAAATCCCCGACCCGGCCACTCTCGACCTGACCTATGTCGCCGCCGAGCGGAGTTTTAGCCGGGCCGAGTAATGGTGGCTTTATACTCAGGCTACCGCCGGGATTGACTCGATATAGCTTTCGCCATTAGCGCCACGGTAGTCGATTTCGAGGCTGGATAAATCGGCTGTATAGTGTGTAACCCCGGCCTCAAGCGTATCGACCAGAAATTGCTGGAAGTCCGTCCGGCCTTGCTGGTTGGCTATCAAAGCCGCCTGAATCTTTTCCTGGTTAAAAGGTTTGCCAGGTTGGGCGGCATCCATCCCGCTGGTAGATCCTTTCTCGACGTAAATTACCACATCCCCTTCGCCGTAATAGGTAATTTCGTGGGTGGCAATTTTAACTCCGTACCACTTGACCCCGGTCTTCTTCAAGTTATCGGCGTAATGAGGGTAATCTTTGCTCTGCGAACGCACTTCGGTTAGGACAGCTTCAAAAGCATTATTAGTGATGTTCATTTCTTCTTCCTTTCAAGGGTTTTCTCAAGAATTTTTCGGTTTAACAGGGCGTTCGCCCTGTAGCACCATCATAAATCCTGGGCCTTAAAGAGTTATTGAAGAAATGCGACATCTATAGTGAGGGCAAAGCTAAATTTTCTTTGAACTGCCCAGGTGTAGCCCCGGCGTAAAGGAAGAAATGGCGGGCCATGTGAGCCTGGTCGGCGTAACCGGCCTTTCCGGCCAACTCAACCAGCGAGGAGGAAGCGAGGAGATGTTTTGCGGCCCAATCGAACCGCGTTAATGAGGCAAAAGACTTGGGGTTCAAGCCAATATGAGATTGAAAGGTCCGTTCAAGCTGGCGGCGGCTCCAACCTATCTCCTGGGCGATGGTTTCAATCCGGGCCTGGCCGTGGGATTTATTGATAAGTTCGGTAGCCCGGATTACCGCCTGGAGAGGTTGCCACTTCGATTCCAGCAGTAATTTGAGCAGAAAACCCTGGACCGTGGTCCCCAGGCGCGAAATATCGTCGGTTTCGCCTAACCTTTCTTCCAGGAGACGCGAAACCAACGTTGGTATAAACGAATCAAGGCCAACACTTTGATTGGCGAGTTGGTCGAGTAGCGGACCGGCCAGTGGAACCAACCCGAAAGGCCGGAAGGTGACAAGGATGGTGCGGGTAGCCGGGTCGGGCCGGAAAACCCTGGAGGAAGTCTGTAGCCCGGTAACGCCACTCCGCTCTAGCAGCGCATCCCCGTTCTCCCGCACCGTAGCCAGGCGGCCCCGGTATTGAAAACCCAACACCGGGTTAGGGCCGGGCAAAACCTTATAGGGCGCAGCAGCGTCATTTTCTTCTGCCGGGTCGGCAATGGTCAGCCGCACAATATAAGGTTTGAGGGCCGGGTGAAGCGGTATTTCGTGGAACAACGGCATCTAAAACCTTGCGACTACAACTTTATAACCATCTGGTAGATTAAACTTCGGTTCGGTCCACCAGCAGCGCCGGGACAATTTCCCCGGCTTTGAGAAGATTCGGGCCAGGAGCCAGCCGCAATAAAGCGTTCGCGCCCAGCATCGAAAGCAGACGGCTGCTATTCTGCGCCCCGGTCGTGCGGGCCGTATAGCGGTAGCCACCGGATGCGGGGTCGTAATGCTCCGTCACGATGGCGCGGGTGAACTCGTTGCGGTCGGGCGAATGTGAAATGTCGTGTTCGAGTTGAGCCTGCACCACCTGGCGCTGTAACCGGGTGCGGCCACCCATCTTTAAAATTGCGGGCCGGACGAAAAGCTCGAACGACACCAGGCTCGAAACCGGGAACCCCGGCAGACCAAAGACCGGCTTGCGTTTACCGTCCTGCTCGACCGTCACGAAGGTGAGTGGCTTGCCGGGTTTGAGATTTACCCGGCCAAAATGAATCGTGCCGATTTCCTCAAGCAGCTCTTTGACCAAATCCAGCTTGCCCACCGAAACCCCGCCACTCGTAATCAGGCCATCGTAATTCGCCAGGGCCGTATGGATGAGGTCGCGCAATTCCTCCTTGGTGTCAGGCGCAATTCCCAGCGAAACCGGCTCGGCATAAGCCCGTCGCACCGCCGAAACCAGGCTGAAACGGTTGCTATCGTAAATCTGACCGGGTTGGGCCAGGTTGCCCGGCTCGACAATCTCGTCACCGGTCGAAACAATGGCGATGCGAGGTCGCCGGACGGCCTTGAAACTGGGGCGGTTGACCGTCGCGATGAGGCCCAGTTCGGCAGGACCGAGCAAAGTTCCCGCCGCCAGGATATGCTGCCCGGCGGTTAAATCCTGGCCCTGGGGCCGGACGTTTTCACCTTCCCGGATAGCGTTCTGGACGGTCAAAATGCCGTCCTGTTCCCCAGTGAATTCGACCATAATCACGCTATCGGCCCCGTCCGGCAGGGGCGCCCCGGTCATAATCCGCACTGCCGTTCCGGGTGATACGGTCAGGCCACTCAAACGCCCGGCGGTCTGGTCGCCCAGGATGCGGCGAGACTGTTCGCCATCGGCGGCCAGGATAGCGTAACCGTCCACGGCGGTAGTATGGAAAGGCGGCATATCTTCGACCGCTGAAATATCCTCGGCCAGTATCCGGCCCTCCCCTTCCAGCAGGGGCACCAGCTCGACTTCCTCGGAAGTTGGGGCGGGTACATTTTCAAAAATCAGACGGGTGGCTTCTTCCGGCTCAATCATCGGGAAAGCCGAAGGTCGCATTATCCGTTCAGGGTTGCTCATTCTTGGGCTCCTTTTACCAGTCCGCGCAGGGTTGCCAGGTTCAGCAAATCTTCGGAATCGTCTGTGCCTTTGGGTGTTTCCAGGACCATCGGCGTATTCGCAAAGCGGGCGTCATTCACCAGGAAGCGGAAAGGTTCCAGTCCCAGGTGACCTTTCCCAATAGACTCGTGGCGGTCTACCCGGCTGCCCAGCCCTTGCTTGCTGTCATTCATGTGAAAAGCCCGCAGGTTCTGGATACCAATATAGCGGTCGAACTCACTCATGGTAGCGTCGTATCCTTCGGGGGTCCGAAAATCGTAGCCGCTGGCGAAGACGTGGCAGGTATCGAAACAGATGCCGGTCCATTCGGGGTGTTCGAGTTGTTCGAGCAGTCTGCCCCAGTGTTCGAACTTATAGCCAAGACTGCTGCCCTGCCCGGCGGTGGTCTCGAACAGAATCATTGTGCCGGGAGGGTTGCCGGTTTCCTCCACAATTTCATTATGGACCCGGTTGACGGCCTGGGCAATCCGGCTCAAGCCCACTTCTTCCCCGCTACTCATATGAGCCCCGGCGTGGGTGACCAGGTAAGGGATGCCAAGCAAACTGTTGCGCTCGATTTCCTCTTTGAAGGCGCCTATCGACTTCTCCCACGCCTCCTCCGCCGGGCTTGCCAGGTTGATCAGGTAGCTATCGTGCGTGATAACCGGGGTGATGCCATCGTGGGCCGTCACAGCCTTTTGCCAGGCAGCAATATCCGCCTCGGACAGCGGTTTAGCCTTCCACTGGCTGGCGTTCTTGGTAAAAATCTGGATGGTCTGGCAACCAACGGTCTTACCCCGCTCGAAGGCTTTATGCAAACCGCCCGACACGGACATATGGGCTCCAAGTAACATTATTTATACCCCTCTTTTGAAATACCTCATCGTAATCGCGAAAATGGTTAACTCACCCGGCAGAAAAGCACTTTTAAGTAACGGCTTTCCGGCGCAATCAGACTCCAGGGGTGGTCGGCTCCATTTTCAAAAATCTCCAGCACCTGTAAATCCCGGCCCACCTGGGCGCTGGCCTCGCGCACCGCCCCCTCGAACTCGGCCATCAAAACGCTCCCGCTACAAGAACAGGTTATAAGCAGACCACCCGGCTTGACCAGGGGCAAACCCAGGCTATTCAGGCGAGTATAACCTTTGAGGGCCTTGTCTTTCTCGCGGTGGGTCTTGGCGAAAGCGGGTGGGTCGAGAATTACAATCTCGTGCTGAGTGCCTCTTTCGCGCTCCGCTTCCAGCCACTTAAAAGCATCGGCAGTTTCGAAAATATGGGCCGCTGTAGAAAGATTATTGGCTTCGAAATTCTGGCGGGCCTGTTCGAGGGCCGGACCTGACTGGTCCACATTGATAGTCTTGAGGGCAGGTTGGGCCGCCACGGTGTAGACCGAGAACCCGGCAGTATAGCTAAAGAGGTTCGCCATGGTCGCACCATCGGGCAGCGTCCGGGCGTACCGGGCCAGGGCCTGGCGTTTGTCGCGCTGGTCGGTAAAAAAACCGGTCTTCTGGCCTTTCCAGGGATCAATCCTGAAACGCAGGTCGTTTTCGCGCACGGTCAGGTCGGAAGGGATTTCGCCCTGCAAAAGGCGCGGCTCACCTTTCGCCAAACCCTCGCGGCTACGGACCGCCACATCTGTCCGCAACAAAATGGCCTGGGGCCGGACCACTTCAACCAGGGCCGCCGTCAGCGGTTCGAGGAGGCGGTCAACCCCGGCGGTATGGCTCTGCAAGACAATAACTCCGGCGTAGTAATCGGCAATAACGCCCGGCAAAAAGTCGCCCTCGGCGTGGATGAGGCGAAAGACGTCGGTGCGACTCAGGTCTAGGGCTTGCTGGCGCAAATCCCAGGCGGCCTGGACTCTTTTCCGAAAGAACGCCTGGTCAACCGGTTCGTCCTGCCGGGTGAGCAACCGGACGGCAATATCGGTCTGGGGGTTGTAATAACCTCGCCCGACAAAGTTACCCGCCGTATCTGCCAGGTCTACCAGGCTACCCGGCGCCAGGTTACGCGGGGCTTGCTGGATACCCCCGGAGAAAAGCCAGGGATGGCCGCGTTTGAGTTGCCATTCGCGCCCGGCTTTTATTTTTATGATTGGATTTTCGGACCCCATTAAATCTCTTTGTCTAGGCTAAAATAAAAATAACTCGCAAATTTTATCATGGATAGGCCCTTTAATTCTACTTAAAGAAACGTTAATCAAATCCTTTGGTCCGGGCTGACCTTCTGGCCGTATAATTTAGTGTGCAAAAATTGATGGAATAATTCTTGAATATACTGGTTTAGTATATAATAGCTTTTCGGGACACCTGAACCGGTATTTTTTAATAAATCTTATTTAGAAAATTGTTAGTTAACCGCATTTTGGGGTAGACGGTTAATTTAGAGGAAAACTTTGAGCAAACAACCAGGAAAACAAACTTTATTTCAAAAAATAGGCCCGGCTACCATTGGCGCGATTACGATTGTAGTGCTGGCCGTAATCATCTTTGTGGTCCTGACCCCGGCCAACGCTATCGGCACCGTAAACCTGCCGCAAGCAGTCCAGCCGGTCACAATCAATGTCGCCCTGGCGCCCACCGCCACCCCGGAGCCGACCGCTACCACCACACCCGAACCGACAGCGACAGCGACGCCTGCGCCAACCCTGACCGAAGCCCCGACAGAGGTCCCGGCGACCCCGACCGTAACGCCGCTACCGCCGACAGCAACACCCCTGCCACCTTTGCCGGGAATTGACCCGCGCCGCCTCCGCATACCCGACATCGGTGTAAACGCCTCCGTCGAAGCGGTCGGACTCGATAGCAAGGGCCGTATGGATGTGCCGCGCAACATCTGGAACGTGGCCTGGTACAAACTAGGTGTTCAACCGGGCCAACGTGGTAACGCCGTGATTGACGGCCACCTCGACGGCCAGTACTCGGCGGCAGTCTTCTGGAATTTGAGTAAACTGGTACCGGGCAACCGGATTTATGTTGCGGACGACAAGGGGGTGGAAAAGGTCTTCGAGGTCTACGACACCGCCGTTTATCCTTACGACCAGGCGCCGCTTGAACGGATTTTTGGTCCGAGCAACGACGCCCAGCTTAACCTGATTACCTGTAATGGCAACTTCGACCAGAAATCAGCCAACTACGACAAGCGTTTCGTGGCCTACGCCCGGCTGGTCAACCCCTAGGACTTAAACTACTTCGGCCAGAAGGCGGCGGGCGGTCCCTCCCAGGATAGCCGCCCGCGCCGCTTCATCCAGACCAAACTTTCTAACGTGCGCCAGGTTTTGCTCGGCGCAAATAGCCGTGTTGGGCGCGTCACTGCCAAAAAGCAGTTTCTCGGCCAGTTGGTTGACCCTGGCCGCCGGAAGGGCGACCGGCTCAGTCACGACCGGGGTCAGGTCAGCGTAAATCCCCTCGTACTTTTCAACCAGGTCAAGCGCCTGTGGTCCGGCCCGGTGTCCGCAATGGGCAATAATCAGGCGAGCCCGGGGGAATTTTTGAGCTAACCGTTCTACGGGGGCTAATTCGGGGGCGATCGTATGGCCGGAAACGGCATGACCCAGGTGGATGATCACCGGCATGCGCCGTTCGGCCAGGTAGCGCCAGGCCCCATCCAACCGGGGGTCGTCCGCCTCGAAATCTCCTACCGAACAATGCAACTTAAAAACCTTCAAACCATATTTTTCGTGGGCCTCTCGCACGATAGCCGCCGGGTCGTTATCGCCGGGATGGACCGTGCCCGCCCCGACCACTTTGACAGGGTTTCCGGCTAAACGGGTCACAATATCGGCGCTGGAGGCGTTCATTCCGGCGGCTACCCCCGGCTTATGGGCGTAAGGGAGCGACCAGACCGTCCCTATACCGGCCCGCGCCAGCATCGCCAGGATGGCTTCGTGGTCAATCGGGTAGGCCAGGTCGCCATCCATATTGGCATTGAAGAAAGCCCGAATTTTCTCGGCCAATCGGCCCGGCAGTAAATGAGTATGTGAATCGACAATAGACAGTTGGGGAACTGACTGGGGGGTATTATTGGTTTTTTCCACTTTGAAATAACCTTCTAATATTAAGATTTGTAAGTTGATAGGATTTCGCCGAACCGTGCAATCCGCTAACTTTAAGCCGCAATAACCAGTCCGAAGATTGAAAAGTCAGGCGAAAAAGACCCACCCCTATCTTACCAGAAAGCCCGGCCAAAAGAGCGGGTAAATGGGTGGAAAATTGGTTTGGAAAAAGTGACCTAGCGCATATTTCAATTCCATTTCTTTAGCTAGAATAAAGGTGTAAGGCAAGAGGCACTAAAAAATAAAATAATAAAAATAAAAACAAAGAAATTCGACCTCGAACCTTACTAATAAATATTGAAACGAAAATTAAAGTCCTTCAGCAACTCTCTAAACTCCTCCAACCTTAACCTTGCTGATGAGCAGCAGCAAGATTGAGGGAGCAAAAACCAAAAGCCGCTACTTTGAGCAGGGTAGCGGCTTTTTAATTTCTCCTTTTGAATTTACCTCCTTGTAATAAGCTACTTGACGATAGACCCCCATCTTCACAAAAGGAAGTTACAAACGTAACAATCCTGTTATAACCCCTTAACCCTATCTTCAGGCTATTTTTTTATACTGGATTCAAGTTAAATGCTAAATCAATCATTTAACTTTCAGGGCAGGTCGAACCAACAATCTCAGGTTAATGAATATCATGAACAAAACCACTTACACGGTAAACCGGGTTTCTCGTAAAAACATTCGCAGCCTTGGCACGCGCCCGCAGGAAGGCCAGAGCCTGGTCGAATATAGCCTGCTGTTAGGGCTAATTGCGGTCGCCGTAATCGCGGTCATAAGTGTGTTAGGAGTTCAACTAAACGATACTTTTACTTCGGTCACCAGTTCCCTGGGCGGGACCAGCGTGCCCTACACCCCCGGCGCGACTTCCCAGGCGGCAGCTACCCCGACCCCTGTCAGCAATAATGGTGGTTCAGGTAGCGGCGGGTCTGGCAGCGATGGCTCCGGCAGCGGTGGCTCTGGTAGCGGTGGCTCCGGCGGAGGGGGTGGTTCTCCGACAATTGCGGCAGCTCCCACTGCAGCCCCAACCGCAACGCCGGTTCCAGCTACTGCCGCTCCGACAGCGACCCCGGCCCCGACCACCGCGCCAGCTACTACTGCCGCACCTACGACAGCAGCTACCACAAAACCGACGACTGCCGCTCCGACAGCGACCCCGGCTCCGACCAGCACCCCTGTCCCTACCACCGCAGCCCCAACCGCAACGCCGGTCCCAACAACTGCTGCGCCAACAACCCCTGCCGGCTCAGGCTTGTATACGGTAGCCTATAATAAGACCAACCAGTGGTACACCTGGAACAACGGCACTCCCGTCGCCACCACCTACGAAGTTAACGTGGTAATTACCAATAAATCCAGTTCGACGGTCAATAGCTGGACCATCAGTTGGAAGTTGGAGAATAACGAAAGTTTCTATAACTACTGGAACGCCAACTGCGTCATCAACGGGTCCCATATTACCTGCACCAACCCATCGGGCTATAATACCGTGATGGCACCAAATGGAACCGTTAGCTTCTATGTCCAATTGAACTCGTCGAACATGAACTACACCGTACCGAAAAGCTACACGGTTAACGGGACTAAGGTCGCAGCCTAGAGAGAGAGTAGCGCAGGGTTCAAAAATAAAGTGTGCTTGCAATCGTAACCCTCGACCGAGTTATGATTAAGAAACGACAAAGCCGGTAGCTTTTTTTGGCTACCGGCTTTGAATTTCACCCTTTTAAGCTTTCTCGAAATATTCCTGGGCCAGGATTGACATTATAACCACGGTCAGGGGTTGGCCCTCCAAAAAATAGGCCTCCCGCAACACTCCCTCCCGTTGGAAACCGACTGCCGTATAAAGGCCCTGGGCCCTCAGGTTGTGGTCAATTACATCCAGCCAGAGACGGTGCGCCCGCCATTCCACAAAAACCAGTCTTTTTATTTCTTCCAGGGCCGCTTTACCAAAACCCTGGCCTTTTTCGGTTATGACAAACCGCATCAATTCCTGGCTGCGGTGGGGATTTTCCAGGCCGTTTATAATGGCATAGCCCACCAAACGAGAGGCAGAGCCGGGAGTCTCCACTACCAGGTGGGCGGCATCAGGGTTCGTAAGGGCCGCCAGGTGCTTTTCGGCGGGCCACTGGAAAATATACGGCTTATTTTCGGGAGCGTTTTCCGCCGCCAGCACAAAATCGAGGTCCGCCGGGGCAGTAGGACGCACTTGAATTGAAGAAGTAAAGATGGATGCATTATTATTCATCTCTATTAGTTATCTCCGCACTAATTGCCATTTACAAAAAGACTTCGACAAATCTTATACAACTTAATTTACGATAAATTAGTCCGAAATGAATATAAATATTGTATAAATAGCCCGAATTCATCAACTAAAGATATAGACAAAAGTCTTAACTGATGTTAATATAGATCTATAAAAGTGCAAGCTTTTACAGCATAAAACCCAAATTCACACTTTTCAACAGGGGAAGGGATACTGGCAAAAGTCCTTTCCTCTTTTTTTGTCCTTATACCTTTCTAACCTTCCCGCCCTACTACATATGTTAAGATAATCCTGGTATGGATTTATTTGGCAGTTTAACTTTCTGGGGAGCTTATGGCAAATTTCCGGCTAACCCGCCGCCAGTATCTTAAACTTGGAGTGACCGCCGGAATCGGGGTAGGACTGGTCGGCCCGGCCCTGGTCTTCAGCCCGCCTGCTGCTGTGGCCCAGGCCACCGGTTTCCGGCTACCTTTCGAGGCCGAACCCGGTCCCGCTACCTGGTATCTGCGCCAGTGGTACGGCAACACTCGCTGGGCCTATCGCCAGCGCCGGGCCCTCTACAGCCAGGGGCAAGGTTTCCACTTCGGGGTCGATTTCTGGGCTCCCTGCGGCACCCCGGTCGTCGCTATCGGGGACGGCACGGTCGCGGCGGTGGACGGACCATATGGGGCTGCCCCTCACAACCTTGTTATCCGGCATTCGAACGGGTGGGCTTCTCTTTACGGGCACCTCCTGACCCGGTCGCCAATGCGGGTCGGCCAGAGTGTCCGGCAGGGCCAGGTCGTGGCCGAGACCGGTGCGCCGAGCGGTTCAGACTGTAACACCCATCCTCACCTGCACCTGGAAATCCGCGATAGCAGCCTAAGCCGGGCCACTAACCCGGTCAACCTCATCCAGGCCGACTGGTATAACCTGACTCTGGGCGTGGATAGCGAAGGGCTGCAATTCCAGCTTGACCTGAATCAGCCGGACCGCTGGCAGACAATCACCGACCAACCGGACGTACGGTTTGGCGCGGCGCTTTACAACGATTACGGCAGGACCGCCCCATGAACAGAAAAGCCGCCCTCCAACTCCTGGCCGGACTTCTCGCCAGTGGGGGTTTGACCGCCTGCGCCGATACCTCAACCACCCCACCTACCCAGACCGCGCCTGCTACAACCGCCGCACCAACTATCACCAATGCCGCCAGCCCAAACAGCGAAGTTGCATCTACCACAACGACAGGTTCAACTCAAACGGCCAACCTGACCACCCAGGCAGCGACTACCGCCCCCGCGACAACCGCCAATTCACCAACAGTACCACCTACCGCCGCCCCAACCCCGGTAACCAACACCCCGGTCCCGCCTACGGCAACTGCCCCACCCTTCACTCCTACCCTGAAAATGGTCGGCCCGGCCAATAGCGGCTATTACTTTACCTTCGCGGCGGACGGTCGCCTCGTCTTTTACGCCAGGGCCAATAACCAGGCCGGGAGTTGGGCCGCGACCATCGGCAACCCGGACTGGCAATTCCTTGCGCCCGGCTTTGGCAATTTTACGTCCGACCTGTCGCTGGCCGCCCTTTCAGATAAAGCTGCCGGGACGACCCTGGTAACCCGGTTGGACGGCAACAAGACCCTGGCGACCCTCCGAAACCGGGGCAGTGCAACCATCTTCAGCCCTGCCGACCAATCAGGCGGGCAACAGGTGGCTTACCTGCTGCGCTCCCTGCAACAGGACGGTCCCGAAGAACCCCAGCATTTCGAATTGTGGGTGGCAAATCTCGATGGCAGCCAGGCACGCGCAGTCTGGACCGGCCTTGAAGCCGCCAACCTGGCCTGGTTCCCGGCAGGACGCAAGTTGATGTGGACCGGGCGCGACTCCACCAACCAGAAATTCGGCCTGTGGGTCCAGGATATAGCCAAAACTACCCAGAGCGCAACTGCCCCGGCTTATACTATAATTGCAAGCAAGGGAGTCAGTGTCGCCAGCCTTTCGCCGGACGGCCAGTGGGTGGCTTACTGGGTCACGTTGCAAGGTGATAAGTTTAGCGGGGTCTGGCTGGCCCGGTCCGATGGCAGCCAGGCGCAAAAACTGGACTGGTTAGGCGGCTTTCGTTGGGCCGATACGGGCGAACTGCTGTATCTGCCGGTGCGCCGGAGTAACGAGACCGCCCGCGCCCTGTGGAGCTATTCGCCCAAAAGCGGCAAGTCCACCCGCCTGACCGACCCGGCCCAGACCCCCTTAAAAGTAGCCCTGGACCAGTGGCAGGTCGCGCCCGGCGCTAAATCCATCGTCTTTCGCAACGCCGCCGACAACAGCCTGTGGCAATGTGTCTTCCGCGCCTGATTCTTTTAAATTATAACCAGAGCAACCAGCTAAATAAATATACAGGACAGATACCACCGCATGCTCGCTACCAGTAACGCGCCGTCCCGGCCCCGGTCCCTTACCGCTCTGAACCCGGCTCTTATAACCGCGCTGGGGCTGGCGGCGCTTTTCGTGGTGGGTACCGGGCTACGCCTCGTCAACCTGACCGAGCCGAGCATGTGGCACGACGAAATCTGGAGCGTATACATCTCCAAACTGCCTCTCGACGAGTCTTTCGCGGTGATGCGGGCCGGGGATTTGCAGCCGCCCCTTTTTTACCTGTTGCTGCGCGGGGTTATCGCGGTCTTTGGCGAGAATATCTTTTTTTTGCGCTTTTTGCCCCTGCTGCTGGGGATGCTGGCGCTCTTTCCGCTCTACTTCATGGCCCGGACCTTTGCCGGACAGCGCGCCGCCTGGGTTGCCTCCATCCTTTTTACCTTTTCCTCGCTCGACCTGGTTTTCAGCCAGATGGTGCGAATGTACACTCTACTGGCCCTGGCCGTCTTGCTCTCGTACTACCTCTTCTGGCAGCTTATGAACGCGGCGAAACCGGCCTGGTGGCTCTGGGCGGGATATGTTGTGTCCACCGTCGCCATGCTCTACAGCCAGAACCTGGCGGTCCTCTACCTGACCGGACAAGGTTTGGCCTGGCTCTTACTTTTCCGTAATAAAAAGTTGTTCGTGCGGGCGGTGGTGGCCTGGGCAATAAGCCTGGTAGGCTGGTTCCCTTACCTGAGCACCTTCCTGCAACAGGCCGGGGGTAATACTTATTTCCCAAAGCCGAGTGTCCTGCTTTTACTGGATAGCTATCTCGCCTTTGGCGCCGCCGACCGGGCCCACAACGGCCAGCCCTTTTCCATGCTTCCTGTGGTCCAGTCCTACCTTTTCCTGGGCTTGCTGGTGCTGTTCTGGTTCGGCTGGCGCAACCTGGCCGAAAAACCCCGCGAACGGCTCTATCTTTTAATCTTCTGGCTGGTGCCGCTATTCCTGTGCTGGCTGGTCAGCCAGTTCAAATCCGTTTACGCCGACCGGGCTTTCCTGGCCTCGGCCTTCCCCTTTCTTATCATCCTGGGCAGTTCGTTTAATAAATTCGCGTGGCCCATTCCCAGGCCCCGGCGACCCCAGTCAAGCGTCCTGCTGGTGAGCGGCGTGTTGGTGGCGGTCCTTTCGGTCTGGAGCGTCAGCAGTATCCTGGGTGGCAATTACGTCCATAACGATATTCGGGGACTGGCCCAGGACGCCGGGCGCCAGTTAAACCCCGCTCCTGCCGGGGAAGCCCGCGCCCTGTTGCAGTTTACCGGCAATGCCACGGTCATTTTTGACTACTATTTGCCGCCCGGTACCCCGCCGAACGTCAAGGATTTCACGCCTGAGAGTGAAAACTTGCTCAATAGCGGGTCGGGCCGGGTCTGCGCCATCAGTGGTGATGCCACCGATTTGCTCCCAACGCAAAAAGAGGCCCTGGCCCGGTTCCAGGGCTGGCTGGCCGCTCAATCTTCCCAGAAATTGCTCTGGGACAAAGAGTACCCCGAAGAAACCCTCCGTCTCCAATGCTGGGAATACCGCCACTAGCCTGAACTTTAAGGGTGATTGCGACCCGACCCCGGAAAAAGTATAATAGCGGCTGTTCCGCGTCCCCGGCAAAATTCAAATTCCTAACATGGTTTCAGACCAGGGCTTCAGGAGGGCATCTTCAATGCAGACGACACCCGCGAATCCGCACGATATTGGGCCACTTGAACCTGAATCAACCGCCGCTGCCACGCCTTTTCCCGCCCGCAATTACGTGATGATTGCCCTCTACTGGTTTTCCCTCTCCTTTTTATGGGGCGGCTTTTTGAGCGTGGTGCTGCCGGTCTTAAACGAACCGCTGGCGACACCCATTTTCGGCTCGAACAATATCGAAACGGCCCGCGGCATCATGACCGGTATCGGCCTGATTATCGCCATGTTCGTCCAACCGCTGGCCGGGGCTATCAGCGACCGTTCAACCCATCCACTCGGACGCCGCCGCCCTTTCATGATTGTAGGTACACTCGGCGTCTTTGTAGCCCTGGCAATCGTGGGGCTGGCCGGGAGCTGGTGGATTTTGCTGCTCGGCTACGTGCTGCTCCAACTGCTCGATAATGTCTCGCAGGGAGCCTACCAGGGTTTAATGCCGGACGTGGTGCCCGACGACAACCGGGGTAAAGCTTCGGCGGCCCTGGCAATTTCCCAGCTTTTAGGGACGCTGGTCGGGGCGGTCATACCGGGGATATTACAGGGCGTATTTGGCAAAATTCCGGGCTCGCAGATTGACCTGGTGCTGGTCGGTATCGTCTTTGCGATTACCCTGACCCTTACGGTTATCTTCGTCAAAGAAAAACCCTACCGCGCCACCGAGAAGGTCAGCGCCTGGGCCGCCGGGCTGAGCATGTTCAAGGGAGTCAGCCACTACCCCGACTTTATCCTCCTGATGCTGGCCCGCTTCCTGTTCCTGACCGCCCCGGCCACCGCCTCGCTTTTTTTCAAACCCTATCTCGAAGGCCCCGGCGACCTCAACAACCCTAAATTCGGCCTGAGCTTTATCCGCCCGACCGTCAACACCGCCGGACAACTGGAGGTAAACGCCGGTGCCAGCCTGAGTATTATCCTCGGCATCGTGATTCTGACGGCGACCCTGGCGGCCTACCCGTTCTCGGTCCTCTCCGAAAAGACCGGGCGCAAACGCATGATTTTTATCGCGACGGGTATCGGCTTTGTAGGGGCGATTGGCCTTTTAATCCCGGCCATCTGGATTAGCTCCGCCGCCGAAACCGCCCGCACCCTCAGCGGCTTCGAGGCCCAGCAAAGCTATCTCGACCCGGTACGCGGGACCGCCCTGCTTCTGGTAATTCTTTTCGGGGCGTGTATCGGCTCGTCGTGGGGCGCGTTTATGTCAGTGGACTGGGCCTTTGCCACCGACCTGATTCCGGCGGACGAGGCGGGCCGCTTTATGGGGTTGAGCAACCTGGCAACAGCGGGCTGCCAGGCGTTCGGGGCTTTCGTGGGCGGGTTCGTGGCTGATAGCGTCCTGGGTTACAACGGCCTGTTTGTCCTTATCGGCATCTATTATATTACGAGTGCGGTAATACTCACGCGGGTCCGCGAAACCAGGGGTCGTGCCCGCCAACAGGTAAAAACAGAAGCGGCTTTAGGCTAAAGAAATGCTGGAAGGTCTGGACAAGGTTGATTGGCAGTCAATAATGACTGCTCACGGCCCTATAGAAAAGATTCCTGAATGGTTGGAACAACTTGCTTCGCCAGAGAAACGCGCCCGCAGTCGAGCCCTCGAACTTCTCATTGAAGTTGCAGCACATCAAGGTTGTGATTATCCCGTCACCCCCTTTATAGTTCCATTTTTAATTCAACATTTGCAAAAGGATGAAGTACGAATTAAAGCTCATATTCTGACCTTGCTTTACAATATTGGTAGTATTGAAAAAACCGGTTCCGATAATAAATTTTCATCATTCTTCGATTATCACAATTTAGAACAGCAAATAAAACATGATAACCATTGGACAAAGACTTTTGGGGAAGCTCCTATGGTTTCCTACCATAAGACGCATCTTGCTGCTGCCGAAGGATTAGAAATTTACTTAAATTTAATCGAAACTAATCCTTATTTAAAAGTCAGGATAGAAGCGACCTATTTATTAAGAGGCTTTCCTGAATACGCAAAAGAGTTTGTACCACGGCTTATACCTTTAATCTTGAAAGAAGAAAACCCTACTTTAAAGGCCAACCTGCTATTAACCCTGGCTGACGTAGCTGAGCCCGACCCAACCTATTTCGAGTTGTTGGAACCACTCTTAAGCCAGAAAGAAAAGAGGAAAGTTCGAATAACAGCGGCCTATGCGCAGACCTGCCTGTTAAAAGAGAAAACCTCGGACCGAGCCACCGCTTTATTGTTATCCGCTATTCGAAAGTCGCCCGATATTTTAAAAGGGCACCATTATAGATACCCCTCTTTAGGTATTGGAGAGGTAGCCCCAGCTTTATGCAACTTAGAAGAAAGTAAATATCCCGTAATTAGTGAAGCACTTTGGGAAGGTTTAAATAACGGTAAGTCCTGGCACTCGCTCTCCATTCTTGTACCGCTTTTTTATTTAACTTTTAGAAACCCATTCCCATCCAGCGATATTAATCTCGACGAATTAACCGAACTTCAATGGCTTATCCTGGATTACGTTGCAACCGAATCACATTTATGGAATTCTTTTCATGAATATAAGACTCGCAGACTTCTCAACTATTACAACCTTCCCAGCCATCCAGAAGAGCTACATCAACTCTTAAATCAATCCTAAATCCCTTTAACAACCTTTGAAAATATGCTAGATAAACCCGCTATCCCTGACGACCTGATAAAGTCCGCTTTGTTGGAAAACTATGGAATCTTGGTAAAGACCCTGGAATTCCTGCCGCTCGGCCTCGATACCCTGGCCGGGGTCTACCGGGTCACGAGCGAAGTCGGCCCCACTTACTTTCTCAAACTAAAGCTGGGCCAACTTTACGAGTCGAGCGCCTTTGTACCCCGGTTTCTGGCCGACCGGAGCGTTTCCGCCGTGGTCGCGCCCATTCCGACCAGGGGAAACAAACTCTGGTTCGAGATAGCGGGCTGGACCGGGCTGCTCTATCCTTTTATCGAGGGTATTTCAAGCTGGGAACCGGGACTGAGCGAGACCGAATGGCAAGCCACAGGCAGGGCTGTCCGCCAGATTCACAGCGTAACTCTACCACCCGAACTTGCAGAAGAAATTCGCCGGGAAAAATTCCAGCCTGAAGAATATACCGGGTGGATGGTGAATTTCGAGAAAGACCCGGCCAACTTTCCGGGAAAGAGCGAGGCCGAACGCGTAATCACCGACTGCTGGACGGCCAACCGCGAAACCATCCATAAATTGCTAATCCTGATGGAAAACCTGGCCGCCCGACTGCGCGACCAGCACGAGTCACTGGTAATCTGTCACGCCGACCTCCACCCCGGCAACATGATTCGGACTGCCCAGAACGAGGTCTTTTTTATTGATTGGGATGACGTGATGCTGGCTCCCAAGGAACGGGATTTCATCTTTGCGGGCCTCGATTGGGCCGGGGCAGACCCTACCGCGGTCCCTTTCTTCGAGGGCTACGGCAATACCGCGCTCGACTGGTCGTTTGATTGGGCGGCCCTGACCTATTACCTCGCCGAACGGGTCGTCACCGACCTGCTCGTCTGCACCCGCGATACCTTTTTCACCCCAAATTTAAGCGAGGAAGCCAGGGAAGAGTCGGCCCGCCTGTTTTGTAGTGTCCTCGACGAACACGGCGAGGTCGCGGGGGTTTTTGCCGCCGCCCGGTGGTCCAACCTTGCATCTTAATATAATAACCAGGAAATTTATATTTCTTTTTTAATTTAATATTGACAACCCCCGCTAACTATATTAAAATAAAGTTATTAAATCCTTTTAATTACCATTAATAATTAAAACTCGCTGCGCCGTTGTAGTGGGGTTATTTTGGCAATGAAAGGTGAAGGGATGAACAACATGTTCAAAAAGATTGGCGTGGTCCTTTCTTTAGCAGTGGTAATCGTTGCGCTTTCGATTGGGCCGGCTTTTGCGGCCAATAGTGATAATAACGGGCATAAGGGTGGAAAAGATAGCTCGACAACAACCCTGGATGCTTGCGGCTATTTCGGTGGAACGCAAACTGTCTCTGAAACCAAAGATTACGTTGTGGATGGGGTTACTTATCATTCCGAGAAAGGCACCTGGACCGGGATCCTCAACAACTATTCTAACACTCCGGTTGCGAGCCTGGGCACTGTAAAGGGTTCTTACTCCGAAACCTACACAATTGATGCCAACGGTATGCTTACCGGCACCGAAAATTTTAACTCCGGTGCGGGCAAAATTGACCAGACCTTCTCTTATAACTCCATTACCTACAGCGACTTCAGTGTTAGCGTTGAAGCCACGCGCGACCTTTCTTTCCTGACAAGCGATACCAACGGGCATTGTTATACCGGGACTTTCCCTCGCCCTTAGGTCAAAAAAGTCCACGCTCCTACCAAAACCGACTGGTTTTAAATTAAAAAGGATGGAACTTTTAAAAAGTTCCACCCTTTTTGGTCTACTACTTTTAGCTTTTACGCCGGACTTAATTCCGCTGGACGAGTTGGTCCATTGCCAATCCCAATTGCTTGCGGATAAGACCGGCGTCGCTGGCATCGCCCGCCTTGCGCAGGTAGTAGCGAAAATCGACGATGGCCGGGCCAATCTCCCCGGAGCGGAAGTAAAGGACACCTCTATCCCGGTGTTCTTCGGCAGAATTGGGGTTCAGGATTACCAGGCACTCCTGCATCTGTAAGGCCCGGATGTAATCTTCCTCACCGATGCAACTGGCCTTGATGTTGTTGAGCATGCGGACCAGGAACTGCCGGTTGGTTACAGGACGGGTAAAGAGCGGTTGCAAGGGCAAGATCCGCCCATACCGTTCGCGGACCAGGTCGATGCAATCTTCCTCGGAAAGGATAGCCCCGCCGTTAAAAGGGTCGAGCAAAATTTCGTTGTTCGAGCCGCCGGACGAATGGACCGCTTCCTCCTGCCGCTCCAGGTTTTCCAGGCCCGAATTCAGCCACTCGCCGGAACCGAGCGGCTGGGTTTCCAGGTCACGGTAACGGATGATAAAGTGACCGGGCAACCCGATGCCCTCGAAGTGCAGCCCCAGCCGTTTCCCTAACTCTATATAGACCAGCGAAAGGGTAATCGGAATCCCGGTGCGGCGTTCCAGCACATCGTTTAAAAACGAATTGCGGCGGTCGTTATAATCGGTTTCGTTGCCGTGAAACCCCAGGTTTTGATTCAAAAAGAGATTTAGTTTTTCGATATTGCGCATCGGGTTGGTTTCCGAGGCAAAGAGGGGCCGGGCTTCATCGGCGATTTCATCGAGCCGGTTGTAATAATAAACTTCGTTGAGACCGGCATATTCAAACGAGGCAATCATAAGGGCGGCTTCGGCCAGGTCAATCTGGTCATCGGGGAGTTGGGCTAACTTCTCGAACCGGGCCAGCGCGCCGCCAAGAGCAGGGCGGGCATCCACGGGCCGGTAATCAAAAATACTACCGTCTATAATATAACCCTTGCCATCTCCAAATTGTGGTTCTTCCATTCTCTTTTACCTGCCTTTACCTGACTATTTTCTAAAAAACTGTTCTTTATCTTTTTTGTAATTCGCATCCCCGGTCGAACCTTTCAATAAACCAGCAAACCAGCTCTCTCATTAAGAAGATAGTTTTTTATTTATGTCTATTTTAAATGGTAATGCAAGCCATGTCAATGAAAGGTATGTTACAACTTAACAACCACTTACACTTTACCCACAAAAGACTTTTAAAATTAAAAACCCCGGCGCAAGTGGCCGGGGCCTTTTATAATTGCTTAACGCAGCACCCGCCCGCTTTTTTGCGCCTTTTCAGGGTTGAGATAATAGGTCATGCTTTGCAGCAGACCGACCGGGTCGATACTGCGGGTCCGCACGTCCGGTGGCACCTGCAAGCTGACCGGGGCGTAATTCAGGATAGCCTTGACGCCAGCGCCCACCAGTATATCCACGACTTCCTGGGCTGCGTTGGCCGGGACAGCTACGATAGCAACCTGGATACCCAGTTCGGCTATTTTTTCCTGGATTTTCGAGGTATGAAAGATGGGACGACCGGCCAACTCCTGCCCGACCTTGCGGGTATCAGCGTCAAAAAGGGCCACAATATCGAAACCCTTATCCAGGAAACCGCCATAATGCGCGATTGCCTCGCCCAGGTGCCCGGTACCGACCAGGGCGACCCCCCACTGCTGTTCCAGGTGTAAAATATCGCGAATCTGGTTGAGCAAAAATTGAACGTTATAGCCCTTGCCCTGTTTACCGAACTCACCGAAATAGGATAAATCCCGCCGGATTTGGGCGGCGGTTACGCCAATGCGAGCACCCAGTTCGCTGCTGGAAACGGTAGTAATACCTTCGCTGGAAAGATATGACAAACTCCGGGCGTATATTGGTAGCCGACGAATAACAATATCGGGTATATCAATATCCTTCATCATAGGAAGAAATCGCTCCTTTCACGGAACCCGGCTTCTACGCTGAACCGGCCCGATGTGATAAGAGAATGGGAATAAAATGTAAGAGTGTTATAGAGTCCCGCTAACTCTGCCAGGCCGGGATAGCTACCTTCCGGCAGAAAGAGAATTTTGGGTTAAGGCTCTAGTTTATTAACCCGTGTACGGAAGAACGGTTAGCTATGATATGGGTTTGGTGCCGACATGGATCGCAACCGCGCCAAGGCCGTACCGCTTAAACCGGACCTGGACCAACCCGGCCCGTTCCATTATCGTTTTAAGCTCTTCCGGGGGTGGAAATTTTTCGGCAGAGGCTGGCAAATATGTGTAAGCCTCTTTATGGCGGCTGATTAAACGACCCAGTAAAGGAACAATTTTATTGAAATAAAGCTGGTGGCCCCAGCGGACCAGGGCAAACTTGGGACGGGCTACTTCCAGACAGACCACCCGGCCACCCGGCTTCACAACACGCATCATATCGCGGAAAGCTTGCTCGATATTGACCACGTTACGCATGGCAAACCCGGTCGTCACACAATCGAAACTGTTATCGGGGAAGGGTAATTGCAAAGCATCGGCGGCGACCCACCGGACCCACGAGCCAACCCCGGCTTTGGCCGCTTTGGCTGGTCCAGGGAGCATCATTTCCAGACAGAAATCGCTGGCGACCACCTCGCCGGTCGGGCCGACTTTGGGAGCCAGCGCCAGGGCAATATCGCCGGTACCGGTCGCCACATCCAGGGCTTTCCCCCCAACGGGCGGGTTTGCTTCCGCCACCACCACCTTACGCCAACCCTGGTCCAGGCCAAAAGTCATCAGCCGGTTCACGATATCGTAAGTCGGGGCGATCTGGGCAAACATATGGTTTACATATTCAGCTTTGCGTTCGGGCTTAAATTCTTTGAGACGTTCACTGGTAATGAGATGGTTTGAGTCGGCTTTTTTTTGTGTAACTGGTTCCATTTTTCCTACTTTTAGACAAACACTTCAACTTTGCCAGTTATCAATGGGCAAAATCGCTCTTCCACCCGTTACCCATTCGTATCCAGGTTTGAGAATATTTTAACATTCAGGGGGGTTAAAATCAATAGTACTTGCCCAATTTATCACAATCTCAGCTTTCTTTAACTTAAAACCCGGCCAGTTCGCTAAAACCAGCCGGGCCAGGCATAAACGGTTAAAAGTTAAAGGGCCGGGGCCGCCGGTATGGTAGGGTCGTGCTTTTCGGCTTCTTGCAGCTCCTGTTCATGGCGCTTTAGCTCGTTTGTCTTGGTGGCCTCAAGGACTGCCGCCTTGGTGTTGCTGGCCGCCGCCGCCGCTTCAGGGGTGGGGGCGTCCGAACTGAACGAGGTAACGTTATTGAAAATAACCTGGATGGCCGCGGCAATCGGCACCGCCAGCAGCGCTCCCAGGATGCCATAAAGCGTTGACCCAATCAATATTCCTACGATTACCGTCAGCGGGCTAACCCCGACCGCTTTTTCCATGATGCGCGGCACCAGGATATTCCCCTCGACCAACTGGATAATGACAATATAGACCGCGATTACAATAGCCAGGGTTGGGCTCTGGGTCAGGGCAATCAAAATGGCCGGGGCACCACCGATATACGGCCCGACCAGCGGCACCAGCTCGGCAATCCCGGCAAAGACCGCCAGGGCAAAAGCAAACTTCAGGCCGATTACCATGTAGCCAATCAGGTCCATAAAGAAGATAAAGAGCATCAGGATAATCTGGCCGCGCACCCAGCTACCCAGTTTTTCCTCGACACTGTCCCAGAGCTGGCGGCCTCGCGGCCTTTTTTCTTCTTTAATAAAGGAAAAAATTACCCGCTTGATGACCGGACGTTCCGACAGCCAGTAGAAGGCGATGACAAAAACTGTGACCGCCGAGAAAAGTATCTCAAAGACGGTCAGGCCAACCGAAAGGCCATTCTCAACCACCTTGGGGTTATTCAACAGGTCGCGCACGCTGTGATACCCGCTCATCACCAGGTTTCCCAGCCAGCCATCCCCCATCCCCTGCTTAATCGAGGCATCGGTCTTGGCCTGGTCGGAAAGACCCGCGACAGCCCGGCTTCCCTCATCAATCAAAGGCGGCACTGTCAGGATAATAACCCCGGCCAGAATAGCCATAATTACAGTATAGATAACGAGGATGCCGGTCCCTCGGCTGAAAGGGCCCCGCCGCAGCCGGTTGACCAGCGGCTCAATCGAGGTCGCCAATAATATACTGATAAAAATGAGGAAAAGTACGTTGCGAATCAGGTATAGAAAGACAAAACCCATTAATACCAGGATGGCGGTTGCGGTATACATGGCGATTTTACGAGAATTCATTTTTACCTCGTTGCTGTTTCTGGGGAGTGTATAGTTTGTTCAATGTCAAAGTGAGCCGATATTTACCGAATTGGCCCGCCACCAGGTACCCTTATCCCGGTGGCGGGCCAATTATAATGATTTAAGCCGCCGGGTCTTTGCGCCGGAAGATTATCCCGGCCACTGCCGCCAGGGCCAGGGCAACCAGTCCCACCCCCAACGTAACCGGGTTTTCTTTGTCAGGTTTAGCCGGGTAATGGTTGGTACTAATGGCGTAAGCCGGGACCGCCTGAGGCACTTTACCGTCACCTTTAGCCTTGTCCTTGCTTTTCTCAAACTCGTCGGAGGCCTTCTTATGGGCATCTTTTACCTTGCCGGTCCCGGCCGCATCCTCGCCTTTCTGTTCAACGGTAGTAGCCGGTTTGGCCTGGTCCTTGCCCTGGCGTTTTTCTTTTTCCGTAACCAGCGGACCGCCATCGCTATCCAATTTTTCAGCCGGAACTACCTTGCCAGGGTCTTGCTCGGACGCAGGGCCTTCCATGACCGATTTCCAACCCCCGGCTACCGAGGCTATTTCCGCCCCAAAGAGCATGATAGCGGCGCAAATCCAGATATAGAACAGGAACAGCAGGACCCCACCCAGCGCGCCATAGCTTTTTGTATAACTATCGGCGGCGTTGAAAATGGTCAGGTAAAGGGTGAAACCGTACTTGAGCAGTTCGAACAAGACCGCCGCTACTGCCGCCCCAATCGCCACGTATTTCCACTCGTTGTTTTTGCGGTCCGGGGCCACTTTGTAGAGAATAAGGAACACGCAAAACATCAGCAGGACCGGTATGAGTATTGAGATAACCGGCAGGATAAAGCTAAAATTGGAGGGCGAGATGCCAAACAAGCTGACATCGGCGGAAAAGATTAGCTGGAAGACAATCGTCACGATAAAAGAGGCTGCCACCAGCGCCCCAACGATAAAGAGCAGGGCAATCCTGAGTCCGGTCTTTACAAAGAAATTCCGGTTGTCTTTTTTGACATCGTAAGCCACGTTGATGCCAAAAATTAGCTGGTCAAAAATACCGCTGCCTGACCAGAGCAAAAAGACCGCTGAAACGGAGAGAAGACCGGGCGCGCCTTTAACCAGGCTATCAATAATCGCGCCGATGTCAAAACCGGCTCCCAGGTTGGGTAAAGCGCCTTTGACCGAATTTATGAAGTTGGTGCGGGCTTCCCCTTCCTGGAGAAAGAAACTGCCAATTACGATGAAACCAAGTATCAGGGGGATAATACTTTGCAGGACGTAATAAGCTATTGCCGCCGCCACATTCAAGCAGTTATCTTTAAGGAACTCATCAACACTATTTTTAGCGACTTTAAATGTTGCCTTAGCCCATGCTGGCATAACTTATTCCTTTTCTACTAACCCGGTTAAATTTGCTTTTGAATATGTTATAGCACAAAACATTCAGTTTTTTAAATAGTTCTCAAAGCAGTCTATAACAAGAATCAGGCCAGGAATATGAAGCAGAAAAAGAGGGAATTAGAAATTATTGGGAGTCTGTTTCAGAGGTTGAATCAGGATTTTCGGGGGTGAAATCCGAGGGATGGTGGCTCTTGTGAGCCTCGGCGATAAGCTCATCGCGGGTATGGACGACCGGCAGGACGGGGCGATTACCCCGGAAGATTATGTAGGCTATCAGGCCGACTGGCCCTGTAACCAGCCCCACAAAAATCCAGAGATAACCGGGCAAGCCGCGTTTGTCGGCATCTACCCGCATCCACATAGAAAGGCCAATCCAAAAAGAGGTAATCGCCAGAAAGCCGACGATTACCCCGAAATTGATTAACAGCCTTTCGCCGTCCACTTCTCAGACCAGGCCTTCCAGCAGTTCGATGGTCATGCGCCCGGTATCGAGGTCAATGTTTTTAACAATATCCTTGACCGCCGGGATTAAAACGTCGTTTTTGGATAGAGGGCCGCGCACGCTGTAGACATCATTGGCGGGCATACGCTCGACATTCACGACTTTGCCAATGTAGACATCCTCGGTGCTATAGACATCCAGACCGATAATCTGGAAGATATAGTATTCGCCTTCCGGCAATGGGACTGTTTCAGAATAAGGGACCGCCACGTTGTAACCGCGCAAACTCTCGACCTGTTCAACTTTGGTCAGACCCTCAAAACGCAGGACCACAACTTTGTCGTTTTGCAGCTTGGCCGAAAGAAGTTGTTTGCGCTCCCAGTTAACGATATTGGCGGCGCCGGGCGGAGCGATATAAACCTCTTCCAACTGTTCGAAACGGTCCGGGAAGTCGGTCCGGATAGTAGCCTTAACGGCCCCGCGCAGACCAAAAGGGGCAGTAATCTGGGCGATGGTCACATATTCGGGTTGTTCCGGTCCGGTAGAATAAAGCGAGTCCTGGGATTCAAATTCGTCATCCGGGCGTTCCACGGGTAGAGCAACCTGGGGTGAAGGGCGATTGGCGGAAGAAGCGGCCTGGTTCCTGGGACCGCGAGTAGAATTAGCGGTGCGGTTGGTCCGGGTGCGGGGGGTCGAACCGCCCGAATTGGAACCGGGCCGGGTAGAACTATTCCGGCGAGGGCCGTTAAAGTTACGGTTGCCTGGCTTTTTATTTTCCGGCATAAACTCCTACAAATTTACTGCCCGGTTGCTCCTCTCAAACCTTTTCAGGATTGAGGGATTTAGAGCAAACCTATCAGGGCGGTAAAATAAGCTAAAGCGGGCCACCTGCCGGAAAAAGCAAGTGGCCCGTCATTTCAATCAAAAGACGGCCAAAGGCTAGGATTGAATTTCGAGGGTGGCGCGTTTGCCTTCACGAGCTGCCGTTACAGCTAACAAAGTCCGCATCGCCTTGGCAATTTTGCCCTGCTTGCCGATAACCTTGCCCATATCGTCGGGGGCTACCGCCAGTTTGATAATTACCGAGTGAGTGCCTTCAATCTGGCGAACCTGGACTGCACCAGGGTCATCCACCAGGGACTGCGCCATGTATAAAATTAAGTCTTTCATTATCTCCCTAGCCCTCGTGTTGTCGTTTGCGCACTGTATTAAGTCGCAAAAGCGGTGACCGGGCAAGCGCGCCCGGCGGTAAAATTACTCTTTAGCCGCTTTGGCGGGTTTGGCAGCCGGGGTAGGCCGGAACTTCAACTGAATTTCGTCGATGCCGTTGAACTTGAGCAAGCGGGCGACCCGGTCGGTCGGCTGCGCGCCAACGCTCAACCAGTAACGGGCGCGTTCAATATCAATTTTGACTTCGGCGGGTTCGGTCACCGGGTTGTAAACGCCAAGTATTTCCTTGAAGCGGCCATCGCGGGGGGAGGTGCTTTCGGCCACAACCACGCGATAAAAAGGAGCTTTCTTGGCTCCCATGCGCTTCAATCTAATCTTTACCACCTAAATATTCCTCCAAGTAATTTATCAGTTCACATTTAGTAGTCGAGTGGCCGGTAATATAGTCAACTCGCGAAACAAGATTATACCGTCTGGTGACCTCAATGTCAACCTCACGGGGCAGTAGTCAGTAGTCAGTAGTCAGTAGCCAGTGAAACCCCAATCCTCTATTGCCGTCCTGAGCAAAGCGTAGAACCCCGGCTCACTGGCCAGGTCTATTAGGAAACATTTGCCAAAGGTACTTACATAGCGCCTGACATGGGTACCCAAGATTTCTCGACTACCCGACGCGCGACGCGCGCCCTTCGGGTGTGACAATTTCTTCGCTAACTGACCTCTGACTTCTGGTTTCTGACTACTGTTTCCAGCAAAATGCCCAAAATAATGTGGATAACTATGTGCAAAACCATGTGGAAAGGTCGTGGACAAAATCTATTGACTCATTTTGATTTCTTTTGTACCATTAAAAGGTCAGCGTTGCTGAAGTGAGCCGAAATACTTTTCAAAAGGAGTTCGCAAGGACAATAATTGAAGCGGTTGCATCGCAAGATGTTACCAATTGTATCAGGATTTCATTTCAATAGCAGCATTGATAGAAAAGCCGAGAAGCCGCAAGGTTTGTCGGCTTTTCGCTTTTATACCTCATCTCTATTTTCATCTTTTCTACCTTTCCCCCAAAGCCCGGTTATCCGCCTCATCCCGTTGAATCTGGCAATTTCTTATCCTGTTGCTGTATTATGCGGTCAGCTAAATATGCTCTATCTGTGGCATCAAGTTTTACCAATTTGATTCACCGGACGAACACCTTGTTAAAACATTTCGAATCTATTTGGGCCTTTAACACGAAGTTAAAGGTAGATTGAGGATTAAAAATGTCTAATGAAACCATAAATTCCAGCGACTATACCACCCTGGAAAGCCAGGTGCTGCAAACCATTGACCGCCTGCAACCAGAACTAATAGAGGTCAGCCGGACTATTCACTCCAACCCCGAAACCGCCTACCAGGAATACAAGGCGTCGGCTTTGCTGACCTCGAAACTCGAAGAAAACGGGTACCAGGTCCAGCGAAAAGCCGCCGATATAGATACCGCTTTCGTGGCCTATGCCGGAGATAAACCGAGTCCCACCATCGCAATCCTGGCCGAGTACGACGCCTTGCCGGTCATCGGCCACGCCTGCGGGCATAACCTGATGGCGACCGCCGCCCTGGGCGCGGGCCTGGGCCTGCGCGGTATCGTGGACAAATTGCCGGGCCGGGTCGCGATTTTTGGGACACCTGCCGAGGAAGGTGGTGGCGGGAAAGTGGTGATGGTCCAGCGCGGCGCTTTCAAAGACGTGGACGCGGCTATTCTTTTCCACCCCTCCACTACCAACATCATCCACAGCGATTCGCTGGCCTCCACCCGCGTCAATATCATCTTTCACGGGCGGGCCAGTCACGGCGCGGCGGCTCCGCACAAAGGCATCAACGCCCTGGATGGGGTTATCCAGACCTATAACGCCATCAACGCCATGCGCCAGCAACTGCGCGACGATGCCCGCGTGATGGGCGTTATTACCAACGGCGGGCAGGCTGCCAATATTATCCCCGACTACGCCAGCGCCCAGTTTAGCATCCGGGCTGCCGACCGCCAGTATGCCGACGAGGTGCTGGAAAGATTCCGGCGTTGCGCGGAGGGGGCCGCCCTGGCGACCGGGGCGACGCTCGAATTTAACATTATCGAGCCCAGCCGCTACGATAACCTGGTCACCAACAGTGTTATGGGTAAGATTTTTGCCGAGAAACTGGAAAAATTGGGGGTGGAAATTGCCACGGAAGACCGCTTCGGCTCCGGCAGTACCGATATGGGGAACGTCAGCCAGGCCCTGCCCTCGATTCAACCTTACCTGGCGATTGCCCCGGTCGGAATTAGCGCCCACACCATAGAGTTCCGGGAAGCCGCCGGGTCGGACGTGGGGCAACAGGCTATGCTCAACGCCGCAAAGGCGATGGCTCTTACCGCCCTTGACTTGCTGGTAAAACCGGGGTTGCTCGCCCGGGCCAAACAGGAGTTTGCCGACCTGACCGCGAAAGGGGTCGTCAAAGGACAATAAAGCTCGTTAAACGGAAAAAAGTATTTAGTTTTCAGTTTTTAGTTTTTAGTAGGCAAAAGTCAGAGGCCAGAAGTCAGTGGGAACCACTTTGTCATTCCGCGTCGCACGCCACGCTGGCGCAATCGCGTTGGCGGAATCTAGGTCGTAGCAGCACCGGTGGCGTAAGCACCGGGTTCTAATTTCGCAAGGATTAATAAAAGCCCGACCAATGCTTAAAAACAGGGGCAAAATTAACCTGGAAGTAAGGGCCGAGCGGGGAAATTAACTTTCCTGCCCGGCCTCTTTTATTTTGCGCTGGAGTTCGTAAAGCTTGTTCATGGCTTCGATGGGGGTCAACTCCATGACCTTTAACTGGCGCAACTCGGCCAGGGCCGGGTGTTCGGGAGCGGGTTCGGCGGACAGGGTCGCGACCGGGGCAAAGAGGCTCATTTGCTGCCGGGGGTCAACAGCCTGGGGCCGGGCCGAACCGTTGCGACCCTGCCGGACCGCCGAGCCACCGGAAGCAGCTTCCAATTCGGTGCGCTGGCTTTCCAGCAGGGCCAACAGTTCTTCGGCCCGCCTGATGACCGGACGAGGCAGTCCGGCGAGTTGGGCCACGTGTATCCCATAGGAGCGGTCCGCCCCACCGGGCAAGACTTTCCGCATGAAAATCACCTTGCCTGCATCCTCGCGGACGGCCATATTAAAATTGCGGACACGCGGTAAGACCTGGGCTAACTCGATAAGCTCGTGATAGTGGGTGGCAAAAAGGGTCTTCGCACCGCAACGGGGGTTGTTATGGATATACTCTACCACCGCCTGGGCAATCGCCAGGCCGTCATAGGTGCTTGTGCCCCGGCCCACCTCGTCGAGGATGACCAGCGAACGATTGGTGGCGTGGGAAAGGATATAGCTGGTTTCGACCATCTCGACCATAAAGGTAGACTGGCCGGTCGCAATATCGTCCTGGGCCCCTACCCGCGTGAAGATACGGTCCACAAGGCCGATAGTCGCCGAATCGGCGGGGACAAACGAGCCTATTTGTGCCATCAGGGCAATCACGGCCACCTGGCGCAGATAGACCGACTTACCGGCCATGTTCGGCCCGGTGATAATCAAAATCTGCTCCTGGTCGCTGTTCAGACAGGAGTCGTTCGGCACGAAAATCATGTCGGAACCGGCCTGCTCCACCACCGGGTGCCGTCCGCCCTTTATCAGTAAAGCCTTGCTGTCGTTGAGGACCGGGCGGCAATAGTTGTTGTTAACAGCGACATGGGCCAGGGCTGCGAACACGTCGAGGTGGGCCAGGGCTGAGGCCACTTCCATCAACTGCGGCAGAGATTGAGCAACCGTTCCCAGGACCTTTTTGAAAAGGTCGGCTTCCAGTTCTTCGATGCGCTCCTGGGCGTTAAGAATCTGGGTCTCCATGTCCTTTAGTTCAGGCGTGATATAACGCTCGCCGTTGGCGATGGTTTGCTTGCGGATATAGTCCGCCGGGACCTTCGCCATGTTCGAGGCCGTTACCTCGATATAGTAGCCGAAGACCGAGTTGAAATTCACTTTCAGGCTGCTAATACCGGTCCGCTCGATTTCCCGCTTTTTAAAATCCTCAACCCAACTGGTCCCATTGGTGGAAATAGTCCGCAGGCGGTCCAACTCCGCCGAGAAACCATCCCGGATAGCCCCTTTCGTCCATTTCTTGCCGGGAGGGTCTTCGGGGAGGGCGATTTGCAACAGCTTGACCAGGTCTTCGCAGGTATGAAGGCGCGAGAGTAACGGCTTGAAAATCTTCTGGACTTCCTCGGTGGCCTCACCGAAAAGGGCGTGAAAGGCCGGGACCAGTTCGAGGGTTTGCAACAGGCCAAGCATCTCGCGGGGAGAGGCGACCTGCATGGCCGCCCTGGACCCGAATCTTTCCACGTCGTCCACCTCACTCAGTAAGGCCCGGACGCTCTCGCGCAGGTGGGTGTTGCTAAAGAAAGCCGCCACCGCTTCCTGGCGGGCCACAATCCGGCCCAGGTCGAGCAAGGGCTGGTTCAGCCAGCGATGTAGCATGCGCCCGCCCATACCGCTCAGGGTCTGGTCGAGGACGCCAAAGAGGGACATCTTGCGGGAGCCGCTCCGCCGGTTTTCGCTCAGTTCCAGGTTGCGACGGGTCTGGACATCGAGCGCCATGTATTTGTGAGTCGAGTAGGTCACCAGGGGATTGAGCCGCCCCAGGGCCGACTTCTGGGTTTCCTTGAGATAGCTGACCAGCGCCCCCGCCGCCCGTACCGCCAGGGGCAGACCCTCCACCCCGAACCCGGCCAGCGAACCGACCTCGAAATGCTCCTTGAGGGTGCGGGTCGCTTCGTCCTCCTGCCAGTTATAACTTTCAAGTGGGGTCAGGCCCCGGCCATCATCCTGCTGGTTGGGCAGGAGAGCCAGGTAGGGAGCCAGGGCGTCTTCTTCCTCGGCAAAGAGGGTTTCGGGACGCTGGTGGCGGCGGGCCGGGCGTTTGGGGGCCAGCACTTCGGAAGGGGCAATCCGGGCCAACTCGGTCTTGAGGGCGTTGCGGAGTTCTTCCGCAGAGTTTTCGTTTAGCTGGGTGCAGAGGAATTCCCCGGTCGTAATATCGGCGTAAGCCAGACCGGCCCCTTTTTCCTCTAGATAGAGCGCGGCCAGGAAGTTGTTGCGCTTGGAAAGCAACATCTCGTCTTCGAGGATGGTTCCCGGCGTCACGACCCGGATAACCTCGCGTTTGACCAGTTTCACGCCCGGCTTGGTCATCTGCTCGCAAATGGCGACCTTGAAGCCTCGCTCGATAAGCTTGGGTAGATGGCGGTCAATCGAGTGGTAGGGCAGACCGGCCATCGGCATGTCGTTGCCTTTGTCCTTGCCCATAGCCCGGTGGGTCAGGGTCAGGCCGAGTTCGCGGTGGCAGATTTCGGCGTCCTCGTTAAAAGTTTCGTAAAAGTCGCCCAGCCGGAAGAAAAGAATGGCGTCGGGGTATTGGGCCTTGATTTGCTTGTATTGCCGGTTCATTTCGGTTTCGGCCATGCTCTTTTCCTTCGTGAATATATGGGGCGACTGGATTTTTGTTATAAAAAATTAGCCGGAGGCTGCTGGTTAGGCGCTATTATAACATTTTTGACCTTGAAAGGTAAATTATTTTGGAAAAAAGGTTCTAAACTGCTTTTGTGGATAACGCCTTGACCAATAAATAGAGGGTCCGGTTTAGCGGAGCATCCTTACCCAGGCTTTCGGCCACCCGCAGCACCGCCCCGTTAATGGCCTCAATCTCGGTGGGGCTTCCCCGCCGGACATCGGCCAGCATCGAACTGGTATTGGCGGCGGTAACCTCGGCGATGTGGCGGGCCTGGGCGGGGGCATCTTTATACGGATAAGGCAGTTTGATTCTGGCGCGGCGGGCAATTCCGGCAGTTTCGGCGGCAACCCTTTCGAGTAAATCAAGGCTGGCCGGATTTTCAAGTAATGCCCCGTTGGAACAGTTTAGCAAGGCGGTTAGGGGGTTGATGGCCGTGTTTACGACCAGTTTGCCCCAGAGTATGCTCTGCAAATTCTCACTTTTCTCTAAAGGCAGTCCAATATCTTCCAATTGGGCAAAAAGTTCCTGCACCCGGTAATTCCGGGGCTTATTTAACCCGTAAATTTCTCCCCTGGAAAAGACAGTCAGACCCAGCCCGGCGAAACGTATTCTGCCTGACTCCAGCAAGCTTGCCCCCAGCGAAGTAACAACCTGTGTAACACGAGTGGGTCCAAGCGCGGCTTGAAGCAATTCGAGGTTGCCGAGGCCATTTTGCAGCGTTATAGCCATACCGCCAGGATCGAGACAGGCCGCGATTTGGGCGGCTAATTTTTTTGTCTGATAGCTTTTAAAAGCGACAATTGCCAGGCCAATTTTGCCTGTCACCTGGGCCTGGCCGGTGGCGGTCCGCAACCCCTTGACCCTGATATAACCGTCCACCGACGACTTAAACCGGGCTGCGGGCGACCACTGGGCGGCCAGTTCCGGCGAAAACTCGATAGTCAAACCTTCTTTTTCGATGGCGGCGAGGTGTGCGGCGGAATGTTCCCCGCCGACCAACCAGATTTCACCATCGGGCCTTGATAAGCGCAGCAACCCGGCCAAAAGGCTTCCCAACGCCCCGGCCCCGAACACCGCAATTGCCATAATTACCCTTAACTTTCTTCAAATCGACCGCAACATGATAGCAGATGTGCATCGCTATTTACGCAGATTCGAGCCTAATTCCTTGGTTGCTTTCTGCGGGAAATACAAAGTTGAAAAGTTCCTCAGGCACTACTGGTTTTTAAGGCTATGCTATTGTCCAACGGACCGGAGACGCCCGTAGGTGCGACCTAAAGGGTGTCACTGCATTCACGCCAGTAAGGTGTGGCAAAGGTAGAGTCCCTACCCGTACTTTGTGCTACACCCACTGGCGCGACATGCTGGCATTATACCCAAACACTAATAACTAAACACTGTCTACTGGCTTCTGCCCTCTGCCTACTAAACACTAAAAACTGAACACTAAACACTTCCCCGTTGTTAGCCAAGTTCTAAGGGAAAATGGTATACTGAGAACCGCCTTCGAAGCAAGGGTCGCTCAAAAGGATAAATTGCATGAACTTTGAAAGTCATACCAGGACCATTTACGAAAATCCGACCGCCCACGACGCCGGGGGGTTCACCGGGGAAGAGACCGGTGTTTCGCCCTACGCCGGGAGCCCGATTCTAAATATCATCACCGAGAAACAGCTAAAAACCTGCGTCCACTGCGGTTTGTGTCTCTCTTATTGCCCAACCTACAAAGCGACCGGGCTGGAAGCCGATAGCCCACGCGGGCGGGTCTTTCAAATCAGGCTCCTGGCTTCCGGCGAGTTGCAACCGGACGACCCTGACCTCAACAAGCATCTCAATTTGTGCCTGGGCTGCCGGGCCTGCGAAACGGCGTGTCCTAGCGGCGTTCCCTATGGGGCTTTGCTCGAAGCCGCCCGCGCTCAACTCCCACCCCACAACGAGCAGGAGAAAATCTTGCGCAAGGCCACGCTCGGCTTTTTGTTCATGCATCCGAACGCCATGCGGGCCGCCGGGCTGGGTCTGCGGGTTTACCAGAAAAGCGGCCTGCGAAAGTTGGTCCAGTTCAGCCATATATTAAACATCTTGCCGGGCGGACTGGCCGCGAAAGAAGCCATGCTGCCGGACGCCCAGGGAGGCATCGTCAAACCGGGCCTACCTAAAGTTACACCGCCCAAACCAGCCAACGCCCGCCGGAGTGTTTCTGCCAACAGCCAGGAAAAGTAAGCCATGCCCACGATCATCCCTTTGCTCGAAAAAATCCGTAATAACCTGGCCATCCGGATCGGACCGCGCCCCAATGCTGCCGCCGAGACCGGGGCTATCAAACCGCGCTACCGGGTAGCTTTCCTGACCGGCTGTATCCAGGACGAAATCTTCCGGGGTGTCAACGCCGATACGGTTAGCGTGTTAGCCCGGAACGGCTGTGAAGTTATTATTCCCGAACACCAGAAGTGCTGCGGAGCGTTACACGCCCACGTTGGCGAACGCGAACTGGCCCGCCAGTTGGCCCGGACCAATATCGCGGCTTTCGAGGCGACCGGGGCTGATTTTTATATAATGAACGCCAGCGGTTGCGGAGCCACCCTCAAAGAATACGCTCACCTTTTGCACGACGACCCCAAATATGCCCAGCGTGCCGCCACGTTTGTGGCAAAACTGCGCGACTTCGCCGAATTCCTGGTCGAAGTCGGCTTTGAACCGCCCGCGGGCCGGATTGAAGCTCGCGTGACCTACCAGGACGCCTGCCACATGAAGCACGGTCAGAAAGTCTTTGTCCAACCCCGTGTCCTCCTGAAGTCGATTCCCGGCCTGGAACTGGTCGAGATGAAAGATAGCGACTGGTGCTGCGGAAGCGCCGGGATTTATAACGTCGTCCAACCGGTCATGGCGAACGAGATTTTAAGCTGGAAAGTCGAGAACGTCTCCAATACCGGGGCCTCTATCCTGGTAGCCTCAAACCCCGGCTGCGCGATTCAAATTGGCTTTGGCATGCGGCAGTCCGGGCGGCCTCTCGAAATCCTTCATATCGCGGAAATCCTCGAACGCAGCTACCGCCTGGCCGAAGAAGAACCTGCCTGAAAATTTTACCCATTTCTTAAAAAATAAGGGTGCCAACCTTATATAGAACCATATATAGAGCCCAGGCTAACTTTCTCACCCAGGTATGGGGATAACTCCCTTAAAATAGTTACAAAAAGGTTAAAAAAGGGCCTGGTTTAATTGTGCTGAGGGACGCAATAGCGTATAATTACCCCTAGTATTTAACATTATGGAGCCGTAAAAGGTTGCCAATTTTATAGAGGTGTAAACTAAAGGAATGACAATAGACGCTACGGAGCTTGGGATAGAAGAGCAAGATACTGGGAACCATACCGAACCCGGCCACCCGGCCAGACCCCAAGGAGCAGCAGCGGAGCCAGATGAATTAAACGAAATCGGCGGTCCGGCTATCCTTGCTTTGGAGGATGGCCGAATATTTCGAGGATACGCTTTTGGAGCCGAACGGCCCTGCGAAGGCGAGGTCGTTTTTAACACCAGCATGACCGGCTACCAGGAAATTACCACCGATCCATCGTATCGAGGCGAGATTGTTTGTCTGACCTACCCTATCATCGGCAACTACGGCACAACTGACCTGGACGACGAATCGCGGGAGCCCTGGATTAGCGGCCTGATTGTCCGCGAATACGCCCCTTTCTGGAGCAACTGGCGCGGTCGCGAAAGCCTGCATCGCTACCTGCAAAAACATGGTATCCCCGGCATCTACGGCCTGGATACCCGCGCCCTGACCCGGCACCTGCGCAGTAAGGGGTTGATGCGCGGGGTTATCGTACGGATGGCCCCCGGCATGACCGAGCAAGACCTGGTTAACCGGGCCAAACGCAGCCTGATGCCCGCCGATAAGAACGTGGTCGGGGATGTAACCGCCCCTTCTATCTATCGCTACCCGGCCCGGTCGCTCGAAGGAGCTAACCTGCGCCTGGCGGTGCTGGATTGCGGTCTCAAAGAGAATATTTTGCGGTCGCTGGCCCGGCGCGGCGTGGATGCCACGGTCGTCCCTTACGATGCCAAACTTGGCGACATCATGGCCTTGCAGCCCGACGCGGTCTTCAGTTCGCCCGGCCCCGGCGACCCCGAACGCAATCATCAAACTATCGAAACCTTGCAGGGTATCATCCAGCAGCAGGTGCCGTTTTTCGGTATCTGCCTGGGCCACCAACTGCTGGGTCTGGCGATTGGCGCGGAGACCTCCCGGCTCAAATACGGCCACCGGGGCGGCAATCACCCTGTGAAAGACCTCTTAACCGGGGAAGTGCACATCACCTCCCAGAACCACGGTTTCCAGGTTATGGCCGATAAAGTGCCGACCGACCAGGGCTGGATGGTCAGCCAGATTAACCTTAATGATGGCTCGGTGGAAGGGCTGGCTCACACCAGTCTACCCGCTTTCTCGGTGCAATATCACCCCGAAGGTTCGCCCGGCCCGCAGGACAACCAGTATCTGTTCGACCGCTTCCTGACAATGGTGCAGACAGCCAAAAAGGACAGCGGAAAATAACGAATGGACCGTCATAATAATCCTAACAACTACCCACCTGACCGTGACCGCAATCAACCCGACCCCGACGACTATGGGCAAGATGATTATGGGCAGGATGGTTACGGCCAGCCGAGCGGCCAGGACGACTACGGGCCTGATGAAGAGGATTATTACGACAATTTGCCACCGTCTCCGCCTCGGCGGGGCGGTGGCACCCAGCCCTATAACCCCCAGTTCGACCAATCCACCAATGTTTCGCCCTATATGCCGCCGCCTTCCCGGCGACCCGGCCCTCCTCCCGGCAACTATCCGGGTCAAGGGGTACAGGGTAAAGGGGGCAGCCCGGTCCCGCCGCCTCGTCGGCAGGGTCCGCCCCAGGGCAACAGCCAGTATTTACCGAACCAGGCGACCGGGGCTTACTACCGGGGTTATAACCCACCGCCCCCGGAAGACGATTATATTGATGATGTCGAGTTAGAGGAAGTATACGACGATACGCCTCCGCCCGGTCCGGCAAACTGGTGGGCGCGACAGAGCAACCCGACCCGGATTGCCCTGGTTTTGATGCCCGCCGTAATTATTTTACTGGTGGCTTTTGTGGCCTACCTGGCCCTTTCAGCCAACAATAATAAAAGCCTCCAGCCTACGGCGACCGCGGTAGCCATCAACCTGACGGTTTTGCCAACCAACACCCTCCCGGCAGTGACTATCGTGGTGACGCCTTCACCGCCCGCGCCGCTACCGACTTCCCTGCCCACAATCACACCCAACCCGGACCTGCCGACCGTTACGCCGGTCCCGTTACCGACCGCGACTGATACGCCTTCGCCCACACCCGAACCGACCCCCACCCCGACCATTAACGTGCCCGCTACCAACGCCGCCGGGACCGCAATCGCCGGGACCGCCGAGGTCAATAACGCTTTCCAGACGGCTCTCGCCAACCAGACCGCGATGGCAAAGGATACCGTTACGGCTAGCGCCAACCGGACCGCCACCGCCCAGGCCCTGCCAACCGCGACCAATACTCCGGTGCCAACGCCTTTCCCGACTATTTCGCCGACCCCCGCGACCAACCCGACCGTGGCTCTGACCCCTACCGTCCAGGGGCAAACGACTTTACCGCCCTGTCCGAAACCGACCCCTACTTATACGCCGGTCAACGGGTCGCCCACGCCTACATCTACCCCGACGCCGACGCCAAACCCCTCGGCTTCGCCTACACCAACGCCAAGCCCGACACCGGTTTGCCAGCCGACTCTCAGTTAGTCTTTTGCTGATTCATCCCAGTTGTTGCCCTGGCGTTAAGTTACCGTTTTTGGTGCCATTTTGGTACGACTTAATTCTTAATCTCCTTTTTTCCATTTCTCTTTCCCGGTTTAGAAACTTTCACAAATTTATAGTTCCAGATAAATACGGATTCGTTTTACCTGTCGTCAACCTATGGCAACGTAATTTTTTACCTTGGCTGAGTAAAATTCCTCTAAAAGGACTTTTTAGGCTGCTCTTTTCATATTAACGTTCCTGGTAAAACTTTATGTTTTTTTGTTTAACTCCTTAGAACTGGTAAACCCGGCGACCGGGGAAACCTGTTCTGGGAAATTTGAAACGTTCAACTCTAAGGTTTAGCTTCATCAGACCCGGAGTTAAGTATCATCAATCTATAACGGAGTAATAATGACACTAAACTCAATTAATAATCCTCCGGCTGGGTCTTTTAGCGGTTCGGTCCCGGTTGCAATAATAGGAATGGCCTCAGTTTTTCCAGGGGCCCACAATTTACAGGAATTCTGGGACATTATTCTAAATAAAGTCGACTGTATCACCGATGTCCCACCCTCGCGCTGGAAAATCGAAGATTACTACGACCCCGACCCCAAGACCCCCGACAAAACCTATTGTAAGCGGGGCGGTTTTATCCCGGACCTCGATTTCGACCCTGCCGAATATGGTCTGCCGCCAAACATCCTCGAAGCTACCGATGTTTCCCAGTTGTTGGCCTTGCAAACCGCCAAAGATTCTCTCAAAGATGCCGGTTATGCCAGTAGTACGGTAGAGGTTCGGGAGCGGACCGGGATAATCCTGGGAACTGTGGTCGGACAACAATTGATGCGGCCCCTCTTGCACCGCCTGCAATACCCGGTCTGGCAGGAGGTCTTTAAGAATAGCGGTCTCTCGGACGAGCTTTCGGCGGAACTAATCGAAAAAATCCAGGCGGCGTACTCGCGCTGGGAAGAAAATTCTTTCCCCGGTTTTCTCAGCAACGTTATTGCCGGCAGGATTGCCAACCGGCTCGACCTGGGTGGAATAAATTGTGTGGTAGATGCCGCCTGCGCCAGTTCGTTGAGCGCGGTAAATATGGCCGTAAGCGAATTAGCCATGGGCCATACCGACATGATGATTACGGGCGGGGTCGACATAGACAACTCCATCCTGACCTACATGTGTTTCAGTAAAACCCCGGCCTTTTCCAAAAAAGACAATGTCCGGCCCTTTGATACCGGCTCGGATGGCATGATGGTGGGTGAAGGGATAGGCATGCTGGTCCTAAAGCGGTTGGCCGATGCCGAACGGGATGGCGACCGCATCTATGCTGTTATAAAAGGGATTGGTTCTTCCAGCGATGGCCGCTCCAAGAGTATTTATGCCCCGCACCCGCCCGGACAGGTCAAGGCGCTTGAGCGGGCTTACCGGGCCGCCGGGTTCGCACCTCGCACTATCGGCCTGGTGGAAGCGCACGGCACCGGGACCGTGGCCGGGGACATCTGCGAAGTAACCGCGCTCGGCCAGGTCTTCGGCCAGGATGAGCCGGGCGAAAAACAAATAGCTCTGGGCAGCGTCAAATCCCAAATCGGCCATACCAAGGCCGCTGCCGGGTCGGCCAGCCTGATAAAAACGGCCCTGGCCCTTTACCATAAGGTCTTGCCGCCAACCATTAATATTACCGAGCCAAACCCGAAATTAAAGCTGGACCAGACGCCTTTTTATCTCAATACCGAAACCCGCCCCTGGTTAGGCACGCCCGGTGGAGTGCCCAGGCGGGCCGGGGTCAGTTCATTTGGTTTTGGCGGGACCAATTTCCACGTGGTCCTGGAAGAATATACCGCCGGGCCGACCCAGGCTTACCGGCTGAACGAAACCGCCCGGTCCATTCTGCTGCAAGCCCCCACCCCGGCCCAGTTACTGTCCCTCTGTGAAGAATACCGGGTCAGGCTAGATTCCCCGGAAGCCGGGTTTTACTTTAACGAACTGGTCGAAAACTCCCAACAACTGTCTATTCCGCCTGAGGCGGCCCGGTTAGGCTTCGTGGCCCGCGACCGGGCGGAAGCCGCCGAACTTCTTGAATTAAGCACAAACCTTTTGAGGGCTAACCTGGAAGAAGCGGCCTGGGAACACCCGCAGGGAATTTTCTACCGCCGGCAGGCTTTGTCGGGGAAAGTGGTCGCCCTCTTTTCAGGGCAAGGCGCGCAATACCTCGAAATGGGCCGGGCCCTGGCAATCAACTTTCCGCCGCTACGCGCAGCCTTTAGCGCCCTGGACCAACTCTTTCAGGCCGAAAATCAACCCCTTCTATCAGAGGTGGTTTTCCCGCCTCCAACTTTTGAGGACTCCAAAAAGGCCGGGCAGAAAGCTATGTTGCAGCGGACGGATTACGCTCAACCGGCCATTGGGGCAGTAAGCAGCGGCCTCTACCGCCTGTTATTCGAGGCCGGTTTCCGGCCCGATTTCGTGGCGGGGCACAGCTTTGGCGAGCTTAGCGCCCTGCTGGCGGCAGGAGTTTTGAGCGAACCGGCCTATTTCCGGCTGGTTAAAGCCAGGGGTAAGGCTATGGCCGCTCCTTCCAACGACCCCACCTTCGACCCCGGAGGCATGGTGGCAGTCTCCGGTACGCCGGACGAGTTGGCCGAAATTCTGGCCGAATTCCCGGACATTACCCTGGCGAACCATAACTCGCTTAACCAGGTGGTTCTGGCCGGGGCCAAACCGGCGGTCGCCCGGTTAAAGACCGCTCTCAAGGAACGGCGCTTCTCGGTGATAGACCTGCCGGTGGCGGCGGCTTTCCACACGTCACTGGTCGGGCATGCCCAGCAGCCTTTTGAGCAAGCTTTGCAGGCGGAAGAATTCCAGAGTCCCCAAATCCCGGTCTTTTCCAACTCGACGGCCCAACCCTACCCGGCAGACCCCGACCACATTCGCCAAATGCTCGGCCAGCATCTGCTAAACCCGGTGTTATTCAAAGAACAAATTGAGAATATTTATGCCGCCGGGGGCTTTTTCTTTGTCGAATTTGGCCCCCGTGAAATTCTGACCAACCTGGTCAAGAACATCCTGGGTGACAAGCCCTACCTGGCCGTAGCCCTGAACGCCAACCCTAAAAAGGACAGCGACCGCCAGTTGCGCCAGGCTGTCATCCAGTTGCGGGTGGCCGGAATCGGTTTACAGGAAGTGGACCCCTACCAGAAGCCCCTGGCTCCCGGCAGGGCCAAAAAGAGCGTTGTGAGCGTGCGGCTTAACGGCAGTCCCTACGTTAGCGAAGCCAGCCGCCAGCTTTACTACAAAGCTCTTGCCAATCCCACGGTGGCCCCCGTCCCAGGACCGGAAAAAGTCGGAGGAATAACCAAAGCTGTGATAGAAGATAACGCCCAGGAAGCCAGAAAAGAAGCTACAACTTTGAACATGAAGGAAGCGACCATGCCCAGTAATTCATTGAACCAGCCGGCAACCTCCCCTGACCGCGAGATTGCGGCCAGCCCTGTTGCCGAGCCCGCCACCTTAACTCCGGCCCCGACCCCGGAAATCGCCATCCTTGAGGCTAACCTGGACCGCTTTACCGGCTACCAGAACGCGGCGGTTCAGGTCCACGAACAATTCCTGAATAACCAGGCCGAATATACCAGGGGCTTCTTCCAGCTTATGCAACAGCAACAATCACTGCTCCTGAACGTCGAAATAAACCCCGCGCCGGGAGTGGTGGACAGCCTCGAACGGAATATGATGCGCTTCCACGATTACCAGGCCGAAACCTTGCGTGTTCACGACCACTTCCTAAGCCAGGAAGCCGCCTATTCCAGCCAGTTGTTTGAAACAATCAGCCGGACTCCGGCGAAAGAAATACGTTCTTTCGCGCCCCCCGCACAAAACTGGCAACCTTCAAATTCGGCCCGGTTGGCCCAACCGGCCCCCGCCTCCGCCCCGATTGCCCCGGTCAATCAAACACCCGTCCCGCTAACCCCGGCGAGGGTAAACGGTACCCGGTCTGTCCCGGCACCTGTTGTAGAAACCCCGGCCAATAACAAACCCCAGCCCCCAACCCCTGCCCCGGCAAGCGTTACCCCTGTCAGCGTGGCTAGCCATGAAATTAAGGTGGTACCCCAGGTTGAAAAATTACCGGTTGAGGTTGAGGTTGAGGTCGCAACTCCTCCTGCCCCGACCCCGGTTCCCACCGCCCCGCCGAATTCGGCTGTCGCAAGCAGCCCGGTTATCAGCGTGGACGAACTGACTCGGCACCTGTTACGGGTGGTCAGCGATAAGACCGGCTACCCGGTCGAAATGCTCTCCCTCGAAATGGATATGGAGGCCGACCTGGGAATCGACTCGATTAAACGAGTAGAAATCCTGGGGGCCATGCAGGACAACTTCCCTGATTTGCCCCGGTTGAGTTCGGACGCGCTGGCCGAAATGCGGACGCTCGGCCAGATTGTGGAAAGTATGGCCGCGAACCTGTCCGGTCCCACCCCGGCCCTCGCTGACCCCCAACCGGAAAGTGCGCCGGTGACTGGTACCCACCAGACCGGGTTAGCGAGCCAGGCGGTCCGTTTAAAATCTCTACCCGGTCCCGATTACCTTGAAGCGGCGCCCCCTCCCAGCCACGTCTGCCTGATTACCGACGACGGCACCCGGACACCCGCCCGGTTGGCCCAGGCCCTGGCCGGGGAAGGCTGGCACCCGGTGATTCTAAACTGGCTGCCCCAGGTTAATCATACCGGGGAACTTTTGCCGGAAGGAGTGGCGCGGTTAGACCTGGGAGATACCAGCGAAACCAGCCTGGAACAGGCCCTGAATACGATTACCGGGAAATACGGCCCGATAGGCGGGTTTATCCACCTGAGTCCCGCCACACGAACGGAGGGAGCCAATGGCTTACCCTTTGACGAGGCAGAAGACCGGCAGGTAAAACAGGTCTTCTTACTGGCGAAACATCTCAAAAACCCTCTCAACCAGGCTGCTACCCAGGGCCGCGCCTGCTTCCTGACCGTGGCCCACCTGGATGGGAGTCTCGGCCTGGGCCAGCAAAACGACTTTGGCGCAGTCGGGGGCGGGTTGTTCGGTCTGACTAAAAGCCTGGGCCAGGAGTGGCCCGGCGTGTATTGCCGCGCCCTGGACCTCTCCCCGGCCCTGGACGCCGAACAGGCCGCAAACGCTATTCTGAGCGAGTTGCACGACCCCAACCGGTTGCTGGTCGAAGTTGGTTACAGCCCGGCAGGACGGGTGACACTGGTTAGCGAGGAGGTTGTCCTAAAGTAATGGAGCAACCGATTGGGCCTGATGCGGTCTTTGTGGTCAGTGGCGGGGGCCGGGGCATTACGGCCCGGTGTGTCGTCGGGCTGGCCCGGCAATACCGCTGCAAATTTATCCTGCTGGGCCGAAGCACCCCTCCCGGTCCCGAACCGGCCTGGGCTGAACCAGGGGCTAATGAAGCTCAGCTAAAAACTCGCCTGATTGAAACGCTGCTGGCGGAAGGTCGCAAACCCACTCCTGCCGAGGTGCAAAAGACGTTGGCCGGACTTCTGGCCCAGCGCGAGATTGCGCAAACCCTGCGTGAGATAAAAGAAGCCGGGGCTGAGGCGGAATATCTCAGCCTGGATATAACCGACCTGGCGGCCTTGCAGGTGGGACTCGCCGGGGCGGTGGAGAGGTTCGGTCCGGTAACCGGGCTTATCCACGGAGCCGGGAACCTGGCGGATAAACTGATTGAAAATAAGACCGCCGGGGATTTTGAAAGGGTCTACACGGCTAAAGTGACCGGGCTGGAAAACCTCCTGACGTGCTTGCCGCCCCAAAAACTCAGTCACCTGGTCCTTTTTTCTTCGGTGGCCGGGTTTTACGGCAATAGCGGGCAGACCGACTACGCCCTGGCAAACGAAATTCTCAATAAAACCGCCTGGCAAATCAAACGGCGCTATCCCAAGTGCCGGGTGCTGGCCCTTAACTGGGGACCGTGGGATGGCGGGATGGTCACCCCGGCCCTCAAAGAATATTTTGCCAGCCGCCAGGTCGAGGTTATCCCGGTCGAAGCCGGGACCCGCTTTTTGATTGACGAGCTTGAAAAGGGCTGCCCGGAAACGGTCCAGCTTGTCATTGGCAGTCCCCTTAAAAGTGTACCCTTAGAGCAAAGCTCCGATTTACGGACTTATCGGCTGGTCCGCCGCCTGAGCCTGGAAGCCAATCCCTTCCTTCTTGACCATGTCATCGGGGGCCACCCGGTGCTACCGGCCATTTGCGCTATCGGCTGGATAGCTAACGCCTGCGAGCAACTCTATCCCGGCTACGCTTTTTACCGGGCCGAGGAAAACAAAGTCTTGAAGGGCCTGGTCTTCGATGAAACCCTGGACCCCGAATTCACCCTGGAACTAAAAGAGACCGCCAAAACCGCCGGGGAAATCTCTTTTGAGGCCATCATCAGCAGCCAGAAGAAAGACCACCGGCCCCAGTATCACTACGGTTCACGCCTGACCCTCAAACGACAGTTACCCCCGGCCCCGGTATTCACCGGACCTCGTTTGAACCCGGAGAGCAGCCTGGCCCAGGCCGGGTCCGATTTTTACCGGCAAGGTACGCTCTTTCACGGACCAACTTTCCAGGGGGTACACCGTGTGCTGGAAATCAGCCCCAAAGTTGTGGGCCTGGAATGTTACCTGCCGGCCATCCCGGAAAGCCAGCAGGGCCAGTTCCCGGTCCAGAGTTTCAACCCTTACGCGGTGGATGTCCAGTTACAGGGGTTGCTAATCTGGTCGCGCCACTACTACCAGGCGGCCAGTCTGCCCCTGAGAATCGGGGAAATCGTGCAATATCGCCCCCTGCCTTTCGACAAGATTTACTACGCCGCCATGGAAGTCCAGTCCAGCAGCGAAACGGGCCTGGTAGCCAACGTGACGGCCTTCGATAGTAGCGGGGAGATTTACACGGTAGTTAATGGTGCGGAAGTGACCATCAGCCCCCGGCTGAACGGTTTGTTCCAGGCCGCGGAAACTCAACCCCGGCAACTGGTCCATAAAGTATAGAGGTGGGGAATTATCTAAAATGACTTTGGATGCTACCGATAAATTAAAAACTTCCGCCGAAGTTTATCTTTTTCCGCTGGCCGCGCCCGACCTGGCAGGGCTAAAGGACCGGCTCGAAAGGCTGGGCCTGGTTCTTGAAAACAGCCCTGATTTGGCCGGAGTAGCCAACCGGTATTTTGCCATCTTCGAGCGAGAAAAGGCTTACCCTTATATCCTGGCCCTGGTTTGTCGCAGCGGTGAGGAGCTTCGGCGCGAAATCGCCAAAGCCACCGCCGCCCTGGATGAAGCTTTTGCAACCGGTCGAGCCTGGCAATCCCCTGCGGGGAGTTATTTCACCCCTCAACCGCTGGGCGAACGAGGCGAAGTGGCTTTCGTCTATCCGGGGGCTTTTAATTCTTATCCGGGGTTGGGGCGGGAGTTGTTCCGGCGTTTCCCCGATTTATATCATCGATTCAACCAAAATTGTGCTAACCCCGACCAGGCCCTGGCCGAACCGCTCTTACGCTGGCGCAGCCTTCAACCGCTCACCCGCTCGGAAAGCGAACAGTTGGAGGCCCAACTAGTTGCCGACTCTAGCGCGATGATGCTCTCCGGCTCCGGGTTTGCCACGCTTTTTACCATGCTGCTGCGGCAGGACTTCGGTCTCCAACCGGCGGCGGCCTTTGGCTACAGCCTGGGCGAATCGAGCATGCTCTGGGCCCTCGAAGCCTGGCAGGGGATTGACCGGGGGCTGGAAAATATTTCTAACTCGCCTATCTTTCGGACCCGTCTTTCCGGCCCGAAGGAAACCATCCGGGAACAGTGGCAAATTCCCCCGGCCCAACCGGACGAAGCTTTTTGGAGTACTTATTTTGTGCTGGCTCCGGTCGAACGCATAAAAGAGGAACTGTGCCGGGAAGAACGGGTCTACCTGACCCACATCAATACCGCCGAAGAAGCAGTTATCAGTGGGGATAGCGCGGCCTGCCGCCGGGTCATTGAGCGATTGAATTGCCATTCCCTGGGGCGCACCCCCAGTTCGGTCTTACACTGTAAGCCGGTCCGGGCCGAGTACGCCGGGCTTTTGCGGATTCATTCCTACCCGACCCACCCTGTGCCTGGTCTGCGCTTTTATTCGGCGGCGGACTACGATGTGTTAAACCTGGAGCAAGCCGGGGTTGCGGCCAAACTGAGCGACATGGCCTGCCAACCGGTAGATTTCCCCCGGTTGGTTGAGCAAGTCTACGGGGACGGGGCGCGCCTTTTTGTGGAGTTGGGGCCGGGCTATACCTGTACCCGCTGGATTAACCGCATTTTGAAGGATAAAGACCACCTGGCCGCGAACGTTTGCCAGAAGGGGGTTGATGAGCCGGTCAGCCTGGCCCGCCTCCTGGCTAAACTGGTCAGCCACCGCGTACCGTTAAACCTGAACCGACTTTACGCCCGGACTGAAAGTTTTACAGGATACGCCGGGCCGGGTGGGAGTGGGTTGGCCCGCAATCTCGCCCAGTGGCAGGCCAACGCTGCGGGCCTGGCCGGGGTCCAGGCTAATTTCCTGGGTGGACGGCAACAGGGGTTGGGCCAGTTGCGCGAACTACTCAGCCAGCACATGGCTCTGATAGGCCAGTCGGTTTCCACTCAGACCGCTACCGAGAGACTCACTGTCCTGCCGGGAAAAGGCCACGCGGACCGGGTAGCCCCGCCTCAAGCCGCCCGGCAGGCGCGAACCCCGGTCCTTTTTGACGAAAGACAAATCGAGGAATTCGCTACCGGTTCGGTGGCGGCTTGTTTTGGCCCCCGGTTTGCTGAAGTCGAAGGGCAGCGAGTGCCGCGCATCCCTAACGGCGACCTGAAACTGATGAGCCGGATAACCGCCCTGACCGAACCGGGACCCGGGTTTGAGGGGATTTCCACTATTACGGCGGAGTATGACGTACCGGGCTCACCCTGGTTCTACTCCGAGAACGCCTATCCCTTCAACCCCTACTCGGTTTTCATGGAAATTGCCTTGCAGCCCTGCGGGTTCCTGTCGGCCTACAAGGGGAGTTTCCTCCTGTTTCCCGGCACAGACCTATATTTCCGTAACCTGGACGGCCAGGCCAGCATGTTGTGCGATATTGACCTGCGGGGTAAAACAGTCGTAACCCAGGCCCGGCTTTTATCCACAGCTATTTTTGAAGGGACCATTATCCAGCGTTTCGAATTTGAATGTAGCTGTGAAGGGCAATTTTTTTACCGGGGAAGCTCGGCGTTTGGCTTTTTTACCAGGGAAGCCATGCTCAAACAGGTCGGGTTGGACTCTGGCAAAGCGGTTTTACCGTGGCTCGAACAGACCGGCCAAAATGGGGTCCGCCTCGATTTAACCTCGCCTGCTGAGCGTGCCCGCTATTACCGGCCCCCTTCCCCGGACAAGCCCTATTACCGGCTTTCGAGTGGGCGGCTCGATTTGCTCGACGAGGTGGTCCTTCAGCCAGGTGAGGGGCGTTACGGCCAGGGCTATATCTACGCCACCCGGAAGATTAACCCGGCAGATTGGTTTTATAAATGCCATTTTTACCAGGACGCCGTGATGCCGGGTTCGCTTGGCATCGAAGCAATCTTTCAGGCCATGCAGGTCTTCGCTATAGAGCAAGACCTGGGCAGGCACCTGAAATCGCCCCGTTTCGGCCAGATTTTTGACCACAACCTGGCCTGGAAATACCGGGGCCAGATAACGCCCGATAACCGGCAAATGGCCCTGGAAATCCACCTTAACCGGGTAGAAACTGAAAAAGACCGGGTAATCCTGACCGGGGAAGCCAGTCTGTGGAAGGACCAGTTGCGCATTTACGAGATAAAACAGGTTGGGCTGGCCCTGTACGAGGCGGCTAACTAACCGGTAAAGTTTTATTTATAAGAACAGGAAGAAAATAATGCTTACTGCCGATGCGGTTATAAATTTTAAAGGCGGCGCAACCCTAAGCGGCCAGTGCTGGGATGGCCCGGTCTCGTCGGTGGCTTTTGATGAAACCGGTATCCGGTCCAGCCTGTTAAACCTGGCCGACCCTGTCTATGTCGTAAGAGCCGGCGGGCGGGTGGGGCTTAGCAACAGCGGAAAGCCAACCTCACACCCCACCCAGGTCGAACTGCTGGGCCAGTTACCCCCGTTGCCACCAGAAAACCTGGGCAACCCGGCTTTCAAAGATTTCTTCAGCCTGAAATACGCCTACGCTGCCGGGGCAATGGCCCAGGGTATCGCCTCGGAACAAATGGTAATATCACTGGGCAAGGCCGGAATGCTCGGCTCCTTTGGGGCGGCGGGGCTTGGCCCGGCCCGGTTGGAAGCGGCTATCCAGGCCATCCAGCAGGCTTTACCGGAAGGCCCCTATGCCTTTAACCTGATACACAGCCCCAGCGAAGAAAAGCTGGAACAGACGGCGGTGAACCTATACCTGAAACACGGCGTGCATACCGTGGAAGCTTCGGCTTTCATGGATTTAACCCCGGCTATCGTGCAGTACCGGGCCGCCGGGTTGAGTGTGGACCACCTGGGCCAGGTTGAAATAAAAAATAAGGTAGTAGCAAAGCTTTCCCGGCGCGAAGTAGCGGCCAAATTCATGCAACCTGCCCCGGAAAAGCTGTTAAGGCCACTGGTCGAAGCAGGTTTAATCACCGGGCAGCAAGCTACTCTGGCCGGGCAGGTACCGATGGCCGATAGTATAACGGTCGAAGCCGACTCCGGTGGGCATACCGACAACCGCCCTCTGGTCTGCCTCCTCCCCTCTATTCTCGAACTGCGCGACGAAATCCAGGCCCGGCAGGGCTATCACCGGGAAATTATGGTAGGCGCGGGTGGCGGTATCGGCACTCCGGCGGCGGCGCTGGCCGCTTTTACCCTGGGTGCGGACTATGTGGTTACAGGTTCGGTCAACTCCAGTTGTATCGAGGCCGGAAATTCAGCCCATACCCGCCAACTGTTGGCCCAGGCCGAAATGGCCGACGTGATAATGGCCCCCTCGGCGGACATGTTTGAACTGGGGGTAAAAGTCCAACTACTAAAACGGGGAACGTTCTTTCCGATGCGTTCTCAGAAATTGTACGACCTGTACAAGAAATACGATTCGCTGGAAGAAATTCCCGCCGCCGAACTAACCATGCTGGAAAAACAATTTTTTAAAAAGAGCGTGGCGGAAATCTGGCAGGAGACCGAGAAATTCTTTAGTGAACGCGACCCCGAACAGATAACAAAGGCCAATGCCAGTCCCAAGCGCAAGATGGCCCTTATCTTCCGCTGGTACCTGGGGCTTTCCTCGCGCTGGTCGAATAGCGGGGAAAAAGGGCGAGAGATGGATTATCAAATCTGGTGCGGCCCGGCCATGGGAGCTTTTAACGATTGGGTGCGAGGCTCCTACCTGCAAGACCCGGCCAACCGGCAGGTGGTGGAGGTCGCTCACCAGCTTTTGCAGGGAGCCGCTTATCTTTACCGGGTGCAGTCCCTAAGAATCCAGGGTGTCTATCTCCCGGCCCACCTTTGCGCCTACCGTCTGGCTCGCTAAGAAATTTTGTCAGAACGCTCCATCAGGAGCGAAATTGCTAATCAGGCAACTGGCACGGTTAACAGCCAGTTGCCCGGTAGATAATAAGCGACACCGGCCACAATTAGCTGGACTTCGCTTTTTGCCGGGTCATAGAAAAACCTTGTATAGGATTTTTGCACTTCCCCAGGATTACCATCAAAACCGGCTGCGTTCAGGGTAACCGGTTTGTCGCCATAATAATATTTGAACTGGATGCTGATAGCGCTTGCCCCATCGTTTGCGCGGGGTCCATCGATTTTGTAGTTAACCTTTAAATTTACAAGTTGGTCGGTGGTGTCCTGATCTAAAGAGGCTTGAATCTGGGTTACCTGTATCTTAAACCCGGCGAACTCAAAGTCAGGTAAGGTTTGAGATTGGCCGGTGTCAAGTAGATTCTTTAAGGGAATAGTCGCGCTGCTCTCCAATTGGACAATCTTGCCCTGGTTATCCGTTTGACGGGAGGTTGTAACCACCACTTTACCGGCTTTGACCTGGATATTCCTGGTACCGGCAGGGAGTGGTTGAAGGACCAGGGTTTGTTCCTGGGCCCCCGCCGGGGTTGAAGTTGCTCCCAAAAAAATAGAGGAAGGCTGCTGGAGAGGCACATTGGCTAAAGGCAACACCTCGTGGCCTTTGTCGTCCAAAACTTGGACGCCAGCCTCGTAGGGAAAAGTATAGGCGGGGATACCCCACCCGGTCCCGCCTGGATTGGCCGGTCGATTCGGGTTGGGATAGACCCTGACCACCAGGACGGTCCGGTCAGGCCCAAAATAGGCGTAAGGGACAGAAAAGTTAATATCGTTTTCCTGCATGGTATTTTTAACGGGGTCAAGGACGGTTGGCTGAGGCAGGTTAGCCTCTTTTATTTTTATCAGGTTGATTTGAGGGGTACCACTTAGAGTAAACGGAAGCCCGCTATCGGGAATAAAGCTTAAATTTTTGGCGGTTGCGGGCAAACTATCGGCGTAGCACCACCATGTCGCGCCCTGAAGGTTGGGCTTATTAACAACTATTGGAATAGAGGTAAAGACTTTTACCGTATAAGTGTGGCCCAGTTCATCTTTTAATTTCCCTATACCTCTATCATTTATTGAGACCCCATTATTATTGGCATTGAAACCAAGTTTGTTCCCGCTTATCTGGATAGCCAGTTTGGTGCTGGTGCTATCCGTTACCAGCCACAAAATTTGAAAGTTAGCCTCGCGGGAAGTGGTAGAAATTGGTGTCGAGGAACCGACGCTGACCTGGGACGAGTCGGCTCCAACGTGAAAAGTATTATCCGGTCCAAGATAGAGATTGCTGCTACCACTATTATTCGTACCTGAAGAAGGCGAAACCTGTCCCTGGGACGCAACCTTTGTTCGTGAGACGGAAATAGCAGGGCTTTTGGAATCAGGCTGAACCACCGAGATTATCAAGAAACTTAATACCAGTAGGACTACTACCGATAGGGCAAGGACCGCCAGGGGTTGTAATTTCCCCTGGGTGGGCGTTTTACCTGGAGAAGAAAAAGGAGCGACACCCAATTTACCAGTCAAGCCCAACCGGGACCGGATTCTGGCAAACCCTGTCTCCTTTTGCTGGAGATGATTCTCATCCCAACCAGAGGCCGGGGTCAGCAACTGGCGGCTCACCAGGTGCTGGGCTTGCCTTAAATCGGGATTTACCTTCGAAGCATATTCTTCAAGGGTAGCGGTCAGACGTTTCTCTGTTTGCTCGTTCATATACTTTGCAACCTATTTATCCAGAAGTTTTATTCTCTATTTTCTACAGGCAGGCTTTAACAGGCCGGGGAGTTAAAGATTTTCCGGCCCGATTAAAGAGCGCAACCTTTTACGGGCGGAATGCAGCCGCCACTTGATAGTGCCGGGTGGGCTAGCCTGGTGCTCGGCTATCTGGGTTTCGCTGAAACCGAGGTAATAGCGCAGCACGATAACGGCGCGCTGTTCGGGATTAAGCTGGGACAGCACCTGCCATATTTCCTGGTTTGTCTCGGCCTTTTCAAATATAATCTCTGGCGAAAGTTGATTTGGGTCTGTTAAATTGCCCAGGTATTCGGCCAGTGGGTCGTCGGAGTTTGCAGAAAGTTGTTCCAGGGAAACGGTTCGCTCCCGGCGTCTGGCCGCAAGAATGGCATCATTTACGATTATCCGGGAAAACCAAAACTTAAAAGGTCGATTAACATCATACTGGCCCGCCCGTTCAAAGACCCGGATGAAAGCGCCCTGGGTAATATCTTCGGCAAGGCTCTCGTCGCGCACGATAAGAAAGGCCGTCCGCACCGCCTGGGTATAATAAAGCTCCATCAGGTATTCGAGGGCTCCAATATCGCCTTGCTTAAGACGGGTCAGGGCTGTTTTTTCATCCATGGGCGGTTTTACCCTTCAAAATCAACCAATAAACTACCTCCGTTCTACTCCTTCTACTTATTATATTAATGAGGCTTGCAAAAGGTTTGCTTTTGGATAGGGGATTTTATACCAATTTTTTATAAAAATATTCTGGAGGGGATAAACAAAAACCAGGTTTTATACCTTTCGAAAGATATAAAACCTGGTTTTTAATTTATGAAATAAAAAGTGCCGAGAGACAGAATTGAACTGTCGACACTGCGATTTTCAGTCGCATGCTCTACCAACTGAGCTATCTCGGCATAAGGTTTATTGCTTTTTAGGGGCGAAACCTTACTACTAATTCCGTTCCGCGTGGGGAGTAATATAACATAACTTCCGGGCAATAGCAAGTTACTACAGGGCCAATTTCGCCCTTTTTTAGAAAAATCGCCGGGGAATAAAAAGAGCCGGGTAATCCCCGGCTCCGCGTTAAGTCTAAAACCTAGTTGGCGTGAAAGTGACCGTTCTTGCTCGGTTTGGGTGGGCGCCCGGCCTGGATAACCTGGGCCGAGTCGCTATAGAACTTTTCGAGCTGAGCGCGGGTGGCTTCGCAGCGCAGGGTAGGCCGCATATTGGCGGCGGTTACCTCGGCCTCCTCGTCTTCCGAGGCGTTCTCCTGGGCTTCGCTTTCCGCGTCAATATCGTAGAGCAAGAGCAGGAAAAGGCCGCTGGCTTCGTTGTAGCCAAGGGCTAACCGCCCGGTCTGCACCTCAATTTCGTAGGGTTCCGGGAAAGAACCGCTTGCGGAAGGCTCGGTTAAACCCTGTCCACCCTCGACCTGGGTCAACAATTCGCTCACCGCGTCGGCTAGGGCCCCTAACTGTTGTTTTTCCATCCAAAAACAGGCCGTCCGGCGGCCCTGGCGCAAAAGCAACCGGAAGCGCCGGTTGCCGGGGACGCCGATAGCTTCCGGCTTTAGTTCGTCAATCGGACCAAAATCGTTCAGTGGTTCGGCCATAAATCGGTATGTCTCCTCTTAATTCTAGCAGCCAAGCTCACTTTGCCAGGCAAACCCATCGCCCCAACGCTAAAGTAAAGTGGAACCCAGCGACAATTTAATTAATCTAAAGGGTAGTATAGCACGCTCAACCGGGTTAGTCTAACCTAAATAGCGGGCAATCTGGCCTTAAAAATTGGGTTTGTGGATAGCATATTGAGAAATGGAAAGAAGGTCGCTTGCAATGGGTAAAAGCTTCTGGTAGTGTGGAAGTTAAAGTTTTACCCGTATAAAAAACTAATTTCAGGAGAAACAGATGAGCCAGGAAGAAGCTACCCCGGTAAAGGTTTTGCACGAAGACGAGCCCGCCCCCGACTTTGAATTGCCCCTAAATGACGGTGGCACTTTCAAGCTGAGCGAGGCGCACGGCACCCCCGTGGTCCTTTATTTCTACCCTAAAGATGATACGCCCGGCTGCACCACTGAAGCCTGCAACTTCCGCGACAACATGGACGTGCTTAGCGAGGCCGGGGCCCTGGTCTACGGCATCAGTCCCGATACGGTGGCGGCCCATAACAAGTTTATCAACAAGTACGACCTGAATTTTCCTTTGCTGGCCGATGAAGGGGCGAAAGTGGCCCAGGAATACGGGGTCTGGAAGGAAAAGAACATGTATGGCCGCAAATACATGGGTATCGAGCGGACCACTTTTCTGATTAGCCCTGACGGCACCATCGCCCACATCTGGCGCAAGGTGAAACCCGCCGGTCATGCCGAGGATGTCCTCAAAACACTGGGGCAGTTTAACTGGTAAACCTTCTAGCTGCGCCCGGCGGCCCGGAGCGCCGCCCGACCATTCTCGACATCCAGGGTTAACTGGGCGCGGATAGCCTCAATCCCGGCAAATTTGCGTTCCTCGCGCAGCCGCTGGATAAACTCGACCCGGATGCGCTGGCCGTAGAGGTCGCCGGACCAGTCGAGGACAAAAGTCTCGACGCTGCGGACGCCGTTATCAAAGGTAGGGCGGGTGCCAATATTGGTCACGGAAGGCCGGGGATTCTCCCTGGCCTTTCCTGCTTCATCCAGGAAAGTGGTCATTGTGGCGTAAACACCGTTACCGGGGACCGCGAACAGGTCCGGTATCGCCAGGTTAGCGGTCGGGAAACCGAGCAGGCGGCCTCGCTTGTCCCCGTGCAACACTTCCCCTTTCAGGCTGTGGGTCCGACCGAGAAACCGGGCGGCTTCGTCCACCTCCCCTGCCAGAAGCAGGTTGCGAATCCGGCTGCTTTTTACCACCTGGTCATCCACTTCAAGTGGGGCCAGCGACTTCACCTGGAAACCGAGTTGGGGGCCAATCTCACGCAGGAACCTCACGTTACCCCTGGCTTTATGGCCAAAAGCAAAATCTTCGCCCACGTGGATTTCGCGGATGTCGGCCACCTGGGTCAGGCGGGTAATAAAATCTTCGGCGGAAGTACGGGAAAATTCCAACGTGAAGGGCTGAATAATCAGTAGGTCGGCCCCGATTTCCTCGATATAGGCGGCTTTATCGGTCTCATCGGTCAGGTAAAGCAAGGGGCGTTGCGGGAAAATAACGCTATCCGGGTGCGGGTCGAAACTCATGACCGCCGCCATGAACCCACGTTCGCGGGCGGCCATCACGGCTCCACTGATAAGGGCGCGGTGGCCCAGGTGGACGCCATCAAAAACACCGATAGTAAGGACGAGCGGCGGGAAATTGCGCCCGTCCAGGCTTTCCAGGTCTTTTAAATATTCCACGGTTACTTTCTTTATATTTCCTTTTGTAGCTTTATTTGTAGCTTTATTTTCCCAAAAAGTTTCTTACATGGTAAAAACTTTAGCCGGGTGCCATTCGGAACCCTCCGGCTCCAGCAAAGCTAACAATTGCCCCTCGGCGGTGTAAACCCTCCGGTAAGGTTTCTCTGCGGCAACAGGGTCTAGCCCCTCGTTGAGCAGGCCGGGGGCCAGGTTGCGGCCCTGCCGGACCTTCTCGGCGGTCGCATCATCCACGACCCAGGCGGGCCAATCGGTCAGGACGGCATCGAGCGGTTGGAGGACAGTGGTTTCGAGTTGCCCGGACTGCTGGGCCGCTTCGACCGCTTCCAGGGTATGGGCGTCTTTCAGGTGAAACGGACCGCTCTGGACCCGCACCAACCCCGCCATAAAAGCGCCACAACCGAGGGCCTCGCCGATGTCATAGGCTAAAGAGCGGATATAGGTACCCTTGCTGCACTCGACCCAGATCTTCAACCAGGGCGAATCCCAGGCGGTAATGTCCAGGCGGTAAATTTCGACCGGGCGCGCCTGCATTTCAAGACCTTCCGCCTCCCCGGCCCTGGCGGCTTTGTAGGCGGGCTGGCCGCCAATTTTGATAGCCGAGTAGACCGGGGGCAACTGTTCGATTTTACCCCGAAACCGGCTGAGGGCTTTTTCGAGGTCGTCCGGCGTGAAACCCGGCACGGCGTTTTTAGCCGTAACCCGGCCTTCCCGGTCGTAGGTATCGGTCGAAATGCCGAGACCGAGCAGGGCGGCGTAGACCTTGCGAGCGTCACTCAGGTACTCGACCACGCGGGTGGCCTGGCCGACACAGACCGGCAAGACCCCCTCGGCGGCAGGGTCGAGCGTCCCGGCGTGACCGACTCGTTTCTCGCGCAAAATCCGGCGCACGCGGGCTACCATGTCGTGCGAACTGATTCCAACAGGCTTATAAAGATTTAAAATTCCATTCAGGGCCGACATGTTCTCCGGTGCCGCGATCTTTTCGTTCCAAACGACAGTCTGTGCTATAATTCTAGCACATTTCGGCTTGCGATGTTCTTACAAACCTGGACCGCAGGCGTTATCCAAAACGGAAGACGTTTTAGTGTTCGCAGCCAAGAAATATAGCGATAAAACCGAATTTAATAAAAAACACGGTTCACCCTCCGGTGGGCAGTGTAACATCCAATGAGTAGAGCGGGCGTCAGGGTGCAATTTCAACTAGCTTATTTACAAATTCATAGCCACTTTTCGCCGTTTGGCGGCGTTTCCGGGATTGAAAGCCTGGCCGAAGCCCTGGAAAAATTAAACCCGGAGGCGGACCTGCCGGTCGCGGCAGCCCTCACCGATACTTTCTCGCTGGCGGGGTTCCCATTGTGGCATCGCCTCCTGGCCGGGACCAGCATAACGCCGCTGGCCGGCGCCGAAGTCGGTATCACTTTCGGGGAGCGCAGTCTGCCCTTCTCGCTGCTGCTGTTGGCCGAGAGCCAGGAGGGGTACGCCAACCTGTGCCACCTGCTGTCTGCCGGGCTGACCGGGGCCGGGGCAGCTCCCCTGACCGCCAGGGTAGAATTGGAACTAATGGCGGTTCACACAAAAGGGTTAATCGCGATTGCGCCCTATACTGGCGGGCCCATCGCTGCCGCCCTGCTATCCGGCAAAAGTACCGAAGCCCGGAATCGCGCCGCCACCCTGAAAGACCTTTTCGGGCCGGGCAGCTTTTTTGTAGGCGCGCCGCCCCTGGTCGCCCAGGTCCAACCCCAGACGATTGACCGGATTAACTTGCAGCGCGGGTTCGACCCAATAAAAATCAACGCGGCCCTGGTCAAGCTCTGCCGCGACCTCAAAGTCGGCCTGATAGGGACCGGCGAAGCCCGTTTCGCTCGCCCTGACGAAGCGGCCCACTTCAATACGGTCCACAACCGCCTCCAAAAAGCCCTGACCGGGCAGTACACCCCCCAACAATTGCAGCAAAACCAGGCCAGCGCCGACTGGCTCTATTCGCCCCGCCCGGGCTGGCAGGCCTCCGACCTTTACCTGCGTCCGGTCGCCGAGTTGGTCGCTCATTATAACGAGGCTGACTGGCCCGGAGCCCTGACCGGGAACCAGCTTGTCGCGGGTCGTTGCGCAGCCTGGAAACCGGCGGAAAGCCAGGCCATCAATAAATTACGCGAACTGGCCGGGGGGAACCTTGGCAAAGTCGCCGGGACCGACGAGACTAAACTGGACCGTTTGCACCAGCGCATCGAAAACGAGCTGGTCGAAATCGACCGCCTGGGCCTGGGCGACGCCCTCCTGGCCGCCGGGCAACTGGAAAACCCGGCCCAGATTATCCTGGCCCGCCGCCTCAATAGCAGCGTGGTCGCCGCTCTGCTCGGCCTGACCGGGAGCGGTCTGCCGCCGGAAGATACCGAAAATCATTCGCCGTTCGAGGCTTACGATAGCGGGCGGCCCTTACGGCTGGAAGTGGGACCACGGGGCCGGGAAATTCTCCTGGAACGGCTTAACCGTGAGGAATTACACGCCGCGCCCCTGGTCATCCCGACCGAGGCGGGCGAAGTGCCGATTTTACATTCCCGCCTGGTTGTCTACAGCCCTGACAGGCCGCTCTCCGACCTGGCCGTACTGCAACCGGCCCTGACACCACGCGTGCTGTCCGAGGGTATCCAGGGCGGGCCGCTCGACCCCCTGGGGACCAGCCGTTTCGAAATCAACGAGTCGCCCGGCCTGGGCCACCTCCAATGCGCCCTGACCATCCTGAACCGCTGGCAGGAGCAGGCCGGTAAACCCCTGACCGGTGTGCGCGACCTGACGGTGCCACCCTTTTCAAAGGACAACCTCGATTCGCTGGAAAAACAGCGCGTCCTGAAACAGTTGGAGTGGTTCCGGCTGGAAAATCCCGCTGCCTATTTCGCCGCCGCTTTGAGCCTGGCCGCCGAGGATAAAGCCCGGCTGAACGGCCTGGCCCAGGCTATCCGGTTGGCCGAGCTTTCACTCCTGCCGCCTGATATTCAGACCGGGCAGGTGGAAGCAACCCTCGAAGGGAAAGATAAAACGACGGTACGGGTAGGGCTGGGACGCGTCATCGACCCGGCTACCGCCCGCCAAATCGTGGGAACCCGCCCTTCCGCTGGCTTTGCCAGCCTGGACGAACTGGTAAAAAATAACCCGCTAACTGCCGAGCAAATCCGAAAACTGGCCTGGACCGGGGCCCTGGACACCCTTGGACGCCGTGAACAACTGGCCGAAGCGGCCCCTCGCATCGAAAAAGCCGGGCAAAACTGGCGGGAGTGGCAGCAATACCAGGAGAGCCTGGCCGCCCGCGAGGAACAGATGGTTGCAGAAAAAAGCCCCTCGGATGACCTCTTTGGTGGGCAAATGAGCCTGTTCGACATGGTCTTCGAGGTAGAACCGGAGGCAGCGGTCCCGGCTATCCAGGAACCGGAACAAATTAAACTGGTGGAGGTCCCGCCCCTGACACCCCTGGAACGCTTGCGCCGGGCTTATTCCGCCCTCGGTTTTTACACCGCCGAACACCCGCTCTGGAAACAACCGGCCTTCCTCAATGCCGACACCAAGCGTGACCTGCCGCTGACGATTGCCGAAGCTCTGGCCCAGACCGGCGACCAACCCGTCCTCATAACCGGGATGATTGCGGCCTTGCGCCGGATTCCGGTCAAGGTTGGCGCGAACGGCAGCGAGGGTGAGGAACTGGTGATCCTTAATATCGAAGATTTTAGCGGGCAAGCTCAACTCATGGTTTCGAACAAGGTGCCGCTCGGCGGGCTCGAACTGCAAGATGGTACGGCCCTGGCAGCCCGGGTCCAGCGGCTACCCGACCAGAAAAAAGTGCTGGCGGCGATAGCCCTGGCACCCTTCCCGCCTCAACCGGGTGATCCGGTGTCCTTCCCACCTGATGAAGTCCTCGAACTCGAAACGGGGAATCCGCCGGACCCGGCCACCGCCGCAAATGAACCGCCCGCTGATTCTGGCAGCTACGAAGCACCGTCAGAGGACGGGGCCTGGTCGAACAGCCTTTTCGCCTCGATGGGTATCCCCGAACCGGAACCGGTCAAACCGGCCACCCCGCCCCCGACCCAGAATAACAACCGGGGCCGCAACGGCAACGGGAAGGCGGCGCCCCCACCCCGCCCGGTCCCGAAGTACCGGCGCGTCCATATTCGGCTGCCCAAAGATTTCGAACTTGATTTGATGGACCAGTTGAAAGAAGTCTTGCGGAATCACCCCGGCGACGACGCGATTATTATTTACCTGCCTTTGCCTGACGGTGGAGTCCACCGGATTGAGCCGCAAAGTATGCAGGTGGCCTTCGGCCCGCCCCTGGTCAACGACATCAGCGCCTTAATCGGACCCGGCGGGGTGGAACTCGAAGAAAGATAGCTTGTATTAAAAAATCTGCCAGTTGGCAGATTTTTTATATTTTATAACGATAAATCTTTATTTGATCCCGACCAATTCGTGAATTACTTCGGGGACCGGGGTGGCATTGGGGTTAAGATGGGTCGAAACCGAGCGGCACCCGCGTTTAGCCTGCCCGTCTTCGAGTTCAATCCAGCCAAACCCGGCGGTCGGTAAATTTTCCAGGCTCATGTTTTTAACGGTTTGACCTCGGAAGTAAGCCGCCAGACAGCAGCAGATAAACCCATGCGTCCCCAGCAAAATGGTCTGTTCGGGCAGCTTTACCAGCCGTTCGGCCAGTTTCTCCACCCGCGCCCAGGTATCCTCTCGTTTCTCCTTGATACCCTCAATCAGGGACGGTTCGACCAGCAGTTCGGTCTGAAGATGGGTCTGCACAATCGTGGCGGTCTGGACGGCACGGGGCAGGGGCGAAACCATGTGGAGGTCAAATTTGGGGCGGCGGGCCAGTTCGGCCCCCAGCAAAACGGCCTGGGAACGGCCCTTCTCGGTCAGGAGGGCTTCGTATTCTTTGTCTCCGTAGAGCATATTTTTGCTTGAATAATAGGTTTCGCCGTGGCGGTAATAATATATCGTCTTTATCAAAATCAAACTTTCTAAAAACTAAAGCGTTAGCTAGGGCCGGTGCCAGGTCGCGCCATTATCAGGCAACTCGACCAGGCTCATCATTTCCGGGTCGGGACGCCAGTAAAGGAGCGAATCGTCAAAAGGAAATTCCCGGCGGTCGATATGGGCCTGGGCCGCCAATAGCCCGGCCTCGGCCCGGTCTATTATCTCTTGCGGGTAGTTATTGACCACCTTATGCTCGTCAAATTCGTCCCGGTCGAGTTCGTAAACGCCCGGCACGGCATAATCGTCCGGCTCGCGGTGGCTTTCTCCAATGACGTACAGCAGGTCCAGGTCCAGGTCAATATAGCTGCAAAAATCGCTGCCCGACCATTCAACTGGCAGCGCGACATTTATATAGTAGCTGTTAAAGGTCCAGTCCGGGTTCCAGAAAAGATAGATATTGTAATCCCGGTCAGGATACAAAATCCCCATACTGTGCATATGGGCCCGGTAAACCCGGTCCTGGGTGCCGTTCCATACGGGCGCCCCCGAAGGATGGTAAATCGCCAGGTAAGACGGTAAACCGGTCACCTGGGCGCAAGGCTGGAAATAGCGCGGTAAGTCGGGATATTTGAACGACTCGACTCTTATCAGGTTAAAGGGCATTTAATCGAGGCTTTCTACGACCGTCGCCACGCCCTGGCCGACGCCGATACACATGGTAGCAAGGCCGTAGCCTCCGCCCCGCCGTTGCAGTTCGTAAAGCAGGGTCGTGAGAAGCCGCGCTCCCGACGCGCCGAGGGGATGGCCCAGGGCGATAGCTCCGCCGTTCACATTGACCTTGCCGGGGTCGAGTTCCAGGTCCTGGATACAGGCCAGGCTCTGGCTGGCAAAGGCTTCGTTTAGTTCTGCCAGGGCCAGGTCTTTCACCGAAATCCCGGCCCGGTCGAGGGCCTTGCGGCTGGCCGGGACCGGCCCTACCCCCATGTATGCCGGGTCCACCCCGGCCACCCCGGTTGAAACAATCCGGGCCAGCGGTTTAAGGCCGAGGTCTTGCGCCCGGCCATAACTCATCACGACCAGGGCCGCCGCCCCATCGTTGATACCGGAAGAATTCCCGGCGGTCACGCTCCCACCGGGCCGGAAGGCCGGTTTGAGTGAGGACAGCTTTTCAAAAGTGGTGTCGGCGCGGGGATGTTCGTCTACCTCAAACAATACAAACTGCCCTTTGCGTTCGCCTGGCACTTCTACCGGCACGATTTCCGCCTTGAAACGCCCTTCCACCTGGGCGGAAGCGGCCCGGCGCTGGCTTTCGGCGGCGAAACGGTCCTGGGCTTCCCGGCTGATTTTCCATTTCTCGGCGACATTCTCGGCGGTCTCACCCATGCTATAGGGATAATACATAGCCGATAATTTGCTGTTGATAAAGCGCCAGCCGAGGGTGCTATCTTCCATCTTGAACGGCCCCCGGTCGAAAGCGCCCTGGGCCTTGGCAAGGACAAAAGGGGCGCGGGTCATACTCTCCACTCCACCGGCCACGAAGACCTCACCCTGGTTGGACCAGATAGCCTGGGCCGCGCCGTTGACCGCCTGCAACCCACTCCCACACAACCGGTTGACCGTCACGCCCGGCACCGCGACCGGGTAACCCGCCAGCAAGAGGGACATGCGGGCGACGTTACGGTTATCCTCCCCGGCCCCGTTGGCACAACCCATGAAAACATCTTCGATTTCGTTGAGGTCAAGATTGACGCGCAGGGCCGCTTCGGTCAGGACGACCGCTCCCAGGTCATCGGGCCGGGTATTTTTCAGGGCCCCGGCGTAACGTCCGATAGGCGTACGGGCTGCCGATACAATCACCGGGTCGTGCAGGCCGGGCGCTTTTTTTATACTTGCCACCGCGCAAGTCCTCCTTTGATAATGGAATTGTTTTGCTTCTGTCGGTCCTTATCAACAGGGGTATTTTACACCTTTGGCCGGAATTAATCTCCTTTTCGGGGATTGGCCGTTGCTTGCTTTCCTGGAATAACTATCTTTACCTGGCTTCTCTTTGGTTACAAAGGGATATGTCTTTCAAAGTGGTGACTGTGAGTAACAGCAGATATACCTGCATAGGAATTCAACTAATAAAAAAGGCCGGAATTAACTCCGGCCTTAAAGAAAAATCTTATTTTCGCATTATCGGGTCGAGGAACTCGCAGACCTTTGCCATATAGGCCGCCTGATCATAGTAACCCGCTGCCACGTGACCCGCCTCCGGCACCAGCCACAAATCTTTGGTTGGGCCGGGTGTCTTTTCGTAAATCAGGGTCGCGTTGTCCACCGGGATAATATCGTCGGACTGCCCATGAATGACGAAATGCGGGATGCCCCGGCCTTCGGCAGCCATCTTTTCAAGAGCTTTCAAGGGATCAACTTTTTTACCCGTAGTCTGGCTAAACCAGCGACTCCACCAGACCGCCGTATAGCGGAAGGGAAAGCGAGGCAACCGGTAGAAAACGTTAAATTTCACCGACAGGAGCGCATCGAGCGAAGCAAACGCCGCGTCGGTGATAATCGCTTTGATAGCCGGTTCCCGCTCGGCAGCCAGGATAGCCACCGCCCCACCCATCGAAAAGCCGTAGACACAGATTTTTTCAGGGTCAACCTCCGGGCGACTCTTCAAGTAGTCAATCGCCCCAAGCAAGTCGTCCACTTCCCAGTAGCCGACCGAGGTAGTTTTGCCACCGCTTTCACCGCACCCCCGGAAATCAAGGGTTAGCGTGTTATAACCGGACTCCCTGGCAATCGAGGCAGCAGGGTGAGTGTCCACCGCCCCACCGTGAAAACCGTGGCATAGAATTATAGCCGCCCGCGATTGTGTGGTCGGGTAAAAGTAACCCGTCAGGTTCAAGCGACCATCCCGGCTGGAGAAAGTCACCTTTTCGCGAGGTAATTCCTCCGGGCCGGCTTCGGCCAGCACCCGGCGGGCCGGTTTGACCACTTTATAGCCGGCAAAAGCAGAAACGGCGTTAATACCCAGGGCGGTAGCCCCGCCTAAAGCCGAAAAGGCAATCAAGCCACCCTTAACCCAGGCGTTCCATTTATGCCCGGCCCGCGCCACGGCAGCAGCCCCGGCCAAAGCAGCGGTTGCGGCCACGTTTGCCACTTCCGTCCCACTGACATTCAAACCCGGTCCGACTGCCAGGTCTTTTATAAAAGCATTAGAGGACATTTACTTCACCTTAACCCGGTTAACTGCGTTGTTCCCGGTTTTTACACATTTTAAATAAGCAGTCTAAATATTTGGCATCGCAAACTAAAAGGTTAATAAAAAATACTTTGCGACCCACTAAACCAGCAGGCATATTTCATACCCGCATACCCGACTAATGTTTATACGTTTGAAATCGTAAATAAGTTCTATAAGCGCCGGAAAATAGGCCAAAGGTCTCAAAATAGGGCAAATATTAGCGGTTTTCGAGTTCCGGCAAAATATATAGGGGCCGCTCCCCGGATAGGTAACGGGTGACATTCGCGGCGGACATCTGAGCCGCCTTAATCATGACACTCCGGCTGGCCCCGGCGGTATGGGGCGTTATAGTTACCTGGGGTAAATCGGTAAAAGGGTTGCTCCCGGCCTTTTCAGTCTGGATAACATCCAGCCCGGCCCCGCCCAGGTGGCCGCTCAAAATGGCCTGGTGCAAGGCTGCTTCGTCCACAATATCGCCCCGCGCCGTGTTTACCAGGAACGAACCGGGCGGCATCAGGGCCAACTCTTTTTCACCGATTAAATTCTGGGTCTCCGCATTCAGGGGTAAATGCAAACTTACGATAGATGAAGCCGCCAGCAAGTCCGGCAGAGTGGCATAGCTTACACCCAGCTTTTCTTCGATTTCCGGTGCAACCCGGCGACGGGCGGTGTACAAAACACGTGACCCGAACGGCTTCAAACGCGCCGCCACCGCCTGCCCGATAGAGCCAAACCCGATAAGCCCGACCGTCGCCGCGCCCAGTTCGGTAACCCCGCCCTGCAATATTTTCAGGGTGGACCACTTATTAGCGCGGGTAATGTTTACACTTTCCTCGAACCGTTTGAGCAAGGCCAGCATTAAAAGGAGGGTGTGCTCCGCCACCGATTCGGCGTTGACACCGGGCGTATTCGCCGCCAGGACACCTCTTTCCCGGAGTAGCCCCAGGTCAAGATTATTGTAGCCGACCCCGATTTGCTGGATAAATTTCACCCCTGGAGCTTTATCCAGCGTAGCGGCATCAATCTTTCTGAACCCATTCACCAGGATTTCGGCCCCGGCAACTTTCTGGTTAAATTCATCTTCGGCAGGAGTAGTCACGAAATCCACCTCGACAGCCTCACCGACCAGTTGTTTGAAAAGCTGGACCATCGCTTCGGGAAAGGGCGTAGTTATCAAAACCTTGGGCATTGGGCATCCTCCTGATAAACTAATCAGAACAGCGCCGTTCTTTTTAAGTTGGGGGGTTAAAAGGTCAAAGGAAATGAGGGCCGGAAAACTGGGCAAGTAAAGCTTCCCGGCCCCTGAGAACCGCTATTTTAGGAGCATTCGCCGCAAGAGGTTGAGCCCAAACACCGAGCCGAGCCGCTTGATTTCGGACGGGTTGGAGCGATAGTTAAGTTCGGCGCTCCTGACGGTGCCGAGTAAGTCCGCCGCCATAATAATCTGCCCGGCAGGTTTATCGGGGAAAGTATCCTTGCGCGGAGCGGCGCAAATAGCGAGACCGACATCAGTCCCAAGGGTCAGGCGAGCGGCGGTTGCCATCGCTTCAGCGACCTGGGTGCTCAAAATCGAGTTGGCTTCCAGCAGGGCTCCGTTCACACCCCACCCGGCCAGGACTTCGGGCTGCTGACTGACCAGTCCACCCCGGAAAAAGAGTTGGCTCTGGGGCGCATCGTTTAACATCGAGGCAAGCGCCCCCCCGGTCCCCGCTTCCATCACGCTCAGAAAGTACGAACGGTCCTGCAACATTCCGCCGATAACACCCTCTAGCGTTTCGTCATCCTCACCGTAAATTAGAGTGCCGAGCCGTTCGCGCAACTTGATTTCAAGCTCGAAAACCAGGTCGCGGGCGGTGGCTTCGTCAGGGGCTTTGGAGGTGATACGCAGGTGGATGCCATCGTTCTTGGCATAGGTTGCCAGGGTTGGGTTGGTCGAACGGATATAATCCTGGACCATTTCTTCGACCGCCGACTCGCCTTTGCCGAGGATTTTCAGGGTGCGGGACATAATAAAACTGCCAGTGACCCGCTCTCGCAAACGCGGCACTACCTGGTTTTGCCACATCGTCTTCATTTCGTGGGGGACGCCGGGCATACAGGTGATAAAACGGCCATCGTGTTCGACCCACCAGCCGGGAGCGGTCCCAACCGGGTTATCCATTGCCTGGGACGACTTGATAAGGGTGGCCTGCTTAACGTTGCGTTCGGGCATTTCCATCCCGCGCCCGCCAAAATAAGCCCGCAAGGTTTTTTCCAGGTCCGGTTGGACTTCCATCGGTTCGCCCAGCAAATCGCTGATAGCTTCGCGGGTCAGGTCGTCCTCGGTCGGACCGAGTCCACCCGTGCAGATTACCAGGTCGGAGCGGTCGTGGGCGCGGCGGAGCGTCTCGGTCAGGCGCTGGCGATTATCGCCCACCTGGGAAATGTAATAAAGGTCAATGCCAAAGTCAGGCAACTGCTGGGCTAACCAGGCGGCGTTGGTGTCGGTTATCTGGCCCAACAACAATTCGGTACCGATTGAGAGGATTTCAGCTTTCATTTCTTCCCCGATTTAGATAATTCCGTTAAACGTTGAAGGTTAAACGTTGAACGCAAAAACATTCAGGGCCAAAAACTGGCTAAAAGTATACACCCTGAAATCTTCACGAAGATTTATCAACGTGCCTTTATGGCAAACGTTCAACGTTGTTTCGTTTAACGTTTTCCGTAATCGTTATTTAAGCACCAAACTTGGTACTGGTAAAGATATACCGCGAGGTGATGTCCATAAGGCGGTCGCTGGCTAAATTGAGGACTTTCAGGTTCTGACCCTGGACCCCGCCAACCCGGTTGCTGACCACATAGCTGTAAGTGCTGTAATAAAGAGGGATGCTCGGTAGTTCATCAGCCCAGAGTTGCTGCCAGTCGTTATAGAGCTTTTTGCGGTCATCCACTTTGACGGTCTGGCGGGCCTGTTCCAACAACTGGTCGGCTTTATCAAGCTTCCAGTTTGAGAAGTTGGTGTGAGTATCGCCCGCCTCGGCAAAACTGGAATGCCAGTTACCGTAGGGGTCCGGGTCGTTCGGGATATTTTCGATGGTAAGCAAAGTGGCGTCGTAGTTGCTCGATTTCAGGCTGGCATCGAGGTCGGCGGGACTGGGGGCGGTTTCAATCTGGGCCACTACCTGGATGGCTTTCAAATTCTCGGCAATCTGGGCCGCTACCGCCCGTTTGTCGGCGGTGCCGTCAATCAACATGCGGAAGACCAGGGTCTGGTTGTCCTTCTCCCGGATACCGTCCCGGTTGACCTTCCACCCGGCGTCATCCAGTAGCTTGTTGGCCTTTTGCAAGTCCAGGCTGTAAGTGTTGATGTCCTGTTTGAAGGCCCAGGAGGTCGGCAGAATCGGGGACGAACTGACCCGGCCCTGGCCCTGGAGGGCTTTATCCACGATGCCCTGCTTATCTATAGCATAGTCGAGGGCCTGCCGGACCTCTTTCTGGCCGAACAGGGCTGTCCTCTGCAAATTGAGGAACAGGAAAGTATTGCGCGAGCGGGGTGTGCTGATTTCGGTGATGTTCTTTATCGCGCTAATCCGGGCCGCCTCATCGGCGCTGACCTCCGAAACACCATCTACCTGGTTGGATTGCAAGGCGCTAAGAGCCGCGTTCGAACTGGGGTAAAACCGGAACCAGATTTTATCCAGGTACGGTTTTTTACCAAAATAAAGCGGATTGGCAATCAGGGTCAGGCCGTCAGGGGTAATTCCGCCGGGAGCAAGCTGGTAAGGGCCGATACCGACCGGGGCGAGGTTAAACTCTAGCTGGGTGCTGCTCAGGTCGCCCGCCTTGATTTTGTCCTGGAGTTTGTGGGCCGGGAGAATTCCGAGAGTGGTATAGCTCAAAAAGGCCGGGAAGGGCTGGTCCAGGACAAACCGCATGGTGTAGTCGCCCAGGCGGCTTACCTCGACTTTTTTCCAGATAGCCGCCACGTCCGAAAGACCCTGGAAGTCGTCGCTCTTAAGCATATTGAGCGTGAACGCCACGTCCTGCGAGGTAAAAGGGACGCCATCCTGCCAGACCACGTCGTGACGGAGGTGAAATTCCCACTCCTTGCCGTCCGCCGAAACGGTCCAGCTATCGGCCAGGTCAGGCACGATAACCTGACCCGGTTGGTCGGGGGTTGTCCCCGGCACGCTGCGGGTCATACCGCTAAAAAGGAGCGAAGTAACATCCTGGCTGAATGAATTGGCCGGGGCCACCAGGGGATTAAGACGAAGGGGCGAGGAAGCATCTATGACCACACCCTCGGTATAGGTGCCGCCGGGAGCGGGACTGGAGACCGGGGTAACCACCAGAAGAAAGTAGGCCAGGGATACCGCAACGGCAAAAAGTCCAACTACCGCTACAAAAACCTGGAGCCTGAGAAGATTAACCAAAACCTGAAAACCTCAACCTATCGCTAAACAGGCGAGGTGCGCCAGTTGCGACCTGCTGTGCCGGTTTAACGATGCCTGTCTAGCGAACAATACTACTGGAAGAAGCTGGCCCAGAGGCTGATTAGCACGAATATAATGGCGAATACAATCGTGAACTGGAAAAGGCGTAACTCGAACCCGCGCCGGGTGCGGAAAATCGAATTGTTTTCGCCGCCCATGGCCCCGCTAAAGCTGTTGCCCTTGGATTGAAGCAGGATAAGCGCGACCAAGAAAACGCCCAGCACAATCTGGATGATGTTAAGAGTACTAAGTGACAATTTAAACTTCCTTTTTTAAGTCTTTTATTTTTAAGCCAGGAAATTATAACAACGCCCGGCCTCAATTGCAACTGGTCAGTAGTCAGTGGGTCCGGTCTGGTTTGAAGTTCTCATCTTAAAAAGGCAGAGTTTTCCCGACAAAACAAAATAAACAAGGCCTGATCTCAAAAACTGACTACCGGCTACTGCCCTCTGGCTACTATTCCTAACGGCAGGCATCCAATATCGCTTCGATGATTACTTCCGGGTCGGGCGGGGCCCCGGCAATATAGGCTGTGATAGTTTTACCCGGCGGCAGGAAGAATCCCTTGCCCTCTTCCTCGGCCGCACCTGCGGCGACCCCAGGTTGGAGCGGTCCGAACGCCGTATAAGAACGGGCAAAAGGCGCGGCAGCGGTACTGTCGGAGCCAACCTGCAACAACTTGACATCGTCCGGCAGTGAGGCCAGCAAATCCAGCACCGGCCCGGCCATTTTGGGCGTAAAAGAACCGACCAGCAAAACCACATCGGCCTGGCGGGGGCTGCTTGTCAGGCTGATACCATAGCGGGCGGCGTTGTAGGGCGGCGTAAAAATAGCGGCCAGTTCGAGGCTGGTCGCGTTTGAACCTCCCATATGTAACGGAAAGACAAAAATCGAGGGAGAGCGCCGGATTCTAAAAAGCGATTTCATCTATCTTGTTACCAGGCTAAGTTCCTAAACACTCGACCACCATCCAGCCCTGGCGGTTTGTATTGTCCGCCGGTTCGACCCTCTGCCAGACCGATGTAACGCCGGTATCCGAGTCCTTGACCGATTCTTGCTGGTCATAAGCCTTGAAAGCCGTACCCTTCGGGAAAATCTGAATAATCGGGGCATGGTAATCGGGGGTCTGGCGCAGACGGCAGGCGTCGGTCAGTGTTACCGATTTAAACGAAAGGGTCGCCGGTGGGGTCGGGGTTGGCGCGGCGGTAGTGGGTGCTGGTACGGTCGGGGTGGCGGGTGCTGCGGCTACCGTGGTGGCGAGTGCAGTCGTGCCAGGGGCGCTCGTCCCGGCGGCCCCGGTTGTACCGGCAGCGGATGTCGTTTCATTACCGGAAAGGGTGGGAGTGGTAGAAACAAAAGGGACGGGGGTATCAGTGGCCCGAACCGCCCCGACAGTTATATCATTTCCGCCAGTCAGGTCAATAAAGCGGGCGAAATCGGGACGCAACACGACAAAAATTAATAAGACAAAAGCTGCTATCGAAGCAATTGAAACAATGGTCACGTCCGCGCAGCCGATTCGCGGGCCGCGAGGTTGCCGGAACCAGTCAGGGGGTTGCTGCGACATAAATAATGTATTTCTCCTCCGGGAAAGGCTTAAAAAAGCCCCGGCTCTATTGTGAGCCGTATAATAACTTGAACTACCTGCTGTCTTTGGGTGAGCAGCGGG
>Ga0097682_1000483_pt1 | contig 60820 bp, 56 predicted proteins | sample ThiBio_1000_biof_2_FD_72843 | JGI IMG/M metagenome (GOLD analysis project Ga0097682, IMG submission 72843) | Wastewater bioreactor microbial communities from Cape Town, South Africa - Thiocy_cont_1000_biof - 1398105538229 (version 2) (version 2) ...
GCGCCATGGCGCCGGCGAAGAGTTCGTCGACGAAACTGTCCTCCGATCGCCGGATGGCATTGCGGTCGAGCCGCGACATCGCCAGGAAGCGCTCCGGATAGTGGCGGCCGCTGTGCGGCGAGTTGAGCACGAAGGGGAATTTCTGCCCCGGCGTCCCGCGCACCTCGAAAGCCTGGTCGACGGAGAAATCGGGCACGGAGGTCATTGAGGCGAACTGCCTTCCTTACGCGGACATCTTTATCTTCATCGAAGGTGCCATCTGGCCGATGGCGTGTCCAGTGCGGCCTTGCCGGATACTGTTCGATGCGTCCAAGGTCCTTGCATTCACTTGATGTTTACCCAACGTTCTTCATATATGGGCGGTGGACGACGCGCCGTATCCGGGCGGCCGTTTGGAGATTCGGACGGGATAGATGGCACGCATTCTTCTGGCTGAAGACGACGATGATATGCGCCGTTTTCTGGTCAAGGCGCTGGAACGCGCCGGCTACGACGTCAGCGATTTCGACAATGGCGCAAGCGCCTACGAACGGCTGCGCGAGGAACCTTTCTCGCTTCTTCTCACCGATATCGTCATGCCGGAGATGGACGGCATCGAACTGGCGCGGCGGGCGACGGAAATCGACCCGGATCTGAAGGTGATGTTCATCACCGGCTTCGCGGCGGTGGCGCTCAATCCCGATTCGAAGGCGCCGAAGGATGCCAAGGTGCTGTCGAAGCCGTTCCACCTGCGCGACCTCGTCAACGAGGTCGGAAAGATGCTGCAGGCTGCCTGATCCTTCCGCGACAGCGCTGCATTCCGGCGGCATTTACCCTGTCTTCCTCCGCCGCACGGCGGTGATCGGGCAGCCTTGCCCCACGATCTTGCGGACCCCGGCATCCGCTATTGACGCGAGCCGCACGGATGTGGTCTATGCGCGGCGCGAATGGGCGTGTAGCTCAGCGGGAGAGCACTACGTTGACATCGTAGGGGTCACAGGTTCAATCCCTGTCACGCCCACCATTCGGTCCTTAGATTTTCGCCGCCGCTTCCCTGTCTCCAAATAGCGTCGTGTTTTCAGGCGCTTAGGGCCGTTGAGAATGAAGATCGTGGAACGGTCTCTCCGTAAAGCGCCTATTTCGGTGGCTTTTCCCGGCCGCGTATCAGTTGGGGCTTTTCGCCGTCCACTATCTCGTGGAGGCGATGGTGGCACAATCGCCGTGATCCTCCAGGCTTGCTGACGCATCTGAGCCAAGGCCTTCACACCGGTCGGACGAGTAAATGAAGCGGCGCCTTCGATGTTGTGTCGGCTCGGACCCGAGGATGCGAGCATGTTCAACCGGTCGATCGAGGCGAATGGATCTCAATACGCGGAGGCTGGTGCTGGCTAGAAGCCCAGCAACTTGACCTGGTCAGTCCAACCGATGGGCAGGTCGATGTCGCGGGCAAGATGTCGCACCGACAGATCGGCCGGCTGCTCCCCGAGGAGGATGGCCTCGACGATACGAGGCGAGAGAAAGGCGAGCGGAAGCATTCGGCTCACGTCTTCGGGATGCACGCCGAATCGATGGGCAACGTCCTGGCGGGTAAGTCCATGCCCGTCCGTGAGAGCATCAAGATAGGCATGGGTACGCGCGAGCGTCTCGATCAGCGGCCGATCCGGTCGGCGCGGGGATGTTGCCTGACCGTCGATCACCAGCCGCCGCTCGACGCCGCGGCGGCAGATGGAGAGCGGTAGATCGATAACGTGCCGATTCGCCTCGTTCATTGCTCCGGTCGATTTGGCGTTCTCTCTTCTGCTCACGCATGACGATCTGCCGGCATGCGGAGATCCTGCCGCATTGTCGTCTCCGACCGTGGAGTTTTCCATCAGCCAGCGAACCAGGCTGGCAATATCGATCGTCATACGAATGCGATGGGCGTCGAGATCGATCCGGTGAACCATCGCGCAAATGATCTCACGCAGTTTTGGCGATACCGATGTAGCCGATGAAGAGGCCTTTAGCCGAGCGGACATCCTGACTGCTTCGTCGAGCCCGACCTCGATCCGGGCGGATTGCCCTGCCTGCTCGATCCAACCCGCCAGTCTGACCTTGTTGACAAGCAGTTGGGCGAGTTGCTGGAGCACGACCGCTTCGATCTCGGCAGCGGGAACGCGCCAGCCGTCCCTGTGCTCGGATCCGGCCTCCTTCAACCGGCTGGAGATATAATAGCGGTATCGCTTTCCAGCTTTGGTGGCATGGATCGGGCTTAGCCGATCACCAGTTTCGTCGAACAGCCGACCGTTCAGAAGGTGGATGTCCCGCTGAACCGGTACACCTCGTGGTCGCGGCGCCAGCTCGGCAAGCCGCATCTGGACGGCTTCGAAGGTGGCATTGTCGATGATCGGCTGATGCTCGCCTGCATAGATTGCATCGCCATGCCGGATGCGGCCCGCATAGATCGGATTGGAGAGCATATAGTAGAGCTTGCCCTTGCCGATGATGCTTGCTGGCCGACGACGTCCCTGTCCACTATCTGCGCGAAGCAGCGATGCGATGTTTCCGTCTGCGCTGCCGCAATCGTTCAGCTCCCGTACCAGGGCCGGCACAGAGCCAAGCTCGAGGTAACGCCTGAACAGGTTCCTGACGGCCGATGCGGGGATCTCATCGATGACCAGTTTCCTGTTCTCCACCCGGTAGCCGAGCGGTATGGTACCGCCCATCCACATGCCCTTCTTCTTCGACGCCGCGATCTTGTCGCGAATGCGCTCCGCCGTGACCTCGCGCTCGAACTGGGCAAACGAGAGCAGCACATTCAGCGTCAGGCGTCCCATCGACGTCGTCGTGTTGAACTGCTGCGTCACCGAGACGAAGGAGACATCGTAGCGATCGAAGATCTCCACGATCCGGGCAAAATCCATCAGCGAGCGGGTCAGTCGGTCGATCTTGTAGACGACTACCACGTCGACCTTGCCCCCGGTGATATCGGTGAGCAGGCGCTGCAATGCCGGCCGCTCCATCGTGCCGCCGGAGATGCCGCCATCATCATATTGCTCGGGCACCAGTTTCCAGCCCAGTCCGATCTGTGATGCGATGAACGCGGCACAGGCTTCCCGCTGGGCATCGAGCGAGTTGAACTCCTGCTCAAGCCCTTCCTCTGTCGATTTGCGCGTGTAGATCGCACAACGAAGTCTGCCCTTGCCGCTCATAGGCCAAAAAACCTCGGCCCGGACCAATGGGCGCCGGTGATCCGACGGGCGACGGCCGAAAGCGATCGATAGATCGTCTCCTCGTAGAGATATCCGTTCTCGACCACGTCGATCACATGGGTTCGACCATTCCAGTCCCGCAGGAGCCGGGCGCCTGGAACAGGCTTGCGCCGCTCGACCGAAGGCAAGGCCGCCGACAACGGATCATGATTGTCGGCTGTTGCAGCCGCACCGCCGTCGGTCTGCATGCTCGGCGATCGGCTGCTGTCGGGCTTGTCGCCGGCATATGCATCCGGACCTACCCGGCACTTATGCCGGATACGTCCGATCTCGCGGCGAAGCATACGCCTCGCTTCCCCGGAGATGCCGCCCAGCCGCTTGACCTGGATGTTCCAGCCTGCCGCATAGATGAGCAGGTCCCGCCGGGCCCCAGCAGGCGGCGGGCAGCCATAGGCCGCCAGCCACCGCTCGACCAATTCGCCGCGCGACATTGCTTCGAGCTGTTCAAGCTCGCGATCCAGTTTCGTGACCATCGGATCGCGCCCCCTCAACCGTGCTCAGCGATGCGGTATCGACGCACGCCATCTTTGCCGGTCTCGCTGACAAGTGTGAGCCCGAGCTTCTTCCTGACGACGGCCGACAAGAACCCACGCACCGAATGCGCCTGCCATCCGGTGGCTTCCATGACGGCCGCAATGGTGGTGCCCTTCGCGGAGCCCAACTTTTTGAGCACCAGCTCGGTCTTGTTCCCCTTTGGGTCGGCGTTCGGAGCGCCGGCTACTTTGGAAGATGCTTTTTGCGGCCCTTTCTGGCCGGATTTTGAAGTCCGCTTCGCCGAGACGAGTACGGTCGCCGCTTCCACGGCCACATCCGCTGCGGTGCTATCGTGATCCAATTCTTCCATCGTCGTTCTCCATCGGCTTCGGCCAGCCATGATCGGCTGCCTGCACTGAGACGAGCCCGCGATGCGGGCTGGAGAACTGTTCTGATAATGTCGGGCGGCGCGGAGTCGCCTTCAGGCTAACCAGCTGGGTCCTAGCCTTCCCTCAGCCAAACCAATGCTTGCGGCCGCGGAGATGTCCAGCGGAAAAGCAGCTCGGCTAGCTCAATCATGGCTGCCCCTTCCAGACACTCTTAAAGCATCAAACCCGGAGCGCCATTGCGCGGACAACTGCTCGAACGCGCTCTCTCCGGCACGGGCCAGAGCGGCAAGTGCGACCGGCTCGACCATATCTCCCGCTTCGCCCAGGATGGACAGGAGCCTTATCACCCCTTCGATCTGTCGCAGCTCCGGCTCCATATCGAAAAATGCAGTTCGCATTCGGTCGGAGGCAGCCGCATCGCTCTCATCTGCGGCAGCGGCTCGGCTATCCTTGATCGGCCGGTTCCTCGTCATAGCGTTCTCCTCGCTACGACCAATGCTTCCTATTGGCAGGAAGTCCAGTGGGATGTCTGAACGTGGCTTGACTCCAGCATTAATGGCCCGTTTGAAGTAAAATTTAGAATGGCCGCAATGGGGCCGACTGCAGACTGGCCGGTTCCGGGGGTGCCCGGCGGATAGCTGTCGTTCAGCAACCGACCCCAGGATAGACGTTCCCCTACTTACCGTCGCTGCCAAAAGCTGCCGCTTGTTTTGCCATTATGCCGGCTCTGGCGAAAAGCAGCTCTCCGAAAGAGCTCCTTTGCTCGCTGAGCGACTATCGATGAAGGGCAGGTTCAGGAGAATTTCGCGCTCATCCCCAGCGTTCGCTCAATCATAAGTTCAGAAGTCGATTGACCAAACCTCGACACCATCCCGCTCGAATTGCTGCCTTCGTTCATTTCCGGGAAAGAGCGGCGACATGAAGAAGACGTATCGATATCGTTCGTGACGCTGTGCCAGTTTCGACAGGTCGCCTGCCAGCTTGCCGTTGTTTCGCGGACTGACGGCTGCGAACGTTTCGGCACCGACATAGCCTTCGACCTCGCTCATGATGTCGAGATCGAGTGAAGCGTGCGTGCCGGGAGCCAAGCGCATTCCACCGGCATCGGGATGCAGTTCAAGCAGTTGCCGCGCAGCGGCAATCGCGACGGCGAAGGTCCAAGTCTGATTGATCTGTTCGATATATTGAGCGGGCGATCCTCGAGCGGATGGAATCCAACTTGCTCAAATTTCATCCGGCGAAGAAGGTCGAGCGGGTCACCCGACTGCGAGGCGACCCATGCTTGTGCACGGGCGGCCGACGCACGGAGAGCAGCCAGTAGATGATCGGCTTCCCCGACGGTCCGGACGATTAGTTCCTTTCGCACCATTATTCCCGCATCACCTTTTCCCAGGTGTGGGCGCAATAGCTGCAAAGATCGGGGTAGTTGGGGTTATATTCATGCACGGTGATGTCTGTGCTGCAGCGGCTGCATTCTCCACCTACGGTTTCCTTGCAGGCAAAGCAGACGCTGACCTCGCCATTCTCCACATAGGCCTCAGCACCGCATTCAGGGCAGGTAGCAACCGGCGAGGACTCTCCATCTTTCATGGCATAATAGGCGTCAATCCCATAGCTGGCTTCGACCACCATTTCAGCGAGTTGTTGCTGATCGAACTCCTCCCCGCATTGAAAGCACTTCCCAACGGCTGATTCTGAATCGTCATTTTCACGATCAGCTTGGCCAATCAGGGAAGATCCGCAGTTGCTGCAAGCCATGCGATCCAGTCGACTGACGTATCCTGGCCAATTCAGGCGTTCGATGCTGGCGATACAGCTTTTCTGAACCTTGTTGAAGGCGTCAGTCTCCTCAAGGATTGTTTCCCAGACGTTTCTGAGAACGTCTTGCGGGTTCTCATCCAGGGTTTCAAAAAACTCGATCACCATCGGGAAGGATGATGCGATCGCCTCTTTCAGTGCCCCTACCGGCTCTTGTAGGTGGTAATGTTCAAGACTGTTGCGAAGACGCTGAAGCTTGCGAATATCGACCTCCGGCCAGGGCAGATCGAACTTCTTGAAACGGCCCTTCAATTGATCAAGGTCAATTGTCGTGAAACCAACGACGTCATGGTCGACTCCGCCGTCGCCATCGGGAACTGGCTCAAACTTCGCGCCAATCACTTCCATGGGGTCAGCGTCGGGCGCGGCACGCACCAGACATTCCTTGCCCAGCAGGAGAAGCCCAGCATAATAGTTCCTAGCTGCGCTCAGCATGCGGGCGTCCGTGCCCTCCCGGAAATCCTCAATCCCGAGAGTGATCGATGCTACCGCATTGTAGAAAATGTCCATTAGCGCCCCGATGCTTATTTATCGATTTCGCGTCGGCCCCTCTGCCTGGATCACCAATCCGGAAGCGGATTGAGTCCATTGCGGCGATGGTTTTCCATCGATGTCCTTTTTTAGATCGGAGGAACCGATGGCCTCAATAGCTGGTATGGGCTTTTCCAATCGAAGATGTTTGATCAGGTCAGGGCAGCTTCCTCGAAGAGGACGCCTAAAACCCGCCAGTCCGTTCCCCCCTGGAGCCTGCCGTTCGGCTTCCGACCCCATTGCGGCCGTTCAGAGTGCTGCTGTCGCCACCCGAAACTTGACATTCATTCGGTTCCGCCAAACGTCAGAGCCCGGGCCGGTAACAGAATGGCGGCTTTCCGGTAACCTCGCCCAAGTAACGAACCTTCGCTCCGCTCTATAGACATAGCTCCAGTGACCACAGCTTGTACGAAAGCTGGTTTATCGCTCTCACTCTGAATGTTAGCCTTGTGGTCGGGGGATGCCATGTACATCGCAGAGATTCGGATCGAGAATTTTCGCCTGTTTGGGGCGGGTGATCAGGCCTTCGTGCTTCCGCTGACGCAGGGACTTACCGCACTGGTTGGCGAGAATGACGCCGGTAAAACCGCGGTCATCGATGCGCTCCGGTTGGTGCTCGGCACGCGCGACCAAGAGATACTGCGCCTCGATCCAATGGACTTCCATCAGCCGGCAGGCGCCGAACACGCCGAACAAATATGCATTCGGCTGACTTTTCACGGCCTGACCATCGCAGATCGCGGCGCTTTTGCCGAATTCCTCACCTATGACACGATCGCAGGCGCAACCGAGACCGCACTAATCGTGACCTGGGTGGCTAAGCGCAATGCCAAGGAAGGAAGCTCGCGCCGGGTGTTGCCGCCCGAATGGCGCACCGGTGCCAAGGGCGACGGGCCGCTGCTCGACCTAGGAGCACGATCGCTACTGACGGCAACCTATTTGCGACCATTGCGCGACGCCGAGCGGGCGATGAGTGCTGGGCGAGGATCGCGATTGTCGCAGATCCTCCAGCACACCAAAGAAATCCGCGACACTGGTACCCCGTTCAACAAGTTTGCCGATCCGCCGGACGACCCGAAGATGCTGAGCGTGCTGGGCTTGGGCGACTATGCCAGCCATTTGTTCGGCGAGAGCGAAGGCATCAAGCAGGCGCGTAAGCGGCTCAATGAGGACTATCTAAAGCCGCTCTCATTCGCCAATGACCTGTTGCATGCGCGAATTGGGGTGGCCGGCGCGCAGGAAGACAGCCTCAGATTGCGCCAACTGCTTGAGAAGCTCGAACTCGCACTGACCGCATCGTCCGATGCCGAGAGCACGCATACCCGCGGGCTTGGTTCTAACAACCTACTGTTTATGGCGTGCGAACTGCTGCTGCTCGCAGCCGAAAGTGACGGTTTCCCGCTCCTGCTCATCGAAGAGCCCGAGGCGCATCTCCACCCGCAGCGCCAATTGCGTTTGATGTCATTCTTGCAGAAACAGGCGGAAAAGAAGCGCGCCGACGGACAGCACATCCAGATCATCGTCACGACGCACAGCCCTAACCTCGCCTCGGACCTACAACTCGGCAAGCTTGTGCTGATCGAGGGCGGGCGGGCATTCCCGCTGTGCGAAGGCAAGACTAAGCTTGGCGCGTCGGACTATCGTTTTCTCGAACGCTTCCTCGATGTAACCAAAGCAAACCTGTTCTTCGCTCGGGCGGTACTAATCGTTGAAGGCGATGCCGAGAATATTCTGCTACCGGTGATTGCCAGACTCCTCGGCCGCGACTTCCACCATCACGGTGTGTCCGTGGTGAATGTGGGGGGTGTCGGGCTCGGACGCTATGCGCGAGTATTCATGCGCGAGAATGAGGTGCAGGACGGCGTCATCAACATCCCCGTCGCTTGTATCACCGACATGGACGTGATGCCGGACAACGCGCCGTGGATTGTCGGAAAGCTTGAGGAAGGCCAGCCGATCCCGGTCCGCCCGCCGTCCAAGAGACAATGGCGGATTAAAGCCGATTTCCCAGACGATGAGCTTGAGCAACGGCGAGCCGAGCGAAAGGCCAAGGCGTCGGGCCAGAAGGTCGAGACGTTTGTGGCCGACGAGTGGACGCTCGAATATGACCTCGCCTTTCATGGACTTGGGAAGCATGTCTACCGCGCAGCCTCACTGGCGATCGCCGATGATAGGCTCAGCGCTGGCAGCATCACCCAAGCCGCAACTCTCGCCGCCGCCGACGCCGCCTATCAGGCGCTCGTCAATGCCGCTCACGATCAGGCGACGCTCGCCTCGCATGTCTATGCGCTGTTCGAGGCCGACGGCGCCTCAAAAGCAATGGGCGCGCAGTATCTCGCAGGGCTGCTTGAGGAGGAAATCGCTACCGGAACACTCGATGCTGAGAGTCTGCGCGTGATGCTTCCGGCCTATATCGTCGCCGCGATCGCGCATGTCACCGGGCCCTTCCCGCCGCCACCCGCAGAAGATGGGGCAGCCCAACCGGACCCGCCAGTAGCGGCTCCCAACCCAGCGGCCTGAGCGATGCTCGACGATCTAATCCGTGAAGAGGATGTCGCTTGGGCGGCAGCCCTGATGGGGCTGGGGCCAGATGGGTTCGCGCCAGTTGATGGCGATGACAGCCGGTTTCAGGCGATGCTCCGGCTTGATACGGTCGATTTCGAGGCATGCCCTGGCAGTGGCAAGACTACCTTGCTTGTCGCGAAGCTAGCGGTGCTGGCAATGCGATGGCCGCACCGGCAGCAAGGTATCTGCGTGCTGTCGCATACCAATGCCGCGCGCAATGAGATCGGCGCGAAGCTCAGCAATACAGCGGCGGGTATCGCGCTCACGCGCTACCCTCACTTTGTCGGCACGATTCACTCCTTTGTGAATGAGTATCTGGCGCTGCCCTGGCTCCGGTCGGAGGGTGTCGAGGTGCGCTGCGTCGATACGCAGATCGCTCTTGCAAAGCGCTGGGCTCTGCTGCCGGGTAATACGCGCTGGGCATTGCAACAGGCCAATCTGACAGAATCCTGCCTGATCTACACGCAGCCAGACTACGGCGGCGGCAGGACCGGCAACTTTGGCTCGCACACGCCGACATACCAGGCAATCGTAGCTGCTCGTCGTGCCTCCAGCGAACAGGGTTATTTCTGTTTCGACGAGATGTTCATCTGGGCGAACCAACTGCTCGACCAGCACTCCCAGACGATCCCCACGCTTCGTCGGCGCTTTCCTCTCGTTTTCATCGACGAAGCGCAGGACAACAGCGAAGCGCAATCGGCGCTGCTGCACCGCCTCTTCCGCGATGGCGACGCACCATCGCGTCGGCAGCGGTTCGGCGACTCTAATCAAGCCATCTATGCGAGTTCCAATCACAGCGGCGCCACGACGGATCTCTTTCCCAGCGAAGCGGTACATCCGATGCCACGCAGCTATCGCTTCGGTCAGGCTCTAGCGGATCATGTGAAGGGATTGGGCGTTGTGCCGCAGCCTCTGGTTGGCGCCGGGCCATCCAATCACCTTGGCACCGATCCCAAGGCGCCAGCGATCTTCCTGTTTGACGATGGGACGGTGCAGGCGGTGCTCCCGCGCTACGGCCAACATCTTCTGGATAGCTTCAACGGAGCCGTACTCGAGAGCGGCGTATTCACCGCGGTTGCGGGGGTGCACGAGCCTGGCGAGAACGATCGCATCCCGCGAGCGATGGGCCATTACGTGCCCAGCTACGACCCGACGTGCGCAAGGAAAGAATCTGCCCCGAGCAGCTTCGCGCAATATCTCGCGCGAGCACGATTTGAGACAGCGGGCAGCGGCAACACCGACAAGCTGGTTAATGCGACGGCGGCGGCGCTGCTCGCCGCGAGCGAGCTTGCCGGTGGCCGGCACGATCAAATCGCACGAAAATCACCGCATCGTCGGATCGTGGATGCGCTCGGCGACAGCGATGCGGGGGGCAGCTACCTCGCGCTGCAGGAGAACGTCCTGGCGCACCAGGGCGATATCACTTCTGCGATCTGGGCAGCGGAAGCACGGGCCCACATCGAGGCAGTTGTGCGGCAACTAAGCGGTGTCGCCGCGTTGGGGGGCGATGTCGTCACGTTCTTGTCAGCACCTCTGCCGCATGCCACCGTCGCAGGCGAAGCTGCTATCATCACCCGCACCGATAACCTGTTCGCCTATCCCACCGACGCGCCGCAGGTGCGTATTCGTCTGGGCTCGATCCATTCGGTTAAGGGAGAGACGCATACGGCAACACTGGTGCTCGACAGTTTCTTTCACAATCACCACCTGAACGAACTCAAGCCGTGGTTGCTGGGGACGAAATCGGGCGGTTTTTCGACAAACCGCAGAGGCAAGCAAGTCTTCGAAGGTCCCCGCATCCTCGGGCGGCTTAAGCTCCACTATGTCGCAATGACCCGTCCGACCCACCTGCTGTGTCTTGCGATGCGTAAGGATGCATTCGGCGAAGGGGAACTCGACACGCTGGCGAGCCGCGGCTGGACGATTATCGACTGCTGCACTCCCGTCCAAACGTAGTAAGTTTGGCTTGGGAGGATACAGTGGCTGACCAGCTTTTCGTAATAGGTAACGGCTTTGATTTGCATCACGGGATAACCTTCCCACTACAGCGACTTCGGGCGCTACGTTGATGGCATCGACCGGAAGGTCTCTGGGCTGATCCGAGACTATCTGTTCGTCGACAAGGATTTCTGGAATTGTTTCGAAGAACGCTTGGCAGCCTTCGACTCAGACCACGTCATTGACTATGCTGAGAATTTTCTCGTTTCCTATGGCGCTGAGGACTGGAGCGATGCCGATCATCACAACTTCGAATATGAAATCGAGCAGATCGTGGATGGCCTCTCTCGAACACTGCGCAAACATTTCGCAAACTGGATAAGAGGTCTGGCGATTCCGCTGCTAGGTACCGTCCCATTGGTCAATTGCATCAATCGGCGTGCGAAGTTCCTGAACTTCAACTACACACCCACCCTGCAGGCGCTCTACGGCGTTCAACCACGCCAAGTCCTTCATATTCACGGCAGCGCGGTTGATCCTGATTCCTTGATTGTGCTCGGGCATGGATGGGAAAGGCAGGCGAACGAACTACTGTCAAGGCAGGTGGATGAAGACACCGACACCCGCGTTGCTGGAGGCTACCGTCTCATCGACGATTACTTCGACGACACCTTCAAACCAACCGAAACAATTCTTGCCCAAAACCAAGCTTTCTTCGATGGGCTTGCGGACGTGACCGACGTCTTTATCTTGGGTCACGCGCTCGCCGATGTTGATGCCCTTTATATCGCTGAGATTGTGAACAAAGTGCCTGTGACGACACGGTGGACGATAAGCTGGCACAAGACGCCAGAGACCGAGCGAAATCGCTTTTCCGGCTATGACCTGAACGCGGAGCTAGTCCGCTTTGCGCCATTGTCGACCTTATAGGGTCCAACCCGCGTCAACGCTAGCGTCGATGTCTGCGATATTCGATCAGCGTTTTCCAAGGTAAATCGATGCTGAGGTTCTAGAGCACGGAGCCTTGGCAACAAAGCGAACCTACGGCGTGCTATTCCTAGCACTATACATGAATCGACACTGAAAATTGTCGGGCGCGAGCATGGAAGACCACAGAGAGGCAAGGAAGACATACGGCTCCGATCGTGCTCAGCTAGCGTATGGGCTGAGGCCAGACGGCACGCTAGCGCACATTACCGAGGTTCAGCGCGGCCTTGCCTGCGGTTGCATTTGCCCGGCTTGTGACGGCAAGCTAGTCGCTCGCACGAAGGACGATCACCAAGTTCCGCACTTCGCCCACAACAGCGGAGAAGCCTGCGGCGGCGGTCCTGAAACGGTCCTGCATCTGCTTGCCAAAGAGGCGTTTCGGGCTAATCCGAAAATGCTTCTACCGGAGCGCCCCGCGCTCGATGAGCGCAAAGTCGTGACGAAGCCTGGCCAAGAGGTCGAAACCGAATTCCTCCGGCTCGAATACACCGACCCGAAGAAGATAATCCCCGACCTGTATGTTCGTGCGTTGGGCTACGATCTCTTCGTTGAGATTGCGGTGACACATTTCAGCGACGAAGCAAAGATTCAGCTTCTTCGCGAACACCGCATCCCGGCCGTTGAGGTTGACCTGTCGCGGCTTCCGCGTGACTCGACGCGAGAAGCAATCGCGGATGCGGTGCTGCGAACAGCGCCGCGCCATTGGCTATATCATCCCGGTATCGACGCCGCGGAAGCCAAGCGCCGGGCCGATGAACAGAAATGGCAGGCTGAGATAGAGAAGCGGCAGGCGAACGCCCAAGCGCGGCATGCTAGGCGCGTCAACGAACTGGTTCATGCCTATCGCACTGCGCCGTCCCATACCATGATGGATGAAGCGCCGCGTCTTGCCGAGCTTCAAACCGTTGGACTCGGCGAACATGTCGGCATCACGGTTGCGGGCGTCGGCTGTTTCGCGGTGCCGCCTGCGGTCTGGCAGACGCGTATTCTGACTGAGGTCTTTCACGACCGATGTCTCGGCAACGGCGTCTGCAAAGCTGTCCCAATCACGCAACATCTGGAAAAGGCTGGCGTCATACGGTCACCATTTCATCGTGTGTCGGGCGCGGTGGCGAACGATGCCGCTACCGTCGAGCCGAACTTTGCACCGCCGTGGAAGGCTGTAGACGCCTATTTGAAACACCTCGCCGGTGCCGGGGTGCTGGTCTCGCACGGTTACGGCATGGCGCTCGCGTCAAAGTTTGCCGAGCCTTGGAAGGCTCGCACCCTGGCGGAAAAGCGAAGGACCGATGTCATGCAAGCCGCTGTGCAGACGGTCGATTGGATATTAGCGCAACTTCCCGGCGATGAGCGTGGAACCATGACTGGGGATTCATGGTTGAATACTATTCACGCCGAATCCGGCATGACATATCGGGCTGCGCTTCAAGCAGACCTCGAAGTTCCAAAGATCGCAGGCGAAATCGACGCTATAGTAGACATGCTGGAGAAGCGCGGGCCGCTACCACAAGGCGCCGTTGGTTTGCCGATTGGAGCAGCTATCGAGCGGCGTAAGGCGCAGATGGCAAAGCAGGCCGACGAACTTCGGGCAAAGCGGATGGAGGAAGCGAAACGTCTTCGCCTATCCCGGCACGACCGGCTTTGCGTGGACGCTGAGAAAGAACTGAGTGGTCCCGATCTTGGAAATTTCCTGAACACGAAGCGCGACGACCTGAGCGGAATGACACCATTGGAGTCAGCGCAGGACAGCGAGACCGGCTTGAATCGGGCGCGCAACGTGCTGTTCGATTTGGTAAGGCAGCGGGCGCGCGAAGCGGAGGCCGATGCCGAGCGCAAGCGATATCAAGAGAAGATCACCGCCGACGCCAAGCGGTCTTTGCCGCCTGAACATGCTGATACCTTTCTGAATGGCCGGGATGACGATCTTGGGCGGACCACACCGCTCCTGTTCGCAAAGGACGACAGCACCTATCGCAAGGCGCTCAAAAAGCTGTCCGAATGGCAACGCGAGTTCGGGCAACCCTTCTAGAAAGACCTATTATTCATGGATGAGGACGCGTTGCCGCGAAACTCGTTGAGGCGGTGAAAGGCCGCTTTTCCAACTCCGCCGCCGAAACCTACCATTCTGCTTCCCACCCCAGGTGCACGTCAGGCACGCCGGCCCTTACATAAAAAGCGGCCATCCGCGCTACAGCGGATGTCCGCTCAACGTCAGATTTCGGTTCTCTCTGCCAGGAGCAGCGCGTCTTCCACGTCGACACCAAGATATCGGACCGTGTTCTCGATCTTTGAGTGACCAAGCAGGATCTGGATAGCACGGATGTTACCTGTCGCTTTGTAGATCATCGACACCTTCGTGCGACGGAGCGAATGTGTGCCGTACTCCTCCGGACGCAAGCCGATCGCGATCACCCACTCGTCGACCAAGCGCGCGTACTGCCTCGTGCTCATGTGGTAGGTATGATCGATTCGGCTCGGAAAGGCATAATCCTCGACGGAGCCGCCGCGCCGCTCAAGCCAAGCCAGCAGGCTCGCTCGCACGTCACTGGTGATCTCGAACTGGACGGGCCTTCCTGTCTTTTGCTGGATGACAATCGCTCGTGTCCTGATCTCCGGACCGGCTACCAGATCGCGAATCCTGATCTTGACTAGGTCGCAGCCTCGAAGCTTGCTGTCGATAGCCAGATCGAACAGAGCGCGATCTCGGATGCGCCGCTCGCGATCAAGGTAGAAGCGAACGGCCCAGATTTGCTTTTGCGTGAGCGGGCGCTTCGTCCTTACCTGCTTGCCTGCGTTCCAAGCTGCACGCCTGCCAGCATCATCGTATTGAGAGTGACCCATATGACTTCTCCTCGGCCTTGATTGGCCAAGAGGATAAACGGAGCTGCCAGCATCACGGCTTAGGAGCCGCAAGTGGACTGTCGGCTAACCGCGTCGGCGATGCTGCTAGAGCGGCAGTTCCCGCCAATCCGCTTCGTCAAAGATGATCAGCTCGTTCATGGCTTAACTTCCGCGCGTGATGCGGGCTCTGAAGCTCACCCCAGAACCTCTGCTAGGCGTTCCTTCCATCCTTCGGTGTGAATGATGCGGCCCTGATGGATATTTTGATTGATGATTTCGGCCTTCGTTCGCTGCGAGGCAGCAATCCAGTCCTCACCAAGAACATATAAGGCGTTATCCCTGCGAATGCTTTCCAGAATGACGACGCCCCTCGCCGGGAAGTCATAAGCAAGATAGTCTGAAAAGCCCGCCACACCCTGATAAACGCTCGCCGGACCATAACCGCTGATGGTCGTGGCGCGATCGAGGATCACGGCGCTCGATCTCTCAGCCATACCTCGGACGATCTCCCGGATGTAATCTTCGACGCGGTCCCACGGATGCTCACCCGGTGGCAGGATCACCCAATTTACACGCCGCTGTGCCGGTGGCGCAAACGCCTGAAGGCCGATGGTCACCAAGTCGCATTCGCCGAAAAGCTCAAGGAACAGGTTTATCGTATGCCGAGCATTCCCATGATGGGCTGCCTCATTTGCCAGGACTGGCGAAACGATGAAACGCCGCCCTTCAATAGTGACGAGGGTGACCTCCACGGTTGGCGCCGGGACTGGCTCGCGCGGATAGCACATCCGGTAGATGTCCCGAAAATCTTCCATCTCTTCATAGTCGCCACGCCCCCGGTACTCGCGCCACTTCCAAGAAACGGTCCTGATGTACCGTTCCTCCTTCGGCTGATGTCGACGAACGACCCATGATCCCTCAGCGTTGAAACGAGACACGCGCCCCCGGATCGGAGGTAAGATCGTATCGCCGTCTTGCGCATCGGCGCTGAAGCCTGCCCTTGCCATTTTTGCGGGTGCGTCCTCGGCAAGTTCGCAAGCAACCCGGAAGTCGGCGCCAGCTGGAATACTGGCGAGGTGGTACTCGATATTGCGGATTCTCGTCTGCCTGATCGTCATAAATCGCATCCTGGCTTCTGATTCTCGAAGTCATGATGTTGCGGCTGACCTGGGGACAAGTATAGCGGCTCGTCCGCTTTCCCACGTTTTTCACAGGTCAAGATGTGAATTGATTCATCTTTCAAACAGTCCGATGGCGACCACTAAACGTGCAAACGTCCGCGGGGGGCAGACCTCGCCGTCGACACGCAGTGGCGAATTGGATGGCCGCTTTACCGGTCACGCCTTCCGAAAGCGGTCAGGCAGGAATCATCCAATCTTAAACATAGGTGTCTCCGTAGCGGACCGGCAGCTTTCAGGATCGCGAACTGGTCGGGCGAACGGCCGACATGGGGGCGCCAAGCGGAAATATCTGACGGCAGGGGCGACGTATGTTGGTCTTCAGCTAGAAAAGCATCCGGCTGTTGGCGACTTTGGCGCAATATCTGTCATAGCGAGCATTGTTACTGGCTTCGTGAAGTGACAAACTTCCAAGGCGCTCAAGAGAGCGCCGCTGGGGGACGGGATGAGCCGGACAAATGGAGTGCACGGCAGCCAAGGCATATCCCGACGGCCGCTTTTGAACTCCATCGGATGGCTGTCGGCGCTCGCGATGGCTTTGACGATCAGCGCCTGTAGTTCGATCGACTATCAAAAACTGTCGCCGGGCCAACTTTCCGGAAGCCTCTTCGTCATGTGGGTAGGCGAGGGCGATAGCTTCGGCGACGGGAGGTTCCTGTTCGTCCCCGACCCGAGAGATCCACTGATCTTCCGTCGACCGGACCCTGGTGCGCGCGGTGGCACGATCCAGCCGGGGATCATGTATACGGACGGCGGTTCGATCCCGAGGATAGCGCAGGCGTTCAACGGCCTCTCGCCTTGGGGCTACGCTCCGGCCTATATGATCCATGACTGGGTCTTCACGGCGCATCATTGCATCGTTGACGGAAGCAAGGAGAGCCGGTTCGATCAGGTTCGGGGGATGGAATTCGATGATTCTGTCGCCATTCTCGGCGAAGCGATCAAGGCCTTGGTCGAAACGCGACGTGTAGCGCGCAAGGACGTGGCTCCCGATGTGATCACCGCAGCCGTCGGTAGTGTGTTCGCCCGGAACCTCTGGAACGAGCACGGCGCCTGCAAATCCTTGCAGGTCAGTCCAAAGGATATCGCGGCGGCAGAAGCGGCCATTCCGGGTTCGACGACAAAGGCACACAATCTGAGAACCTTCAGACTTCCTGAAGCGATCGCGCCTTCAATCCCTGCTGCTCGACCCGCGAAGATCGTGGCTCGCGTCTCTCTTTGAAATGCTTCGCCTCTCCGGCGCGTGGGGCGCAAAGGCCTCACCCGAAATTCCTGCCCTTCACGGCTATCTGGCGGATGTGTTCGTATCCGTCTTATCCCGAGCCGACCTAACGCCGCTCAGTGCGGAGACATGGTCCATTTGCCTGGCGTGCTGGGCAGCGGCCACATCGCGCCACTGTCAGGTTGGATCTAGATCAAACCACGCTATCCCCTCATCGACACTGTGGGCGCCAATGATGCGAGAGGGACCGGCGCTCGCCTCGATGGCGTGATCAGCTTTGAAATACACAGATTGAAGCTCTGCGGTGGCAAAGGGCTTCAGGGCTGCGAAGCCAGATGACCGCATTAGGGCGGCGATCTCTTGCTCGGAGAAAGAGTTCAGCCACGGCTCTCCGATCGAGGCGGCCTGTTCCTTCGCCCTTTCAGCTCCCGCGCGAACAGCCGGTTCAAGGCTCGACCAGTCCGCCAGCGCATATGTCATCACCAGACCGCAGCCGCCAGGCCAGGCTCCAAGCGCTCCCAATACGTTGGCGACCGCATCGAAGGGCAGATATTGCGATACGCCCAGCCAGCTCACGAACAAGGGCCGAATTGCATCCATCCCCGCCTGTTTGAGCGCGTCCGTCAGCGGCTCCGCGGTAAGATCGATCGGCAAATAGCTTACGTTTTCCGGAGGCCCCAGCCCTTGAGATTTTACCAGGCCGGTTTTCAATCGCTGAGCCTTCGGATGATCGATCTCCACGATCTTGCAGCTTTGTGCCCAGATCGGCTGCCGGTAGGCGAACGAATCGAGGCCGGCGCCCAGCACGATTAATTGCTCGACAGAATGCGCAGCTGCACGCTTCATGCAATCCTCGGCGACCCGGCTGCGCAGGCAAAAGTGAAGCCGTGTAAATGGATTGGCTACGGCCATCAGCATGGGATCCCGGGCGCGGAGATCGGCAAGCGTCTCTTCGCTTAAGAATTTCGCCGCGATCGGATCGTCGAGAATCCTGGGATCGTCATCCAGGATCTGATGCGCCGCACGGCAGATCGCCGCCATCGTCGCGGTATCGCTGAAGTACGCCATGCTCAACCTCCTTCGAAGAGCACCTGCCGCTTTCGCCGTCAAAACACGTCGAAAGCATCCGGCGACGGGAGCCTGAGCGAGAGGAGTATGGCGATCGCGACGAGCAAGCCGATGATGATGAACATCAGGACGGGAAGGATGTCGTCCGCTCGTTCGTGCGGTTCCCAAAAGGCGCGCATGGCAGGAGCCTCCGACATCCACGGCGGGTTGCTTCCAGGAATAATAGCCGAGGAACGACGGCTACGCTTGGGGCGGAGAGAACAACCATTGGGACGTGGGCGAACTCGTTGTTCGCCGAACAAGCAGGGGGATGTGCATGCCACGACGGGCTGCCGTCCTCCTGTATCCATAGCGGGCCGGGCTTTCAGGGTGTCAGGTCAAGCGCTTCGACCACGCGATCGTAAGGCAGCCCGGCTTCGTCATTCAGCCGTCGAACGTCCTTGTCGGAGGCCGCCTCGAACAGGCACATGCAGCGGCCATCCTGCGGCGCGAAAGTCGAGCGGAGATAGCGGACGCCGGCTCCGGCTGCCGTCATCTCGCGCGCTTTGCCGATCGCGGCTTTCTGCGCGCCGCCCAGATCTTCCATGCTGATCCCTTTGAGGTTTCGTTCAACCATATAGACCGGCATTTCTCTCTCCCTCACAATGTGGACACAGCAAGAAGAGCGCATGGCGCCGCCAAAGGGAACGATCGGTTTCTTATTATTTGATAGCCGACAGTTATGACGAAATCGGGTATTCTGGAGCCTGTCGGGCAACGGGCGAGAATACGCCATGGAGATGTCGCAGATAAAATATGTTCTGGCGGCCGCAAGGACTTTGAATTTCACGCGTGCCGCCCAGGAATGCAACGTATCCCAGCCGGCGCTCACCAAGGCAGTTAAAAACCTTGAGAACGAACTGGGCGCGCCGGTCTTCCACCGGGAAGGCAAGAGAATATCCCTTAGCCAGTTCGGCAAATCCATGTTGCCGCATTTCCAGCACATCATCGAGGAGACGGAGGTCGCCCGCGGTCTCGCCCAGAATTTCCGGCTGCTGAATAAGGTCCCCGTGCGGCTGGGTGTGATGTCGACCGTCGGTCATGTCAGGTTAGCGCGGTTTCTTGCCCAATTCGAGCACACCCACGAGGGTGTCGAATTGACCGTGACGGAAGATGTCTTGTCCGACCTGACGGCGAAGCTGCGGGAAGGTGAGGTCGACGTCGCTATTCTCAACGGGATGGGCGACCTCGGCGAGACCGTGCATTTGCATGAGTTGTACACCGAGCGATACGTGGTGATTTTTCCACCCGATCACCGGCTGAGCGCGTGTGACGCCATCAGGCTCGCCGATTTGTCCGACGAATCCTATGTCGACCGCCTCGCCTGCGAGATGCGCGAGCTTGTGATGGAAGTCTGCAAGGAGAAGAGCATCCATCTCTATGCGCGCTTCCGCTCCGAGCGGGAAGACTGGGTCCAGGCAATGGTCCTGGCGCGTATCGGCTTCGCGTTTATGCCCGAATACTCTGTGTCGTTGCCGGGGCTACTGCAGCGGCCCCTCATAGACCCGCCGGTCGAACGCCATGTCTGCCTCGCCACCGTCCCTGGGCATCCGTTCTCTGCCGCTGTGAGCGCGTTTGTGAGAGCCGCGCAAAGCTATGCGTGGCCAGGCTGAGATACCGCGAGTGGTTTTGATTTGCCGCACTCTTGGGCCTGCCAACTTTGAAGGATTGGTGACATGATCCCAGCACCCAACAGAATGGCACAATTCCGTTTCTCGACCCGCGGCCTGCCTTTGCGCGAGTGCGCAAAATCGCTAAGCGCTCTCCACGACCGCAAGCTGATCGATCTAAGGTTGGAGCCTTTGCGGGATTATGCTTTCCACGCCGACTTTAGGCTGAAGGCCCTGCCAGAATTGGGCATCATGTCGGGATCCCTCGGCGGCTTACGGCATCTTGGCCCAGTTCACGACGATGACCTGTTCATGTTCATGAATTTAGCTGGCGACAGTATCGCAAGCGACGGCAGCAATGAAGTTGCCTTGCATGGGAATGCCATATGTGGGCGCCCGGGGAATATCTGCGAGGGCGTGAGTCATGTTGATAATGTCCACTTTATCGCGCTGCGACTCCCGAGCCGGGCCATTTCCCACTTGGTCACCGGCGGCGACGTCTTTGCCATGCGGATCGTTCCGCGCGGCACAGCCGCCCTGAAACTCTTGAAGGCCTACGTGTCCACGGCGCTCAAGGATGACGAGGTGCTGGAGGTGCCCGACCTGCAACGGCTGTTCGTGACCCATGTTCACGATCTCGTAGCCCTCGCCCTGGGCGCAACCCGCGACGCAACCTTCGTCGCGGAAGGCCGTGGGGTGCGGGCAGCGCGGTTGCAGGCCATCAAGGACGATATCAGGGCAAATCTTAGCAGCGAACTGACGGTTTCGGCGACGGCTGCGCGCCATCATATGACGCCCCGCTATCTTCATAAGCTTTTCGAGGCAGAGGGCGTCACCTATTCGCAATACGTCATTGCCCAGCGGCTGGCGCGAGTACATCGCATGTTGACCGATCCACGATTTGCCGCCAGCAACATCAGTTCGCTCGCCTATGACGCCGGGTTCGGGGACCTGTCCCACTTCAACCGCCTGTTCCGTCAACGCTACCACGCCACGCCATCAGACGTGCGTCATCAGCGCCCTTGACCTCCCGGTACGACAGCAACAAAATACTTGACTGGCATGACGCGAAGCTGGTCGGCGCGCGCATCGATTGCAGCTTCGGGGTGGGTTCCTGTCTGGACGGTGTCGAGCGACCCATGCCGGATTGCTGACATTGAGTGCCTGAGTTGGCCGGCCTGAGACGTCTGATGCCAGGCGGTTTGCCAAAGCAAGCGACATTTGGAATAGGAGCGGCGAGCCGCCATTTGCCCAGCATTTGGGTTCCGGTCAGCCCAACAGGAGCCACACCCAGTACGCGCCGATCGCCATCTGGACGGAAAAGGCGGTAAATCTCAGGCTGACCGCAAGCGCGCTCGTTGAAATGAGGTGGATCGTCGACTGGATAATCCTGGCGCCTAACAGCGTGAACGCCAAAGGATCCGTGGCTTCGGGTCTCCCGGTCATCACCGCGACGCCGAGCAGCCCACCAAAGACGGGAAGACCTTCGATGCAGTTGGCATGCGCCCGAGCCAGCCGCTGCATGAAAGGCGAGAGGTTGGCGTTGTCCGGCGTAAACCCGTTCGCAGGCACGCGGCCCGATACGACGAGCCAGGTGCGGATTGCCTCCATCACGATCAGCAAGCCAAGCGTCCAAGCGATGAACCCGGTCAACGCGTATGCGGACTCCGTCATGACGCCACCTATTGCTTGCGGCAGAGCGCTACGATCCACGGCGCGCCGCTTGGCGATTGACAAATATCCACGGAGAAGCCGGCGGCTGCCGCCGCCTCGCGCAATTCGCCAGGCGTTCTGGTCGTAAAAATGTCCGGGGGCATTCCCATCGTCTCCATGTGTTCTCTTGGAACGAAGCCGACTGCAAGCAGGCCACCCGGGCGAAGAACGCGGATAAACTCGTCAAAACCTTGCTCGAGCGAGCGCCAGAAATACACCGTGTGGACAGTAAGCGCCTTCGTGCATGACGCGTCGTCAATCGGCAGCCTGCCGACATCGCCGAGCAGGAAGCGCGCACGGCCTTGCGCGCACTCAGCTGCGAAAGTCTTGGTCGCGGCGGCGACCACGTCGGCGGAGCGATCTATCCCGACGACTGATGCGCTTCGGTCAAGGAGACGCCGCAGGTTTGGCCCGCCGCCGAAGCCAACTTCCACAATTGCATCCGTCGACTGGGGCCCCAGCCGATCGACCGCGAACGCATTTACGCGCGCATTTCCGCGGTTCATGCCAAGCCGCACGAGCCAGCCGACGATTCCGGTTGGCCAGGAAAGCTGTCTCGCTATCAACCTTGGCGCCATCCGGTCCCACTCCCATTGTGGACCATAGGCCGGCCCGCTGGGCGCAGGCAACTCTACCCCGCGCCAGCAAGCATAGCGATGAAGATGCCCGTCTGGCGTTCATCGAGGCGGCCCATGAAGCCGAGATACTGGCAGATTGAAGCACAATCGCTTTGGTGTCGGGCTATGCCGAAACGAGGGAAAGCCCGCCGACCGAAGCCAGCGGGGCAATTTTGGGGGGAGCCGACTGTGAAGGTCAGATAGATGCGAACATAACTGGCTATTCGGCCACTTGTTCCATCGTGTTGACGTCGGCCAGGCGCTGATGTTGGATGTCTTGCCTTCTCACACCGGCACGTGCCCGGTCGTTCTCATCCCCAATTCCCATAGACCGGGCGCGTTTCGCTTCCCTCCGGTCGCTTGGCTTCATCCAGGCAACGGGGATTGAAACGCAAAAAACCCCGCCGGCCGAAGCCAGCGGGGCATTGGGAATTGCTGAAGTTCAGAACTTGTAGGCCAAGCCCACCTGGATTGAATGCTGGGTCAGATCGTTGTGCTCGTTCCAGCTCGGATCGGTCGTCTTTGGCCAGTCTGTCACCTGACCGAAGTCCGTGTACCGATAATCGATGCGAGCAATCCAGTGAGACGTGAAGGCATGCTCGAAGCCCGCACCTATTGTCCACCCGCCCTTGATCGTCGAGCCGCTGTCCTTCGCTCCGACATCAAAATACTCGGTCTTGATGTCACCAGCCGCGACGCCGCCAGTAGCATAGACAAGGTTGTTGGAAAATGCATATCCCAAGCGGCCGCGTAGCGAACCCTGCCATCTGATCCGCGCGTTCGAACTGTCGCCGAAGGGCCAATCCGGATTATCGCCACTCACGCCTGAAGCTTCGAACTCGCCATCAACGCCATAGACGAAATTCCCGCTCTGGAAATTGTAGCCCCCGTAGATGCCGCCCAAAGCGCCATCCAAATTGAAGTGGTCGCTATAATCAGAAGCGCCCGGAGAACCGCGGTCCTCGTCATGAATATGATCCCGACCCCAACCATAGCCGATTTCAGCGCCGAGATATGCGCCTGACCAATCGAACGACGCGACCGGCATCGTTGCCGCCGCGTCTGCGGACCACGCAGGCACAGACGCCATCAGGAGCATTGCTCCCGCGATTAGAGAAGTCCTCATGATTACCCCCGCTGCAAGCGGCAGTAGAATGCTCCACCTTTATTTCTTGTCAACCGTGCGTGCAGCATTCGTGGAATGTTTTGCAAAATTACCTGGAGGTACCGCCAGAGGAACGCAAAAAAGCCCCGCCGCCTTTCGGCAGCGGGGCTGCTCATGCGCAATCGACGGCGATTATTGAACCGGCGTGCCCGAACCGATGGTCTTGGCGGTCACCGCACCAAGCTTCTCGCGGCGCGTCATAACTGGACGCACATAGGGCTTCTTTCCCGTGGTATTCATTCCAAACCCCCGATTTCTGGACGCCGGATAGAGCCACAAGCTGGGGTTGCTCGCAACAAAAAAGAACCCCGCCGGTCGAAGCCAGCGGGGCTCTTGGAGGGGGAGTAGCCTCTGTCAGGAGAGACAGATGCGAACATAACTGACTATCCGGCCAAATGTTCCATCGCTCAGATCGTATTTTACCCGATCTCAAAAGCTGTCTATATTCGCGACTTATCAGCGGGGACGCGCTGAGGAGCCCGGCCGGCCCAGTCACCCCCCCCCCACCCCGGCCGGGCTCACGTCCAGCGCGGATGGTCCAGCGGTCTTCCCTTTCAGGATATTGACTTTTAGCGAGGCGCTGCGGCGTTATTCGTCAATGCCCGGTCCGGATGAATTCCTAGACCAGCTTCTTCAATGCCCGCATTGCGGCACGATCAGGCTCCGCATCCCCAAGGACGCGACCGGCACGACCATCATTACCTGTTCAGATTGCGGTGAACCGATCGCCACCTGGGACGATGTGCTCACCAGTTTTGAAAAGCAGGGCGGCCTCTCCGGCGTCTTCCGGCTCGCAAGGGGAAAAATTCGGCGATTGAAGTGAATTCCCAGATCGCCGGTCCGTCTATTCCGTCCGATCGAAATCTGCTTAGATCACAGCCCGTTAGCCGCCACCCTGACGAGCCCGACTGGCAACCATCCCCAATCCGTCCCCAGCCACGCTTTGAGCGATGCCGCGCGAATGCGCTGCCGGATCGGTTCCGATCAACATTCATCATTCCCTCTTCAGCCAAAGCTGTGAACGTCGCGCCCCCCTTCGTGCCGTCCCAGGGTGCAGCGTGCGGTTCGCACGGGCCGGTTGAATTCGGTGCTGACTGCGACTAAGCGACGAGGGAGAGGGGAGTTGTCTAGATGAGGATCAAAATTCCAGTGCCGCCTGTTGTCAGGGCGGGTTGGGCGCGGGTGACATCACGGCCCGATCTGCGGGTGACGAACACCCTGATCTTCCCCGAGTGCAAGGTCGCCTACATTCCGGTGCCCAAGGCAGCCTGCACGTCGATCAAGACGGCCCTGCTACCCTTGGTGGGCGAAGAGGCGAGGGATGACTTCCTGGTCCACCTTACCGACAAGTTCGACATCCGGCCTTTTTCTGAATGTCGTCCGCTATTGTCGCCAGAGTGGTTTGTCTTCACCGTTGTGCGACATCCTATCGATCGCGCCCTCTCGGCATGGCGCAACAAATGCGATCCGGCGGGCCCCGGTCTTACAGGACGAATGCACAAGATGGGATTCCGTCCGGGGGACGATCTGGATGCGTTCACGAAAACTCTTTCGCGATGGCCGGCACAGGCAATGGACGAGCACGTCATGCCGCAGTCCGATCTCCTTGACGGGATCGATAGGTGGCCGGTGCAAGTGTTCAAGTTTGAAACGCTCAAAGACGACTGGCCCGCCATTGTACGAGAGATCCGCAGGCGGGGCGGGCAGATATCGGATGACCTTCCAATGCGAAACGTCTCATCTCAAAGGGTCGGCGATTCTCGTCAAGCGATGGAACGGCTGAACCGCATCTATCGCGATGATTTCGCTCGCTACTCGTATTAGAGCCCTGCCGCAGCCGTGGAGGATGCGCGAGAAGCCAAAAGGAAAGCGACCGGGACACGACCCGAGACGCATGGTTTTGCCTTTCGGGATGTGGTTAGGTGAGATGCTCCCGGAGAGGGCAGCAAAGCCCGGTCGCCAGGGGCCGAACTTTGCCGGCGGCCGGGCCACTATTCTGTCCAATTTCAGAGTGTGCTTAGATAACGCCGTTAGCGGGTCCCCACACGCTGACCTCCGGTCGGCTTTGACCAAGCCCTCCAAACAACCCTCAAGGGCCGATCGGGCACTATCAATGCGCGAGTGGCCGACTCACTCAAATTATGTTTAGGTCGACCAGTCAGCCGCCGCCCTGGCTGACGGCCCGGCCGGCAACCATCCCCAATGGATTCCCATGCTGGCCGGGCGCTTATAGATCGGCCGCCGCAACGTGGAACGCGTCGATCTGCTCAGACATGAAGCCGAGGGCGCCGAGCGTCTCTACGGCCCGACCACGCCATCTATTGCGAGCCCCTGATCGGGTTGAAGTTGCTTGACGGACACAAGAGTCAAGCAGCCAGGCACGCTGTCAGCGGGACCCGGCGCATAGCCGCGATCCGCCAGCCGGCGCCGGATGTTCAGCGTCGTGATCATGGTTTTGCCTTCAGGGTGTGGTTAGGTCAGAGGTTTCGCGAAGGACGACGAATGAAACTGTCGGTGTTCACGCTGCTGGCGCTATTGGCCGCGGTTCCCGCGCATGCCACAGAGGCTGATGTTTCCGTGTGCTTCACGCCTGCCCAGAAATGCGAGCCGTTGATCGTTCAGGCGATCGATGAGGCCAAGAGCTCGATCAGCGTGCAGGCCTACGTCTTCTCGTCCTTCCCGATCATCCATGCTCTGGAGCACGCCGAGCAACGGGGCGTCGAAGTGCTCGTCATCCTGGATAAGGTCAACGACCGGGAATATTCCGCCGCCACGCTCCTGCAGGCCTACAACATCCCCGTCTGGATCGACTACGAGCCGAAGATCGCCCACAACAAGGTGATCGTCATCGACGACTATCTGACGATCGGAGGATCGTACAACTACACCTTTGGCGCCGAAAATCGGAACGCCGAGAATGTGACCTTCATCAGGTCCAAGGCCATCGCCGACGAATATCTTGCGAACTGGAACAGCCGCCTCAAGGCCTCGCGCGTATTTGGCGAGAAGTCGGGAGAATGATCGATCTTGGCCTCGCCGCTCGCCGGCGCAGCGCGGAGCGGACTTGCGTTCTGAGCAATAGGGGGCGGTTTGCCCTTTAAATTGTCTAGGTTTCTGAAACCGCCGGTTGATCGTCGGCAGCTATATTGGTGTGATGAAGATAGGCGCGATCACGATATCGGCCGCAATGCTGGCTGCGGCGGGCAGCGGCTATTTCGCCGATGATATTCCAATCTCGCGGCTGCATGCAGCAATGCGCTCTGAGTCCGCATGCGACATCAAGGGCAATATCTCGATCGACACTGGCGAGCGCATCTATCACATGCCCGGCCAGAAATTTTACGACCGGACGAAAATTTCTCCGCAGCATGGTGAACACTGGTTCTGTTCAGAAGACGAAGCCCGCGCGGCTGGTTGGCGTAAGACGAAAGAGTAGCTCCGGTCCATTTTCGATATGTGCTTAGATCAGCCCGTCAGCTGCCGCCCTGACAGACGGCCCGGCTGGCAACCATCCCCAATGGATTCCCCCCCGCCGGCCGGGCGCTTCTTGGGATTTGGAACAACGGAGTGTCAAGCCCGTTGGGTGGCGATGGAAGGGAAACGGGTCCCGAATATCGAAGCCATAGAGGAGCTAAGAAGCTCAAATGCGAAAACCGGCAGGTCAGGGTCAAAGCCCGGATTCATGCCGCTCGTGCTGGCGAACTGAGGTGGACCCGCCTGATGAGACAGTTTGGCGGCTTGGCTAAGGTGGATCGGGTTGGTTTCTACGCCGCCAATTGCTCCATCATTTCTGCCGTAGCATAGACCTCGTCAGGTGTCCTGCCGCCGAAGGTCGAGTGCGGGCGTCTCCGGTTGTAATAGTCGATCCAGGAGCCGATGCCCCTGCGGGCTTCGCTGCCGGTCTCGAAGGCGCTGAGGAAGACGCACTCGTATTTGAGGCTGCGCCACAGCCGCTCGATGAAGACGTTGTCCATCCAGCGGCCGCGCCCGTCCATGGAGATGCGGATGCCGGCATCCTTCAACGTGGTGGTGAAGGCGAAGCTGGTGAACTGCGAGCCCTGATCGGTGTTGAAGATGTCGGGCCTGTCTCGGTGCGAGCCGCCGCCAAGTGCTGTGGCGGGTCGTGTTGCCGGCGACGGTGCCCGCCATCCTGGTCGGCATGCGAGTGGGCATGGGCTTCTCCTTCATGAGTGTCGTGGCGGCCGAGATGATCGCGGCCAATGAAGGGGTCGGTTTCCTGATCTACAATGCGCGCCTATTCTTGAAGACAGCCAATGCTTTTGCCGGTATCCTGACGCTTGGCGTCATGGGCCTGCTTGCCGATTTCGTATTCCGGATGATCGCACGCAAGCTCTTCGCCAAGCACGCCCTGCCGTTCTAGGGACACGCGATGGCGTCCGGTCAGAAGTGCTCCGACAAGATGAAGGTACTGAAAGCCGCGGCTGATCCCAAGCTCTTGCCGGACCTCGAAGTAGTGGACGTGCCGCGGGAAAGCTCTTTCAAGGTATGGACGCACGGTTATCCATTCCGAACCGTTCGCTGGCATTTCCACCCCGAATACGAAATCCATCTGGTAACCGAGACGAGCGGCCGCTCCTTCATCGGCGACTATATCGGAACATTCGGACCCGGAAATCTGGTGATGACGGGTCCCAACCTGCCGCATAACTGGATCAGCGATATCCCAAAGGGCCAGGTGGTGGAGCAGCGCGGGATTGTCGTGCAGTTCACCAGCGACTTCATCGAGGGCTGCAAGGCGGCGATGCCCGAATTGCGCTCGCTTGAACCGATGCTGCTAAGGGCGGCTTCGGGGATAGAGTTCGCCGATGGCGTGGGTTTCGCGGCGCGGCCGCTTTTCGACGCCATGCTTGTGGCCAACGGAGCGGAACGCGTCGGCCAATTCTTTCGGCTGCTCTCGCTGCTGCGGCGTTCCGAATATCGGCAGCTTGCCAGCGACGGCTTTCTTCCGCGGCCCGAGACCTATGCCAATGAGCCGCTTAACCATGTCATCGACCATATTGCCCGGAATCTGTCCGAGGACCTGACCCAGACTGAGCTTGCTGCGCTCTCCGGCTATACGCCTACCGCCTTCTCGCGCGCGTTTCGCCTTCACACCGGTCTGACCTTTGTCCGTTACGTCAATCGCCTGCGCATCGATCGTGCGTGCGACCTACTAATGGCTACCGACGATAGCGTCGCCAACATCTGCTATCAGGTGGGGTTCAACAACCTTTCCAACTTCAACCGGCATTTCATCGTGCTGAAGAGGATGTCGCCCTCGCTGTTCAGGCGCGAACATCGAAACAATGCGCGCACGCGCTTTCCCAATGAGAACATGGTCTGGCGGCGGACGGCGGGAACATGCACCATCAGGAATCGGACAGGCGCAACGGTGCTGTAGATATGGTGATGCATCGGAGACGACCGCCACGAGCCACAGGGGCGGCGCATTTTGCCTTCGTGGGAAAGCAGGATTATTCTTTGCTTTTTAGGGTCTGCACGATCGGTCGAATCAGAACTTCATGCTGAAGTTGGCCCTGATGCTCTGGTCGGTGACGTCGCTGCCGAATTGGCCGTTGTAGGAGAGGCCCAGCGTGGCGTTCCGGCTGATGCCGAAATCAAGTCCGGCCTCGATCACTGCCGCGTCCATGGCGATGGGCACGCCCGCGATCGAGAAGGGCGAGCCGCCCGCGAAGGACAGGGTCGACTTCGGCGTTGCGTTACCGAATGCATGACGCCAGCCGAGTGTGCCCCTTGCCGTGGCCTGGATCCCGCCGAGATCGAAGTCGGTGGAGGCATGCACGCCGAGTGTCGTGAAGGTCGCGTCCGTTGTCATGCCCTTGCCTTTCAGCGCCGCCACGCCGCCGCGTTCGGTAAACCCGTCGGTGGACAGGCTCACATAGGCGAGGTTGGCGAAGGGTTCGAACGCGACATTCCCAGCGTGAAAGCCGTAGCCCAGTTCCGCGAAGGCCTGAGCCGTGTCCGCGCTGTAGCCGCCGGCGAGCTGATCGGAAAAGCCGGGAAAGCCTACCGAGCGATCGAACGACAGATCGTGCCACGTGTAGGCCGCGCCAGTGCGCAGGGCAAGATTGCCCCATTGCGTGCCGCCATAGAGGCCGAGATGATAGTTCCGGCTTACGCCCGAGGAACTGCGGTCCTTCACGTCGAAGCTGGTGTAGCTGTAGCCGGTCAGCACGCCGAAGCGCCATGCGCCCACCGGCACGTCCGCGCCCATGAGCAGGCCGCCCGTCGAGCGGTCGAGTCGGGCGGCGTTGCCGTCGCTGCTCCACGAACCCCATGCACCGAAACCTCGGGTCCAGACCGCGAGCCCGTCCGTGGTAGCTGGCGCGAGCGCTGGGCCGCCCTCGGCGTAGCTCATGACCGGGGTCAAGGTGGCGCCGACAGCATCGAAGGCGTCGCGCAGGCGGTCGACAGCCGCTTCCCGTACGAAGCGGCTGTCCTCGATCAGCACCGACTGCGCCGAGGCGTGGACCTCGCCAGACAACGCGTCGAATGCGGCGCGCGCCGAAGGAATGTCGAGCGACAGCACGGCGCCGTAGATCGCGCTGCCCGGGTCCAGCGATTGGACGCCCTGGCCGGCGGCACGCTCGTTAGGCGTCCCGCCGATGGAGTCGAAGTCGATGCCGTTGCGGTCGAGCTCTAGATAGACATTGTTCTCGTCGTAGGTGAGCGTTGGCGCCAGGAAGGCAAAATTGGAGGAAACGGAATCGAATGTGCCGTTCACGCCGCCATCGGCGGTGAGGATGGTGTATTGGGTCGACGGCGCGTAATTGCCCGATCCGGCCAGCACATCGACCGCGCCTCCCTTGATTCCGGCGGCGCCGCTCGCGGCGATCAGATCGGACTGGCCGGCTGCGTTAACCTCGACCTGATAGGTCGATCCAGCCGAGAAGCCGACATCGCCGGCGACGTTGAGCGTGCCGATCGAATTGCCCGGCGCGATCGTGCCGCCCGGCTCAACTATGAGGTCGCCCACCGTGCCGGTGCCGCCGACGATGCCACCGTTGACTGTAACGGCGGAATTGCCGATCCAGCCATCCACGCGCAAAACGCCACCGCTGATGCTGGTGGGGCCGGTGAATGCTCCGCTGCCGGCAGTAAGGATGGTCGTGCCGGCGACCTGCTCGAGAGCGCCCGTGCCGGCGATTTGCGGGTCGAAGCTGTAGCCGGTCGTGTCGCTGTGCTGGAACACCAGCGCACCGCTGTCATAGAGATTGACGACTGGCGCATCGAGCGTGCCCGGCGCTTGCGGGGCGCCGCCCTGCAGGCCGCCGATGACCACCGTGCCGTCTCCGCCGTCGAGGCCGACCGACAGGCTCGCTGCATCGACAAGTCCCCCGTTCGAAATGTTCAGCGTGCCGCTGCCGGATCCGCCGACGCGAAGCTCGACTGTACTGGTCCAGGTCGAGCCGGCGCCATCGACCGTGACCGCGCCGCTGGAGCCGGAGCCCGCGCCGATATAGCCATAGGAGTTGGAGACAACGCCGCCGTTCGAAACGACCAGCGTGCCGTCGCCGCCGCTGCCGACCTGGATCCCGGTACTCTTCAAGGTCGAGCCGTCGCCGTCCACTGTGACCGAACCGTTCGAGCCGGCGTTGGCGCCAAGGATGTCGTCGCCGGTGGAAACAACGGCTCCGCCGTTGGAGATATGCAGCGTCCCGGCACCGGATTCGCCGACATAGAGGGAGCCGTTGTTCGTCCAGGTCGAGCCGGCGCCGTCCACCGTAGTTGCGGCCCTGGAACCGGCGCCGGCGTCGACAAAGCCCCACGCATTGGAAACGGTGCCTCCTTGCCTGATGTTCAGCACACCAGCGCCGCTGCCGCCGACAAAGAGGTCGCTGCTCATCGTCCATGCCGAGCCCGGCCCATCCACCGTGACCGTGCCGGTGGTGCCGGCGTTGCCGCCGATATGGCCGCCATTGCTTGAAACGCCACCACCGTTCGTAACGCCCAGCATGCCGTCGCCGCTGCCGCCGACATAGAGATCGCCGGCATTCGCCCAGGTCGAGCCGGCGCCATCGACGGTAACGATGCCATTTTCGACAAAGCCGAAGGTGTTGGAAACGCCGCCGCCGTTCTTGATATCCAGCGTGCCGGCGCCGGAGGCGCCAATGAAGAGGCCGCTGTCCATCGTCCATTTCGAGCCGGCGCCGTCGACCGTGACCGCGCCGATGGAGCCGGCGCCGTCGCCGATGGAGCCACCGTCGCTGGACACGTTGCCGCCGTTTGTAATGCCGAGCGTACCCGCGCCGGAATTGCCGACGACGAGGCTGCTGGTATTCGTCCAGGTCGAGCCCTCGCCGTCGACCGTGACCGCGCCGTCGGAGCCGGTATCATTGCCGATGGCTCCAAAAGTATCGGAGACGCTGCCGCCGCCCGATATGGCCAGCGTGCCGCCATCGACCATGATGTTTCCGCCAAGGCTGTCGGCGCCGGTGAGCATGAGCGTGCCGAGGTCAGTCTTGTCGAGATTGCCCGCGCCGGTGAGGTTCGCGGCGATGGTGGCTGTATAGCCCGCGCCGGCCGCAGTACCGTCGCCGACCCGGATGGTGGTCGTCCCCGAACCCATGGCAAGGGCGTCGCCCTCCACCACATAGCCGTCGCTCGCGAACTGCATCCCCTCGCCGATCGGAAGTAAGCCTCCGCCGTTCGCATCGACCGTAACGGTGCCGCCGGTTCCGGTGAAGATGAGCAGCGCGGCGGGATCATAGGTCCCGTTGGCGCTGACGTCCGTATTGGTCCAGTTGGTTCCCGTCGCGCTCCATGTGCCGCTGCCGCCGACTAGCGCGCCGGGCGTGGTGGTCGTGCCGTTCCAGAAATCGAACGATCCCGAAGGCGGTGTGGTCGTGGCCGCCACCAGGAGGTTGATCTGGTTCGCCTGAGCCGTCTGCACGGTGAGGTCGCCTGCGGCGTAGCCGTCGGGCGTCGTGCCGACCGTGAGGCCCGCGCCGCCCAGCGTCCCGCCGTAGTCGAACAGGCGGTAGAGGCCGTTCCCGAACCCGCCGGCGTTGGCGACGTTGAGCGTGCCGTTCAGCGTCAGGTCGTTGGCGACGTCAAACAGCCCGGTGGTGGAGGGTGCTCCGAGCGCGACATCAACATTGGCCCCAGCGTCGAGTGCGAGGTTATTTATGGTGAGCGTCGAGCCCGAAGCGCCCGACAGCGTGCCGCCGCTCGCGATCGTCACGTCGCCGCCAACGGTGCCGCCGCCGCCCAGCGTGCCGCCCGAGGCGACGGACAGCGAACTGCCGGCTGCTCCCAGCGTGCCGTCGACCCTGAGCGTGCCGCCGGTGACATCGGTCGAGCCTGTGAACGCTCCGCTGTCGCCGGTGAGGACGGTCGTGCCGGCGATCTGCGTGATCGCGCCCGAGTTGGTGATCTGCGGGTCGAAGCTGTAGTTCGTGCCAGTGTGGTCGAATTCCAGCCCGGCCCCGGAGGAGAGGTCAACGGACGGAGCATCGAGCGTGCCCGGCGCCTGCAGAACGCCGCCTTGCATGCCGCCGATGACGACCGTGCCTGGTGAAACGACATAGATAGGAGTGCCGGAGACGCTGCCGCCGTTCGAAACGGTCAACACCCCCGAGATGTAAAGGTAGCTGCTGTTCGTCCATTTCGAGCCAGCCCCATCCACCGCGACCGCGCCGGTGGAGCCGATATTGCCGATGTCGCTGGAAACGCTGCCGCCATTGGTGACGTCCAGTGTGCCGTCCCCGCCGCCGCCGACATCGACTTCTTCGGCAATCGTCCAGGTCGAGCCGGTTCCGTCCACCGTGACCATGCCGTTGGAGCCCGAGCCGGCGCCGACATAACTGGAATCGCCGGAGACGCTGCCGCCGTTCTTGATGTCCAGCGTGCCGGTACCGTCGTGTCCGATATCGAAATAATCATCATACGACCATTTCGAGCCAACACCCTCGACCGTGACCGAACCATGTGAATCTGCGGAGTAGCCGACTGAACCGAAGTCGCTGGAGACGCTGCCGCCGTTCGAAACGGTCAGCGTGCCATCGCCATAAAGACCCACATCGAATTCTCCGGCATTCGTCCATTTCGAGCCGGCCCCGTCCACGCTGACCGTGCCGGTGGACCCGGCTTGGGAGCCGATAACGCCGCTGGCGTCGGAAACGCCGCCGCCGCCCGAAACGGTCAATGTGCCGATGCCGCTGTTGCCGACATAAAGGTTGTCGGTGTTCGTCCAGGTCGAGCCCGCGCCGTCGACCGTGACCGTGCCGTCAGAGCCGGTTTGGTCGCCAATGACACCTTGGGCGTTGGCAACACTGCCACCATTCGAAACGGTCAGCGCGCCGGAGCCGTAACCACCGACTACAAGGTAGCTGCTGTCCTCCCATGTCGATCCTGCCCCATCCACTGCAACCGCGCCGGTGGAGCCGGCATTTTCGCCGACCACGCCGCTGGCGATGGCAACTCTGCCGGCGTTCCCGATGTTCAACGTGCCGGCGCCGGAATAACCGACAGCGAGGCTTTCTATTGTCCACTTCGAGTCGACACCATCCACCGTCACCGCACCGTTGGAGCCAGCGCCGAATCCAATGTAGCTTGCGGGACCGGAGACGCTACCGCCGTTTCTAATGGTCAGCGTACCCATCCCTAGGTTGCCGACAACGACGTTTATCTCATTTGTATTCCAAGCCGAGCCGGCGCCATCAACTGTGACTGCGCCGTTGGAGCCAGCCTTGTTGCCGATAACTCCGAGCGTGCTGGAAACGATGCCCCCGGCCTCGATATCGAGAGTGCCGCTACCAGCGTTGCCGACATAGAGGCCGGTTCCAATAATCCATGGACTTGGTTGAGCGACGCTTGGCACTGTCACCGTGTCGCCGTTGTCGATCACAACCTGAGCCCGCGCGGGGTCCGCGCCCGGCAGGACGGCAACAAGCCCGGCCAGGGCGGTCGAGCAGAGCAGCGCGCCCCGGCGCTTCGAGCCTGCAGAGAAGGGCGTGCCAACCTGGGCACGAGATATCTTCATCGTTTGCCGCCCCCCATCGAACCGCTGCGCGCGGGCGTGAATCACCGCCGGCGGGTCAAAGTCCCGCAGCACTCTGCATAGCGAGTCGTGTCCGGATGCGCGTCACCCGATCGGACGATGTCGCCGTCTTCGCGTTGAGGATGTTTTCGCCCGGTGCGTGTCGACGCGCGGAAATGATCGCGGGCGTTCGCCTGTGGTCGTCCGGTCATCCTATCGGATGGCCGCGACGGAGAACCTACTGGCGGGATGGCCCGATCGGAATCGAGAGCAGCAACCGGACAAGGGCCGCGGAGGAATGTACGTCGGCCTTGTGGAAGATGCGTTTGGCATGCGTCTTGACCGTGCTCAGCGAGACGCCGAGCGCGCGCGCGGTTTCGGGCAGGCCAAGGCCGCCGCCCAGGAGCGCGGCGACCCGCGTCTCGGCGGCGCTCAATCCCATCAGGAGGCGCAGATGTTCGGCTTGCGCCTCGGTGGAGGCTTGCGGATCGACGATCTGCACCATGACGCGGGCCGTGGCGTCGAACGTATTCCACGGAGACAGCGTCGGAGGCGGCAACGGCGTCATGCGCACCAGCAGGGCCCGCCGGCCGGACGGGCGTTCGACTTGCATCAATCCTTCCAGGCTGCTCTCCTCGCCTCTCGCCACGGCGAGCGCTTGCTTGAGCCTGGCGGCGAACCGCGGCGAATCTTCGTGTGTCTGCGCGGCGAGCGTCAATGGGTCGCCCTTGACTACGACGAGCCCGTCGGGCTGTCGCAGCAATCTTTCCGCATCCGAGGTCATCCTGAGGATGCTGCCATGCTGGTCCAGAAGTACGACGGCTCCGGACACCGTCGCAAGAAGCTGATCGGGCTCCCGCTGGTTGGCCGGCAAACGGCTTGCCAGGAGCGTGAGATCGATGGCGCGCGAGAGATGGGACTTCAGCCCGTCGAGGCGCGCCAGCGCGTCATCCGCGTTGTTCGCCCGCGCCGCCGACAGATTGAACAGGATACCCCCAGGCCCTTCCCCCGACAGGGAGGAATGCCTGACGGCGATGATCTGGGAAATCCCCTGCGGGGCAAGGATGTCGGCATAGAAGGCGCTGCGATAGAGGATTTCCTTCTGCACGACCATTTCCGTCGAGAGGGCACGGCCGACCGGCGCGTGCGCGAAGGCAAAGCCATAGGGATTCCTGGTGTGATGTTTCAGGAAAAATTCGTTCAGATCCTCGCGCAGGCGACCGTGAATGATGAACCGATCGTCCCGCGAACTCGGCAGGTACAGGAGCATCCCGCTGTCGGCGCCCAGATAGTCGGCAATCCGTTCCAGCGCGCCGGACCAGAGTTCCGGTTGAGCCGACGCTTCGTATAGCGCACCGATGGCATTCGAATAGCTGGGCCTTCCCATTGAGGCAGTCCCCGGTGGGTTGTCGGCGCCCGGTATCGTCCTAAAGGGTGATGCCGAAAAGCGCACCTGACACGGCAAGCCCGTGCCGACGCTATATCATTGCACGGAGAACGTGTAGTCCGCATCATCCGATCGGACGATATCGCGTGTGGATCGCGCGGGCTGCGCGGCGAGATCGCGCGGCGGCGTCAGTTCAACCCGCCGGTCGGGTCGATCGGCAAGGTGGCGAGCAGGCGCGCGAGGGCAACCTGCGAATGCACGCCGATCTTGTCGAAGCAGCGCTGGAGGTGCGTCTTCACGGTCGAAAGCGAAATGCCAAGCGCCTCCGCCGCCTGCGGCCCGGTAAGGCCGTCGGCGACGAGGATGGCGACCCTTGCCTCGGCCGGAGTCAGTCCGAGCGCGGCCTGAACCGTCGACGCATTCCGCTGCCTTTGCGTGGCCGGATCGACGACGAGGACCAGGACGCGCGCCGGCTCCAGCAGGTTCCAGAGCTCGAAGGCGGGCGGCGGCAGCGGCACCGGCAGCACCAGGAGCGGCGGCGCTCCCGATGGGCGCGTGAGCCGCACGGGCTCGCCGAGCACGTCGCCGGTGCCGGCCGCGACCGCGAGCGCCTGCGCCAGTGCCCTTGCCAGCGCCGCATTCTCCGTGGGAAAGGCAGCGGCGAGCTGGAGACTGCCGCTACCGTCGATCGACAAGCCGTCACCCGTCCGAAGCAACATCTCCGCCGCCGCGTTGGCGAACGTGACGCGGCCTCTTGTGTTGATGAGCAGCGCGGGATTGGGCATCAGTTGCAGCACGCTTGCCAACTGTTTCCCGCCTTCGGCGAGACGGCCGAGATGCAGCGTGCCGTCGAGCGCCCGATTGAGGTGCGGCAGCAGCCGCTGCATGCGGCGGACGTTGGGGACAGCCTGCTCCGCGCCGCGCGTCGACAGCATGAATCCAAATCCGCCCGTCCCGCCCTCAGTCGAACACGCATGATGCCTCGAGCTTATGGCATTTATGATGCCCTGCGGCTTGAGGACATCGGCATAGAAGTCCGTTCTCAACAATTGTCCGGGCTGCAAATACGAATTGGCGACGACGGCCTGGTTGACCGGGACGTCCTTCATCGCGACCGCCCATGGATTCCAGGCGTAATTGTTATGAAAGACGGCCGCGTACTCCTCCGACAGGCGGCCGTAGGTCGCGAGGACATGGCCGTTGCCGGCGGCGGGGATATGGATCACCATCCCGCCGATCGCGCCGAGATGATCGGCGACGCCCGTGATAATTTCAGGCCAGCGGCCGGGATCGGCTACCGCGCCGTAAATCAGGTCGAGGAGGGCGTCCTGACGGCGGGCCATGTCAGTTCCACCCGCCGGTCGGGTCGATCGGCAAGTTGGCGAGCAGATGCGCAAGGGCGACCTGCGAATGCACGCCGACCTTGTCGAAGCAGCGCTGGAGATGCGTCTTCACGGTCGAAAGCGAAATGCCGAGCGTCTCCGCCGCCTGCGGCCCGGTGAGGCCGCCGGCCACGAGGATGGCGACCCTGGCCTCTGCCGAGGTCAGTCCGAATGCCGACTGGATCGTCGATGCATTCCGCTTCCTTTGCACGGCCGGATCGATGACGAGGACCAGGACGCGCGCCGGCTCCAGCAGGTTCCAGAGCTCGAAGGCGGGCGGCGGCAGCGGCACCGGCAGCACCAGGAGCGGCGGCGCACCCGAGGGGCGCGTGAGCCGCATGGGCTCGCCGAGCGTGTCACCGGTCCCGGCGGCGACGGCGAGCGCCTGTGAGAGTATCCTGGATAGCGCCGTATTCTCGGCGGGAAAGGCGGCGGTGAACTGGAGATCGCCACTGCTGTCGATCAACAGTCCGTCACCCGTCCGCAGCAGCGCCTCCGCCGCCGCATTCGCGAGTACGATGCAGCCTCGTGCGTTGATCAGCAGGGCGGGGTTGGGCGTCAGTTGCAGCACGCTTGCCAATTGTTGCCTGCCGTCGGCGAAACGGCCAAGCTGCAGCGAACCCTCCAGCGCCCGGTTGAGATGCGGCACCAGGCGCTGCATCCGGCGGATGTGACGATGGGCCTCCCCAATGCCCCGAGCCGACAGGCAGAAGCCGAATCCGCCGACGGCGCCGTCTTGAGACAGTGAGATGTTCTTGACGTTCATGATGTCCACGATGCCTTGAGGTCGCAGAACGTCGGCATAGAAGCCGGATTTGAACAGTTCGCTCGGCTGGAGAAGCGAACTGACGATGACAGCCTGACCAACCGGAACGTCGAGCATGGTTCTCGCCCAGGGGTTCCACTGGTAGTGTTCCCGGTAGACCGTCCCGCACTCTTCGGACAATCTGCCGTTGATGATCGTGGCCCGACCCTTGCCCAGGGCCGGGACGTGCGTAACCATTCCGCCGACCGCGCCCAGATGATCGGCGACATGCGTGAGAATTTCCGGCCAGCAGCCGGGATCGGCGATCGCGCCGTAGATATGATCGATAAGAGAGGACTTCGGCTTCGATGTCGCAAGCCTGTGCCGCATCCCCGCAAAACCCCCGTTTCGCGCATGGGTCCCGGTTATGGCCGGTACGCCGAAATCCTTTCTATCCTCCATTCGAGGGAGACACGTCCCCCGATCGGGGGATGATCGCTCATCTCTTCGTGATGTCGTAAACGTTCCGCTAACGAGACGACCGTAATCCTACGATCGGGGGACGACGCAGTCGCCTGGACGTGATTCCTTGAAAACAGAGCGCGCGGGCGCGGCCAGCGGCCATGCGCGACCCGGCCCTGTTCGAGGAACCCGCCATGGACTATGTCGGCTACATGGCTTCGTCCCTTGTGTTTCTGACTTTCTACATGAAACACATGATCCCGCTGCGCGTGGTGGCCCTTTTCAGCAATGTAGCGTTTCTCACCTACGGGATCGGCATGCATCTCATGCCGGTCGCTCTGCTGCATTGCGCGCTTATCCCCATCAACCTCTATCGATTGGTCCTGGCGATCCGCGACGACCGGCGACCGATGACCGGCGCAATGCCAACGCCGTCGCGCCGGATGACATAGAGCTTCTCGTCCGGACGAGCGTTGTCGCCGTCAAGGCCGGTGACGATGCATTTGCAGGCGAACTCCTCCCGAAGCTTCCGGAAACCGCCGACGCCGTCGTGCTGAAGTTCCGCTTTCACGCGTCGCCGGGCGGGCCAGAGGTGGTTGCGCTTTTCGAGAGCGGTGCGTCCCTGATCCCCTTATCGGAAGAACCGACTATCTCCATCACCGCCAGACTTGCGGCCATCAGGATCGGCGCGGATGATCCGGAAGAGCGCCGACGGTAGATCGCGATTGTTGCCGAAGACGCAGCGCGCGATCCGGCGCCAGCGTCGTGGTCACCGAGTTTGCGCGTCGAGACGGCATTGAGGACATTGCCGAAGCTGCGTTCGAAGCGGCCCTGATGCATATCGACGACGAGAGCCATGCGGCCGACCGACTGATGGTTGCCCATCACGCCAACTACCGTGGAGATGCTGCGATCGTTGTCGATCTTCTCTCTGGTTAGTGTGGCGGAGGATCATGGCCACGCGCAGTCTCCTCGATGCCATCGACATTCCGGGGCGGTCGATGACGATGACCTGGCACAATGGCCAATACATACGCCAAGAGCATGCCGCAGAAGATGTTGCCGCGTGGCGTGACTACCTTGTCGAGGAACTCGCTTGGATCGAGGCATCCTGCGAGGTTCGACCCGTTGTGGCTCTCGATCATCTGAGTGAGATCGCCGTGATGATTAATCAGTCGTTCGGCACCCACGTTCTAGATGCCGCCAACATTGACATACCATCCAGCTCGGGCTGAGCATTATTCTGTTTTGCGTGCCCAACACAGTCCAAACGCACATCCGGTGATCGAGACTTTCTGAGATACCGCGAAGGGACTATTGCTGGAGAGCTGAATACGTACGAGTCTTGAGCGATCGCGTGGGCGGAACATATTCTGGAATTCATCCGGGAGTGCGGCAGCGACATCGAGTATCTTTTCGACACGACCCGAAGCGGCTTCGGCGCCACTGCGCACATTCACCGCCATGCCTTCCCGTATTGAAAACAGATAGCTGTCGGGCAGGTAGGCCAGGATGTAGGTCTTGCCGCCATTTATCTGCATGAGCTGATCGCCGAAACGGACAATCTGGCCTGGGATCGGAACCTTGGCGTCTATGGTTCCGGCAACGGCAGCGCGGACATTGCCGTCGTCGTAGATGGCGATGAGCTTGGCCAGGGCGCCCGCCGAGCGCGAGCGCGACTGCTCCAGAAGGGCCAGTTCATTGGTGGTCGATTCGCGTTCGCTGAGAAGGTCCGCTACTCTCTCGGCAGCCTGGAGGTTGCCTTTCAAAGCATCATCTTTTGAAAGGGCGGACACTAACCCCTTGCCGGACACAGAGTCGAAACGGGTCAAGGTATATTTCGTCTCTCGTTCGGTTCGTTCGGCTAGTGGCATGATGGTGCTGATCGAGGTGAGCTTGCTTTGCAATTGCCCCTGCCTTACGGATAATTCGCCGTCGCGAAGCGCCAAGTCGGCGATCTCCTTGACCATGTCGAAGGACTCGATCCGCATTAGCGATGTGCCTGGCTCGACTCGGTCGCCTTCCTTGACGAAGACTTGCGTGATCTTGCCGGGATAACTGGCATCGACCGCCTGCCGGTCCGTGAGTACGATGCCGTCGAGCGACAGGACAAACATATCGCCGACCAGATAGTAGCCAAGACTGCACAAGAAGGCGCCCAGCAGGGCTAGATAGACCGTGCGGCCTATGCGTGCTGAGCCGGCGCGTTGCTGAGAACCGAGATTGTCGATCCGGACGTTTTTGTGGATGTACTTCACGTGGATTCCCTCAAGGTCACCAAGGGCGCTGCAAACGCACTTTCAGCGGCGTGTAGTTATCGCGATGTGAACCTGAAAACACCCATTCATCGATATAGGCAACGAGACGGACTGGCCGCATCACGTAAGTCATGAACAGCGAATAGCCTGGAAGAAACGGCAGATTTCGCCAAAAGACACTCCGTCCCGTGGTCCACGCCGATATAGCGAGCATAATGGCGTCCAGCGTGAACAGGCCGATCTGCATGCCGATCAAAATGGCCGCGGCGAATGCCCCGAACTGGGCAACGAGCCAAACCAGATAGATCGGGAAAATGGCCGCCCCGAGCACGTTGAATAGAAGGAAGTCCCATTGATGGAAGGCTTCGGCCGCATCAAATTCCCGTCCGAAGGGATTCAGAAGCCGCCGGTGCTTGCGATAGCGCAGCCAAACGGCATCACGCTCCCAACGAAGTCGCTGCCGGATGTATTGATAAGCATTGGTTGGTACGTCGGTGTAGCAGATGGCGTCCTGTGCATAGGCGATGCGCCAGCCGGCCTGCCGCAGGCGAAGCGTCACGTCGAGATCCTCGCCGCCGCCCACGTCGAAGCCGCCTACGGCCTGCAATGCGTTCCTGCGAAAGGCGCCGAATGCTCCGGAAGCGCACGCCACTTGGTCCATCGCCTGACTTATCCGCTTGCCGACGGAGATCGACTGCAGATATTCGATTTCTTGGAATTGCGCTATGACACTGACATGCGCGTTGCGGGGCGCGATGTCGCCGCAGACCGCGCCGACCGAAGGATCCGCGAACGGCCGCAACAGGTTTTCAAGCGCAAACCGGTCGAACGAGCAATCGCAGTCGACATTGACGATGATGTCGCCGCCAGCGGACCGGCAGGCAAGATTGATCCCGCTCGATTTCCCACCCCGGATATCCGTGGTCATAATCGACTGGGCAAGCCCTTGGCACACCAGTGTACGAGCCACATCGCTCATCCTGTCAGTCGATCCGTCGCTGACGATCACGATCTCGAAATCGCTGAAAGACTGCTCCCTAAGGGAGCGTACGCATGCTTCCAGCGAATCCTGCTCGTTGTGGCCAACGAGGATCACACTGACGCTAGCCGTAACGTCGGTATTAGCCTTAGCCGGCTCGGCTTGAAACCTGCATGTCAACCCTGCGGCAAGAAATGGTAAGACATAACGCGGCAATTCAAATATCAGCGTGTACCAGAATATCGCCACAAGACTGCGGGAAGACTGGGCAAGCAGGAACGCCAGGCCGAGATCGATGTCGTTCAAGGAAGCGCCCGCTTGAACGATGTCGCCAAGCGAATGCGGGGTGAAAGATCTTCGCTTAGCGAGTTCTGGCCTTGCGCCAGCAGCCTATCGATGTCCGTACCGACTCTTTCACCGGTATCGTCCAGCAATAGATAGTCCGCAGTTTCACCAGGATAGATAGTTCCTCTACCGGCAAGGAAGTTTGCTAGGTTTTCAAGGAAGAGGGCTCGCAAGCGTTCAAATACCGGCTCGCCCCGCGCCTGCGTAATACTTTGCCGTGCCCCGTAGCGAACTTCGGCCACGGCCAGGTTCGATCCCGCGGTAGCTTGCATAGCCTGCAATTGCCTCAGATCAGCGACCAATGCCTGCGGCAGGCCCTTGATAGCGAAGCTGTCGACTGGCTTAGTCAGGGCCGCAACAGCTTCGGCGGTTAGCGCGTAAGCGTGGACATCAGCCCGCTTGACGGTATCGCCATCAGCATGAGTGCTACAGTCCAGGCAAACGAAGCCAACAGCCGGCTCCGAGGTGGTTCGGTTGCAATCGCTACAAATCTGTGTCTGGCCCGGTTTGTCGTAGTCCTTACCGTAATTCCGCAACTGTACGCTACATTTTGGGCATATAAGGAGATTTCCCTGTCTGAACTCAGCTTCGGGTCTAAGTGTGGCGCAGCGATAGTGATGAATGAGCGATGCCTGACGCAGCTCCGGTGAACGGCATGCGTTGCATTCTTCCCGCACCGAAAGACGGCGTGAGCCGCATCTGGCGCATTCGTGAAGACGGTCAAAGAAGGTCCGCTTCATATAATGCTGCCGGCATAGGCTTTCTGCCAGTGGTACCGTATGTTCCGCTGATGGGAATCCCGGATAGCATATGCCCCCCGTCGTCTCGGCACATCGGATCGGCGTGAGTTGGCGTGCTGAAACGAAAGCCTGCGCAAGCAGGCGTGTCTGCGGATCAAGCGACGCCCGCACAAAAGGGCTGAGCCCTTCGCGCCGTCCACGAAATTCCAGGATACATCTTGCCGTCTCGATCCAGCTTGCCTGATCCATCAGATCGAAATGCACATCGGCGAAATGCTTGGCTCTGCCGCCAATATCAATGACAGGCAAAAGTGATAACGGGATGTGATCGCGTAGATTGTGGAGTGGTGCGCTACGTCGTTGTTCCGCTAGTACGACAGCGTCGGGATCGCTTGCCACAGCCGTGTCGAAAAGCTTGCTATAGACGGCCGAGAATGGCACCACTTTTCGTGGAAACCACTCTACGCTGGGCTTCTCCGAAAGACCGACACTGCGCCAAACGGCTAGACAGCGCTCGACAATATTCTCGCTTTGAGCCGGCTCGAGAATAGCGGCCGAGCCATCAGAGCCGCTGTACACTTCTAACATTTTCCACCTTAAACTGCATCATGCAGTGGATACAATCACATAACGCGTCCTGCACGAGGCATGGCGCGCGTTCACTCTGTGTTGTCTGGAAAAGGGACTGTTCCCTTGTTAATCCGCAGTTCGACGGATTCCTGAATTGACCCCTTCGGTTTGTCACCGCGTGCAGCCCTGTCACGCAAAGGCCATTTTGCACTAGTTATGGTTGCAAGACCGTTAATGGCGAACGAAGTCGGCTTCGTTGCCTGATTTCAACGACTTGCAGTGCCGATCGGCATCCGGAACCCACACTGATTCAACACTCGTTTGGAAGGCATTAGCGGTCCGATCACCGCCCATTCCTCGTCCGTCAGACCGATCCGCTCGCCGAAAGCTGTCTCCAACCGCAAGCCTTGAATTAAAACCGGATCCCGCAGTCAACCTTTGTCCACGAGCGCTAGTCCAGCCGATTGAGCAGGTTGAAGATGAGAGCGCAGTCAGTCAGTCTTTCAATCTCGTCAGCACCTCCATCTGGAGGATGGCGACCTAAAGAACTCTGTCATCCAGCCTTTGAGCCGCAGCGTGCGCAAGCTGCTCGATTCTGGCCTGACGGTTCTTCTTTTCGAGCAGAACGCCAAGCTGACATGCTCGGTCTCAGATCGCATCTATATAGTGGCGGCGGGACAGGTCAGGCATCGGGACAGGGCCGATCGGATCTTGTCAAATCCAGAGCTGATCGAACACCTCGTGTGAGCCGGCCCTTCGATTTAATATGTCGCTAGTTAGAGCATGTCTCTCAGAAGTGGGGACTGCTTTCGGGATATGACATGCGTAAAATCAAAAAGGCTGAAGCGCACGGAGCCAATCTGAAGGATCGCGACGTGCTTTAAATTAGTTAGATTTCTGAGCGATGCTCTTTCGATTCAGGACCATCATTGGCGCTGCCTTATCTGCCAATTGAGGTGACGGTGTTCTCTTATATCTACGCGCTAAGCCGCTCGCCAGTGGGCCTTGCTGTTCCGCGTCGGCTGGCGGATATAATCATGAGCGCGTTACAGAAGCCACCAACGTCCTCGTCGAGATCGTTAGGGAGCAGCCGGATCAGGTCGGCTTTGCCGTTCCCCCGAGGTGGTGGTTAAACGCTTCTTCGCCTAGATTAACCGCAACAGACGGCTCGCGAAAGACTTCGAACCAACCGTCAATTACGCAGCCGCATTCATCGATACCGCGACATCGCCGACATCGCTTACGCGGGCTTGTAGGCGACCGCCTCGATCTCGACCTTAATGTCGGCCATAAGCCGCGATTCCACCGTGGTGCGGGCCGGAGGGTTGTGGGCGAAACGCTGGCCGTAGATCCTGTTGAAGACGGTGAAGTCGCGTGCATCGTCGAGCCAGACGGTTGTCTTTACAACATCGGCAAGCGTACAGCCGGCGAGTCCGAGCGCCGCCTCGATGTTGGAGATCACCTGCTCGGTCTGCTCGGCAATGGCGCCCTTGACCAGAAGCCCGTCGGCGCCGACCGGGGTCTGACCGGATACGAAGATGAAGTCGCCGGCGCGAACGGCGGGAGAAAGGGGAACGCCGGCCTTGCCGAAACACTGCTTTGTCATGCTGTTCTTTCCTTCAGATTCCGATTTCCAAGCGAGATGCACGATGCTTTCGGTTAGTGCAATAAATTTGACATTCGATATCTGCTCGATGTCGGGATGGAAATCTGGAAACGAACCATCGGGCTCGGGCGCTTGGAACACCGTGGGTTGAGAATGTAAAATCTCATATTTCTGCTTGGGAGGGCAATGTGAAGGCGCGAAAGATAATGTTGCTTCGCTGCAGACGATCATCCATCCTTTCGCCGGCTGCGCCTTGAGCAAAGCGAAAGCCGTCCCCTGCAAAGGAATATCCGGGCGATGAAAATCGAAGATCTCGATACACCATGCATTCTGGTCGATCGACGCATCGCGGAAGCGAACCTCGCCCGCGCGCAGGCCTATGCCGACGAACATCGTCTGCCTTTGCGCCCGCACATAAAGACCCACAAGTTGCCGCTCTTCGCCCACCGGCAGATCGAACTTGGTGCGATCGGCATCACTTGTCAGAAGATCGGCGAGGCCGAGGTGATGGCCGATGCCGGGATCACGGATATATTCATTCCCTATAACATTCTCGGTCGGGCGAAACTCCAGCGCCTTCGGGTTCTGCACGACCGCATCACGCTTTCGGTGACGGCCGACAGCGAGACGACGGTCGCTGGCTACGGCGGCTACTTCGCCGACGCCGGCCATCCGCTGCCGGTTCTGGTCGAATGCGACACGGGTGCCGGGCGTTGTGGCGTCCAGTCGCAGCAGGAAGCGGTGGCGCTTGCGCGAAGCATCGCCTCCAGGCCGGGCCTGCGTTTCGACGGGTTGATGACCTATCCGCCGCGGGGACAACTGGCGAAGGTCAACGAATGGCTCGAAACCGCGAAGGCCGAGCTCGCCAGGGCGGGTCTGGAAGCGCGGAGGATATCCAGCGGCGGGTCCCCCGAATTCTATTCCGCCGCCGAGGTGACCGCCGCGACCGAGCATCGGCCAGGCACCTACATCTATTCCGACCGCATGCAGGTGGAGCACGGCCTCGGCAGCCTGTCCGATTGCGCGCTCACGGTGCTCGCGACCGTCGTCAGCCGTCCGGCTCCGGATCGTGCGGTGCTCGACGCCGGTTCCAAATCGCTGGCTGCCGATCGCTGCTCGGCGCCCGGCCACGGCCATATCGTCGAATATCCGGAGGCGGTCGTGGCGAGCCTCAGCGAAGAGCATGGCGTCGTCGACCTGTCGAAATGCGTGCGCAAGCCTGAAGTCGGAGAAAGGGTCCGTGTTATTCCCAACCATGTCTGCGTGGTCTCGAACCTGTTCGACGTCGTCCATATCAGCCAGGATGGAGAGACGGCGGAGGCGGTGAAGGTCGCCGCACGCGGGCGTGTCAGATAGGATCTAGACGACAAGCGCGCCGCGATGAGGTTCAGTTGGCCGGTGCGGGTGGTTAGCCTGGAAGCTGCAATACGCCCCGCCATGTTCCGGCTGTGTCTTGCTCATTGAAATATGGTTTCGCTGATTGAATTCCGACGCAGTTCCCATTATGACGCCATAGTGAGCCGCATTACGCTGCCGGATGCCCTGATGAGCACGAAAACCATCGCCAAAGCGGTGTCGAATAAATCCGGGGAAGAGGATGAGACCGCCAACGGTACGTTCCGGGCGATCACGCGGACGATGAATCTGCTCAGATGCCTGTCGCACCATCCCCAGGGGCTAACGTTGACGGAGCTCAGCAACGAGGCGGGGCTGCACAAGGCGACGGTATCGCGCTTCCTGAAGGCGCTCGAACATGACCGTTTCGTGACCGCGAACGGCAAGACGTGGAAGCTCGGTTCCTCCTTCTTCGAGATCGGCACGCGCGCCATCGGCCACACCGATCTGCGCGAGATGGCCAGACCTTTCATGGAAAGCGCCTGCCATGATATCGGCGCGACGGTGCAGCTTGCGTCCCTCGTCGACGACGGGGTCGTCTACGTCGAGAAGGTCGAGCCGCTCGACCTGCCGCTTAAGATCAATACACAGATCGGCTCGCGCCGGCCGCTCCATTGCACAGCGCTCGGCAAGGTCCTGGCCGCCTCGAGGGATTGGCCCGAGGTCGAGGCGATCCTCGCCCGAACGGGAATGCGGCAGATGACGGCTCGCTCGATCATCGATCCAATGACGCTGAAGGCCGAGCTTGAACGGGTGCACGAACAGGGATACGCGGTCGACGATCACGAATACAATGAACTCGTCGCCTGCGTGGCGGCTCCGGTGCGCAACGCATCGGGCAACGTCATCGCCGGTCTCAGTATTTCCACCTTCGGGATCGAGGTCGACAGCCCGCGCTTCAGGATACTTGTCGAAACCTCCGTGAGCGTTGCCGGCGCGATTTCCGCTGCGTTCGGGTGGCGTGCGGACCCTGCGCGATGACCGGGAGGCCGAACAACGCCGTGTCACAGGGCGCGCGTCCTGCCGGCCCACCACGCTTCGCAGCTGGCGACGGGGCAGGCTCGTGATTTCGGTATCAATAGCGGTCGATCACGTCGATATCCTGGGCGAGGCGCCGGTCTGGCATGCAGGCGAGCAACGTCTCTACTGGGTGGATGCCTTCGCGCCCGCCATCCGCCGCTTCGACTGCGAAACGGGAGCGCTCGACTCGTTCGCGATGCCCACTGACATCGGCTCCTTCGTCTTCGCCGCGGACGGCAGTGTCATTGCCGGCATGCGCGGCGGCTTTTACCGTGTTCTCCTCGACCGGCGGACGGTGGCGCCGATTGCCAATCCATTGCCGCCCGACCCTCGGCTGATGCTTAACGACGGCAAATGTGACCGCCGTGGCCGCTACTGGTGTGCCAGTGTGCATTCCGACTTCATCGGCCGGCGGGCCGAGCTCTATCGGCTCGATCCGGATCTTGCGGCCAGCCGGATGGATGGGGGCTTCATTATCGGCAACGGTATCGCGTTCTCGCCGGACGACAGCCGGATGTATCTTGCCGACAGCCGCGACGAAACGGTCTGGGTTTATGATCTCGACATCGAAAGCGGGCGGATATCCAATCGGCGTGTCTTCTTCTCCACCGCAGACATCGAAGGCCGGGTCGACGGAGCCACCTGCGACCGCGATGGCAACTACTGGTGCGCACTCGTTCACGGCGGGGCCGTTGCCTGCATCGATCCGAGCGGCCGAATGGTCGATCGCATTGCCGTTCCGGCGAAACATCCAACAATGGTCGCCTTCGGCGGCGTCGAATTAAACCAACTCTACGTCACCAGCGCCAGTCGTCTCCTGGAACCGGAGGAACGGGCCTGCTGGCCGCATGCCGGAAAGCTCTTCCGCATCGACGGGCTTGGGGCATGCGGCCTGGCCGAACCGCTCTTCGGCGGCAACCTCTCCACATTTGAAACGGCGCCATGACAACGACACCAACCGTTCTCATCACCGGCTGCGATATCGGCATCGGGCGCGAGTTCGCGCGACAGTACCACGCCGACGGTTGGTCCGTGATCGCCACGTTCCGCGATCTCGCTAATGCCGGGGACCTTGCCGAGGGGATGGGACGGTTCCAACTCGATGTCACGGAGCCAGCGCAGTTCGAGGCCCTGAAAAAGAATATCGGCGACACGCCGATCGATCTGCTCGTCTCCAACGCAGGCATCGGCCTCGACATCCGCAAGCTCGGCGATCTCGATTATGACTATGTCCGCAGGATGCTGGAAGTGAATACGGTGGGCCCGTTGCGGCTCGTCGATACGTTCCGCGACAATGTAGCGGCGAGCCGACATCGCAGGATCGTCGCGGTGACGAGTCGGATGGGCTCGATCGCACTCAACCTGTCGGGCGGTCATTACGGCTATCGGTCGAGCAAGGCGGGCCTGAACGCGATCATGCACAGTCTCGCGATCGATCTGTTTCCGCGCGGCATCACCGTGGTGATGATCCATCCGGGCTGGGTCGATACCGCCGGCGGTGGTGCCGAACAGGCGGCCGTTCCCGTCGAGGAGAGCGTCGCTTCGATGCGCAAGTTCGTCTCTAGGCTCGGGAGTCACGAGACCGGCCAGCTTTTCGACTACAAAGGAATTCCGCTCCCATGGTGACCCAAACGGATCGCTACGATCTCATCCTCGCCGGCGGGCACGTCGTCGATCCGCGCAACGGCATCGACGGACCGACCGATATCGCGATCCGCGACGGACGGATCGCGGCGGTCGGAGAAACGCTCGAACGAGATCGCGCCAGCGAGGTCCGTGACGTCAGCAAGCTGATGGTCACACCGGGGCTGATCGACATCCACACCCATATCTACCACAAGGCCACCTACTACGGCGTCGATCCCGACGCTGTGGCGGCTCGCTCTGCCGTGACGACCCTCGTGGACGCCGGCAGTGCCGGCGCCGGTAATTTCGATGGCCTTAGGGATTTCATCTTTGCCCGTTCGCCGTTCCGGCTGCTTGCCTACCTGAATATCTCCTATCCGGGAATCTTCGCCTTCGACCGCGACTTTGTCGTCGGCGAGGCGGCCATCCGCGACCTCCTGTCGGTCGAGCGTTGCGTCGAGGTGGCGGAGGCGAACCGGGCGTTGATTGTCGGCGTCAAGGTGCGCATGGGGGCCAAGACCTCCGGCGATATCGGGCTCGAGGCCCTAGACCGCGCCTTGACGGCTGCCGACAGGCTCGGCCTGCCGGTGATGACTCATATCGGCCAGCCGCCACCGAGCTATGCCCAGATCCTCGAACGGCTGAGGCCCGGCGACATCCTTACCCACTGTTTCAGGCCGCAACCGAACGGGCCGACCGACGGGAAGGGAGCGGTGCTCGACGCGCTCCTTAACGCTCGCGAACGCGGGGTGCTCTTCGACATCGGCCACGGCATGGGCGCCTTCGGCTTCGACAGCGCCGAGCAGGCGATCGCGGCCGGTTTTGCCCCCGACATCATTTCGAGCGACGTCCATATCATGTCGATCAACGGGCCAGCCTTCGACCTGTTGCACACGATGAGCAAACTGATCACCTGCGGCCTCGGCGTCAAGGATGCAATCGCGATGGCGACAGATGTGCCGGCCCGCGCGCTTGGACGCGATGACCTCGGACACCTTTCGGCTGGCGCACCGGCCGATATCAGCCTGATAGAGCAAGTGAAGGCGCATTTTCCGTTCGTCGACGTGATCGGTGTCAAGCGGACCGGCGCGACGCTCTTGCGACCACACGGCATGCTGGTTGCGGGCCGGTTCGTCCCGCCGGGCGTCCGAGCATGGGAGACGGGGCACTACCTCCAATAAGTATCGTAGAGTGAAATTCGCTATCATTTAATGAGATTTTGGTTGCGGCCCTGGCGACATTCACTATGCTTTGAAGTCGGAACCGGGAGACTAGGATGACGGATGGCGACCTCACGAATCCGTTTCGCCACGCGCTGGCGGCCCGCCCGCCTCTGATCGGCATCTGGTCGATGCTGAATTCCACCAATGCGGTCGAAGGGATCGCGTGGTCCGGTTTCGACTGGCTGCTTATCGACGGTGAGCATTCGCCGGTCACACTGGCGGACGCCATGGCCCACATGCGGGTGCTTGCCGCGACCCCGACACTGCCGATCGTGCGGCTGGTCTGGAACGATCCCGTCCTGCTCAAACAGTATCTCGACGCTGGCGCGACGACGATCATGTTGCCTTACGTCCAGACCGCCCGGGAGGCGGAGGCGGCCGTCCTTGCCATGCGCTATCCGCCGCGCGGCCAACGCGGCGTCGCCGCCATGCACAGAGCCAGTCGTTATGGACGCATTAAGGGCTATGCCCAGCGTGCCGACGACAGCCTTTTCCTGATCCTGCAGATCGAGACGCGGCAGGCCATGTCCAATCTCGACGCCATACTTGCAGTGGACGGTGTCGATGCCGTCTTCTTCGGCCCAGGAGACCTTGCGGCCAGCATGGGTTTTATCGGCCGCCCCGACCATCCCGAGGTAACGGCGGAAATCGACGCGGCGCTGGTGCGTGTCAGGCGTGCTGGGAAAGCGGCGGGCGTGCTGGCGCCCACCGCGGAACTCAGCGAACGGCATATTCGCTCCGGTTTCGATTTCGTCTCCGTCGCCAATGATTGCGCCATGCTCTTTGGCGCCGCGGACGCGACCGCCGTGCGGTTTCGCTCAATTGCCGGGAGCATTGCGCCGTGATGGCCGTCAACTAGCAGGGAGGAGAGGCTTGGCGACGGTCGAATTCAGCAGTCTCGTCAAGAAATACGGGCCGCTTGAGGTCGTACACAGCATCGATCTTGCCATCCGCGACGGCGAATTTGTCGTTCTGGTTGGCCCGTCGGGTTGCGGCAAGAGCACCTGCCTGCGCATGCTCGCGGGCCTCGAAGAGATCAGCGGCGGCAAAATCCTCATCGATGGCCAAATCGTCAACGAGATTGAGCCCCGCGACCGCAACATCGCCATGGTGTTCCAGGACTACGCGCTCTATCCACATATGTCGGTGTACGAGAACATGGCGTTCTCGCTGCAATATCGGGGTTTTAACAAGAAGGAGATCAAGACACGGGTGGCCGCCGCCGCCACGACGTTGGGCCTGACGGACCTGCTGGACCGGCGTCCGAAGCAGCTTTCCGGCGGCCAGCGGCAGCGCGTAGCCATGGGACGGGCGATCGTGCGCGACCCGCAGGTCTTTCTCTTCGACGAGCCGCTGTCGAACCTCGACGCCAAGCTCCGCGGCTCGATGCGCATTGAGATCAAGAAGTTGCATCGCCGGCTCGGCGTCACCACGGTCTACGTCACCCACGACCAGGTCGAGGCGATGACGCTCGCTGACCGAGTCGTCGTGATGAACAATGGCCGGATCGAGCAAGTTGGCACCCCGGAGCAAGTCTATCACCACCCCGAGACCCTTTTCGTGGCGAGTTTCATCGGCTCGCCGACCATGAACCTCGTGCCGGCGGAGCATGACGGGACGCTCTTGCGGCTGAACGACGGCAGTGTGCTTATCCGCCAACCGGAGAACAAGGCTGCGCAGCCCGGCGCCAAAATGTTCGGCGTGCGGCCCGAAGACGTGACCGTCGCCGAAGGTCCGCCGCCGGAAGGCCATAGCGAGGTGGAGGTCGTCGTCGACGTAATCGAGGCGCTCGGCGCCGACACGCTCGTCTTTGCTACCGTCGCCGGGTCGCCGTTCGCGGCGCGCGTGCCGCCTGCTACACGGCTTCAGCCGGGAGCCTCCGCGCGCCTGCGCTTCCCCAACGACAAGACGCACCTCTTCGATGCGGATACGGGAAAGGCACTGGCGTGAACGCTCAAGCATGGTCGCTTGCCCATGAGGGCCGGCAAGCAGATCGTCCCAGGCCCTCCGATCGGCTTACGAATAAAACAAAGGAGGAACTGACATGCTGAGGAAATTGCTGCTTGGGGTCGCCGCCGCCGCCATCGGTCTGACGATGATCGATGTCGGCGCGGCGTCGGCGAAGGACAAGATCACGCTGCTTACATGGAACCTACCGGTCTATGGCGACAAGATCAAAGGATGGATAGAGGACTTCCATAAGAAGCATCCGGATATCGACGTCGAGTGGATTGACAAGAAGGGAACCGACTGGGCGACTTTCTACCAGACGCAGCTTGCCGCCGGCACGCCGCCGGACGTGATCGATGTACAGGGCGCGCTCTGGGCGCAATACGCCGCCGACGGCGACATGCTCGATCTCACGCCCTATCTGAAAAAGGATCCGGATTTCGCCAACCGCTTCACGCCGGGGGCGCTCGATCTTTGGCAGTCCGACGGCAAGACGTGGATGGTGCCGTGGTACTTCACGCGCACGCTGCTTTATCTCAACAAGCGTATGATGAGGGCCGCCGGCATCGCCAAGGCTCCGACAACCTTCGACGAATTGATGGCCGACGCCAAGAAAATGTCGGGCGAGGGCAAATCCGGTTTCCTGACGACCAATTTCGATTGGCTTTACTGGCCGCTGTTCAAGATGAACGGCGTCGACATCCTCGACAAGGACATGAGCAAGGCCGCCTTCAACACGCCGGCGGCTCAGAAGACGTTGACCGCACTTGCCGATGCCACGAAGTCCGGCGCCATCAACAATATTTCCTGGACCGGCCGTTGGGTCGAGCCGAACACGGCCTTCGCCTCCGGCAATGTCGGCATGTACATGTCGCTGAGTTCGGCGCTGTTCTGGGCGGCGAGCAAGGCCGGCTGGATCGATGACAAGAACGTCGAGGTCGTCAATGCGCCGGGCGGCTGGTGGGTGCCGAGCCAGCACGGCTGGGGCGTCTCCAAGGCCAGCAAGCATCCCGATGCCGCGGTGGACCTCATAAAGATCGCGACGTCGGACAAGTGGCAGACGACGATGGCCAGCACCTTCTCGATTCTGACGCTCAACAAGGACGTCGACAAGAAGCTGATTGCCAACATAAAGTCGGAAGATCCGCTGAAGTCGAAGGTCCTTGACCTCGATCAGCCCGATATGTCGACCATCACCGGCTACCTCAAATCGGCCAAGGAAGGGCGCGTCAAGGAAGCCTTCTGGGGCGCGATCCAGCCCGCGCTGCTCGGCCAGACCGACCCGAAGGCAGCCTTGGATAGCGCCGAGGCGCTGGTCAATCGCGCGCTGTCCCGTCCCTGAACCAGCGGACCCGCGCCCGCCCAGGCGGGCGCGGGTCTGATCCCCTTCCGGAACCGAGCCCATGGATACGCCATCCAGGCACGCGGACGATCGAAAGACCGCGGTCGTCGCTCAAAGAATGAAGAAGCCGTTCTTAAGCAGGAAGACGCGGCATCTGGCGTTCGTCTGGATGCTGCTCCTGCCAGCACTTCTCGTCTATTTCGCCTATCGCGCCGTACCGCTTGCCTGGAACGTCGTGCTGTCCTTCAGCTTCTGGGCGCCGGGCAAGCCGATACGGTTCGCCGGATTGTACCAGTATCAGGAGTTGGCGTTTTATGACGGGATCTTTTGGGAAGTCCTGAAGAATACCGCTATCTTCATGCTGGTTATACCGATTTCGATCATGCTGGCGCTGGCATTGGCACTTCTTGTCGACCAGAAGATCACCGGCCGCAATATCTATCGGACGATCATCTTCCTTCCCTATCCGATGATGGTCGTCGCAGTCGGCATCGTCTGGCGCTGGCTCTACAACGACAATGTGGGCCTGATAAATTATGCGCTGCGTTCTATGGGGCTGATCAGCCGGCCGATCGCCTTCCTTGAATCCTACGATTTTGCTCTGGCTGCGGTGATCGCCGCCGCCGTCTGGCAGATTCTTGGCTTTTTCATGATTATCATCCTGACCGGCCTGCAGAACATACCGCCGCATCTTTACGAGGCTGCGCGCATCGACGGCGCCCGTGCGCACCACCGGTTCTGGCGGATCACCTTGCCACTTCTCAGGCCATCTCTATTTCTCTGCGTGATCCTCGGGGTGATCGCTTCCTTCACCAGCTTCGACCTGATCTACACGATGACAAACGGCGGGCCAGGCCACGCCACCGACCTGCTCATTACCTATATCTACAAGGCAGCCTTCACGCTCAGTCGGTTCGATTATGCCGCCGCGATGACGGTGGTGATGTTCGTGCTGTTTCTGGCGTTGGCACTGTTGACGAACCGGCTTGCTGGTGGCGATGCGGGCAAGGTCGATATTTCGGATTGAAGGCGATGTCCCGACGCACCCGCATCCTCAGCCATATCACGCTGATCCTCGTATCGGTGATCATGCTGACGCCGATTTACTGGGTGGTAAAAACAAGCATCTCAGGCGAGAATCTCTTCACCTACCCTCCGTCGATCGTGCCGCACGATCCGAACCTCTTCTACTACGTACAGGCCTGGTACACGGTGGATTTCGTGCGCCTGTTCACCAACAGTCTGGCGATTGCTGTGCTGGTGGTCGTCGTCAATCTGGTTCTCAACGCGATGGCGGGCTATGCGCTGACCAAGCACTTTCCCGGCAAGGGAATGGTTCTTGGTTTCCTGCTCGCCTCGATGATGATCCCCTTCCACGCGACAATCATCCCAGCCTATCTGTTAACTGCAAAGCTCGGATTGCTCAATTCTAAGCTCGGCATCGCGCTACCCTTCTTCAGCCACATAGTCTGCATCTTCCTGTTCAAGTCCAACTTCGAGGCCATTCCCTCCTCGCTCGTGCAGGCGGCGCGGCTCGACGGCCTTTCGGAACTGCGCATCCTGACGCGAATCATGCTGCCGCTGTCGAGGCCGGCGGTAGCTACCAACATCATCCTGTCGTTTATTTGGTCGTGGAACGACTTCCTCTGGCCGCTGATTGTCGTGCGCAGCCCCGACCAGGAAACGATGCCGCTCGGCCTGGTCTCGTTCCTTGCTTCCTTCGAGGACACGACGGGCGCGCTTTACGCCTTCTGCGTACTGGTAGTGCTGCCGAGCATGCTGGTTTTCCTGCTAGCCCAGAAAGACTTCATCCGCGGCCTGACGACGGGCGCCACCAAGGGCTGAATAGCGATGCGCAACCATTGGGTATGGAACCGCTTCACCATAACGTTCGGCATGATTGCTTTGGCTATCGTGGCGTGGAACATCTATGTCTCTTTCAACGACGGCGGCCGGATCGTCGGCAAGGTCGTCGACGCGATGGGGCAGCCGGTCGCGGGTGCGCAGGTGGTGTTCTGGCGTCAGACCGTTACCTCCCTGGAGAAGGTCGCCGAGACGCGCACCGACGCCGAGGGACACTACCGCTTCCACAACAACGGGCAATACGCCCTCGTGCTGACGGCGCGGATTGCGAATGCCCAATCCGCCCGCCACACAGTTCCGCTGTGGTTCCGCAATCAGAACGTCCAAATCGCACCGATCGTCGTGGAATAGGGTTCGGCGACTTAGGCCGGATTCTCATCTGCCAGCGTCTTCGCGACGGCTGCTCCAGCGGGCTCGACAGATGCTTCCAGCCCCAGATGCGCGCTGCCACATACGACAAGCGGTCTATAGGAGAAAGTCATGAAGATACGCATTGCCATAGCCGGGTTCGGCGCCTGGGGTCGGATGCACGCCAAGGCGCTTACGTCTATCGATGATGCCGAGATTGCGGCGGTTTACTGCCACGGCGAATCCTCGGCAGCCGCGGCGCAAGAACTCCTGCCCGCGGTACGGCGCTTTATCGATTACGGCGCGATGCTCGAAGCGGGAGGCTTCGACGTCGTCAACGTCGCGGTTCCCAACAATCTGCACGCCGAATTCGCCGTCGCCGCGATGGAGGCTGGCGCGAATGTCTTCCTGGAGAAGCCTATCGGCCTGACCTTGAGAGCATGCGATGCGGTCATCGATGCTTCCCGGCGCACAGGCAAGCTCGTCGCCGTCAATCACGAGCTTCGCGTCTCTCGCCAATGGGGCGCATTGCGTGACTTAGTCGCTTCCGGCGAACTAGGCAGGGTTCGCTATCAGCATCTCTCGCTTTTCCGCCACGCGTTTCGGCAAGGCTCGGGGGGGTGGCGCTATGAACCAGACAGGGTCGGATCATGGATCCTCGAAGAGTTGGTTCATTTCTTCGATCTGGTGATGTGGTACGCCGGCGAAAACGGCAGGCCGGCCTCGGTGCAGGCATTGGGCAATGACGGCGAGGGCGGGCTGGCGAGCAACCTCGTGGCCATCCTCGATTGGGCGGACGGGTCGCGTGCCGTGCTGAGTCAGTGTCTTTCCGGCTTCGAGCACCATACGCTGCTGGAGATCGCGGGAGACGCCGGTGCTGCGCGAACATGGTGGTCGGGCGCCATGGACCGCACCCTACATCCGGATTTCGCCTTGGCGGTTCGCAGCGGTGCGGGCGAACCTCGCACTATTTCCATCCCCGTATCAGGGGAGATTTTCGAACTGGAGGAAAACCTGCGGCGGGCTCTGCAAGGCTTTAACGAGGGAGAGTCCGTCCTTTCCCCGAAGGAGGCGCGGCATTCCGTGGAAATCTGCCTCGCCGCCGAGGAATCCTTACGCACTGGTCAGCCGGTCCGGCTTGCTGGGGATTGAAAGCCCCGGCTCCCTTCAGGAGCTTGTGGATTTGCGCGCATAGGCGCGGAGGACGGTCGCCAGCTTTTCCGCACCGCTCCTCATTTCGGCGGCCGGGAAATTGCCGAACCCGAGAAGCAGTGCCGGGGGGAGCCGCTTCTCGACGGCAAGCCGGGACAGCGGCGTGATCTCCAGCCCCACCTGCTGCCCGAGCATGCTGATCTCGCCGTCGTCCCAGTCCTCGGGCAGCCAGGCGAGCATCTGCAGGCCGGTTTCCGCAGGCTCAAGGCGGAGCCATGGCGTCGCCACCTCGCCGAGGATCGTGGCGAGCATGGAGCGTCGGCGGTCGTAAAGTCTGCGCATGCGCGCGACATGGCGACCGAGGTGTCCTTCCGACATGAACCGTTCCACAACCGCCTGTTCGAAGGTGGGCGATTGTCGCCCCGCCACGATGCGCGCATTGACGAAGAGTTCCACGAACGGCTTTGGCACCACCACATAGGCCAGCCTCAGCCCTGGAAACAGCACCTTCGAAAAGGTGCCGACATAGACCACCCGGTGGCCGCCGTCGAGGCCCTGAAGCGAGCGGACGGGACGGCCCCGATAACGGAATTCGCTGTCGTAGTCGTCCTCGATGATCCAGGCGTCACGCTTCCTCGCCCATTCGATGAGGGCCAGCCGGCGTGCAAGCGACAGCGTTCGTCCGAGGGGAAATTGCGAGGACGGACAGACCACCGCCAGCCGCGCATCATCATAGAAGCGTATGCCCGTTTCGACCTCCATCCCGTCCCGATCCACCGGGACGGCCCCGATTCGCGCTCCGGCGGCGCGCAACGCCGCCACCGCACCCGGAAAGCCAGGGTCCTCGCACCAGACGCGATCGCCCGGGTCAAGCAGCAGCCTAGCGGCGAGGTCGAGCCCTTGCTGCGCTCCGGCGACGATCACCACCTGTTCGGGTGTACAGGAAACGCCTCGCCTGATGATCAGGTAACGCGCGATGGCCTCGCGTAACGGGCGATAGCCGGCGGGCTCGGTCTCGCCGAGAAGATATCCCGAACCGATACTGCTGTCGGCGAGCAGCGCTTTCATCAGCTTTCGCCATCGCGCCACCGGAAACGAATCCACTGCGGGCATGTTGATGCGAAACGGAACCGGCCGCTGCGGGACCCGCAGCGAGTGCGCCACCGCGGCGAACCGTTCCGCCCGTCGTGCCATCCGCGCGGCGATGGCACCGGCGGGCGCGACGTGACCGCCGGAACGGAGCGGCCCATGGGGCAATCGCGCGGATACGAAAGTGCCCGAACCCATCCTCGCCTCAACGAAACCATCGGCGATAAGCTGATCGAAGGCCGCGGCCGCCGTATTGCGGCCGATGCTTAGCGTCCTTGCCATATCCCTCGTCGAGGGGAGACGCTCGCCAGGCGGCAACTGCCCCTGGAGGATAGCCTCGGCGATACGGTTGTACACGCGCTGCTGTAGGGAAGTACCATCCCTGTCCTCGCCCAGCCCATCGAAGATGCTCCGTTGCCGCATCCCGCGTTCGATTTCCACCAGCCTTGAAGTGGCTCCATGCTATGGGCTGAAACTGGCCCTTCCTCAAGAACACTTGTTACAGGATAGTTCGTGGAAAAGCATGAGGGAGAACATAAAATGCGCATCGAAGCTCTGAATGGGATTGCCGGTCGTTTCCTGATCGCGCTCATGGCCCTCATGGCCGTGGGCATCGGCTTGGCGAAGGCCGATCCGGTCCGCGGCGGAACGCTCAATTCGACGCTGTGGCCCGAACCGCCGGGCCTCATCATCGGCATTAATCTCAATGCTCCGACGCTGCTGCCGGCCACGAAGATCTTCGAAGGCCTGCTGACCTACGATTTCAATCTTAACCCGGAACCGATGCTCGCCAAGAGCTGGGAGGTCAGCAAGGACGGGCTCATCTACACCTTCCACCTGCGGCACAACGTGAAATGGCATGATGGCGCCCCATTCACCTCGAAGGACGTGGTCTTCTCATTGACGAAGTTCATCCCGGAAGTGCACTCCCGCTCACGCGCCACATTCAAGCGCGTGCAGGTAACCGCGCCCGACGACTATACCGTCGTGGTGACGCTCAAGGAGCCCTACGGACCTCTTCTCCGCAGCTTCGACGCTATCAGCGCGCCGATCGTTCCTGCGCACATCTACGAGGGAACCAATTACCGAGACAATCCGGCCAATCGCCACCCTATCGGCACCGGCCCGTTCAAGTTCGACGAATGGAAGCCTGGTCAATACATCCATCTCGTCCGCAACGACGACTATTACATTAAGGGCGAACCCTATCTGGATGATATCTACTACCGCTTCATTCCCGACAGCGCTTCACGGGCGCTGGCGCTGGAGTCGGGCCAGGTACAGCTTGCCACTCAGAACGATCTCGAACTGGTCGACGTAAAGCGGCTCAATTCCAATCCGAGCCTGAAGGTCACAACCAAGGGCTGGGAATGGGGTTCGCCGATTTCCTGGCTGGAGATGAACATCCGGCGCAAGCCGTTCGACGACGTCCGTTTCCGCAAGGCGGTGATGTACGCGCTCGACCGCAACTTCATTCGCGACACCATCTTCTTCGGCTTCGCAAAGGTCGCGACGGGACCGATCCATTCCTCGTCGCCCTTCTATACCGACGACGTGACCAAGTACGCTTACGATCCGGCGAAAGCGAAGGCGCTGCTCGACGAGATGGGGCTGAAGCCCGATGCCGACGGCGTCCGCGTGAAGATCGGTCTCCTAGGCCTTCCCTACGGCGAGATGTGGGACCGCCTTTCCCAGTACATCAAGCAGGCCTTGGGCGCGGTGGGCGTGGAGGTGACGCTGCAGCCTTCCGATGTGGCCGGCTGGGGCAACCGCATCGCCAATTGGGACGTCGATATGTCGACTACCTATCTGACGACGCTGTCCGACCCGGCCCTTGGTGTCGCCAGGACCTATCTGACCGACAACCAGAAGAAAGGCGTCCTGTTCACCAATACGTCCGGCTATTCGAATCCCGAGGTGGACAAGCTCTTTGCCGAGGCTGCTTCCTTGCCGGATCAGGACAAGCGCAAGGCGCTGTACGACAAGGCGCAGAAAATTCTCACCGACCAGGTCGCGCTCGCCTGGCTCGTGGAATTGCAATGGCCGACGGTCTATAGTGCGAAGCTGAAGAACGTCGTCATCAACGGGCTGGGTCCCAACGGCAACTTCGCCTCGGCCTACTTCGAGAAATAGGCGCCGGATGCGCGTAGCCGGCTTCCTGCTGCAATGGATAGTGAAGGCGCTCGCCGTCGTGCTCGCCATCACTATCCTCAATTTCTTCCTGCTGCGCCTGGCGCCTGGCGATCCGGCCATGGTGATGGCCGGAGAAGCGGGATCGGCCGATCAGACCTTCCTCGACCAGGTGCGGCACGAATACGGGCTCGACAAGCCGTTGCCCGCGCAACTGGCGATCTATGTCGAGAAGGTCTTCACCATCAATCTCGGTGAGAGCTATCGTTTCCATCGGCCCGTCGCCGCCATGCTCCTGGAGCGGCTGCCGGCCACGCTCCTCCTGACCGGCACGGCTTACGCGTTCGCCCTGATCCTAGGCCCGCTGCTGGGGGCCCTTGCGGCGATGCGGCCTCGCAGCCTCCTCGACCGTGCGATATCGGTCCTGTCGCTTTTCTTCTACGCCACGCCGATCTTCTGGATCGGCCTTCTTCTCATCCTGCTTTTTTCGGTTCGGCTCGGCTGGCTTCCTCCGTTTGGAATGCACGGCTTCATTCCGCCCGACGGCCTGCTCGCGCAGGCGCTCGACACGCTGCAGCATTTGTTGCTGCCGGCGTTTACCCTCGGCCTGTTCTACATTGCCGTCTACATACGCCTGACGCGCGCCTCTATGCTGGAGACCGCCGGCCTCGAATACGTCAAGACCGCCCGGGCGAAAGGTCTGCCTGAATGGCGCGTCGCCACGGCGCATATCCTCAGAACCGCCCTGCTGCCGATCATCACATTCGCCGGTCTCCAGGCGGGCCAGCTCGTCGGCGGTGCGTTGGTGGTCGAGACGGTAT
>Ga0097682_1000501_pt1 | contig 59654 bp, 49 predicted proteins | sample ThiBio_1000_biof_2_FD_72843 | JGI IMG/M metagenome (GOLD analysis project Ga0097682, IMG submission 72843) | Wastewater bioreactor microbial communities from Cape Town, South Africa - Thiocy_cont_1000_biof - 1398105538229 (version 2) (version 2) ...
GGACGTCGAGCCAGCGGCGTTCGGCCCAGGATTTGAGGCCGAGCTCGGCGAGTTGGACGCCGCGGGCGCCATCGAGAAAGGTGTGGGGGAAGGAGGTTCCGATGGCGACGTGGCGTAGGAACATCTCCCATTGGACCTTGAAGGCGTTCTCGAAGGTGGCGTTGTCTGGAACCTCCTGCCAATCGTCGCGAAACTTAAAAGGATTGGGCATGTCGGGGTTCCAAGTGGGGCGGGGAGTGTTGACGCGATGCTGAGTCTTGCAATCGCGGAGCCCAGCGACAGCGCTCCCGTTGGTCCCATCAACCTGGAGATTGAACAACTCGTCTCGGTAGACTCGCGTTGTCCATGAAGAGTTGATCTGCGCAATGATCCCACCCTCCAACTCGAAAGAGCCATATGCTGCGTCGTCGGCGGTGCACTGGTAGCGGCGGCCGTTTTCGTCGACACGCTCTGGTATATGGGTGGTTCCGAAGCAGGAGACGGCGGTGACGGGGGCAAAGGTTTGGTCGAGAACGTAGCGCCAATGGCAGAACATGTCGAGGATGATGCCACCGTCTTCTTCCTTTTTGTAATTCCAGGAGGGACGCTGAGCGGTCTGCCAGTCGCCTTCGAAGACCCAGTATCCGAACTCGCCGCGGACGGAGAGAATTTTACCGAAGAAGCCGGACTCTACAAGGCGGCGGAGCTTGCGGATGCCGGGGAGGAAGAGCTTGTCCTGCACGATTCCCTGCTTGATGCCGGCCGCCTCGGCCTGGCGGGCGAGGCGAAGGGAGGATTCGACGGAAGTGGAGAGAGGCTTCTCGCAGTAGACGTGCTTGCCGGCGTCGATAGCACGAGAGACATTGTGCTCACGCATACCGGTGGTGCCGGAGTCGAAGTAGATCTCGTCGTCCTGGTTGGCAAGAGCGCGGTCGAGGTCGGTGGTCCAGCGGGTGAGGCCATGGGCTTCGGCGATGGCACGGAGCTTGTTCTCGTTGCGCCCGACAAGAATAGGGTCGGGCATGAGGATGGAGTCATCGGGAAGAGTTAGCCCGCCCTGCTGGCGGATGGCGAGAATGGAGCGGATGAGGTGCTGGTTGAGCCCCATGCGTCCGGTGACGCCGTTCATGACGATGCCTATTCTTTTCTGTTCCACTGTTGGCCCTCGATTAATTTGCGGTTTAGTTATTGTGGCTGGTTCATGGCGTTACTGGTTGCAGGCGTTTTTTGTCTACAGGCTTTGGTTGGAGGGTTGGTGGTTTACAGGCTCGGGCGTCTTGCGGACGGAGACGGCATAGATAGCGAAGGAGCCGAGGATCGCGGCGGCGGACATGGTCTTCCAGGCGGGATCGTAGCTGTGGAAGTGGTCGAAGATGCGTCCGGCAGCCCACGGGCCGAGCCACTGCCCGATGGAGTATCCCATGATGATGAGGGCGAGAATCTTACCGAGAGATGCGATGCCGAAACACTCCGCTGTGACGAGGGGGATGAGCATGTAGTCGGCTCCCATCGAGAAGCCGAAGATAATAGCGAAGGTGACGGCGAGGATGGGTTGGTGGGCAAGGTAAAGGAGTGGAATGGCCACTCCGAGGAGGAGGTAGAAGCCAGCCATAGTGTTCTTTTTCGGGAGGCGATCGGCGAGGTAGCCGACGATGACGCGTCCGCCAAGGCTGGCGAGGAGGAGCACGGAGAGATAGCGTGAGGCGGAGGTGGCAGTGTAGCCCTGCCCCTTCAGGAAGAAAATGAAGTGCTGAATGACGGCGTTCATGGCTCCGATGACGAGAGCCGAGCCGAGGACGATGAGCCAGAAATTTCTGTCGCGGAGGGCGCGGACGATCTCGGCGGAGGTCGAGGGCGCAGGTGTGGGCGGGAGGGCTCCGGGAAGGGCGGCGGCCCCGTCGGGAAGGAGGCCGATCTCCTGCGGGCTGGAACGGGTGACCCAGATGCCGACCGGGAAGAGCACGATGAGGATGGCGGCCCCGGTGATTTCGAGGGCGTTGCGCCAGCCGAAGGTGCGAAGGAGCCAGTTGATGGTGGGGGGGGAGACCGCTCCGCCAAGACCGAGGCCTAGGTAGGCGTAGCCCATGGCTCGCCCGCGACGGGCGTGGAACCAGCGGGCGATGAGGACCTGATTGGCGATGGGACCGGCGAGGACGTAGCCAATAACCTCCAGAATGCAGAGCACCTGGTACTGCCAGAAGTGGTGCATAAAGCCCATCGCAATGAGAGGGAGGCCGATGAATCCTACTCCGGAGAGGATGACCCAACGGGCACCGATGCGGTCGATTAGAACACCGGCGAGGAGGCCGAAGGGGAGGCCGATTGCGAGGAAGCCGAGGAGGAAGCCCTGGGTGACCTGGGCTCGGGTGAAGCCGAGTGCGGAGACAAAGGCAGGATAGAAGACGGGGAATCCATAGAAAATGATTCCGACGGCAAAGAAAAGGTTGAGAAATGCCGTAACTACGATCCACCAGCCATAAAAGATGTTTCCAGACTTACGGTTGGTCATCTGTTTGTCCAACTTCCTTCGATGTATGGAGTTCGGGTGTGGCATGGCTGCTGGGTCGAAGAAATGCGGACTCTTGCGTAGCCTCTACATCGTCAGGCGACGGCGCTTGAAATAATGGTATCGAAATTGATGGCTTTGACGGCGATGCGGAGATATCTGCGGCCGTCAGAGTCCTGGACATTGCCGGAGAGACTGTCAATGGCCTGTTGGGCCAGGGCGAACTCAGATAAATAGAGGGCAAGCAGCAGCGCGCGGCAGGCGACGGTGATGTATTGCAAAGCATCTGCGGCGCGAGATGCAAGCGGGGTCGGTGCGTGTCAGCGAAAGTCTGATTAGGCCTGAACGATCCCAAGGTCATGAAATTAAGTACCGATCTTTCGAGTTTTGCAACGTTTGCTGGATCGTTGCGAGCGAGCACTGCGACCGAAGCTGCGGTCTATGAATTTTATTTCCAGGACAAATTGTATAGCGCTAACAATTCTAAGTGGAATTTATCGGCAATGACTGAGGGGTGTCAAGAATTTTCTCGAAGTCTTCGCTAAGAAGGTCCCACGGAGGCTTATGTATAGGGGGTCGCCCCGCCGGCAAGAACATATTATTAATCGCACAATCATCCCGACACTCTGCAAAAAGCCGGTGTACCAAAGCGAGATGCGCGTGGTTCCATCACCAGTCATAGGGTGCGGTCCACGATAGCCAGCCAGATCTATAACGCCAAGCAACCGATGTCCCTCTTCGCTCTGAAGGAGTGGCTCGGACATCGGCGGCTCGAATCGACCCCGTGATACGCGAAGGTGACACTGGACAAATTGACAGAGGCATATCTTGATGCTCGTCATTTTGAGCGGAATGTCGCTGTAGTACAGGTGTTGCTAGACCACGCTGACATAGAGCGCAAAGCACTCGAAGGGGACCGCAAAGCATTGCAGAGGCTAATCGGAGCGACCACGCCCGACGTTACATAAAGAAAGATTTCATGTGGTGTGGACTCCGTCTCGAGATGTTGGAAGTTCTAATCGTTCTTCACTGCTCAACCCGCCACGGGGAGGTTGTCTTCCAGCTCAGCAACTCCTTGTTGGCCCAAATCGTTGATTTGTCGGTATGGCAGGACGTGCAAGGATTCAGCATCTTGTATTTGTCTGTCATGGCTGGAGTGATGAACTGGAACGTATGTGAGCTGACGAATGAGCCAGGCACACCCTGTTTCTCGATCTTTGGCATGTGGCAGGCAACGCACTGGCTACCAGGACTGTCATTCTTGTGATGTGTGTGCTCCTCAAGGCTCGCTGTATGAGGCCCGTTGGGCGAGTTCGGGCCGTGGCAGCTCAGGCACAGCTTCTGTGCCGGTTCGCGGAGCTGGGCATCATTGTCGGTGCCGTGGACATCATGACATGTGGCACAGGTCACACCGTGGCGGTACATCACGCTCTGCACAAAGTCGTTGCCCTGCATCCGGTTCTTATGACCGGTTCCATCGGCGTAGTGGAAAAAATCCGTCTGCCCTAATGTAATGTCTTCGAGCTTCCAATAGTCTGCGAGACGCAGACCAACGTGGTAGCCGACGGGCCAGTCATAAGCTTTGCCGTCGATGAGGCCGGCCCGAGGTCGTCCCTGCGAGTGGCATTGGATGCAGGTGTCATCCGAAGCTACATCGTCCATCGCGGACGGATTCAGAATGTTCATGCGAGTCGGACGGGCAACGTGCTCGCTGCCGGGACCGTGACAACGCTCACAGCCTACATTCCACTCCGTGACTTGCTTCGTATGAATGTCATAGTTGACCGAGTGGCAACCATCGCAGGTGGGTCCGGTGGGGCGCTGCATATTGTCAGAAGGATAATATTTTGCCCACCAGTCCGCGCCGGTGTCTGGGACATGGTACTTCATCCACTTCTTGTTGCCGATGTCCCATTGAACGGGCAGCGGATAGTAGTTATCCCCGATCTTGGTGAAGTAGCGCTGCTTCCATTTGCTGCCATAGACAAGCGCCACCTGATCGAGAGTGAATCTGGCGATGTTATTCGTCCGGATGTCGGGAATAATGGTGTCCGGGTGCTGCCTGGGATCACGGACGACATTTGCCATCGGTGTCTTCTTCCATCGCTCGTAGGTCGCTGCATGACACTTTGCACAGGACTCCGAGCCGACGTAGTGCGCAGAACCCATGATGCTCTTCTGAAGTGTGGCTTCCTGTCTTGTGGGGGAACGGAAGCTGCGAATGTATGAGACCAGTTTCCAGCTATTGGAGTCCGTTTCCGAGTGGATGCCCTGCATGGCAGGCATACCTGTAAGCTGCACACCATTCTGGATGATGTAGTGGATCTCACCGTCGCCCATCTGTTGTGTGAGGTCAGAGTGCAGATCAGGCACGCGCGGGTACTCGTTTGCCCCGATTACAGTCTTGCCGTGACCATCTACGCCATGACAGGTGGCGCATCGCGCCAGGAACTGCTCTCGCCCTTGTTCGAGCGCCATATCGTCATTGGTGAAAGGATTGGTTCGTTTGCGTTCGGCACCGGGAATGGCAAAATTGCGAATGGAACGCGCCACGCCTGTTTCGATTGCGGGTGGAGTCGATGAGGCACTGAAGCCGCGCCATTTAATACATAGTGCGCTGACCGCTCCAAGAGCGACCACGGCGAGAATGGCAATTACAACGATTCGACCTGCCTTCATATCCCAACCCGGCTTTCCGCTATCGTTTAGTTCTTCTCAGTGACAGATACAGCCCTTCAAACCGAATTTTTACAGCTTTCTCCATATCCCGACGCGCTCGCTGGCTTTATTCGAGGGAAGTGTAAAAACCGGCAGCAGCCACGGCGAAGTGTCCGCATTTTGCTACGTTATGCTCATAACAAGATTATGTTGCGACAAAAACCTTAATGTGAGCTTAAGCCTCGTATCGGAGAATGAAGGAATTAGAGGAATCTGGCTTCCGTGTGACCGAGCTGTTATTCCTTAAACAAGGGCATGAAGCGACTGTTCCAATTCGGCGCGATCCTGATGCTGATAGGAGCGTTCTACCCTCTGCTTGAACTCTTTGATCGCTGGGATGCACCGGGCCTTGCGAACGACACCGAATTCAAGGTATATGCGCTTCTTTTCGCAGTCTGCCTCGTTATCCTGTTATGTAAGCTGATCTCATCGGGTGCGCTGAGGTTCGATTTCGCCTTTTGGCAGGTCTTTCTGTACAACGAAAGCGCCAGACCTGTTGAAGCCGGTCACACATTTATCTTTGCCGTCCCTCCGCTGCTCGTTCTTCCATTACGGATCTGATCTCCAAAGAAATGCGCCCGAATGGACGCACCGCTTCGGTGTGTCTTCTCGCTGACGCTTGCGTGCTACGTGTTCGCAACGGGACGCCCAACTCTTTGGAGAACCTAGATGTCTGTTATCAAAGCTGCATTTTGTTTTGTGCTGCTCGTTATTGGGGCAGTGTTTCCGGTCGTGTGTCTTGCTCAAGCGAGCAATGCCGGAGCTGTTGCCGGAGTGGTTGTAAGCCCGGACGGTAATCCGGTAGCAGGTGCTACGGTAGCCCTGTCCCCGCCTGATGCCCCAGTTCGTGTCGTCGCCAGTGCTGACGATGGAAGTTTCCTCCTCCGCGATCTGCCGAGCGGTAGTTACATCATAAAAACGACTGCTTCATCTTTCGCGCAGGATAAAGAAACCGTCTCGGTCGCGGTTGGTCGCACGACGCATCTTTCCATTCGTCTTGCTCTCGCCAGCACGCAGCAGAACGTCAACGTGACGGCTGCCCCGGTAACGTTCGACACCTCGCAGACCTCCTCAGTAGTGAACATCGACTGTGATCGCGTGGAGGAACTGCCGATTCCGAGCCGCAATTATCTGACCTTTGTTCTGCTCTCCCCCCAGGTTGCTGCGGCCAATCCCGCGCTGCAACAACAGGGCACGCCCCCAAGCGGCGGCACCTTTAGCTTCGGCGGGCTGCGGCCAGGGAGCAACGCGATCTATCTGGATGGAGTCAACGACAACGACGAATATACAGGCAGCAGCCGGACGCAGCTTTCGCCCGAAGCCATCAGCGATTTCCAGATCGTCAATCATGGATTTGCCGCCCAATCCGGTGGAGGTGCTGGCGGCTCCATTGACGTTCAGACGCGCACCGGCGTGAACCGCATCCATGGCGATGCGTTCACTTTTGTCCAGAATGGTGCCTTGAACGGCACGCCTCCGTTGGGTCTGTATCCGCATAAACCGGATGAGAGCCGCGTGCGCGCCGGGGTCGCCCTCGGCGGACCGATCCAACGCGACAAAACCTTCTACTACGTCGCCGCGGAACAGGAGATGGCACGAGGCGAGGACGCCAACGACCTGGACCCATCGACGCTATCCACGATCAATCGTTCGATACAGCACTATGCGCCGCTCGCCGGACTCACTCTGCAATCCGGCTACTTTCCCACGACGGATCAGGAAACGGAACTATCGGGCCGCATCGACCACACACTGACAGCACGCGAGAGCATCATGCTCCGCTACGCCTTCACGAACGGCCGGAATGTGAACGACGCGTTCCATACGGACGAACTGACCGACCGAACGGCGCGCGGTTCCTCGTTCCTTGCGGACAACAGCCTTAGCGGAACGCTTACGTCCACGATGAGCGAAAGCCTCTTGAACAAGTTCAGCTTCGAGCTGGCACAGAGGCGGGCGGTCGAGCACACGGAACAAACAAGCGGACCAGGAATCCTCATTTCAGGTACGGCTCTGTTCGGTACGCCCTACTCAGGAAACGACCGGCGTTTCGAGACTCATACCGAATTTGCGGATACCATTGCGCTTCAACTCCGTCAGCACTTCTTCCAGTTCGGTGGACGAGCTGACCATGTTGCGCTGCGAACGCATGTGCCGGACGGCTCGCAGGGGTTGTTCGTCTTTGGCAATCTCGCCGCGCTTCAAAACGGCACTCCTGATTTCTTCACGCAATCGTTTGGCAACTTCGATACGAACCTGGGCGAGACCCGTTTTGCAGGGTTTGTTCAAGATCATTGGACAGCTTCATCGTCACTGACTCTCGACTATGGTCTTCGTTATGAATACAACCGGCTGCCTTCGCCATTTCCGCAGGATGTTCTCAATTTCAGCCCCCGGTTAGGCGTGGCCTGGACTGCGCTGAAAGACACGATCATTCGCAGCGGCTTCGGCATCTTCTATGACCGCTTTGCGCTTGCGACCATCAACCGTATCTCCGAGTTCGATGGAATACACGCTTCCATGCAAATCGTGGAGGACCGCGATGCGGTCAACCTGTATCAGAGCGGAAGCATTCCTTCTGCTCCGCTTGCCGGCGTCGCGCCGAGTATATGGAAAGCACAGCCTGACCTTCGCAATCCCTATAGCGAAGTCGCCTCTCTAAGCGTCGAGAGAGCGCTGCCATGGCAGACGACACTCACAGGCGAATACCAATTTGTACATGGTGTGCATCTGGGTAGGACCAGCAATGTTAATCTGACCGCGCCCGTCATCCTTACAATGGCGAATGCGCCCACGGTAGGCATTTCATCGCCTACGCCACAGCAGCTTGGAAGTCTCATCTTCACGAAGGCCCGACTCAATCCAACCTACGACGCCGTGAATCAGTTCTCTACATCTGCCAGTTCGTCTTACAACGGAACCACGGTGACGCTGAACCGTCAGTTCCAGGATGATTTGCAGATTATGGTGGGCTACACCTATTCCAAGACCATTGACGACGCCAGCTATGATTCCGAGCAACCGCAGAACCCGTATGCCATTGGAAACGAGCGGGCACTATCGCTCATGGACCAGCGCCATCGGTTTACGCTAAGTGGCCTTTGGCTTATCGGCCCGGATCTGGGCGACCCCGCTGATGCCGTAAAAAATGCTAATCCCGGTCCATTGATGAAAGTACTAACCGGCCTGGAGTTCGCGCCGATTGTGAGCATTGCGAGCGGCTTTGGCGCGAATCCAATCACGGCTCTCGATAGCAACCGCGAGCATATCTTCCCGTTTGCGGCACGGCCTGCGGGATATGGCCGGAATTCACTTCACACTCCTCCCAATATCGATCTCGACCTTAGGATATTGAAGATGATCCCCATCGCCAGCGGGCATCTCGATGTCGTAGCCGAGTCCTTCAATCTTCTTAATCACCGGAATATCTCGCTGCTGAACACAGCATTTGGTTCAGAGTTGAGTCCGGCCCGTGGATTCGCACAACCGATTGCTGCGTCCACGGCGCGAAGGATTCAGTTTTCGCTCGACTACGAGTTTTGACAACAAACCTGATCACTTTTACATGGAGGATTTAATATGCACTCTGCTTTCTCACGTATGCTCGTGTTCGCACTCGCAGTCTCGACTACCGCTTGTCCGATCTTTTCCCAGGAGCCTGGGTGGCGGGATGGAAGGCCGGGAGAATGGCTTTGTATCCCGCTGATGCTGTCAAAGGACAGATCACTGACAATCCCCGTAACAGCTACTGCCGCTCCAAACAGCCATGCGCGGGCAGTCTTCAATCGAGCCAGCTATTTTGAGTTCATTGCGTCACCTCTAAGGGAGGGATACGCTTCGACGCGCAAAGGCATCGCTGTTCGTGAACACTTGCACCGACAGTTCATCGGAAGTACCAAGTCACGATGAGCGCCGATAACGGAAGTGGCCTGTCCCGCTCCGGTCACTTCCTATATGCCGACATATCGGTACTAATCCGGTGTCGATGAGTGACTCGGCGACTTCTCATTTGTTGAGAGAACGGGGTCCATCCTGTGGTCTGGCTAACTCAATGCCTTTGCAAGTCGAATGAGGCCTTGCCGTATTGCAAGGTCGTCGAATCCGCCAAAGCCTAGGACCAACGCATTCGGATCAGGACGCCTCAGAGTGCATCGATCGACGCCAAGAACCTCAATACCCTGGGCCGCAGCCAATTTTTCTGCCTGTCGTGAACTCATTCCGTTGGTGAGGTACCCTATCGTATAAAGGCCTGCCCTGACGTTCGAGATCTCAAGCATCCCGCCCAGATGTTGCCTGGCTCCATCCATCAGCGTTGCGAGGCGCTCCGCATACAGGTTTCGCATCCTCCGCAGATGACGCGCCAGGTGCCCCTCTGTGATGAAGTCGCAGAGCACCGCCTGGTCGAACGATGAATTTCGCAGGTCGGCACGGTAGCGAAAACCCACGAAGAGATCGATCAGCGGCTCCGGCAATACCACATAGCCGACGCGTAACGATGGGAACAGCGTCTTGCTGAATGATCCGATGAAGATAACGCTTGCGTGCCGGTCGAGGCTTTGCAGCGCAGGCACAGGCGGCCCTTCAAACCTGTATTCGCTGTCATAGTCGTCTTCGACCACAAAGGCCCCGGCGCGTGCGGCCCAGCGAAGAAGCGCCATCCGCCGCTCCAGCGACATCATCACCCCCAGCGGAAACTGGTGGGCCGGCGTGACGTAGGCACCTCTGGCATCCGGACAGAGCCTCATTCCGGCAGAGACAGACAGCCCTTCCTCATTCACCGGCACAGCGATCGTCCGGGCTCCGGCATTCTCGAACGCAATTCTGGCCCCGAAGTATCCAGGGTCCTCCATCCATATCGGATCGCCCTTCTTCAACAGCAGCCGCGCCAGCAGATCGAGCGCCTGCTGTATTCCCGAAACCACGACGACCTGTTCGGCACTGCATCGCACTCCACGCGACGTACGCAAATACTCGGCGATGGCATCGCGCAGTGGCCGATAGCCGCGACGATCACCCCCCTGCTTGACCCACGACTTGAAATGACGGCCCCGGTCTGCGGCAAGACGCCCCCAAACCTCGGACGGGAATTCATGGACCGCCGGGTCCCCGATCCGAAAGGGGCGGGGTCCCCCAACAAAGGCCGTGTCAATCCAGGACTGTGGCCGCTTATACGTCGAAAGCACGCGACGAATATATGCCGGTGTCGCGGTTGCCCGGCGGGCGGGCCGGGGCGCCTCCACCCGGTTGATCCACGTGCCGAACCCCACGCGGGAGCTGACATAGCCTTCGGACTGCAAGCGCTCCAGAACGCTGACCACCGTGCCGCGCGAGAGTCCATACTGGCCGGCAAAATCTCTAGACGCCGGCAGCCGGGTGCCCGGCGCGAGCCGGCCCTCAAGAATCGCAGAGCGCAGCTCGCCGTACAGCCAATAGGTCAGTGTCTGATGGCGCGACCGGCTCTTCAGGGTAAGTTCGAACGAGCTAATGGCTTTGGGCATCTCAAATGGTCCAATAGATTTTACGAAAATGGCTCTGTTTTATGTGCCAATGCCGCCATAGTATCAGCTCTGAAGACGAGAGACGCATCGGTCGCCGTCGCGCCCGCGCCTCTCACTCAAAGACTCATGGGGAGATCGACCGATGAAAGTTGGAGTTTGGTTCTATGGCGTAGGCACAGTTCTCGCCGGCATTCTCGATATTGCCTGGGGCGCATTCGACGCCTCGCATCAGCCCATCCAGTCTCTGGGCAAGAACCTTCCCGGTCAGCACATCCTGGCCTACGTCGCGGGCGTCTGGCTGGTTGCAGCGGGGCTTGCCATTTTATGGCGACGCAGCGCAAGCATCGGCGCTGCGGCATCCGCCATCATCTACTTGATCTTTGCGGCACTTTGGCTGCCACGGTACTACAGCGGTATTCATGCACTTGGCTCGCGAATGAGCGTTTTGATCGGCGTGACCTTCGGGCTCGGGGCACAAGTATTGCTGGCCTCTCCGGCCCTGATCGTTTATGCGTCTACCGCCTCGCGGGATCTCCGCTCGCAAAAAAGAGCAGTGATCGCGGCACGTTGGATGCTGGGGCTGCCTCCTATCGTCTTCGGCCTGTTCCACCTCACCAGCATTCGCATCTTCGCAACCTTCGTCCCTCACTGGATACGATTTGGACAAGGACACTTCTGGGCTGCTCTCGCCGGCGTCGCCTTTATCCTGGCGGGATGCGCCATCTGCTCCGGCATCAAGGACATTCTGGCCGCCCGGCTTCTGGCATTGATGCTGTTGCTGTTTGAATTTCTCGTAGAAATTCCTCCTATCTTTACCCGGCTGCACGATCAGGGGGCATGGGCCGCCGCCGTCTACAATCTGGTCGCGATAGGAGCATGCCTGATCTTCGCCGGCTTTCTCGCAAGCCGCGCAGATCGAAGACGAATCGATCTTGCAGGGGATGTTGCCAGATCACGCCCCAATCCGGTTGTTGCGTGATTAAGTAGCGCGTGGTTGTCGACGGGCATGAGGGTCGCATTCGTCCCGGTGAATGACTTCAGGACAACGTGCTTCTCGAATGTGATCAAGTCCTCGCATCCTTTCTCGCAAGCCGACTTTTGGTTATCTATCGGATCTCGGTGAGTGCTCCGGCGAACGTGCACTCACCGAGATCCGCCGACTCAGATGGCCGAAAAGCCGCCGTCGACAGCCAGGTCCACCCCATTCACGAAGTTTGAGTCGTCTGAAGCAAGAAACAGCGCGGCCGTCGCGATTTCCTCAGATTGACCCATCTTTCCCCGTGGAATGAGCGATTCGAACATCTCCTTCGCTTCCTTGGTGAGAACTTCTTCCTGCATCGGTGTGGCGATCGGCCCCGGGCTCAGCACGTTCACCCGGATATTTCTGCCCTTCAGTTCGTTGAGCCACGTGCGTGCGAAGGAGCGCAACGCCGCCTTGCTCGCCGCATACACGCCGAAACCGGGAAAGCCCTTTACCGAAGCAACGGATCCGGTCATGAAGATCGATCCGCCATCGTTGAACAGCGGCAACGCCTTCTGAACCGTAAACAGCGTTCCGCGCGTATTCAGGCCAAACTCGGCATCGAAGTGCTGCTCGGTAATATCGCCCAGCATGGCGGCATTGCCCGTGCCGGCGCTCGCGTACAGGACGTCGATCTTGCCCTTTTCGCGTTTGACCGTCTCGAACAGGCGGTCGAGGTCGTCGAGATTGGCCGCGTCGCCGCGCACGCCGGTCACGTTCCGGCCAATCAGCTTGACGGCCTCATCGAGCTGCTCCTGCCTCCGGCCCGTGATGAAAACGTAGGCGCCTTCTTCAACGAACTTCCTGGCGCTGGCCAGCGCCATACCGCTAGATCCTCCCGTGATGACTGCAACCTTACCTTCAAGCTTTCCCATAATTGCTCCCTTCAATCCACGTGTAACAAGATGTGTAGCATTGACTACAGGAGAGTAGATTTCCTTGGCGGTGGACGAGAACTGCTCATAAGTCCTAATATTTTGTCTATTCGTCCAAGGTGAGGAGGTCAGGTTGGACCCGATAACAGACATCTTCAGAACGATGCACGTAACCGCCTTCGGTCAGCACAGGCTCGAAGCCACCGCTCCGTGGGGCCTGATACAGGAGGGCCGGACCGAAGAAGTCACGGCTTCCGGCAAAAAGATTTCACCTACCGATCTGGCGCACTTCGCCATGCTCTCGCGCGGCAACTGCTGGTTGAGTGTGGAAGGGATTCCGGAGCCGATTCCCCTCACCGGTGGCGATTGCATTTTGCTGGCCCGGGGGACTGCGTTTGTCTTGCGCGACAGCCTGCGAACCCGTCCGAAGAAGAGTTTCCGCGAGGTCGCGGCCAGGGACGGCAGCAATGTCGCTCATTACGGCGGCGGCGGCGCGCCTACGACAATCGTCTGCGGGTCCCTGAGTTTCAATCGCGCCAGCCTGAAGCCGATCACACAGTTATTGCCGAGCTTCATTCTGATCAAGGCCGATCAGGCCCACACGCTTGCACTTCACACCACCATGCAGGCGCTGGCGTCGGAGATGGCAGAACAGGCGCCGGGATCGGAAGTCGTCGCGACCCGGCTGGGCGAGGTTCTGTTTATCCAGACGCTCCGGGCGCATATCGCGTCGGGACCGGAGCGCAACAAAGGATGGCTTCGCGCGATCTTCGATTCTCAAATGGGCACTGCCCTGAGCGCTATTCACGAGAGCGTGAAGACGCCCTGGACGGTCGAATCCCTGGCCGCAGCGGCCGGCATGTCTCGCTCCGCATTCGCTGCGCGTTTTAAAGAGCTGCTCGGACAAACACCGCTCGAATATGTAACCGAGTGGCGGATGCAGAAGGCGATGCAGTTACTCGAACAGCGTGACAAGAAACTCATCGACGTCGCCCGGTCGGTCGGTTACGAGTCCGACGCTGCGTTCAGTAAGGCCTTCAAGCGAGTTGTCGGAGCCAACCCTGGTGAATATCTCAAACGCGGTATTTGAAGACCGGGGTCGTGCCGGAATTGCAGAAGATTTTGAAGCGAAGGAACGGGAGATCACGGACCCAAAGACGACCAAGGCAGACCACGATCAGTCCCGGCAAACGCCGTTCTCGGATGTGATCAAGTTTTCCCCATCATTTCCCACAAGCCGACATTCTATGAGCAGGTCACTGATGCCAAGGATTTGTTCTTCGCTTTTCCTTCATAGAGCTTTTGCTTTTGTTGTTGCTCTTGAGTTCGTTGCTCTCCACCGTGTTTCTATTCGCACTCTGGATGAGCTGTCTCGCTGCAAGCTCGGTGCCGGTTGGGGTTCGAGAGGAGAGTCGATGCTGCCATTTATCGGTCGGCCTCAAAGGCCGAAGTCGGCACGCAGTCATCGGAACACGGTGTCGTCGCAACGGGTAGCTCAGTCGACAATTATTCATTCGGCATTCCTGATTTTGAACCTCTTCTCAACAGTCATCAGGCCGCGCAGCTCTTGGACATTCATCACAAGACCCTTCAGAAGTTGGCTCGACGCGGGGAAATTCACGGTTCCCAGGTAGGAAAAATGTGGCGTTTCCGCGCATCCGACCTGAATGCCTGGCTCGATCGGCAGCAAAGGGCCAGTTGAGCATCGCTCCCTAAAGTCTCCTTTCCTCGATCCTTTTCGTGACCGAATTCTCTTCCGTCAAAGGATCCGAACACACAAATCGTCTCGCAGGCTTCCATCTGGAACGCGGCGGGAGCGCTCGCTCGACCTCTGCCCCACGTCGCGGTAGGCTGAAAGAAGCCATCCGTGGCGCCTTCACGAGGAGTATTCATGTCAAGGCGGACACGGTATCAACAAGGAAGCGTGCAGCGCGAAAAGCGGCTCAGCGGATCGGATGTTTGGATTTACCGATGGTACGAGACCGGAACTGACGGAACGAGCAAATACCGCAAGGCTATCGTCGGTACAGTCGCAACTCTTGCCAACGAAACATCGGCTCTCAAAGCAGCTCAAGCGTTGCGCATCGACGCAAAACAGGAAGCCCCGACGCGGAAGGCGGGCCTAGAACAGTCAGCGAACTAGTCGCTCACTATCGCTTGAAAGAATTGGCAGGTGAGCATCAGGGTCGCAAGGCGTTCTCGACGCGAGCCGCGTATGAATGCTACTTGAGAAGCTGGATACTTCCTCGCTGGGGAAGCAGCCGTTTGGATCAAGTAAAGCCGGTCGCAGTCGAAGAGTGGCTTGGCGGCATGAAGCGGGCGAAAGGAACAAAGAGTGGCTTGATCGAAACCCGATCAAGCTCGTCCGTCAGAGCGCGAAGCGGGAACGTATTCCTGATGTTCTGGAACTCCATGAACTCCAATTGCTGTTGAGCAAGTTGAGCGTCCGGGAGCGGACGCTGGCGTTGCTCGATGCAGGTACAGGGCTTCGCGTGAGCGAACTCCTGGCACTTCGGTGGAGGGATGTGGACTTCAACAATCTTGAGCTTCAGATGACCCGTTCCATCTGGCATCAGATTGTCGGCGACTGCAAGACAGAGGCATCTGCCAAGCCGGTTCCGCTCGACAGCTATATGGCTGACGATCTGCCGCGTTGGCAGAGGCAAAGTGCTTACGCGACCAACGACGATTACATCTTTGCCAGCGAAACCATGAAGGGGAAACAGCCGTACTGGCCGGACAACCTCATGAAGCGGCCTTTATCGGACCCGGATTTGCTTGTCACTTAGGTCGCCATACGCTTCTAAGTCTTTTAGAATGTATGGCGGGGACGACGGGGCTCGAACCCGCGACCTCTGCCGTGACAGGGCAGCGCTCTAACCAACTGAGCTACGTCCCCTAGGTTGTTTTCAACAACTTAGGCTTTTGTTACATAGAAGAATCAGAGGACTCTCAGCTTTCACTATTCTTCCTCTGTTCTATCATCTCGTGCCTCGGAATCCGTTCTGGCCCCCGAATGGGTTCCAGTACCACCGCCGCACTGACAGAAACAAGTCTATCAGAACGATGTCTGGATTTGGGGGCAATCTCGTCCTCTTAAAATAGGCCAAAATCTTCACTTCTCGGATCACGCTTAATCTTTATTGACTGATGGCTCCGACGCCAGCACATTCAAGTGGCCCGCGCCCCAGAGAGCTACGAGCATGCGCGTTTCAGGCTCTCCAAAGCAGGGTTTAGCAACCAATGGAGTGAACTCCCTTTTTTAACTTCACGACCGCAATGTGAACCTGCGAGCCCTTCCTCCGCTTGGCACCGTCGTAACCAACGCGAGTTCCTCTCTCGGGCGTCGATTGCAGCGGCCGGCTATCGATGCAGACCGCAGCCGGCTGTCCCTTGCGCCCGGCAAACTCGCGCAGCAGCCGGGATCGAATGCGAAGGCTATCTCTATTGGAATAATCGCTCCTCAGACTCTTAGGTTCCACCGTACCTATAACGGTACTTTCAGGAAGATTCGTTTGATTCGATACTACTGAAGCAAGGAGATCAGGGAGGAGCGATTGTGATCCAGTGGCATGAATCAGAGGAAGGTTCTACTGAGTCGTCCTGCCAGATCGAATGGACCGAACTGGATGGTAATCCAGACTGTTATCAGCATCTTGGGATAAAGCCCACTGCAACCAGAGACGAGATTAAGCGAGCCTACTGGAAACTCGCGGCGCGCTTACATCCAGACCATCAACCCAGCGACCTGAGGCACGCCGCCGAGGCGCGTATGAAGGAACTCAACGCGGCCTATGCGCTTCTTCGATATCCCCAGCGACGAGCCATTCACGATGCAAAGCTCTCGGACAAGATCCGCGTCTGACTTCGTCGATCATCAGCCTGAAGGACGCTTCAGCCGCCATGAAGCGATTCCCGGCTGGTCGCAGAAGCGATTGTCAGAGGCACGCGTACTTGTTGCAGGCTGCGGTGCGCTTGGAAATGAAGTTCTCAAAAACCTGGCGCTCCTTGGAATCGGAGAAATTGGCCTCATCGACTTCGATGTGGTTGAGTCGAGCAATCTGGCTCGCTGCGTTTTCTTCCGAGAGGGAGATATAGGCAAACTCAAAGCTGAGGTCGCCGCAAAATGCATTAGAGAACTCAACCCATCGGTCAAGACAAAATTGCTCATTGCAGATATCGTCACACAGGTTGGTGCTGGATTTCTGGAAGCATTCGATGTTGTTATAGGGTGCCTGGACAATATTGCAGCCCGGTACAAGCTGAACCGACTCTGCAGGATGGCCGCTGTTCCCTGGATCAATGGGGGCATCGACGAATTTTGCGGGCAGGTAAGTCTTTTCTATCCAGACGAGAGTGCCTGCTATGAATGCACCATCACCACTTCCATGTGGCAGCGTATGTATGAACGCAACTCCTGCCTGTTGCCGAGTCCGCGCAGAACGAAAATGCCGATTGCTACAACGGCCATCCTGGCGTCGTTGACCGCGGCGTTACAGGTTCAGGAAGCCATCGCACTTCTACAGGCACCCACACAGTCGCAACCATGGCCGCGGATGGCTGGCGGAGAACAACTGTCCCTCCGCGTCAGCCCCTATGAGATGTCCGTTCTTCATTTAAAGAGAAACAGAGAATGTATGGCTCATTGGGGAACTGCTCCCGCAATAGGCCTTTCTGCTACTTCAAGGCAAATGACCCTGACCGATCTCCTGGCGCGGAACGAAATGCAAAGCCTGGAGGTCGACTGGGACATAGCCGAAGCGTTAGAGTGTCCGACATGCGGAAGAGAAGAGGTTGCGCGGCCAGCGTGGAAGATAGAGGATTCTGACTTGGCGTGCCCGCACTGTGGTGAACAACGAAGGCCGCATTGGATAAATCGAATCGATAGAAACAGCTTCCCGGCAAAAAGCACCTTGGCTGATCTCGGAATTCCCAACGGAGCGCACTTCTGGATGACATCGTGCACTGGCACAGTACACCACGCTAAACTGCCCCTGGAGGAGACGCTATGAAGATTCGTTTGCGGATCAGTTCCCTATGAAGACCATCTCCATCACCGTCTCGATGTATGACCGCAGTCGTCTTGCCTCCGTTACCCTCCCGGATACAACGACTGTTGGGGAGCTGATGGAGCAATGCTCGATGCGTTGGATATTACCGGCGACATCATTCGTCTTTCGCAACGTGGGCTCCAACGAACTTCTGCTGGAGAGTGATTCGCTATGGGACGCCAACGTGCGAGACGGCGCCGAATTGCAGATCTTCCCTGTTGTAGAAGGAGGCGCCGGTGATCAACCGCGTCCGTGAACGCCGCCTCGAGAGCGACTTTATGGCGGCACAAGCAGTTGTCCTGGCCTCGCGGGAGCGAATCGTCATCGAAGAATCCTTTGGGGAACCACCAGAGTCCTATCACTTTCTATTTCGTTGCCGCAGCGTATCCAGACTCATCTCCGGGGTAGCCTCTTATCACGAAGAGCACCGGGTCGGAATTCGATTTTCTGCCGGATATCCGGCGCAACCTCCCTTCGCCACTATGCTGACGCCTGTCATCCATCCGCATATCTGGCCAAATGGCACGCTATGTCTCGGAAGCTGGAGACCCGGCGAGAAACTGGACAGTTTACTGCAACGAATCGGAGCAATTCTGACCTACGATCCTGCGGCGCTAAACTGGCGGAGCGTCGCAGATGATTCCGCGGCTCTGTGGGCGAAGCAGAATTTAGATCTTATGCCGCTTGATCAACCTTTCTTTTCCGCTCTTCCATTTCGGATGCTGAGTACACGGTAATCTTATGGCGCCAATTCTCAACTGGGTGGAGATGCATGATGACGTATCTCTACCCACTGCCTCACCGGAGATCCTCCACGCGATCCCGCCGTTTTATGCAGAATATGATGCAAGGTGTCTCGTGGTTCTCCCTGGCACCGTCTTTGACCAGATCATGCACCATATCAAGGGAAATTGCAGCGTGGAGCGGATCGGAATATTAATCGGCCGCCCGTGCAAGAGACCGTCTGGCGAGCAATTGTTGGCATGCGTCGAGGCGGCGCTTCCAGTCGATGACATCACGGCCAGCCGGGTGAAGGTCTCGATACAGAAAAACGGATGGAAGAATGTGTGGGGGGAACCTGCCCTCAATTCAACAGGGAGCATCATTGGCTGGTATCACAGCCACCCCAACCATGGCGTCTTTCTCTCCGCCGTCGATCGCAAAACACAGTCCTTATGGTTTGCGCAGGAATGGAAGACAGCTATCGTCATTGATCCGATCCGAGGAGAGCACCAGGCCTTCACCGGCGCCGACGGGATTGCGGCGCCGATAATATTCATTTAACTGACCGATCCCACAAGAGCGAAAATCCTGTCAAGAACGATCCTCCGATGAGCCGACGAGGGCTCCACAATAGATGCAGCTTCCGCCGTGATAATCCCGCAGCCATTTTATGCTCTCCTCTCGATAGGCCAGACCGCAGACACAAGGAATCACGGGTTCGCCTGATTTGAATGGCATTCCGTCTATCGGGTCCGCGTAAGGAATATCTTCCTCAACAATAGAAAGAGCAGTGGAAGGATCTTCGGCAGAAAAGCCCGCCAGGGCAGCAAGAGCTTCAGCCGGCCTCTCCCCGCGCATATCTACAAATACTGATGGAGATGCCTCGCCCGAATTATCTGAATCCATTCTCTCAATCGCAATATCCTGATCACCCGAAACAGGATGACGAATCTCTTGTGCGCGACAGCGTGCCGTGACGATCAGGCGATAGATCATGTACGCCAGAACGGCTAGCGCAAGAGCGATTGCCGTAAACAAAAGGGACTGCACCGCTATGCTCCCACCTTCGCCTGAGCGCCGCAAGGCGAACCGTTGCAACGACTTGAAATAGAAGTCTCAATCCTCACGTTCGAATAAACCTCCGTCTGTAAACAATTAGTTGTATTGACGGAAGACTACCCTCTGATTATGATCGTCGAACAAAAAAGATGGCGCTCCCGAAGCAATTGCTCTTTTATAGTCTCGTTTGCTGCTGCATGTTGAGTGGATGCTCTGCCGTAATGAAACCTGTACGAAGCGTGTCGCACACCACGGGAGAGATAAATCTGTATGTAACCGTAGACCCGGCACTGAACAATAATTCCCCCGTCGCTGTCGACGTTGTAGTGGTTAATAACAAAGGTATTCTGAAAGAGCTTTCTTCATTTACAGCGCAGGCTTGGTTTGAAAAACGAAAGACTTTGCTACGGATGCATCCGTCCGAGATTCAGGTTTCTTCCTGGGAGTGGGTTCCAGGCCAGGAGGTTGCTCCTCTGAAGGTTCCGCGTACCGGGATCGCAGATGGTGTTCTCCTCTTTGCCAACTACACTTCAGCAGGTGATCATAGTAGCGTTCTTCCCAGAAATGGCACTATCAACATTGCGCTTGGTGCAAAGGACTTCAAGATCCTGCCCCGGCCCTGAACACTTTATGCTGAGAGAGCACTGTGCCTTACATCTCCTTAAAGCAAATTCCCGATGTCATCTCATGGCATGAAGGGATGCTGCTTACCCCCGAGCACTTTGAAGAACTGACTTTCCGTCAGGAAGACTTGTTGCAACACCATGCGGCTTCTCTTCCGTTTAACTGGGGTGTCTCGCGCCTCTCCGTCGACGAAACCCAGCTCATGCAGGGTCGCTTTTCTCTGCTCGATCTGGAAGCGCTTCTGCCTGATGGCCTCCCGATATGGGTCGACGGCCGAGAACCCTCCCAGGCCACGCTCGATCTTGAATCACTTGAGCTCTCCTTCCGGCAACAACCCTTCCTGGTCTATCTAGCCGCTGTAGCACACGATGGCAACTCAAAACAGGAGCGAGATCTTCGCTATACGTCTATCTCGGAAGCTGAAGAGACTCAAGGAACATCCACAGACGCGGAGATGGAGGGCAGCGTGATTCCGCGTCTGCGCCCTCGCTTCCATCTCATAGCATCGCATACTCCCCTCTCTGAAAAATACGTGAGCATGCCTATCGCGCGCATCGGTTTTCGCAACAGCGTGTGGGTATTAATGGACGACTACGTCTACCCCCTGCGCCGGGTCTCTGAAGATTCTCCGGTCGGGCGGCAATGTGCCGACGTATTGCGACGTGTTCGGGAGCTCGCTTTGATGATGCACGATCGATGGCGCAGCTTTTCCGCGCAGGAACGCCTCGAAGCGCAGAGCGCTCAACCTTCCAGCGTCCGCAGTCTGGTGTCGGGGCTTCCACAGTGTGAAGCTCTCCTTTCGGTTCAGGTTACACATCCATTCCAGCTCTATCTTGCATTCTGCAACCTCGCCGGCCATATTGCTGGCATCGCCTCCGAACCGGTTCCTCCAGTGTTTCCTACTTATCGCCACTGGGACATCCTGGCCAGCTTTGCCGAGGTTCACCGTTACATCAATCAGGTTCTGGACGAGAACGATTCCCACGATTACCTCGGAATTCCCTTCCAATACAAGGAAGGCTGCTTCAGCCTGCTTTTTGCTCCTGAATGGCAGGGGAAGCACCTGATTCTCGCGTTGCGCGCACAGAAAGAGAATGAGGCCACACTTGCCGCCTGGGGCGAAAGCGCCCTGATTGGCTCACGCAAGCTACAGGAAAGCATGCGCGATCGAAGAGTTCTGGGTGCAGACCGCTCTCGGACGCTGAGTGAACGCGGACTCTTCTCTGGAACAGGAACCGTGTTATTTCATCTGGAGGAGAATAACGGATACATCCTCCCCGAAGAGCCGCTCGATATTGCCGGCGGCCCCGCATCGGAGCACTCAAACGCTCCCGTTGAAGTCATCCTCTACATTTACAAGGGCAAATAACCGTCGCAAAGCTTAAAGGTTCAAGAATTTTCTCGACCTCCCCAAGGTTTTATCGTGAAATTCAATACCGCTCCTGAAAATTCGACCCTATTGATGCAATTTCGTCAGTTTGCCAGCGAACTCATACGGCTGAAGCAGCTTGTCGAACAGAAATACTCCTCCGGCATCGCCGAAGATACGGCAATCGATAACGCAGATCGAATAGCAACGCCTCCTGTCGTCGACACGGCAACCGAAAAAATCACACTCACATCAACACCCTCCAATCGTCGCCCCACGGATCAGGCGGAAGCTGAAAACGTACGACAGAGCCTGCTCGGTCTTTTGGGGCAACAGGCCTTTCGCGTGCAGGAATTAGGAGGAACTTTTGGCTATGGCCTCTACAAAGAGGCGGAATATGTCATGGCGGCTTTAGCCGATGAAGTCATGCTGAATGCTCAATGGAGCGGCAGGGCTCACTGGCAACTTCTTGAAGAGGAGCTCTTTCACTCTCACGCGTCCGGCGACCTGTTTTTCTGGAAGCTCGATCGGCTTCTATCTGCAGGCAACAACTCGTCAGCGGAGCTCGCCATGATCTATTTCCAGGCACTTGCCTTGGATTTTCGAGGGAAATACCGGGGTAATGATCCCAATAAAAGCATCGAGCGCTATCGTCGGCGGCTCTACAACCACATCTATCAACAGGCTCCGGAAGATTCTCCCACCAATCCTTTTTTCTCTCAAAATTATCGGCTCGATGTTGATGACGAAACTGGGCAGCGTCTGCCCAGCCCACACATGTGGTGGCTGGTCCTGTCTGGAATTGTCGCGATTTGGCTGATCGCCTCCACCCTGATCTGGCAACAAATTTCTGGGCCAATGCAGAAACATATCCGCAGCGCGGAGAGGTATTCCCTTTCAAATATGGAGAGTCAACCTTGATCTTCCATATTCCACCTCTCCGATCTGCCGCTGCAATGTTCCTTTCGATAGGAACAATCCCCTTGTTGTGGGCATGTCTTATTGTGCTTTTAGTCATGCTCGTTCTGCTGATTGTCTTTCTTCTCTGGCAGGCAAGGCATGCGGCTTCTTCGTCTTCTCCGGGCAACGAGGATGCAGATAAAGCAGAGGCAGCCGCGAAGGCAGGAAGCAGCGATGTGGCAGTCTCGGAGCTATCCGGCAGCTTTTCAGGAGCCATGCATGCACTTCGCTCCCGGGCTCCCGGGCGGGACTTTCGTTATAAGGTTCCGTGGTTTCTCATGCTTGGACTTCCCGCATCCGGAAAGAGCAGTCTTCTCTCCGAATCGAGCCTTTCTATGTCTCTCGACGAGCAGGTTGAAGTCGAAAGCGATATCGGCATCGCATGGAATTTCTTCGGGGACGGCGTCGTTATCGATGTGGGAGGGTGGTGTTTTGGCTCCGAGAGCAGTTCGATCAGTGCATGGCGGCGGCTTCTTCGCCTATTTGTCAATCACAGACCGGAACGCCCGTTGGATGGCATCGTTCTCACGGTGGCTGCAACCGATCTCGTGGGCCCGGATGCGCTTTCCCCTACCGCTCTGATCGAGCGCGGCACCCTGCTACAACAACGGCTCCGCCAGTTGACGCAGATTATCGGCTTTCATCTTCCCGTCTATTTCGTGCTCACGAAGTGCGACGCCATCAAGGGGTTTTCCGAGTTTACGAACGAGTTAGATAGCAACCAATTTGAACAGATCTTCGGATGGTCAAATCCATACAGCGACTGTCATCTCTTCCAGCCCGAATGGGTCGATGAAGCCATCAACTCCATGAGAGTGACTTTGGAGCGCGTACAGAGCAACCTTTTTGCCATTCATGATCCGACGCCAGACCGCCAGTCCATGTTTCTCTTCCCAGGGAACTTGTATGCCATCGCCCCACCATTACGCCTTCTACTTATGCGCGTCATGCGGAGTAGCGGAGAGACTCCGGCACCCATGTTCCGGGGGATTTATTGCTGTGGATCCACTCAAAGCAGCATTCGACTTGCTCCGAAAGCGACGGCGCTGGTGCCGGTATCACAACCCGCGGGACATTCTTCGCAAAGCTTCGATGAATACGACCGGGAGCAATCAGGGTTGTCCTGGCTCCCCAATCTTCTTGAGCCCTGGCTTCGCTCGAACCTACAGATAGCATTCACTCACGATCTTTTTTACCGAAAGATATTTCCGGAGCATGGCCTCGCGGTTCCGCTCTCTCACTTCTTTGCCGTGCGAGACAGATTACGCCTGGTTTTGCAGATCGTGTGCTGTTCCGCCGCCGTCCTCTTTGTTCTCGGTACGGCATTCGCAACGCGAAGACTCGTTCGCGAACGTAACGTGCTTGTTCCTCTTCTGTCCAGAATCGAGGCCGATCTCCAGCATCCCCCATCATTCACCCTGGACCCCTCCCGGGTAGACGATCATACAGGCGCAGACGACCTGATTAGAGGCATGGCGAGCTTTCAGTCCGACGGCTTCCACTCTCTCTTTATTCCCGCATCATGGGCTGCCAACGTTAATCACCAGATCCAGCTCGTCATCGGACAGGCATTTCATGTCCTGGTCCTGCAACGCTTCCAACAGGGGCTGGAGCAGCGGAGCCGACAGCTTGCCGATCTGAACCGGCGTCAGCTTCCTGCGGCCTCACTCACAGCGACAGACCCGGATACCCCTCCCATCATGAAACTTGAACGGCTGCCGGAGTATCTGGATATGCAGGAATTCCTTCGCCGTCTCGCAGAACTCGATAAAAATATCGCACTCTACAACACCCTCAGCCATCGCAATTCCGACGTCCCCCTCCAGACCGTCATCTCCATCGACGAGTATCTTCATAACCGTCCGCAGCCGGCGCAGATCGACGAGGATGCAAACCCCTTCTTTCAGGAAGCTGTGCGCTCGTCTGAGTGGTCCCCCTTTATCTATACCGAGTCCACGCGCCAGCAGATGTCCGCTAAAGCGCAGCAACTGACAACCGCGCTCTACGCGGCATGGATTGAGCACAATCCGACTCGTACAAGCACCGAGTCTCTGGTAGCAGCGATCAGAGGAATCAGCACACCCGGAACACATAGCTACAAGGATCTAACCAATATTCAGCATAGCTTCGACAGGACGCAGCGCACTTACGATGATCCGGAACTTCAATGGGCAGGCGCGGATCAGATCCAACTGTCCAGCGCTCTCGATGCCGTCACGACGAAAGCCGCAGGCACTTCACCTTTCTTTGAGCCATGGCTGCGTGACTGGATGCTCGACCTTGCTGATACCGACTTCCGAAAGCTAGTTGCCGCGCTCGACGATGCGCAAACCCCTCTCACGGGAGATATCGCGACCGTTGTCGATGGAAAGCTCGAGTTAAGCCAGCGATCACAGGACATGCAAACTGCGATCGAGAATCTTCTGAGCCTGCCTTTCATGTCTGGAACCCCGGGTGCCGTCAATCTGATACAACCGCGGAATGGATATATCGTCTGGAATAAAGCCTCTCTCAACGCAGCGACGACGCTTCCATTGAGCTATGAAAGATATCTGGCAGAAGACCTTGGTCAGGCGCCGGCTTCACTTCGCAGCACGCTCGGTCGTATCGCTGCCGACCAACTCACCCATTCCCTGCAAATCGCTATCGTAGAGTCCGAGCAATCCACAAATGACGCAGCAGACGGCATCATGCAGGCGCAGGCGTTCAATGACGTTTCACCATCCATCGAAACTTTGACCACCACTCTTCAGCGATATGGCCTCACCACCCCTTTGTCTCAGCTCCGTCTACTCTCGACCAACCAGGCGTCCGGGATCCTGCTGGAACTGGATCACGACCTGGACCGTCTTCAGCCTTATGGATTTTCAACCGCCGTATTTAGCCAATGGGACGGAGAACAACCGGCGACCTCGCAGCTTCTCGATGCCCCCACGCCAGACGCCGTAGCGGATTATCTCTCCGCGCAAAGAGAGGAAATTGAATCTCTCAATACTGCGGCGGCGCCTATCGTCCACTTCCTTTCTATCTCCCGATCCGCGCTTTCGCCTGCGACGGTTCGTATCCTCAGGCGCTGGGAAGATATTGGAGCAGCACTGGGACAATACAACGCCAAAAAACCCGGCAACTCGGTTCAGACCCTCGAGAGTTTCGTTGCCACGGGCATGGATAAAGTTAGCCCCTCCAACAATTGCAGCCGCGAGAATATCGCGCGCAGCGTGGAAAGGCGCCCTGACTACTTTATGCTCGCCACCGTCCAACTCCGCCAAGGCCTTTACCTTCGTTGCAATGCCCTGCTCACAGAGAATTTCGAAACCTCCTACTCCCGTCTGCGTACTCGCTTCAATCACGATCTTGCGGGCAGGTTCCCCTTTGCCTCTCCTTCAGTATCCGCGCTGAACGAAGCCGATCCCCAGACGATCTCCGATTTTTATCGCCAGTACGATACCTCCGCCGATCTACTGAATACCAAATTAACAGTCTCGAACATAAGCGATGCAAATCGGAAATTTCTCGCAATGCTTCGTGATACTCGCCCCTGGTTCACCTCGGCCCTCACAACCACCTCCGGTGGAGAACCCATCTCCCTCGATATCATTCCCGAATTTCGTGTGAACCGCAAAGACGAGATAGGGGGCAACCAGATCATCGAGTGGACTCTTCAAGTAGGCAACAACACCGTCCATTCCGATGACCCGCCAGTAAAAATTCATTGGCTTTATGGGGACCCGGTAAGTTTAACGTTGCGTTGGGCAAAAAACGCTCCGTTTCTTCCCTCAAATACTTCTTCAACAACAGACGGCGTAGCTCCGCGAGTCAACGGAAACGATATTTCATGGACATTCAAGGACAGTTGGTCCCTTATCCGTTTTGTCCAAGCATTCAGCAGCATCGACGCTTCCAATTTCATTACTAGTGACTCGACATCGCCCCAGCCGTTTGTCCTCGCCTTTGACATCCCCGAGATGGCGGCCTCTGCCGCCTCTAAGAAATCGCAGACACAAGCGGTCACCGCGGCACGCGTCTTTATCCGCCTCCTTATTTCCCCTCCCGGAGCTAAAGAATCTATTACAAAGGCGGGCTTCCCCGTTCTAGCACCGCCACTCGCCCTCTCTTCCCGAGCAACGACAAAAAGGTGAACCATGCATATCTCTCCTTCTAACCCGGCTGACATTACCGTCGAGGCACTGCTCCAGCCCATCGACCCGATAGCGCCAGCAGGAGTCTACCTTCGGTACGATCCGCTCTATGATCAGATCGCCCAGGCGCGCTATGCAGAGAATGCCTCTCTTCCTCAGGGAATCTGGCAGCGCCCCACCCAGCAGGCTGACTGGCTGCTGGTGTCAGAACTATGCACGGAGGCGCTTCTACATCGTTCGAAAGACCTGCAAATTGCCATATGGGTGACAGAAGCATGGCTTCACCTTGAGGGGCTCGCAGGTTACTCGAAAGGATGCGCTCTCATCCTCGGCCTCCATCAATACTTCGCTGCCACAATGTACCCGGCTCCAGAACTCCCCGACAATATCCCGCCGGCCGCAGTTGTCCTGCCGCTTCGTTCAACGGACTCCTCTGTGGAACATCGAGCGAATCTCATTCAATGGCTCAATGAAAAGATCTCCTTGCAGATCAAGATGCTCCCGCTGACTCAACCTTCAGCAGCAAGCGGCGCCGCTCCCTTTTCATTCGCCGATCTGGAGGCAGCGCGGCATCAGGATCAGATACACCGGAGACAACACTCGGGTCCGCAAACGGCAACCGGCGCAGAGACCTTCGAGCGCAGCCTCGCACTCGCTCCGCTGGAGCCTTTAGCTGCCATGTGGACAGACATTCACGAGGCCATTGCAATCACCGACATGCTCGATCAGATGTTCGATGCCTGCTACGGCCCCGCGAACGGCGGCTTACTGGAGATCAAAAGTATCTTGCACCAAATGGAGCGCGCCATCTCTCCTGCGCTGTCGGATGCACAGAAATCTGAGGATACAGAGGAGCAGGAAATGGATGCGGAGGATGCGACAGGCTCTCTCCCGCCGAATCATGAGATGAATACATCCCTCTCTGCGATGACTTATTCCCCTCCTTCCAGAACTCACATCACTTCACGCTTGCCGGATTCGCAGCTTCCATCCGGTTGTGGAACACCCATTCAGAGTCGCGAAGACGCCTATACGCGACTAGCAGAAATATCGGATTTTTTGAGTCAGCTTGAGCCTCATAGCCCTGTACCTTATCTGCTCCAGCGCGCGATTGCGTGGGGCGGGATGAATCTTAGTGAACTTCTACCCGAGTTGTTGCAAGACCAGGTCGCATTGCGAGAAGTAGGCACATTGCTTCGCCTTCATGGAAACAACCACAATCTACCGAATACATAAGGAGCATTCCAATGGCAGAAAGTACGCAGCACAAACTTGATCGAGTTCGTCCGCCCCGAGTACAGATCACGTATGACGTTGAGATCGGCGGCGCCATTCAGAAAAAGGAGTTGCCGCTTGTTGTCGGCATTCTCTCGGATCTATCTGGTGCAACTCACAACCCTGTCGCAATGAAGGATCGCAAGTTCATCGAGATCGATCGCGACAATTTCAACGAAGTTCTCAAGTCCGTTGGTCCGTCTATTTCAAGCTCGGTTGCAAATCATATTGATAAGGCACAGAGTTCGCTGCCTTTGAGCCTTAAATTCGAGAGCATCGACGACTTCACCCCCGCCAACCTTGTTCAACAAGTCGAAGGCCTCCGCAAGTTGCTTGATTCTCGCTCTCACTTGAACGACCTCCTGGCAAAGCTGGATGGCAACGACTCTCTCAATGAAACGCTCCTCGATGTAGTTTCCAAGCCAGAGGAGCTCAAGCAATTGAAGGCAAGCAACAGCACGGAAGAGGAGGGCGCCCATGCCTGAGCCAACGACTGGAACAACCACAACCACCCCACCGACAGTGATGGACCGCGTTATCTCTGAGGGCCGCATCGTACGTGACGACTCACAGCGGCCCTATGCCATGACCCTTATTTCAGAGTACGCAACTCAGGTCCTCGATGAGGGAATGACGGTCAACAAGCACAGTGCCGTTGCCGGCATTAAGCAGCGTATCGCCGAGATCGACCAGATCATCAGCGATCAACTCAATGCAATTATGCATTCTCCGGACTTCCAGAAACTCGAAGCAGCCTGGCGCGGGCTGCATTATCTCGTCATGAACACCGAGACGGGCAATATGCTTAAGCTCCGCCTGCTTAACTCGACGAAAAAGGAACTATTGTCCGACCTCGAAAAGGCCACCGAGTTCGATCAAAGCTCTCTCTTCAAAAAGATCTACGAAGAAGAGTACGGCACCTTCGGCGGCAATCCCTTCAGCGTACTTGTGGGCGACTATGAATTCGGCCGCACTCCGCAGGATACGTCCATGCTGGAACAGATCTCTCACGTTGCCGCTGCGGCTCATGCGCCTTTCATCACGGCTGCCAGTCCGAAGCTGTTCGATTGGGACAGCTTCACCGAGCTTGCAGTACCACGCGATCTCGCCAAGCAGTTTGAGTCGACCGAATTGATCAAGTGGCGTGCCTTCCGAGACTCCGAGGATTCCCGGTACGTTACCCTCACTTTGCCGCACGTTCTTCTGCGCTTGCCATACGGCCCCAAAACCGTTCCGGTAGATGAGTTCGATTTTGTCGAAGATGTTGATGGAAAGGATCACGCGAAGTATCTCTGGGGAAACTCCGCCTACGCTCTTGCGCAGCGCATCACCGACGCTTTCTCCAAATATCAGTGGTGTGCGGCAATTCGCGGCGTTGAGGGCGGTGGACTCATCGAAGGCCTTCCTGTTCACATCTTCGAAACCGAAGATGGAGACCTCGCCATGAAGTGCCCCACGGAGGTCTCCATTACGGACCGTCGTGAAAATGAGCTCAACAATCTGGGCTTCGTTGCTGTCTGCCACCGTAAGAACAGCGACCAGGCTGCCTTCTTCGGCGGCCAGACAGCAAACAAGCCGAAGCTCTACAACACCAACGAAGCCAATGCAAATGCGCGCATCTCCAGCATGCTTCCCTATGTATTGGCCGCGTCGCGTTTTGCTCACTACATCAAGGTCATTATGCGCGACAAGATCGGCAGCTTTATGACCAAGGAAAATGTAGCCGCCTATCTCAATACCTGGATTGCCGACTACGTTCTGCTCAATGATGATGCCTCCCAAAGCGTAAAGGCCGCATATCCCTTGCGACAGGCGCGCATCGATGTCTTTGAGATCCCCGGAAAGCCCGGCAGCTATAGTGCCGTTGTCTTCCTTAAACCTCACTTCCAGTTGGACGAGTTGACCGTGTCGATCCGTCTGGTAGCCGAGCTTCCCGCTCCGGCAAAATAGCCTTCGCATCCGCGGCGTTCGCTGAATGCGTGCGCCGCTTCACACACGCCTGGCGCGCCCGTTAGAGGGCGTCAGGCAAAGGAGAAATCTCATGGATGTACTGATTCTTGACTGCGGCGCGATCAAAGGCGAGTCAACCCTCGCAGACTATAAGGACATGATCGAAGTTCTGTCCTATAGCCACGGTGTCGCTCAACAGATAACCGGTGACCAGAGCAACCAGAAGCGCACCTCTGGCAAGCCGAACCATCAGGACTTTACCATTACCAAGTTTCTCGATCTCGCGACAGCAAGCCTGATCGACTATTGCAATCAGGCCAAGCCCATCGCTTCCGTTGTTCTCACCGTAGGCCAAAACGAGAACGGCACGGTCAATCCCTTTATGAAGTACACGCTGACCAATGCCCTTGTCTCATCTGTTTCCGTCGGCGGTGGCGGAGGAGGAAAACCACAGGAAACCGTTACCTTTAACTACACCGCGATTAAATGGGAATACAAGCTCCAAGCTGCTGCTGTCAGTGACTCGGGCAACAATTCAGCGTCTTGGAATCTATCCACAAACGCGGCTTCATAGTGATGTATCCCAAGACCATCCATGGCCTCCGGGTTCCGTTGTTTGACCGTCTGGTCGACAACGCCCCGGAGGCAGATAAGGAGCTAACGCCCTTTCGCGTTCATGACCGCACCGCCCTCTTCTCTTCCATCGCCCGCGATCTGCAGCGTATCTTAAATACGCGTCGAACCCCCGACGGAACACTCGATCCCAATGCCACCGTTCTTGATTACGGAATTCCTGACTTCTCACAATTCAGCGCGACCAGCGCTACAGATCGCCGAACTCTTGCCGAAACTCTGCGGCTTGCCATCAGCATCTTCGAACCTCGTCTACAAGAGGTATCCATTTATCTTGATAGCGATGACAGCTCTCCCCATCAGCTTCTCGGGAGCATCTCCTGTAAAGCCCGGCTTGGAAACCTGATTGAACCCATGACATTTCCCATTCTCCTGCATAGCAGCGAACACACAATCGAGGTGATGTTGCCAGAAGACCGCTCCGCCTCAGAACTGTCCCTTAAGCCTTCACGCACCGAGCTTTCCCATGGATGACCGCATAGCCTCGATTGCAGCATTTCGTGATGAACTCAACTATCTCCGTAGCGCGGGGCAGAGCTTTGCCACCCAGTACCCCAAGCTTGCCGAGCGCCTCGAACTCTCCCGTGAAGGCTCCGCAGATCCTCATGTGGAACGCTTGATAGAATCCTTCGCCTTTCTTACCTCGCGCATTCAGCGGCGGCTCGATAGCGAATTTCCTGAATTCACCTCCGCTTTGCTCGGCCTGCTGCACCCCCACCTTGTCAATCCCATTCCCCCTATGACACTTGCTCGAATCGTCGCAGAACCCGGCAGAGGGAAGCTCGCTGCCGGCTACAGCATTCCGCGACATACGAAACTGTTTGCGCAGACGACAGGCGGCCTCACCTGCCACTTCCGAACTGCGTATCCGGTTACCCTATGGCCACTCGAGATCATGGAAGCCGAATTTACCAATAAGGCTCGATTTGATTTCCTCGACTCCGACAGTCGGATCGCCGGTGTGCTTCGTCTGCGTCTTGAGCCCCGCGGAGCTGCTTTCTCTGATCTGGAGATTAAGCAACTACGATTTCACCTGAATGGGAACTCCCATCTCACCGGACGACTCTACGAATTGCTCTTCCATCATTGCATCGGTATTGCGTTGCATGATCGCTCTACCGGACAAGCCGTCTCCCTTCCCATCTCAAATCTGCGTACCGTCGGCTTCGAATCGGACGAGGATGTCATTCCCTATCCAATTCAATCTCATCCTGCCTATCGTCTGCTCCAGGAGTACTTCTGGCTGCCTGAGAAATTCCTCTTCTTCGATATTCTTGGCCTGGACCGCAACCCATCCGTCACGGATCTTGATATTCTCTTTCTCCTTGATATCGCTCCAAGAGAGCGGCTCCCCATCGCGCGCGATACGTTCGCACTTGGCTGCACGCCAATTGTGAATTTATTTCCTCGGACCAGCGAGCCTATTCGAATCGATCACACAAAGACTGAATATCGTCTTATCGCGGACGCCCGCCGCGAACACACGACAGAAATCCACTCCATCCTCTCCGTCTCGTCGTCTTCGAATCCCGCAGAGGAATCCCGGCAGCTTCGCCCGCTCTACGGCACCGCAGGTGCCGACAGCGCGCAGCGCCACGCGTTCTGGTATGCTCGACGCGTCCTCACCGAACGGACGGACCTTCTGGGCACAGACATCTTCCTTTCATTCGTCGACCTGGCCTTCAATCCCAGCCAGCCTCCTACCGAAACAGCCTTCGCTCATCTCCTCTGCACCAACAGAAACCTCGCATCGCAGCTTCAGGAAAACACTTTGCTCCAAACCGAGGATCCGGGTCCCATCAGCCATATCCACTGCCTGCGAAAGCCTACCCCCGCTGGCTACCCTCCCTTGGGAGGCGCAAGCCGATGGGCTCTTATCTCGAACCTGCAACTCAACCATCTATCTCTCGATAATGATGCAGCCTCGCTGGAAGCTTTGAAGAAAATTCTCTCGCTTTACAGCCTTTCGAACTCGCCCGCCGTTCAACAACAAATCAACAGCCTGCAGAGGATGACCGTTCGTCCTGTTACCCGTCATCGGAGAGAGAGCGGATGGCAAGGCTTCCGCCAGGGTTTTCGCGTGAGCCTCGATGTAAGCGACGAAAGCTTAAAGGGAGGCACAAGTTATCTCTTCCTATCCGTCCTGGAAAAGTTTCTAAGCCTGCACGCTTCCTTGAATTCGTTTGTCTATATTGACCGATCCGATAAGGCGAAGAGCACAGATCGTTGAAGTACGAGTTTCACTCGTATCCCTCTCCTCATCGCAAATTCGGAAGACCTCGCCGGCTCGCAGGTCCGCCGGCCATCGGTCCGGCTGGAAACTTCGCCTGCACTCCATTCATCGCCGGCGGAGGAGCCATCGCCTGCACATTCATCTGCGTATGCTCTCCCTTCAAAATCGCGTCATGGGTATAGAACTGTTCGATCGGCAGGCCGGCCTGCGTAGCGTGATCTGAGTCAGGCCGATAGTTTCCGCTTCCATTACTCCACCACCGCAGCCTGCCGTTATCGAAGTGGGCCTCGCCTGCATAGAGCACAGGTCGCCCCTCTGCCAGCGCTGGATGCCGGAAGCGCTGATGCATCAGCATTTCGCCGCTGGCCAATTTGACAAAACTGAATCGCGCGTTCGGAACATACTGCGCATGCTCCTTGCCTCGGCTCATCCTGTAAACATCCGCAAAATTACGCAGATGAAAGATCTGATCCCTATCCACGGGAATCGCTGCCGACGGATTCAGATTTGGGTAAATACGAGGATGCCCGAACATGGCCGACAACATTGTCCCCAGAAGTTTCGCTCGATAAGCTTAATCGCTGGCAGTCTCTACTACCCGCAAACATTTCTTGATGACCAGTTTACGCTCTCGGAGGCCCGCCACAAAAATAGATGTGAGGAGATATCTTTTTGTGTATCATGGCTGCACAAACAAGATGCTAGCTGCTCCCAAACCGTATCGGCCTGCGTCTCTTTCACCCGCATCTGGGCCTGGTCGTCCCTGCTCGCGCTCTGCCATACAGGGCCGCTTTCTTGTGAGTCCTCGTCAGCATCTTTTTTTCTCCGGCAATGCCGCAATTCAGCCAAAGCCTGCGATGCAACGGCCCGGTGTCGAATCATTCCAGGTCACGCTGCAACCCAGGTCAGGGGGATGGCCTCTGCCCCGCGACGTACAAGCCAAGATGGAAACTGCTCTCGGTGCCGGCTTTTCAGACGTTCGCATTCATGTGGGTTCCGAGGCATCTTCCATTGGCGCATTGGCGTTTACCTGGGGTTCTGAAATCCATTTTGCTCCTGGGCAATACAGCCCCCATACTCCGCATGGGCAATTTCTCCTCGGCCATGAGCTACAGCACGTTGTGCAGCAGCGCGCCGGCCGGGTTTCCAACCCATTCGGCACGGGCGTCGCGGTGGTCCAGGACCAGATGCTCGAAGCCGAAGCCGACAGAATGGGGCACATCGCAGCGAATAGCCGCTCCGGGCCCTCATAGGTTAGATAAAGCACATGACGGCGCCCTCCTCCCCGGCTACCGCCTCATCTCAGTCACAATCACCGATCGCCAACGTCAATCACGGCTGGCGCTCAAGCCTTTCTGTGAGCGATTGGCTATTCGCGGAGGGCTATCGCTTTGAGTTTATCCAGGCGCTTCGTTTACTCGAGCAGCTCGACTCCTCCATCCAGGGCAAAGTGTCCAGCGAGCCCGCTCCGGGCCATGAACCTTTTAAGCTCCGATCGGCAGTAGGTTTCAACTTTCCCGCGAGCGAGATTGATCATATTCAACCGTCCGCAATCCACGGTGACAAACCCGAACTCATCGCAAACTTCTTCAGCCTTGCGGGAAGCTCTGCGCCCCTGCCTGACTGGGTCGCTGAACTGCTCATGCAGCAGATGCGTCATCACGACACGGGCCTCCGCGATTTCCTCGACATCTTTCATCACCGTTTGCTCGGCCTGCTCTATCGGGTCAGGCTGCGGCACCGGCCTTGGCTCGACCCCGCTCTCTCTGCACCTGACATCGCATCTTCTCCCTCCCCGAACTCGTCTCAGGTCCGTTCGCAAAACCGTATGGCAGGTTACCTCTTGTCCTTCTCGGGACTTGGGCTGCACGAGTTGCGAAATCGTCTGCCAATCAGCGATGAAGAGATCCTCCCCTATGCCGGACTGCTGTGGCAGAGACCTCGTTCCAGTGTTGGTCTTCAACTTATCCTCACCCATGCATTCTCGGTCGGAATCAGCGTTATCCAAATGATCGGCGTATGGCGCACACTCGAACCCGAGAGTTGGACGCGACTCGGCGCTCTCCGTGCCAATGGGAAGTTCTTTCCCCGTTCCACCGGACAAAATAACGCTCTTGGACACAGCGCTATGCTCGGTACCAGGGCGTGGGATCCTCAGGGTCGTTTCGATATCGTCCTTGGGCCTCTCACCTTCGGGCAATTTCAGGATTTCCTTCCAGGAGGACTCCTGTATAGGAAGCTCTTTGCTCTCGTCCGCCTCTACGCAGGAGAGCATCTCGATTGCGGCCTCCGCCTTCGCCTTACTCCGTCTGAAGTCCCCAAAACCCACCTCGGCAAATCACGGCTCGGGTGGACGAGTTGGCTTGGGACAAAGCCGGTAACGTCTATTCAGCAAATCACCTTGCAGGCCCGTGAATACTCAGCCCTTCATTAACCTTGCATTTCGATCGACAGCCGCGCAAAAAACAACAGCGACACAGGAACAGGAATGCCACTCGACGTCTCCATCACCTCACCGTTTGCGGATGAGATCACGCTTGTATCGCTGCACGGACAGGACGGCATCTCCCAGTCGTTCGCTTTTCAGCTTGAACTCTCGAGCGCGAATGCCAACCTCGACTTTAGCCAGATCCTCGGCAAGCGCATTACCATCACCTTCTCGCTCCCTGGCGGCCAGACGCAAAACCTGAATGGCGTTGTCACAAACTTCAGTCAGGGCGCTCAGTCAGAGAATGGAAGCGCGGCATATTTTGCCCAGATCGAACCGTGGTTCGCTCTGCTGCGAATGAACACGGACCAGCGCATCTTTCAAAACCTCTCCGTTCCCGACATCCTTCAGCAGATCTTCTCCGGCCTTGGTCTCACCGATTACAAGAATTCCCTCACCGGCACCTATGCCGCACGAGAATATTGTGTCCAGTACGGGGAGACGACCTTCGACTTCATCTCGCGACTTATGGAGAGCGAGGGTATCTTCTATTTCTTCACTCATGCCGTCGGCACTCATACCCTTGTCCTGGCCGATGACGTTAGCGCCTTTACGGCTCTGCCCGGAATCGACACCATCCGCTATAGCCAGACCGGCCGCACCTGGGAGACCATCGATGTCCTCACAGAAGGAAATCTCGAGCAGAATCTCGTACCCATCAAAGTCTCCTCCGATGACTTCAACTTCATCATTCCCTCCACCGACCTCCTTTCTGTCTCCCAGGGGTCCGGCACGGGCGACTTCGCTAGCTCTCTCTCTCTCTACCGTTACCCCGGTCTCTTCACCGCCAAAAGCGCGGGCGAAGCCTCTACCGGCACTCAACTCAGCAGTTGCCAGACCGAGCAGCTACAACTTCGCGGATCAAGCATGTGCCGGGCTTTCCAGTCAGGCTCCAAATTCTCCCTCGCCGGTCATGTCCGCGCTACAGCCAATATCGCTTATATCCTCCGTACCGTCACCCATCACCTCGATAATTACACGGGAACCTATCAGAACAATTTTGTCGCCTTTCCTTCTACCACCGTCTTTCATCCTCCGCAGACCACGCCTCGCGCGATCATCCGTGGCTCACAAACCGCGATCGTCGTCGGCAAAAGCGGCGAAGAGATCTGGACCGATCAGTACGGACGCATCAAGGTCAAATTCCACTGGGATCAATCTCCCGCACAGGATGAAACTTCCTCCTGCTGGATTCGAGTCACCCAGGGTTGGGCGGGGCAGCAATGGGGAAGTCTCTTTATTCCTCGCATCGGCCAGGAGGTCATCGTCAGCTATCTCGATGGCAATCCCGATCGTCCCATCATCACCGGCTGCGTCTACAACGGCCAGCAGACCACGCCCTATACGCTGCCCGAAGAACAGACCAAATCCACCATCAAGAGCAATTCCTCCAAAGGGGGCTCCGGCTACAACGAACTTCGCTTCGAAGACAAAAAGGGCTCGGAAGAGATCTTTATTCAAGCCCAAAAAGATATGAATGTTTCCGTTCTGGCTGACCAGACCATCACCGTCGCGAACAATCGCACCGTCACTGTCTCGCAGAAGAATGAGAGCCTCACTGTCTCTCAAGGCAATCGCACGCTTGCCGTCACCCAGGGCAACGAAACTCATACTGTCGGCGGCAAGCGCGATATAACCGTCACCGGCGACGAGTCCCATACCAACAGCGCCAAGTTCACGCAGCAGGTGACGGGCGACTTTGCGCTCAACATCTCAGGAAATCTCTCCATCCAGGTAAGCGGCTCGGTCAGCATCCAATCCGGCACTTCCTTTGAGAATCAGGCAGGCACCTCGCTCCTCAATAAGTCTGGCACCTCCCTCACCAACCAGGCTGGTACCAGCATGAGTAACGAGGCGCAGACATCGATGTCCAGCAAGGCAAATGCGTCTCATTCGGTAGAGAGTTCCGGCATTCTCGAAATCAAGGGATCTCTTGTAAAAATCAACTAACCAAAGGAACCGCGATCATGGCAAATCTTGTCTGTATGGGTGCTCTTCTCCAGTGCAGTTTTGGCGTCACTCCGTCGAGCCTTGTCGTCCCCCCTGCAAATGCCGTACTTACCGGCACTCCGGCGGCAACGATCATGGATCATGCTCCTATCGTCAACGTCCCACCCTTTGGAGTCTGCTCTTCGCTGGCAAACCCTGCTGTAGCTGCCGCGACAGCCGCTGCTCTTGGGGTGCTGACACCAATGCCCTGCGTCCCGGTCACTCCCGCTCCCTGGGTCCCTGGAGCGCCGACCGTGCTCATTGGCAACATGCCTGCTCTCGACGATCAATCCAAGCTCATGTGCGCATGGGGCGGTGTCATCCAGATCAACTTTGCAGGCCAGGCCACCACCAACATTCCGTAAAGAAACCCTCCCTCGCGATGCCATCTTATGAGTTATGACCTCAGCTTCGACCGCAAGACAGCGATTCTGCTGGCCACCTGCACGGTAGCCACAATCATTCTTCTTGTAGTGGCTGGCTTTCTTCTGGGAACACAGTACCGGCGCGCCCCTCATCCCGCTAGCCATCCCTCCAGCGAGGTAAAGGCAAAGACCACGCCCTCTCCGGCCGCCACCCCAAAAACTCCCCTGCCGGCAGCAACAGCGACGCCTCCCGTTGCTGCCCCTCCTCCGTCCACAGCGCCAACTCCGAATAGCGACTCGAACCCGCAAGCCGATCCCCCGGCAACACCTTCAGATACGCCAAAGAGTCTTCCCCCCGAAACTCGAACGACAGCGGGGTACAGCCTTCAGTTTGGCGCCTTCCGTGAAGAGTCCAACGCAGATGTCATGGTCAAGCAGCTCAAGGAAAAGACTGTCAAAGCGGTGATCGCCCCAAGGACCGATGCCGCGGGGGATACCTGGTATACCGTCCGTTTCGGCAACTACCCCACCCTTGCCGCAGCTTCGGCCGCAGCTGTGCCGCTACGCATTTCTACCCAGCACTCGATCTTGGTTCGTCCCGCAGACAGACCCTAATCCTGAGAGTATCGGGAGAATGCAGAGCAAGTGAGGTTAGGTGTGCCTTTTCTCTCCTGCAACCTCTCGCGTCTCTTCCTCCATCAGCCATCGCCGCAGTTGCAGAATGTCATTAGCACGGGCGATTCCAATCGGCTTTCGCGAGCCATGGGACTGAACCACGACCACGTTCTCAATGTTCTTCAGCAACATGGCGCGATTCACGCGGTCTACCTCCTCTTCGGGATAGGCGAGCACATAGTCCTGCCGCGCCAGTTCACGCATCTTGAAGTGATGATCCAGCGGCTCGATCTTCAGCAGATCGTGCGCCTCAACGATTCCCACCAGCGATCCATCCTTCTCAACCACAGGAATCACGCCCACGTTGCCCGGAGCAAGACTCGTCAGCACCGTCCTCAGCTCCTCATCGGCGTCCATCACATGAAACTGTTTCTGCATAATCTGGTCGATCCGCGCGCGCATCAGCACCGGCACCGAATAGTCCTGCAGAATAATCAAGCCTCGCTTGACCAGCTTGCCGGTCATGATCGAATCCCTGCTGAACAATCGAACGAAGCCGTCCGCCACCATCACGCAGACAATCAGCGGCAAGATCGCGTTCGGGTTGTGGCTCAGTTCAAACAGAAAAACAATGCTCGTAAAGGGCGCGCGCGCAATGCCGCCAAAGACCGCAGCCATCGCCACCAGCGCATAGAACGCCGGATTGCTGACCAGATGCGGGAGAAAATGATGCAGACCCAGCGCAAACGTAGCACCGAGGCCTCCTCCCACAATCAGCGATGGAGCAAAGACTCCGCCCGTTGTTCCCGATCCCAGCGAGATCACCAACGCCCAGAACTTGGCCAACGATATCCCCAGCAGCGAGCTGGTCGCCAGCCGATTGTTCAGCATGTCGCGGATGGTGTCATAGCCCGTACCGAATATCTGTGGATAAAAATATCCAATCACGCCAAGAATCAGCGCTCCGATAGCTGGCGACCAAATAAGCGCACCCTTGATGGGCAGGTGATCGAAGAAGTCTTCCATCCACGCCAGCGCGCGAATCATTGCCAGTCCCACCACGCCCATCAGGATGCCCATCAGCCCGAAGAGCCACAGCTCGTTCATGCTCGTCAGCTTGTAAGCCGGCGTGGGAAACAGAGGAGCCCACCCCACAAAATGGATACGGACACCCGTCGCGACCGCTGCCGCAAGCGCTACCGGAATGAACGACCGCGCTCGAAGCTCGAATAACAGAAGTTCGATGGCTACCAGAATCCCCGCCAGTGGCGCTGTAAAAGTAGCCGCCATTCCGGCGGCGGCGCCGGCCGCGAGCAAGACGCGCCGATAATACGGGGTAAGCCCCACTGCCTGCCCAAACAGAGACCCAACCGCGGCGCCCGTCTGAATGATCGGCCCCTCCGCTCCGAACGGTCCACCGGTCCCAATCGCCAGCGCCGTTGCCAGCGGCTTCAGAAGCGCGACCCTAATCCGCATCCGGCTGTGACCGAACAGCACGGCCTCCATCGCCTCGGGAATTCCATGCCCTTTCAGCGTAGGCTCCCAGAAATGGACCATGATGCCCACCAGCAGCCCGCCAATCGGCGGGATCAGGATCACCCACCAACCGAGATGGTTATAGGCTGGATTCGTGATGGCAAAGGAAGCCTTGCCATAGAAAAACAGATTTGTGAAAAGGTAGATGAGTTCCAGAAGCCCCTGCGCCACCAGGCCGCCGATAAATCCGATCAGCAGCGCAAAGCCGCATATCTTGATGACCTCCGGCTCCAGCGCCACACCGAAGTGGCTCTTCTTCTGTGGCTTGCTCTCAGAACTCTGCGAAACTTCGGTGAACGGATAATCGGCCAACTGGAAACCTCCCGCGATTTGCTTTCAAAATCCTTGGCAACTCCAGAAAGATCTTGTGCAACAAAACCAAGCGTTCACAGATGGTCAGACTTTAAGCAGTATGGGCATCGAGGCTCGTCCCGTCACCCGCCTCATTGCTGCGTGAAGTCCATACGATTCATTCGACCATGCTGTAGTTCTCAAAGACTTCTTTATGGCCCGGCGTCGGAATACCATCTCTGCGAAACTTCAGTGCCTGCAAGATATCCGTCTTGGTAACAATCCCCTTCAGCTTCCCAGCAGCGGAGGTAACGAGCAGCATCTGCTGTTTGTGCTCGCTCATCAGCAGACGCAATCCTTCCATCACATCGCAATCCGGAGACACCCGCGTCACCCGGCGGTCGGTCAGATCTCGAATCCGCGTAGTCTCCCACTTTGAATGCGGAACTTTGGCAACGGACCAGGCATCGACAATCCCCAACAGCTCGTCGTCCTCAAATACCGGAAATGCGGAATGGCGATAGCGAGGAGAGAGCACGTCCGCGAATTCCTTAAGACTCATGGCCGCTTGCACCGACACCACTTTCTGCTGCATCACGTTCTCTACCACGACATTCCTCAACTCCTGCACCCTGACGCTCTCATGGAGACGCTGGTCTCCGGATGCAGATGCGTCCCCGGACACGGCATAGGCAACAGCGGAACCGATCAACGCGGGAATAATAAACGCGTGGCCGCCCGTCGCTTCCGCCACGAAGACCACGGCGGCCAGCGGCGTCTTGTAGCCGGCGGCAATGAAAGCGGCCATGCCGACCGCGGCGTACAGCTCAATCGACGAAGTGTGGACGATTGCCTGTGCAAAGGCGACGCCGAAACTGCCGCCTGTCAAAAATAGAGGGACAAACATGGCGCTGACTCCGCCAACGCCCAGTGAGAACGTTGTGGCCGCCAGTTTCAGTACGCCAAAGACGAGCAGTTCCAGCGTGCTATGGTGCGTGCCCAGAATCATGCCCACTGCTTCGTAGTTGGGCCCGAGCGGCACCAAAGTGCCGGGGTAGAAATGGAGAAAGATCACACCGCAGATACCGGTCAGCAATCCGCCAACCGCAAGCTTGATCCAATGCGGCATGGAAGAGTTTACAAAGAACACTCTCGTCCGCCGAAAGGTGATGACAAATGCCATCGCGATCAGCCCGACCAGCAGCCCCAACAGCGCGCTCCAGAACAGGTCGCGGCCGGTGAAGGACGTGTTGCTGGCGAAGTCAAACAACGGAGCGCCGCCCAGAAACGAGCTGAGCGTGATGTAGGAGATCACCGATGCAATCAGTGACGGCACCAGCGCTTCATGCGCCAGGTCGTCCTTGTACGGCATCTCCAAAGCAAAGACGATGCCCGTCAAAGGCGCGCGAAACACGGCTGACATGCCCGCCGCGGCGCCGCAGATCAGCATAATGCGTCGATCGCGAGCATCGAGGCGCAGCCACCGCAGCTTGGCCCACAGCCACGATCCGAGGGCAGCACCGCTATAGATACTCGGTCCCTCCAGCGCCGCACTGCCTCCAAAAGCCACCGTTGTAACCGCCGCCGCCAGTTTGGCCAGGAACGGGTGCATGTTGATATCGCCCTGATGCTCGTGATAGGAACGGATCACCTCTTCGGTGGAATGTTCGTCTGGGTTCGGCGTCAGAAACTGCATGATCAGCCCGGTTGCGGCGAATGCAATCACCAGTCCGGGCACAATGGCCCAATGGTTGTGCAGATAATAGCCCAGCACGACCGGCCATATCTTGCCGAGAATAATGATCGTAATAACGGTACAAACCAGCCCCGTCGCTACCCCGATGATGGGCGCGATAATCAGCCATTTATGCAGATCGCGTGAATACGTCGCGGTCAGGTCTTCATGCACCAGCGGCAGGTACTTGCGCAGCAGCGGGTGCTTCAGCACCCAGTTTTGTCTCTTCGTTTTGAGCGTTTGCGTCTGTTCCATTCGATTTGCTGTCTTTGCCTTTGCGGTTACAACTTCCTTGAAAATTCTGCGTGAATAAATCGCGTCACCCGGTCAATCTCAACCGCTCTTCTTCTTTACCTCGAGCGCCTGGGGAGGGATCTTGGGGACCTTGAGCAATGCCTGCTGTGCTGCCTGAACCTCTTCCTTGTGGAGTTCCGTCAACCGGGCGAGAATATCCTCCCCCAGCGACGTCAACGAGACCAGGACAAACCGGCGATCGCTCGTGTCGTGCTCCTTATTGACCAGTCCGCGCTGTGCTGCCCGCTCCACCAGTCCCACGACTGAGTTGTGCCGTTCCTGCAAAAACTCCGCCAACTCGGAGACAGTAGCCGAACCCCGTCCCGTATACCCCGCAATGCCAAGCATCAACTGATGCTGCTGCGGAGTAACCCCGCACTGCCGCGCCGCCTTTTCGCTGAACCTTAGGAATTTGCGCAGGTTATAGCGAAACCATGCCAGATTCCGAATCGCATCTTCGGCTTGATTTTGGACCGCTAAGGATGGAAGCGCCTGGGAAGAAGAGTGCGGCGTCATGCGAATAGTATATCGTATCGTGATTGAATTTACATCTTACTGTGATCTATTGTGAGGCAGAATCGAGACTTTTCCCTCTTCATTAGGCAGGTCAAAGGAGAAGCCGTTGACGCCGCAAGCGCCATACCTTATCACTGACCTGTAAACTGGCGCTGTTGTCGTCGTAAGGAAATAGGATGCCGGATCCATCCATCAAACTCTGGCAAGATATCCTTTCAGACGCGACTAACCAGTTTGGCATCTTGCAAGGATCTCGTTCAATGTCCGTTCCGTACTGTTTTCTCCGAAGTCTGGCCCCGTCCCTGTTTACCTTCTTCGCGCTCCTGCTCGTCTGCACCGGGCCATCGCTCGCGCAATCCGCGCCGTCGGCCAGCCCTGCGCAAGAGGTCCAGCCGGCAGGCATGGGCACAGCCAACACCGGGGAAGCTCACGCAGCCGTCCTCGACAGCGAGCACCGCCCTATCACGGCCGGCGGCTTCGTCAAAACCGGCCCCATCCTCTATCAGGACATCGCTAAAAAAGCTGGCCTCACCTCGTGGACGCACACCATGGGAACCCCGGCAAAAGACTTCATCATTGAGACCAACGGCTCCGGCGTCGGCCTGATCGACTATGACAACGACGGCTGGCTGGATATCTATCTTGTCAACGGCTCTACCTACGATGCCCTCTCGGGCAAAACCACGCCGCCCCACGCCGCGCTCTTCCATAACAACCACGACGGAACCTTTACCGATGTCGCCGCCAAAGCCGGCGTCACCAATGATCGTTGGGGCGTCGGCGCCGCGGTCGCCGATTACGACAACGATGGCTGGCCGGACATCTTCGTCTCAAACTTCGGCAAGAACCGCCTCTACCACAACAACCACGACGGAACCTTTACCGACGTCGCCGAAAAGGCTGGCGTCACCCTCGGCAACTGGTCCACCGGCTCCACCTGGGGCGACTACGACGGCGACGGCCGCCTCGACCTCTTCGTCCCCGGCTACGTCCATTACGACATCGCGAATCAGCCCGCCTACGGCTGCCAGTTCCGCGGCGAAAAGGTCATGTGCGGTCCGCGCGGCCTCAAGGGAGAGCCCGACCACCTCTTCCACAACAACGGCGACGGCACCTTCACCGACGTCAGTGAGAAGGCCGGCGTCTCCGACAAGAACAACTACTACGGCCTCGCCTCCGCCTTCGTCGACGTGAACAACGATGGCAAGGTGGACCTCCTCGTCGCCGACGATTCCACGCCAAACTATCTCTACATTAACAAGGGCGATGGCACCTTCGAGGACGACAGCTACGCCTCCGGCTATGCACTCAACGAGAACGGGCGCGAGACTGCCTCCATGGGCATTGCTATCGGCGACTATCGAAATAACGGCCTGCTCGACATCTACAACACCGTCTTCTCCGATGACTACAACCCGCTCTATCGAAATGACGGCGACGCCAACTTCACCGACATCAGCTACCAGATCGGAATCGCCGAGCCTACCATTCCCTTCCTCGCCTGGGGCGACGCCTTTCTCGATTTCGATAACGACGGCTGGAAAGACATCTTCATCGCCAACGGGCACGTCTACCCGCAGGTCGATCACACGAACTGGGGAACCACATGGAAACAACGCCCCTTGCTGTTTCACAATATCGACGGTAAAAAGTTCGACCTCGAACCCGCCGTCGAAGGCACCGGCCTCGCCCAGCTCTATGTAGGCCGCGGCATGGCGGTCGGCGACCTCTTCAACGACGGCAAGCTCGACGTTGTCATCAACTCCCTGGACGGTCACCCCGCCCTCTTGCGTAACGTCTCCCCCGACCACCATCACTGGATCGAGCTCAAACTCATCGGAGGCCCCAAGAGTCCCCGCGATGCAATCGGTTCTACCGTCTACCTCACCGCCAACGGAATGCGGCAGCGGGGAGATGTGTTCTCCGGCGGCAGTTTCGCATCGACTCACGACCCCCGTGTCCACTTCGGCCTCGGCGACTCCACCAAGATCGACTCAGTCGAAGTCCATTGGCCCAGTGGAGCAAAAGAGAAATTCACGATCCCTAAAGTCGATCAAATCGTCACCCTCACGGAGGGTAAAGGAACCAAAATGTAGCTCGTCACACCACGACCAAACACCTGCGCTGACCGCATGAATTTTCGTCCCCATCGCCATACCGTGCTGCGCTCCGTCTTCTTCTGGACGCTATGCGGAGTCGCCGCTATTGCTGCAAGCGCACATGCGCAACAAACCACCACGCTCGGGCACCAGTCATGGTCCACCGAGAACGGGCTACCGCAAAACAGCGTCCATCAAATCTTCCAATCGCGTGATGGCTACCTCTGGATCGCGACCGAGGATGGCGTCGCCCGCTTCAATGGCGTCGACTTCAATATCTTCAACCACGAGAACTCCCCCGCATTCACCAGCAGCGACATCTGCTGCTTCGCACAATCGGCCACCAGTCCGCTCTGGATCGGAACCGCCGACGGACTCCTCCAATACTCCTCCGGCTCCTTTCATCGCTATCCCGTCTCCGATACCATCCTCTCTCTCTCCGTCGCCGACACCGGCAACCTTCTTCTCCTCACCGCCAGCGGCATCCTCCGCTTCGACGGCAAGAGCTTCTCTCCCCTCTCTCTTCCCTCCTCCGCCGTACCGACAGCAATGAAGGAAGCTGGCGACGGCAGCGTCTGGATCGCCTCCACCGCCGGAGTCTTCCAATACCAGCGCGGTCAATTCCACGCCGAACCTCTCGCCGCCAGCCTCGCGAAACAGAATGTTGAAGGCATCGGCACGCTCCCCGGTCACGGACTCTGGCTGCGCACCCGGGGCAGCATCACCCTGTTGCAGAACGGCCGCACCCGTACCTTACAGGCTGGCCGCGAGATCCCTGCCACCCACATTCAATCCGCCCTCTCCGACTCACGCGGCGATCTCTGGATCGGCACCAACCAGGGTCTTTTTACCCTGAGTAAAAACGCAGCCAGTCCACAGCGTCAGACGGCGCTCGGCACCAGCAGTATCCTCTCGACCTTTGAAGACCGCGAAGGAAATCTCTGGATCGGCACCGAGACCAGCGGCCTCGACATCCTGCGTCAGCAGAGCTTCCACGCGATCCCCGCCCTCTCCGACCACATCGTCACCGCCGTCGCCCAGGCGTCCGACGGCGCCATGTGGATCGGCACCAACGGCGATGGACTCGACCGCTGGCAATCCGGCAGCCTCCGGCACTTCTCCACCGGCAACGGCCTGCTCAGCGAAGTCGTCCTCTCGCTCGCCCCCGGGATCAACGGCAGTATCTGGGTCGGCACTCCTGACGGCCTCAACCATATCGAGGGCTCAAAGATCGAGTCCTATACCTCCGCCGACGGCCTGCCCGACGACCTCATCCGTTCGCTGCTCGTCGATAGCAACCGCTCGCTCTGGATCGGCACCCGCCGCGGCCTCGCCCACTGGCAAAACAACCGCTTCACCACTTACACCCAGGCCGACGGCCTCAAGAGCAATCTCATCGGGGTTCTGCTCCAGCCTCACGCGCCCAACTCATCTCACGATCTATGGATCGGCACTCTCAACGGCCTCTCCCGCCTGCGCGACGGCAAAATCTCGACCTACACCACGCGAGACGGTCTCTCAGGCGATGTCATCACCGCGCTCGCCGAAGGTTCGCACGATACGCTCTGGATCGGCACCAACGGCAACGGCGTCAGCCGCTATTCCAACGGTGCCTTTACCGCCCTGCGCCGCAGCGATCTGCCGCAGAGAATCGACTCTATCCTCGAAGACAGTCGCGGCATCCTCTGGCTCAGTTCCACCCACGGCATCACGCGCGTCTCCGCGGCGAGCCTCATCGCCTGCGGATCATCTCCAGATTGCAATCTGCATGCGATCTCCTATGGCCGCTCCGACGGCATGCCCACCGAAGAGGCCTCCGCTATCGGCCACCCCTCGGCATGGAAGACCGCACAGGGCCCGCTCTGGTTTGCTACCCGCAAAGGCGTGGCCATCGCCGACCCGGCGCATCTTTCTGAAAATCACGTCCCGCCGCCCGTCGTCATCGAGCGCTTCACCGTAGACGATACGGAACAATCACTCTCCGGCACTGAGCTGACTGTCCCTCCCGGCCGCCGCAGCTTCGCTTTCCAATACGCAGGCCTCAGCTTCGTCGCGCCATCCAAAGTCCGTTACCGCTATATCCTCGAAGGCTTCGACAAGCAATGGACCGAAGCCGGTTCGCGCCGCATTGCTTATTACACCAACCTGCCGCCCCGCCACTACCGTTTCCGCGTTCAGGCTGCGAATAACGACGGTGTCTGGAACGAAGCCGGAGCGTCGCTCGCTTTCTCTGTGCAGCCCGCCTTTTACCGCAGGCTCTGGTTCCTGCTGCTGGCTGCGGTGCTCCTCGCCGCCCTTGCCGTCCTCCTCTACCGCCTTCGGCTCCGCCGTCTTCATTCGGAATTTCAGGCTGTTCTCGCCGAACGGAACCGCATGGCCCGGGAGATCCACGACACCCTCGCGCAGAGCTTCGTCGGCGTTTCAGTTCAACTCGAACTTACCGCGCAGCTTCTCGCCCAATCGCAGTTGGCCGCCGCCGGCCGGCAGATCGACCGCACCCGGGAATACGTCCGCGAAGGGCTCGCCGAAGCCCGCCGCAGCATATGGGATCTTCGCGCCATCACCGCCCAGCACACTCTTCCCACCCGCCTTACGCAACTCGCAGAGCGATCCACCACCGCCAGCCTCCCCATTCATCTCGACATCGGCGGCACCTATCGACCGCTTCCTTCGGCGTTCGAAGATGAGATACTCCGCATCGCACAGGAAGCTCTCAGCAACGTCGCTCGCCATGCCCACGCCACCCGCGTCTCCATCGATCTGCGCTATCATTCAAGCCAATTGACATTAACCATCGCAGACGATGGACGGGGCTTCCAGGCAACCGACACCTCCCTTCCAGCGCGGGGCCACTTCGGCCTCCAGGGAATGCGCGAACGGGCAGCGCAGATTCACGCGCAGTTCACCGTAGAGAGTTCGCCGGAACAAGGCACAACCATTAAACTGGAAGCGCCCATCGCCGCACAGAAAGGTACTGCATCCCATGGCTGAACCGATCCGCATCCTTGTCGTCGACGACCATCACGTTGTCCGGCAGGGTCTCGTCGCTCTGCTCAACATCATGCCCGAAATCAAGGTCATCGGCGAGGCCAGCGACGGTCTTCAGGCCATTGAGATGTATCGCTCCCTCCGCCCCGACATTACCCTGATGGACCTGCAACTCCCCAAACTCGGCGGCGTCGAAGCCATCCAGAAGATCCACGCCGATGATCCCGCCGCGCGCTTCGTCGTCCTCACCACTTTCGACGGCGACGAGGACATCTTCCGCGCCCTCCAGGCCGGAGCCAAAGCCTATCTCCTCAAGGGCATGACCATCGACGAGTTGCTCTCGACCATTCAGGCCGTCCACAGCGGCAAGACTCGCATCTCTCCCGCCATCGCCGAGAAACTGGCCGAGAGAATGAGCAGCCACGCCCTCACTGCTCGCGAACTGGCCGTGCTCGAACGCATCGTCGCCGGCCGCGCCAACAAGGAGATCGCCTCCGACCTCGATATCAGCGAGGCCACTGTCAAATCCCACGTCAACAACCTGCTCAGCAAGCTGGGCGTCAGTGATCGGACCAATGCCGCGACTGTCGCCCTCCAGCGCGGTATAGTACATCTCAAATGAAACTGTCTCCCTTCAAGTCGCTCGCCGTTGCCCTTCTGCTTCTTCCCGCGCTGCCCGCCACGCTCCAGGCGCAGCCAAAATCCTCCTGGCGTTCGGCGACCGCCGCGGAGTTGCAAAGCGCCTTGCCAGCCCGCGCCCAGGTAGAAAAGGAGCGCATCGAAACCGAGATGCGCACCGCCTCCGGCATCATTAATTCTCAGGGCAAGATCATCGCCGGGGTCGTTCTCATCACCGCCGGCTACTCCGCCGACGGAAAATACTCGCACTACTTCCTGGTGCAGGCTCCCATCACTATCGGCAGCGTCGCTCTTCCCGCCGGCAACTACGTGATTGGCTGGCAGCGCAGCGAAGACACCCTCATCGTCAAGTTCTATGACGCCGCAACCGGAGAAGAGCGCGGCACTGCGGCGGCCCATCGCCTCCCCTCCGGCTCCCGCGTCGAATCCTTCCGCATCTGGCCGCCGTCTGACCGCTCTTTCATCCAGATCGGACGATTCGCCCTCTCCTACACTCCCGGCGCTTAGCCAATATTCCAAGGGGAACCGATGTCCGGCTTCTCGGACATCGGTTCCTCACTGCCTGCCTCATCGAAATATTCAAGCCTCCCATCAAAACATTTGTTACCTTTGGAAGGCCGAATCTGTCTTCTCTCGGAACCCTTCATGGCCAAGCTCAAATCCGCAACAAAGCGCTACTACCCGACTCCAGCCCTTGAAAAGGGTCTCGACATTCTCGAGCTCTTTGCAGCCACCCCTACCGGCCTCACCGTAAGCGAAGTCGCCCGGCGGTTGGACCGTACCGTCTCGGAGATTTTTCGCATGCTGCTCTGCCTGGAGCAGCGCGGCTATCTCGCCCAGTCGGCAAACAAGGAACGCTATCAACTCACGCTTCGCCTCTTTCGCCTCGGGCAGGAGCATCCTCCCACCAAGCGTCTCGTCACCGAAGCTCTCCCCCCCATGCACCAGGTTGCGCACGAGCTTCGCCAGTCCTGCCATCTCGGCGTGCTCGATGGCGGCCACGTCGTCATCCTTGCTCAGGTGGACTCTCCCGAATCGACGGGCTTCTACGTCAAGGTCGGCTCCAAGGTCGACCTGATGCACGCTGCCACCGGCCATGTCATCCTCGCCCACCAGGACCGGGACTCCTGCCAGCGAGCCATCGACGAGTGGACCCTCGAAACGAAAAAGAGAAAGCCCGCCGACCTCGACGAGCATCTGGCAAAAATCCGCAGCCGCGGATACGAACGTCGCGCCAGTTACGAGGTCACCGGCGTCGTCAATATCAGCTTTCCCGTCCTCAACGCCCAGGGAAATGCCGTCGCCGGCCTCACCATCCCTTACGTCAAGCGCCTCGAAGACACCATCGGCATCACGCAGATCATCGCCTCCCTAAGAAACGCCAGCCGCCAGATCTCTGAATCCATCGGGGCTCTCCCGCCCGCAGAGCCGGAATCCAAGCCGAAAGCGCCAAAAAAATAGCCGGGTGGAAGTTCGACGTCAAAGCGTCCGCATCGGCTCGCGTCTTACACCTGCTAAAACAGTTTTGGAAGATAACGCCGGAACTTATACCGTGTAGCATCTTCTACATGGCCTCACCCGCAATGCCCGAAGAAGCCGCGCGCACGCACGCCGCCAAGCGTTCCGCCGCGCTGCTGTCTGTCTTCGCCGCACTGATCATCACCCTGCTCAAGCTCCTCACCGGCATCTTCACCGGCTCGCTCGGCATGCTCTCGGAGGCAGCCCACTCCGGCATCGATCTCGGCGCCGCTGCCATCACCTTCTTCTCCGTCCAGGTCTCCGACCGCCCCGCCGACGAGGACCACAACTACGGCCACGGCAAGATCGAAAGCCTCTCCGCCTTCGTCGAAACCTTCCTTATGCTCGCTTCCTGCATCTGGATCTTCACTGAGGCCATTCGCCGTATCTTCTTCCACGAGCATCTGGCCCTTACCTTCTCTTTCTGGCCTTTCGCCGTCCTTCTGCTCTCTATCGCCGTCGACTACTCCCGCTCCCGCACTCTTCATCGCGTCGCGGTCCAGTACAGCAGCGAAGCCCTCGAAGCCGATGCCATTCATTTCCACACCGATATCTGGTCGTCCTTCGCCGTCTTCATCGGTCTCCTCGCGACCTACGCGGGCGCACACTGGCGTCTCCCCCTTCTCGAACTTGCCGATCCCATCGCCGCCATCCTCGTCGCCGGCATCATCCTGCGCGTCAGTTGGAAGCTCGCCCGCCGCACCATCGACGCCCTGCTCGACGCCACGCCCGCCGAGACCCGCGCCCAGACCCGCCGCGATCTCATCCGCGACCTCGCCGCCATCGATGGTGTTCTCTCCGTCGACCGTGTCCGCACCCGCCGCTCCGGCTCCAGCTACTTCGCCGACGTAACCCTCGGCATGCCCCGCAATCTCACCTTCCAGCGATCCGAACAGATCACCGCCGCTGCTACCGCCGCCGTTCAGCGCCACCTCCCCGATGCCGATGTCGTCGTCCACTCCATTCCCACGGCTTCTCTGACCGAGAGCGTCCACGACCGCATCCGTGCCGTCGCCGCCCGCGCCAACCTCACCATCCATGACGTAAGCGTGCAGGAGTTCGACCACCATCTCCATGTAGAGCAGCACCTCGAAGTCGACGAAACCATGCCCCTCCGCGATGCCCACGCACTCGCCACCCGGCTCGAGTCCGACATGCGCCGCGAGATCCCCGCCATCGTCACCATCCTCACCCACATCGAGAGCGAACCCGCCACCATCGAGCGTCCGGCATCACTTGAGCGCGACCGCCAGCTTGAAGTTCGCCTCCGCCGCGCTGCCGCCTCCTTTCCCGAAATACTCGACATCCACGAGGTCTTCGTCACCCGCATCCCCCACCATGGAAACGACCGCATTCAGGTCAGTTGCCACTGCACCCTACCGGACGACCTGCCCATGGCCCAAGTCCACGCTGTCATTACTGCCCTCGAAGGAGCATTCAAGCTCGACGATCCCGAGGTCAGCCGTCTATTAATTCATCCCGAACCCGCCACCGATAATCGCGGCTGACCAGCGCTTGCAGACTGTATCCTGAAGCTGCATGAAGCGCTTCTTCAACCTCCTCCTCGGCGCGATGGCGATGCTGGCAGTCGCCCTGATCTCCGCGTTTATCTCCATGCGCCTCGCCATTCATGGCCGCGAGGTCGAGATACCCAACCTTGTGGGCCTTACCGTTGCCGAAGCCAGCCAGGCGGCCAGTTCGCGCGGCCTGAATCTCAATCTGGAAAACAAGTTCTACGCGCCGAACGTAGCTCCCGGCCACATCCTCGCGCAATCGCCTGCTCCCGGCGTCACGGTGAGACGCGAATGGACGGTGCGCGTCACCGAAAGCCTGGGGCCGCAGAAAGTCTCCGTGCCGGACCTCATCGGGCAGACAGAGCGCCCCGCGTCCATCCTCATGCGTCGGCTTTCGCTTGACCTCGGCACGGTCGCGCAGATGCCCGCCGACAGCGAGACAGGCATTATTCTCGCGCAATCTCCCGCCCCCAACGCCTCCGGCATCGACCGGCCTCGCGTCAGCCTGCTGCTCAGCGCGCCGGAAGATCCTGACTCCGACGCGTACGTGATGCCCTCGCTCACCGGCCTCACCCTTGCCGGAGCCGCGGCCCGCGCCGCTTCAGTAGGCCTGCACATTGCCAGTCTGGAAGACGTCAGTGTACCCGCGCCTGCTGCACAGGCCGCTCCATCCCCCGCTCCCGCGACAAGAACAGTCATTCCAACGATCGCGCCGGGAACGGTCGTCGATCAGACTCCTCTGGCCGGCTACCGCGTCGTCAAGGGCGATGCGGTCCACATTAAGCTGACGCATTGAGCAGGATTTTTACGGGTGAGGTTCATCTTGTTCAAGGACCGCTGCGAAAAAACCATCGCAAGAATGAACTCCCGGCAACGTCCTCAGATTCCCGCCGCGCGCGGTTGAGGCTAACTCCAAATCTCTTCTGAGTATCCCCGCTTCAGCCAGACCCGCAATCAACCCCTCCACCGGGACCTGACGCACTCCCGCAGCCGTTGTGATATCCTCCACGACTCGCTCGCACTCCTCCGGCTCCAGCGAACATGTCGAATAAACCAGGCGACCGCCAGGAGTAAGACGATTCAAGGCAGCGCTCAGAATTGCCCTCTGGCGGGCTGCCTGACGCGCGAACTCTTCGGGCTTGAGGCGGTGGCGAATCTCCGGATTGGCTGCCAGCGTTCCCGTCCCGCTGCACGGAACATCGCATAGAATCAGATCGAACCGCTCGCCGTCTTCATCCCCCGCCGCCGTCGCATCTGCAACCGCACAGCATATGCGCTCTGCGTAGGCATACTGGCGAAAGCGCGCCTCGGTCTGTGACAGCCGCTTTGCACTGACGTCGGTCGCCATAATCTCGGCTGCTGCCATCCGACGAGCCAGAATCAGCGTCTTGCCGCCCGGAGCCGCGCAGCAGTCCCAAACCGTCTTCGCAGCGGGCATCGCCGCCGCCGCAAGCTCCGCCACCAGCCGCGAGCCGTCATCCATCTGCGGCAGGTCGCCGCCATTCTCGGCGAACCACGCTGCTCCCGTCGGCTCCTTCTGTCCCGCTTCACAGATCTTCAACGCCGCCTCGCGCCCGTACGCCGCAACCCATCGCTCTACCAGCCATTGCGGATGGCCCAGCCGCTCGGAGAAGGCAGCCACCGACTCGAAGACGCGCTGCCCCGGCTTCTGTGCAGCAGCCAGCTTGCGCAGAACCGCGTTCACCATGCCCGTCGCATGAGGCTGCCCCGCGGCACGGCAGAGCTCCACGCTTTCGCTCAACGCGGCATGGGCGGGGATGCGGTCGAGATGCAGCAGTTGAAACGCCCCCATCCGCAAAGCCAGTGCAACCGGCTCCGCCAGCCTTTGCTCCGGACGCTGGAGCAGGCTCCGAACGCGCGCGTCGAGCGCGATCTGCCGGCGCAGCACACCCATCACCAGTGCGGTAGTAAGATTTCTGTCTTCCGGCGAGAGCGTCTCCATCCGTGCCGAGTGCAGCAACTCGTCGCTGTGCCCCTTCCCTTCGCCCACCAGGCTCAGAATCTCAAACGCCGCCAGTCGCGCAGGCGTGACCTTACTGATCGCCGCTTCGGCAGAGGCCGTCGGCCCGGCCGAGGCCGGACGCGTTCTTGCAGGCGACTGCTTTTTCTTTAGACTCCGCGAAACCGATTCGCTCATATCCCCAGCCGCTCGCCGCTCTTGACCTGGTGCCCGTGGAGAAACTCTGCCGCGCTCATGCGCCGCTTGCCCTCCGCCTGCACCTCCGTCAACGCGATCGAGGTTCCATCGCCGCAGGCCACTGTCATCGTATCCGCCCCGACCGCGAGCGTTCCCGCATCGCCACCAATGGCGTCCGCCGCAATCTGCATCCTGTGAACAATCAACTTCCTGCCGCGCAGGGTCGTATGCGCTCCCGGCCATGGCTGAAAGCCGCGCCAGCGGTCATAGACGTTCTGCGCCGTCTGCGTAAAATCGATGCGCCCGGCGTCGCGCGTCAGGATCGGCGCCAGCGTCGCGAGCGAATGGTCCTGCGGCTGGCAGAAGAGCGACTTGTCGGCCAGCCCGCACAGTGTCTCTACCATCAACTCCGCACCTACCGCAGCCAGCCCCTCGTAGACATCGACCGCCGTCTCCTCCTGCCCGATCGGCACCACCTTCGCCAGCAGCAGATCGCCGGTGTCGAGGCCCGCATCCAACCGCATCGTGGTCACGCCGGTGATATTTTCCCCGCTGGCAATAGCCCACTGAATCGGCGCCGCGCCGCGATACTTCGGCAGCAGTGAGCCATGCAGGTTGATGCAACCGAACGGCGGAAGATCCAACATCCACTGCGGGATGATGCGGCCATAGGCCACAACAAGAATCGCCTCCGGACGAATCTCTTCGATCTGAGCGCGAAACTCAGAGTTGTTCTTGATCTTCTCCGGCTGCGCCACCGGGATCCCATGCTCCAGCGCAATGCGCTTCACCGGAGGCACCTGCATCTCCATGCCACGTCCTGCGGCACGATCCGGCTGCGTCACCACAAGCGCCACCTCATGCCCGGCAGCAATCACCGCTTCGAGCGTGGGTACAGCGAATTGCGGTGTGCCGCAGAAGACGAGTTTCAAGGCTGGGTTCTCACTTCCGGCTGACGGCTCAACGCCCACTCACAAACAGACCGCTGCAAGAAACGCACCTACCACTCGCCGTTCTTTTGCAGCTTCTTGATCTTGCGGATCACCAGGTCGCGCTTCAGGCGGCTCAGGCGGTCGATGAAGAGAATGCCGTCCAGATGGTCGATCTCGTGCTGCATGGCGCGAGCCAGCAGTTCTTCGCCCTCGACCTCGATGGGATTTCCGTTGACATCCTGCGCCCGCACCTTCACCCATCCGGCACGGCTGACCTTTTCGCGAATCTCCGGCAGGCTCAGGCAGCCCTCTTCCTCAACTTGCTTGCCCCTGCGATCGATAATCTCCGGATTGATGAGCACAACCTTGTCGTCGGGATTCTTCTTGAAACTGCAGTCAATCACAGTAATGCGCTGCGAGATGTTGATCTGCGGCGCGGCCAGCCCAATCCCCTGCGCCGCATACATCGATTCGAACATCTCTTCGACCAGCGTCTTCAGCTTCGCGTCAAAGACCGTCACCTCTTCGCCGCGCTTCGCCAGCACCGGCTCCGGCCACTTTACGACCTCATGTATCTTGCCCACGGATTCACTCACTTAACTCGGCTCACTCAATACGCTCGAATCTGCTCAGCATAGCCGTTGAAATTGCGCTGCATCTCGCGCAGCGAATCGCCGCCGAACTTTTCAATCGTCAGGCGCGCAATGGCCAGCGCGACCATCGCCTCCGCCGCCACACCGGCAGCGGGAACCACGCAGACGTCGCTGCGCTCATAGGCCGCCTTGACCGGCTCGCGCGTCTCGAAGTTGACCGAAGCCAGCGGTCTGCGCAGCGTCGAAATAGGCTTCAGATAACCGCGCACCACAACGTCCTCGCCGTTGGAGATACCGCCCTCGATGCCCCCGGCGTTATTGTGCTCCCGCGAGAACTTTGTAAATCCGCCGTCCCCCTCATATCCGATGGCATCGTGCACCGCGGAGCCGAGCGACTCCGCCGCCGTCACGCCGCGACCGATCTCAACCGCCTTCACTGCCTGCAAACTCATCACCGCCTGGGCCAGCAGGCCGTCCATGCGCTCGTCCCAGTTGGCATGGGTGCCAACCCCCGGCGGCAGACCGTGAACGATCACCTCAAACACACCGCCAATGGTGTCGCCCGTCCGCAGAACCGCGTCGACTTCGGCCTTCATCGCAGCCTCGCTCTCGGCATCGACACAGTTCAGCAGAACTTCGTCCTTGGCTTGCAGCGCCACAATCTCGTCCCAGGTGGCCGGACGCAAAAGCTCCGCCTTACCCACACGAATCACGTGGCTGGCCACGCCGACGCCCAGTTCTTTCAGCAGCAGTTTGGCAAACGCCCCCGAGGCGACGCGAGCCGCGCTCTCGCGAGCGCTGGCGCGTTCCAGCACATACCGCGCGTCCTTGAAGTCGTACTTGATCGCGCCGGCAAGATCGGCATGTCCCGGCCTCGGCGAGGCGACCGCCTTGTGTTTTGCCGGATCCCCCTCTTCGACCGGCAGAATCTCGGTCCAGTTCTTCCAGTCGTTGTTCGCGAGCGTCATGGCGATAGGCGAGCCAATCGTCTTGCCGTGGCGAACGCCGCTGAGAACATGCGCCGTATCGCGCTCGATGCGCATCCGGCCGCCGCGGCCGTAGCCCTTTTGGCGGCGCCACAGCTCCCGGTTCACAAATTCAAGGTCTACCGGAACACCCGCGGGCATTCCGCTCACCATGGCCACCAGGCTCTCGCCGTGACTCTCTCCCGCTGTCGAAAATCGAAGCATTTCCCTCACTTAGCCGGCGCAATGACGTGTAAAGGCCGCAAGCTCGATTGTAGCAATCTTCTCCATGCCTTCTCCATGATGGCTAAATCGTTTCTATGAAGTCTGTCCTGCCAAACATAGGCAACTCTTCCACTTAGCAGGCATCCAAGCGAAATCTCCAGCAAAAAATTACTACATGATGAACATCGGGTTTACGCAACAAAAAAAACGCACCTGTGTCTAATGAAACTGAGAGCTTGACCCGGAGACGCTTGCCGGGCTGGTGCTTAGACCTGTTGTCCTCGAAGTCCGGTACAGTGATCCACCTCTGGGCAAACGAAGGCCAACAGCAAGGCAGACCATGAATATCCCACGTCTCCTCAAAAATTCGATCGGTGTCGCAATGCTGGCTGGCGCGCTCCTTCTGGCTGCTCCTCATTCCGCGAAGGCAGCCGTCTTCGTGTCCGTTGGCATTGCTCCCCCTGCAATCCCGGTCTATGCGCAGCCTGTCATTCCCGGTGACGGCTATATCTGGACGCCCGGCTACTGGGCCTGGACTGGCGACGGCTACGTGTGGGTCGACGGAGCCTGGGTTCTGCCTCCCTACGTCGGTGCTCTCTGGACACCGGGCTACTGGGGTTGGGGCAGCGGCGGCTACTTCTGGAACGCCGGTTACTGGGGCCGCAGCATCGGCTATTACGGCGGCATCAACTACGGATACGGCTACTTCGGCACCGGCTTCTACGGCGGATACTGGGGCGGCGGCCACTTCTGCTACAACCGTGGCTATAACAACTTCGGCCATCATCGCGGATTCCGCAACGTCTATGACCGCCCCGTCCGCGGATTCAACGGGCGCCCCGGCGGCTCCAGCTTCACGCGCCACGTCGAAAACCGCGGCGGCCGGAACTTCGCCGGCAATCGCAGCGCAAATATCGGCGGACGAAACTTCGGCAACCATGGCGGAGCCTTTAACGGAGCCCATAACAACAACCGTACCTTCGCCAACAATAACCAGCGCAGCGTGAACGGCAACCGCGGCTTCGCCAACGCGCAACGAGGCGTCTACGGCCAGCGCAACAACGTCGTCTCCAATAACAATCGCCAGGCGTACAACAGGAGCGCCAACCCATCGCGCAGCTTCGGCAATCAGGGACAGCGCAGTTATGCCAATCAGGGACAGCGCAGCTACGCCCAGCAATCACCCCGCAGCTACGCTCGACCCAGCCAAAGCTACTCCGGCGGCCAGAACCGCGGCTTCTCCGGCGCTCCGTCCGTTCGTAGCAGTGGCGGCGGGTTCCATGGAAACATGGGCGGAGGAGCCCGCGCCATGGGCGGCGGTGGTGGCTTCCACGGTGGTGGAGGATCCCACGGCGGCGGCGGTGGAGGCTTCCACGGCGGTGGTGGTGGTGGCGGATCGCATGGCGGCGGTCGTCGCTAACCCTCCCGCAACGCATGACTGAACCTTAAAGAAAATGGGCCGAGGAAGATCATCTCCTCAGCCCATTCCTTTTAATGTCGCTGCCGGAGCCATTCTCTCTCAGGCGTAACTTCCTTTGTTTGTCATTCCCGAAGGGAATCCGCGTTTCGCCGAATCACCGAGTACTACATCCTCTGGAGGAGAACCGTTCTAAGGCCACCCTCACGCTTTGTGACCTGCCAACTCCAGCACCATATCTCCGATCACTTTAACCGCGTCCGGATGCGCCAGCCTTCGCGCTCTCGTTCCCATCTTTTCCCGCCGCAAATCATCTTTGAGCAGCTTCCCCAAAACTTCCAGCACCTTCTCTTCATTCAGTTCAGACTCCAACACCATCTCCGCCGCGCCTATTGCCACAAACGCCTCGGCATTCTTCCTCTGGTGTTCATCGGCGGCCTTCGGAAATGGCACCAGAACTGCCGCTCGGCCCGCCGCTGCCAATTCTGCCATCGTGCTCGCGCCGCTGCGGCACAGAATCAGATCGGCAGCCTCAAATTGCGTCGCCATGTCATCCAGATAGGGCGTCACCGTCACCCGCTCGAAGCCCACCCCTGCACGCTTGTAGCCCTCAAGCGTCGAATCCCCATGCCCCGCGCCGGTCTGGTGCACTACCTCCAGATCCGGGAAGGCATCGAGCAGCCGGTCCATGATCTTCGGCATCAGTTCATTGAGTACACGAGCGCCCTGGCTCGCGCCAAAGACCAGCAGCCGCTTCTTCCCGCCGAGCGGCTTCTTCTCAATGGCGAAGAACTCCGGACGCACCGGCGTCCCGGTGACGCGCGCCCCGTGAAAGTAGCAGCGCGACTCCTCGAAGTTCACCGCAGCCGCCTTCACCCGACCGCCCACCAGGCGATTCGCCAGCCCCGGAATGGCATTGGGCTCGAACGCCAGCGTTGGCACCTTTAATAAAATCGCTGCCAGCATCGCCGGTCCCGACGCATATCCGCCCACGCCGACGACAACATCCGGGCGAAAACTGCGCAACAGGCTCACGCACCGGCCCAGGCCCAGCGGCAGATCCGCCAATGTTTGCAGGCGCGTCCCCAGGCTTACGTTCTTCAACTGTCCCGCGCGAATCAACTCCAGCGGAAATCCTGCCTCAGGCACCAGCCTCGTCTCCAGTCCGCGCGCCGTCCCCACGAAGCGAACCTCAGCTCCCACCCTGTCCCGCAACTCGCGCGCAATCGCAAGCGCCGGAATCACATGCCCTCCGGTTCCACCACCGGCGATCAAGACCCGAAGGCTCATCTGGTCGCTCCCCACTCCCTGTATCTCAGTCTATCTCGCGAGTCACATTCAGCAACACGCCCATGCAGGCCATGGTCACAAACAGCGACGTTCCGCCAAACGAGATAAAGGGCAGTGTAATTCCTTTGGTGGGCAACAGCGCTACCACGACGCTCATATTAAAGAAGGCCTGGATCAGAATCGCCGACGTAATGCCGAAAGCCAGAAACCGCGCAAACGGGTCGGTCGACAGAAACGCCGCCCGCAGCCCGCGATAGCCGAGAAACACAAACATCGCCACCACGGCTACCGCTCCAATCAGCCCCAGTTCCTCGCAGATATTGGCAAAGATGAAGTCCGTATGCGGCTCCGGCAGGTAGAACAGCTTCTGCCTGCCCTCCATTAGTCCCAGCCCGCGAATTCCACCTGTCCCCACGGCGATCAGCGATTGCAGAATATGGAAACCCGTACCCCGCGGATCGGCCTCGGGGTTGACGAACGCCAACATGCGCGCCCGCCGCCACGGCACCCGAAACAGCATGTAGTAAAGCACGGGCGTGGAACAGGCCAGCGCGATACCGATATAGCGCACCTGCAATCCGGCCAGGTAGAGCATCAGGATCGTCACTGCGGCGCACACCATCGCCGTCCCCAGGTCAGGTTCTTTCAGCACCAGCCCGATAAACAGCAGCGGCGGCAGAGCAGCGCGCAAGACCGTGCCGCGCCAGTCATCCATCTTGTGCATCCGCGTCTGCAGAAAGTAGGCCAGAAACAGCACCAGCACCGGCGTCGCCAGTTCAGACGGCTGAAAGCTGAGGCCCCCGCCGAAGCGGAACCACCGATGCGTATTGTGCGAGTCGCGGCTGGCAAACACACCCACTAGCAGCAGCATCGT